>JACCDN010895159.1_pt1 | contig 40719 bp, 40 predicted proteins | sample 7441691 | NCBI WGS metagenome assembly JACCDN01 (sample SAMN15323439, study PRJNA562643) | freshwater metagenome | isolation source: river surface water | place: USA:Blue River Watershed | collected 2017-08-16 | reverse complement strand
CGCCCGTGAGCGTGACGACCGAGTCGGTCAGCCCGAGCTTCTCGAGCCGTTTCGGATTCGCGGTCAGCAGGCCGAAGTCGCCGGCTTTCTGCAGCCCGCGGACGAGGGGCAGGAAGCGGTTCTCCAGGTCGGCCGGCAGGCCGAGCTTCTCCTTCACGACCCATCCGGCTTCGGTCTTCTGCAGCGTGACGGACTTGTTGTTCGCCTTGATCGCGACCGTGCGGAGGGATTCCAGCAAGGCGGCTTCGACGAGAGGCTTGCGGGCGGGCGCCTCCGGCGGGGCCTCGCGCGTGAGGCGGACCGTGACGAGGGCGCCGACGCCCAGGAGGAGCGTGGCGAGGAGCAGGGTCTTGTGGCGCATGGGTCTCAGGAAAGCTTGCGGCGACGGAGGAGGGCGTAGGCCAGGCCGAACAGCAGGGCCAAGGAAGGTCCGGCGAGCAGGTTGAGCACCTGCAGCCGGCGGCCGAGGGAATTGACGTCCTCGCTGAGTCCGCGGCGGATCACGCGACGTTCTTCGGAAAGCCGGTCGGCTTCCGACTGGAACTTCTCGATCTCACGCTGCATCTCGGGCGTGATGACGACGCCCTTGGCGGAGACGCCGCCGGACTGGCGCGAGAGTTCGGCGATCTTCGTGTTGGCCTCCTCGAGCCGGCGCTCGATCTCGTCGAGCTTGGCCTGGTAGCGGAGCTGGGCGACGCGCTCGAGGTCCTGCACGCGCTTGAAGGGGCGCAGCGAAGTGCCCTTGGAGCGGAGCGTCACCAGTTCGTCGCTGCCGGCCAGGGTCTCAAGGGCGTTGATCACGAAGCCGAAGTTGTCGTTGATCGGTTCGACGGCGGCCTGGCCGCCGACCTGGCGCTGGCGCACCGTGAACGGGTCCATCATGAAGTCGGAGTCGGCGATGACGAAGAGGCGACCCGGCTGCTTGCTGGCGGAGAGGTGCGGTCCGGGGAGAGGCTTGGCCGGCGGGGCGGGCGGCTGGCCGGGCGGGGTCGGCTCGGCGGGCTTGGGCGCGGGCGCGCCTTTCGGGAACGCGCTGACGAACTCGCCGGACACGGCCGCGACGAGGACGCGGGGCTTGCCGTCGGGCTTGAAGCCGAGCGACACCTTCTCGAAGGGGCCGGCGTTGGCGGTGAGCGTGGCGATGGCGCCCATGCCGGCGCCCGCCTGCGTGACCAAAGGTTCGAACTTCAGGCGCTTTTCCGCGCCCGAGATCAGGCTGATCGCGCCCGCCTCCATGAACGCGAGTTCGCGGAGGTCGCTGGTGAGGGGAGAGTCCTTGGCGAATGACGCGGGGCCGGCGGCGAAAGCCGGGGCGTACTGGATGGCGTCACCGCGGCCGCCGCGGATCGAGACCGAATTGTCCGCGTCGGCGGTGACGGCGTCCATCTCGACGTTGACGCCCCAGCCGCGCAGCAGCGAAGGGTCGCTCGCGGCGGTCATGGCCATCGGCGCCATCATGAAGGGCATGCCGCCCTGCTGGAACTTCTGGATGCGCGACAGCGGGTCGACCGCGGCGAAGACCGGTCCGCCCCTGAGCAGGAACTGGTCCACCGCGTAGGCCAGCTGTTCGTCGATGTGATGGGCGTGGACGAGGGCCACGACCGCGACGTCCGCGGGCAGCTCCTTGGCCGTCGTGTTCAGCGTGATCACCTCGAAGGTCTGGCCGAGTTCGCCCAGGAGGAATTCGGCGGGGCTCGCCTGCTGGTCGCCGCCGCGCGGGTCGGCCGCGGTGATGGGCAGCGAGCTGATCAGCGCGAGCTTGGGCCGGTCAAGGCGAGAGGCGGAGGCGATGAGCTTGGACAGGTCGAATTCCAGGAAGCGTTCGCGCGAAGGGTCGAGCATCGGCAGGGCCTTGACCGTGTCGGCCTGCTGGGCCGTGAGGCCAAGGTAGGCGTTGCCCTGGGAGGCGCGCATGGCGGCGATGCCGTGACGCTGGGCGCGCTGCTCCTCCTTGGTGTCGGGCCGCGGGTCGGTGACGACGAGGCGCACCTTGCCGCCCGAGGCGGCGACGTATTCGCGCAGCAGCGTCTCGACGCGGCGGGAATAGCTTTCAAGGTAAGGACGCAGCTTGACGTCGGAACGGCTCACGAAGAACTCGAGCGTGACCGGCTCGTCGAGCTTGCCGACGATGCGCACCGAGCCCGGCGAGAGGGTGAAGGTGCGGTCGGCGGTGAGGTCCGCGCGGGCGCCGAAGGCGCCGAAGATCAGGTTGACGAAGAACGCGGCCGCGAGGACGGCGACGGCGGCGAGGAAGGCTTGGGAACGGTTCATGGCGGCGATCAGCGGCGTTCGATGATGATGGTGCTCAGGCCCAGGCCGGCGAAGGCCACGGACAGGAAGTAGGCGACCGGCCGGAGGTCGAGCAGCCCGAGCGTGAAGGGCTCGAGGTTGCGCCAGAGGCCGAGGCGGCGGATCTCATCGATGCCGGCGGAGCCGAAGACGCCGGCGAGGAGTTCGTCGAAGACGCCGTAACCCACCAGCACGAGGAGGAAGCACGCGAGGAAGCCGGTCACGAAGGCGATGACCTGGCTGCGCGTGAGGGCCGAGGCGACGGCGGCGATGCCGAGGCAGGCGCCGGCGCACAGCAGCGATCCCGCGTAGCCGGAGAGGATCACGCCCCAGTCGGGGTCGCCGAGCCAGCCGACGGTGAAGGCGACGGGCAACGTCATCAGCAGCGCGCACGCGAGGAAGAGCCAGGCCGCGAGGAACTTGCCGAGGGCGGCCTGCCAGACCGTGATCGGCCAGGTGAGCAGCAGCTCGAGCGTGCCCTGGCGGCGCTCTTCGGCCCAGAGGCGGGCGCCGGCGGCGGGAGCGAGGAACGCCCAGAGCCACGGGTGGTAGAGGAAGAAACGGTCGAGGCTGGCGACGCCGGATTCGTAGAGTCCGCCGACGAAGAACGCGAGGGACACCGCGAAGGCGTTGAAGACCGCGAGGAAGACGTAAGCCAGCGGCGTGCGGAAGTAGCCGGCGAACTCACGACGGAGCATCGCGGCGAAAGGCTTGAGGCCGGGGGCGGCGGGAGCAGGGGAGGTCATGGGAAGAGGTTCAGGCGGTGAGCTGGCGGAAGACGGCGTTGAGGTCGGCGCCGCGGGCGAGGAACTTGTCGCGCGACTCGTCGCAGCGGACTTCGCCCTTCGCGATCACGATGACGCGCGTGCAGAGTTCGCCGACTTCCTCGAGGATGTGGGTGGAGACGATGACCGCCTTGCGCGCGGCCATGTCCTTGAGGATGCGGCGCACCTCGTGCTTCTGGTTCGGATCGAGGCCGTCGGTCGGTTCGTCGAGGATCAGCACCTCGGGGTCGTGCAGGACCGCCTGGGCGAAGCCGACGCGCATGCGGTAGCCCTTGGAAAGCGTGTCGATGCCCTGGGCGGCGACTTCCTCGAGGCGGCAGAGGGCGAGCGTGCGGCGGACGCTCTCGGCCGGCTCGGCGAGGCCGCGCAGGTCGGCGGCGAAGCGGAGGAACTCCCGGACGGTCATCTCGCCGTAGGCCGGCGCGCCTTCGGGGGAGTAGCCGAGGTGCTGCTTGGCGCGCACGGCGTCGTCGGCGACGTCGAAGCCCGCGATGCTCGCGGCGCCCGCGTCGGCGCGGAGGTGGCCGGTGAGCATCTTCATCGTGGTGGACTTGCCGGCGCCGTTGGGTCCGAGGAACCCGACGACCTCGCCGCGGTCGACGGAGAAGGAGACGTCGCGCACGGCGCGGAGCGCGCCGTAGGACTTCGACAGGTTCTTGGCTTCGATGAGGGGCATGGGAAGTAAGGTCAGCGGTTCTGCGGGGTTCCCTGCGAGGCGACGCGGATGCCCGCCTGCTGCAGCTTCTCGGTGATGCGCAGCAGGAGCTGCTGGTTGAATTCGAGCTGCTTGGCGCCTGCGGCCGGATAGTACCAGTACATCAGGCGGATGTTGACGGCCCATTCGCCGAACTCGTGCACGTGCACCAGGGGCGGGTGGCTGGGCTGGAAGCCTTCGTGGTTCGTCAGGAGCCCGCGGATGATCTCGGCGGCCTCGCGGACCTTGTCGGCCGGCGTGTTGGCCTCGAGGTGGACGAGGTCCTGGGCCCGGATGAAGTCGCGGCGGGTGAGGTTGACGATCGGTCGCGTGGCGAGGTCGCCGTTCGGGATGGCGAGGCGCTGGCCGTCGAGCAGCATGATCGTCGTCGAGCGCAGGCCGAGCGACTCCACCTTGCCCTCGTGCGAGCCGATGTTGATCACGTCGCCGAGGGTGAAGGGCTGGTCGACGATGAGCATCACCGCGCCGAAGACGTTCTTGATGGTGTCCTGCGAGGCGAAGGCCAGGCCGACGACCGCGCCGGCGAGCAGGCCGAGGATCGCGTCGGAGGACTTCGGGTCGACGATCGAAATCGCCTTGAAGGCGCCGACGAGGATCACCGCGATGCGGATCACGGTGGAGAACATCGGCACCAGGATGTCGTCGAGCTTGTTCTCGGAGCGGTCGGCGATCTTCTGGGCCCAGGCGATCGGCACGGCGAGCAGGTGGAAGACCGCCGTGGTGTGGGCGATCGAGCAGAGGAACGCGCCGGCGACGGCGGCGAAATCCAGCCAGCCGATGTGGGCCAGGTACGGCTTGTTGTCCTTGAGGAGGAAGAGGAGGGTGTAGGCCGGCAGGATCAGGGGCAGGGCCTTGCCGATGGCCGCCACGGCCGCTTCGGCGATCGGGCTTTCGCCGAACTTGGTCGAGATCCAGCGGAGGGCCTTGTCGGCCACCCAGCCGGCCAGGTAGGCGAGGGCCACGTAGCCGACGGCATGGATGGCGATGTTGCCCCAGTCTTCCGGCGCCTTGGCGACGACGTTCTTAACGTCGCCGACGATGAAGTAGCTCGTCGGGGCGACGGCGGGGGCGGCGGCCGCGGCGGGGGCGGCAAGGGGGGCGATCTGGGCGAAGAACATGGTAAGGTCTTGAGGGGGACGTGCTATGTAGGACGGGCTTGTCCTGTTTTCAAGCGTCACCGAGCGTCCAATCCGCTTGAAGCGGGGCGACCCCCTTGCCACGCTGGGTGGACCGGAATGACCGAAACCAGCGAAAAAAAGCCCGCCAAGCCCGTGGTCCTGACCTGCGCCCAGCCGACCGGGCGTCTCCATCTGGGTAATTATCTCGGGGCGGTGCTCAACTGGGGCCGGATGCAGGACGACCATGAGTGCTACTTCGGCATCGTCGACCAGCACGCCATCACGGTCTCGTACGTCCCCGCCCAGCTACGGGAGAACACCTACTCCTGTCTCGCCCAGTACGTGGCCTGCGGCCTCGATCCGGCCAAGAGCCGCCTTTTCGCCCAATCGCACGTCATCGGCCACACCGAGCTGGCCTGGATCCTCGGCTGCATCTGCCCGCTCGGCCAGCTGGAGCGCATGACCCAGTTCAAGGACAAGTCCCGCAAGCAGGAGTCGGTCGACGCCGGCCTGCTCTTCTACCCCGTGCTCATGGCGGCGGACATCCTTCTCTACAACGCCGCGCTCGTCCCGGTCGGCGACGACCAGAAGCAGCACCTCGAACTTGCCCGCGACCTGGCGGAGAAGTTCAACCACCGCTACTCGGACACCTTCAAGGTCCCGGAGCCCTTCATCTCCAAGGTCGGTTCGCGCATCATGTCCCTGCAGGACCCGACGGCCAAGATGTCGAAGTCGGACCCCAACCACGCGGCCACGGTGTTCATCACCGACCGCCCGGAGGAGGTCCGTAAGAAGATCATGTCGGCGGTGACGGATTCTTCCGCCGAAGTGCGCGCGGGCGCCGACAAGCCCGGCGTCACCAACCTGCTTTCGATCATGTCGGCCTGCACCGGCCGGTCGGTCGCGACCCTCGAAGCGGAGTTCGCCGGCAAGGGCTACGGTGATTTCAAGAAGGCCGTCGCCGATGCCGTCGTCGCGATGCTCGACCCCGTCCGCCTGCGCTACGACGAGCTCATCAAGGACCGCGGCGAACTCGACCGCATCCTCAAGTCCGGCGCCGAACAGGCCCAGGCCACGGCGTTCCGCACGCTCTCCAAGGTCAACCGCAAGGTCGGCTTCGTCGAACGGCCGCGCTAGGCCGCCCCCTTACCCCGCATACCCCCATGAACCGCGAATTCGAGAAACTGCTCAAAGAAAAATGGTTCCTGGTCGCCGCCGACCTCATCACGGTCCTGGCGATCCTGATCGTCATGCCCGACAAGCGCGACGGCCTCGACACCTTCCTGGTGATCTGCGCGATCCTCGCCGCTTCGCTCATCGTGGTGATCCCGGTGATGCAGGACGGCGGCGGCAAGGCCGAGCGTCAGGCCGAGCAGGCCCGCCTCCGCGCCAAGCTGGCCGAGGAGATCGACCTGCAGCGCGACAACATCCGCGCGGGCAACGAGGCCATGAACCGCCGCATCGCCGAAGCCGAGATGACCGCGCGCAAGGCCGCCGAAGCTTCCGCCGCGGCCGTCGCCCAGCGTGCTTCCGCCGAGATCAACGCGCTCAAGGCCGCCTTGGCCGAACTCGCCGCGAAGGTCGCGGCCGCCGAAGCCGCCGCGGGTTCCTCCGAGGCCCTGGATGAGCTGACCGCCAAGGTCGAAAGCCTCGCCGGCACGGTGCGCGCGCTCGTCGCCGACGCCGAGGAAGCCGCCGAGAACGCCGGCAAGGCCCGCGCCGAAGCCGCGGAGGCCCTCGATGCCGAACTCAAGTCCGTCCGCGACGAGCTCAAGAAGTCCGTCAAATCCGCCGACAAATCCGCCGACAAGTTCGAAGCCCTGCTGGAGGAACTCCGCGAAGAAGTGCGCGCGCTGCGCGCAAACCCTCCGGTGGCCTCCGCTCCTAGCAGCCCGTCCGTGACGGCGCCGGCGCCGGAGGCCGTGTCCGCCGCCGCCGAAGCTCCGTCCGAAGAAGAAGCCGAAGACGAAGAGGTCATCGAGGAGATCGAAGAAGAGGAAGAGGCCGAGGAAGCCGCTCCGGCTCCCGCCGATGCTCCCGGATCCGCCTCCGACGCCACCGGCACGGCGCTCATCGTCAATCTCATGATCGGCATCGGCAACAAGCCGTTCGTCCGCGGCACCGGCCCCGGCCTGAGCCGCGACAAAGGCGTCCCGATGAGCTTCCTCGGCATCGGCCGCTGGCAGTGGGTCTCGCCCGACCCGGAAGCCCCGGCCACGGTCGAGGTCTGGAAGAACGACCAATCGCCGATGGGCGAAGCGTTGCATCTGCCGGGCGGCGAACCGGTGGAGGTCGACGAAAGCCATTTCGGCGGCGTCTGACATGCTGAGCGTCCTCGGCCTCTGCGCGTGGCTGGCCGCGGCCGATCCGCTGCCGCCGCCGCCCCCGCAGGTCTACGCCAACGACACCGTCCTCGCGACGGTGACGGGCGAGCGCGTCCCCGAGGTCAGCTTCGTCGCCACGCACTGCTCCGCCTTGCAGCGTCACCTGGAGTTCGCGCTGAACCTTCCGCCGGTGCCGGGCGCGGTCGCGCGCATCGAGGTCGCGGACGTCCCCGGTCTGGCGCCGGTCGACACGCGCGTGGTCGGAGGGTCGGTGCTCATCATCCTTCGCCTGGGGTCTTCGCACGAAGCTCCGGAGCGCGCCGCGCAGGCCGCCGCCCAGGCCTGGCTCTGTCGCGTGGCGCTCGCCGGCGGCCAGCCCATCACGGGCGTCGAGCCTTGGACGCGCCAGGCCCTCGCGTGCGAGATCCTCACGCAGCTGCGTCCTTCGTTGAACGATTATTGGTATCGCGAAGGCCGTCGCGAGATTCCCTCCTCGCTCGAGGAGATCGTGGCCGGCCGCGCGCCCGACCGTGAGGCGCTGCTTTTCTGGCGCGCCTTGCGCCGCACGCTCGGCGTGCCGGCGGACCAGGCCAAGAGCCTGATCGCCTCGGCGCACGGGCAGCCCGTGCTCAAGCGTCTCGCCGCGGTCACGAAGTCGCCCGAGGAATGGTGGCTGCTCCACCGCGCGGAGCTCCTGCTTTCCCGCGAGCCCGTCAGCCTCGGCCTGCGCGAATCGGCCGAGTCGCTCGACGACATCACGCGCTTCGTCTTCGATCTCGGGGCCGGCGATCAGCTCATCTCCGGCGCCGACCTGCCCAAGCACCGAGAGCTGGCGGCCGTGAAGCTCAGCGTCGAAGCCCGCCTGAAGGGATTACGCCGCGAGCTGCTCCGACAGAATCCCGTCTACCACAACGCCTGGCGCACCTTCGGGACCTGGCTGGAGGCCTTCGAAAAGGGGAAACCTGAGGACCTCGCGAAGCTATGGACCCAATATCAGGAAGAACGCCGGCTGGCGGACAGCCTGCGGCGTGAGGTCGAGGCGGCGATGGACACGGTCGTCCCCGCCGCGAAGTGACCGCTTAGGCGGCGTCCTTGCCGGCGGCCGTCTTCTGCAGCATCTGGTCGGCCAGGGTGACGCGGAAGAGGTTGAGGGCCATCCAGAAGACGCCGGCGAGGCAGAGGCCGCAGTAGGCGGCGCCCAGGAGCACGGCGGTCTGGCCGGCTTCGGACCACGGCACATGCTTCTTGAGGATCGAGGTGATCCAGACGAAGAAGACCACCGTCAGGACGAGGTCGATGACGACCGCCTGCTTGGTGATGAGCTTGGGCTTCATGTTTTCCATGGGCCTGCATTGGTGCGTTTCCGGTCCGGGCTGTCAATCCCGCCCCGCCCATAGGCGCCCATCCCTCCATCTCCGCCCTTGCCACGCCTGCCGACCCGTTCACCCTGCCGACCCCGAGGGGCGTCTTCCGTCCCCGCCCGACCCCCCTTTATACGTCAAACATGGCCGAAGAGCTCAAGGATACCCTCAACCTGCCCGTCACCGACTTCCCGATGCGGGCCGGCCTGGCCGAACGCGAACCCGTCCGCATCGCCCATTGGGAGCGTCAGGGTCTTTACGGCAAGATCCAGGCCCGCGCCGCCGGCAAGCCGGCCTTCGTCCTGCACGACGGCCCGCCCTTCACCAACGGCGACGTCCATATCGGCACCGCGCTCAACAAGCTCCTGAAGGACGCCATCCTGCGCTACAAGTCCATGCGCGGTTTCCGCACGCCTTACGTCCCGGGCTGGGACTGCCACGGCCTGCCGATCGAGCACAAGGTGATGAAGGAACTCCAGGCGAAGAAGCAGTCGCTCGACGCCCTCGGCGTCCGCAAGGCCTGCGCCGAATTCTCCGCCGCTTACATCGAGAAGCAGCGCGGTCAGTTCAAGCGCCTCGGCATCCTCGCCGACTGGGCTTCGGAATACCGCACGATGGATCCGGCCTATGAGGCTGAGATCCTCGGCGGCTTCGCCAGCTTCGTGGAGCAGGGCCTCGTCTACCGTTCCAAGAAGCCGGTGTATTGGTCCATCCCTTGCCAGACCGCCCTCGCCGAGGCCGAGATCGAGTACAAGGACAAGCGCTCGCATTCCGTCTGGGTCGCCTTCCCGGTCGCCGATCCCGCCGCCAAGCAGCTCGCGCCCGCGCACCCGCTCTCCGTCGTCATCTGGACGACCACCCCGTGGACGTTGCCGGCCAACCTCGCGATCGCCGTCCATCCTGATCTCGAATACGTCGAGGTCCGTCACGGCGGACGCTCCTTCCTCGTGGCCTCCGCCCTGCGCGAAGCCTTCGTGACCGCGTGCGCGCTCGAGGGCGCCACCGACGGCTTCAAGGTCAAGGGCCGCGCGCTCGAAGGCCTGCAGCCGCAGCATCCTTTCATCGACCGCGCCTCGCCGGTCGTGCTCGCCGACTATGTCACCACCGACGCCGGCACGGGTTGCGTGCACACCGCTCCCGGACACGGCATCGAAGACTATCAGACCGGAAATAAATACGGTTTCGAACCGTATTGCCCGGTGCGCGACGACGGCACCTACGCCGACGACGGCAAGGTTCCTGCCTCGTTGGTCGGCATCACCGTCCTCGAGACCGACGGCAAGAACCCGGCGAACATCGCCGTGCTCGAGCTGCTCAAGTCGAAGGGCGCGCTCCTCAAGGCGCAGAGCTTCGAACATTCCTACCCGCACTGCTGGCGCTCCAAGACCCCGGTCGTCTTCCGCGCGCTCGACCAGTGGTTCGTCGGCCTCGACCGCGCCGACCTCCGCAAGAAGGCGCTCGCCGCCGTCGGCGACGTGAAGTGGATCCCCGCCTCCGGCGAGAACCGCATCCGCGCCGCGCTCGAAGGCCGTCCGGACTGGTGCATCTCGCGTCAGCGCGCCTGGGGCGTGCCGATCCCGGCTTTCTATTCTCCCTCCACCGGCGAGTCGTATCTCGACGCCGCCGTCGTCCGTCACGTCGCCAAGCAGGTCGCCACGCGCGGCGGCGATTGGTGGTGGGCCGCCTCCGTCGAGGAAGTCCTCGCCGGCGCGCCCGTCCCGGCCGCCTGGCCCAAGGACCTGCGCAAGGGCACCGACACCCTCGACGTGTGGATCGACTCCGGTTCGAGCCATCTCGCCGTGTGCGCCAAGCACAAGGACCTGCACTGGCCGGCCGACCTCTACCTCGAAGGCTCCGACCAGCACCGCGGCTGGTTCCAGTCCTCGCTCTGGACCGCCATCGCCGTCAAGGGTTCGGCGCCTTACCGCGCGGTGCTCACGCACGGCTTCGTCGTGAACGAGAAGCGCCAGAAGATCTCGAAGTCCGACGGCAAGCCGCAGACCGCCGACGACTACGTCAAGAAATACGGCGCCGACATCGTGCGCCTCTGGGTCGCCTCCGAGAACTACCAGAGCGACATCCCGCTCTCCGACGCGATCTTCGAGACCATCTCGAACCAGTATCGCAGCATGCGCAACTCGCTGCGCTACCAGCTCGGCAACCTCTACGACTTCGACGCCGCCCAGCACGCCGTGTCCGTCGACAAGCTCAGCCCCGTCGACCGCTGGGTGCTGGCCGAGACCGCCAAGCTCATCCGCGAGGTCACCGACGCCTGCGAGCGCAACGAGTTCCACCGCGCCGCCGCCGCGCTCGCCGGTTTCACGACCGCGACGCTCTCCGCGACCTACCACAACGTGGTGAAGGACCGTCTCTACACCACCGCGCCCGACGATCCGCTGCGCCGCTCCACGCAGACCGCGCTCGACCTCGTCCTGCGCGCCTACCTGAAGCTCATCGCGCCGTTCGTGCCGTTCACCGCCGACGAAGCCTGGTCGCACCTGCACGCCAAGGCCGAGTACGTCGAAGCGACCAACGTGCACCTGCAGGACTGGCCCGCCATCGACGCCCGCTGGGAAGACGCCGCCGGCCAGGCCGCGCACGCCGCGGTCACGCGCATCCAGGCGCTGGCCGCCCAGGTCAACGTCCCGCTCGAACGTCTCCGCCAGGAAAAGAAGATCGGCCAGTCCCTTGAGGCGTCCGTCGTCGTCAGCGGCGACCCCGCCGACGCCGACTTCGCCCTGCTGTCCGCCCATCAGGCCCTCCTGACCGAGCTTTGGATCGTCTCCTCGGTCCAGCTCAAGCCGCAGGCCGGGGCCGCCTTGGCCTTCCAGGTCGACAAGGCCGAAGGCGTCCGTTGCCCCCGTTCCTGGCGCTGGGTCCCCGCACTTGTGGAAGCCGGCCGTTTTGGTATGGTATCTCCTCGTTGCCGCGAAGCGCTCCTCGCCAAATACACCTCCCTCTGAACCCCTCTCACGATGTCCAAGAAACCCGATCCTAAGAAGTCCGCCAAGAAGCCCGTCCCTGCGCCGAAGGCCAAGGCCAAGCCGGCCGCCAAACCGGCCGCCAAGCCTGCGCCCAAGGTCGTCGCCAAGCCGGCCGCGAAGGCTCCGGCCCCGAAGGGCAAGGCCGCCGCGCCGGTGAAATCCGCCAAGTCGGCGCCGGCTCCGGTCATCAAGGACGCCAAGAAGGGCGCGGCTCCGGCCAAGAACGCCAAGGCCGCCCCGGCTGCTCCTGCCGCCAAGGGCAAGGCCGCGAAGGCTCCCAAGGTCGACCATGCGGTCCAGAAGGGTCTCCTCGACAAGCACCGCGACGTGCACCACCAGGTCGGCGCGCTCGAGGTCGCCCCGCGCCCGAAGCTCCAGTATTACACGCTCGCCGACCTCAAGGCCTACCTCGACAAGCGCAGCAAGTCGAAGTCCAAGCTGAACGTCTGGGTCCCCGACGAAGAGCGCAAGGCGCGCGAGAAGGCCGCCGCCGCCGCCCGTTCGCAGGGCAACCGTTCGAACAACATCGCGACCGCCTCGATCGCCGACCTCCTCGGCGGCTCCAATCCTTTCCGCAAGGGCGAAGGCTTCGTCGACGAGTCGAAGCAGGTGCCGGAGAAGTTCCGCCGCTACTACCGCCTCCTGGTGGACATGCGCGACGCGCTCCACAAGGGCCTCGCCTTCCACTCCGAGGAAGCGCTCAAGAAGTCCGGCAAGGACGACGCCGGCGACCTCTCCGGCTACTCGCAGCACCTCGCCGACGCGGGCACCGACACCGCCGACCGCGACTTCGCGCTGTCCCTCATCTCGAACGAGCAGGAAGCGCTCAAGGAGATCGCCGACGCGATCGAGCGCATGAAGAAGGGCACCTACGGCACCTGTGAGATCACGAACAAGCCGATCCCGGCCGCGCGCCTGATCGCCGTCCCGTTCACCCGCTATTCCCTCGAAGGCCAGAAGGAGCTCGAGCGCAACCGTCGCGCCCATCGTCGTCGCGGCGGCAACCCGCTCGGCGAGATCGGCGACGAAGTCGGCTTCGGCACCGGCGGCGGCGGCGGCGAGGACGACCCGAGCGACTCCTGAGCCCGATGTTCGCACGGCTCCGCCCCTACCTGTCCTTCTGGACGGTCTGCGTGGCCGCGATCGTCGCGGACGTGGCCACGAAGCTGCTGGTCGTGCGCCACATCCCTTTCGGCGCCTATTTCGGCGGCGATCCGGACCGCGCGCCGATCGTGCTCTTCGACCGGCTGTGGATCGTGCACGTCGGCAACAAGGGCGCGGCCTGGGGCCTGGGCGCCGAGCACGACGTCCGGCCGTTCCTCATCTTCCTCGCGCTCGCGGTCCTCGCGCTCGTCTGGCGGTGGCGCCAGCCGCTCCTGCGCGAGCTGCAAGGCGGCCAGCTCGCCTTCGGGCTGTTCGTCGGCGGCACCTTGGGCAACGTCCGCGACCGCCTTTTCGGCGACCACGTCATCGACTTCATCGACGTGCATCTGCCTTATTACCGCTTCCCGGCGTTCAACGTCGCGGACTCCTGCATCTGCGTCGGCGTGGCCATCTACGTGATCATGTCCTACCGGCATGACCGCCTCCGCCGCGAAGCCATCGTCTCGCACGGCGGCGAGGATCCGCCGTCAGGCGCATGAGCGTGCGCTTCGACCTGGCGGCCCATCCCGGCGCGCAGGCGTATCGCCTCCTCGCCGGCCTGGTCGTCCCGCGTCCCATCGCGCTGGTCACGACCCTCGACGCCGCGGGCGTCGTGAACGCCGCCCCGTTCTCGTTCTTCAACGTGATGGGCACCGAGCCCGCGATCGCCGTGCTCGCCCCGGCCGACCGTGACGACGGCACGCCCAAGGACACCGCCGCGAACCTGCAGGCCAACGGCGAGTGCGTCATCCACATCTGCGACGAAGCCGTCGCGGCGAGGATGGTCGAGTGCGCGCGCCCGCTCCCGCCCGGCGTGAGCGAGGTCCCGCGCGCCGGCTTCACGCTCGCGCCTTCGGAGCGCGTGCGTCCGCCGCGGCTCGTCGAATGTCCCGCCGCCCTCGAAGGGCGCGTCCTCGACATCCGTAAGTACGGCGACAACCGGCTCGTCGTGATCGAGCTCCTGCTCGCGCACGTCCGCGAGGGCGTCGCCGATCCGGCGACCTGGAAGGTCGACTACGCGCGCTATGCACCGGTCGGACGCATGAACAGCCCTGACGGCTACGCGCGCACGACGGATCGTTTCACGCTCCGGTTCCCGTCGGAGGCCTGATCAGATTCCTTTCGAGAGGCGCTTCACGACCGTCGCGAAATCGTCGGGCCGGGGCGCGACGATCTCGAAGGCCTGGCCGGCGACCTTGCCGGTCACGCGGGCGACGCGCAGAAGCAGGCCGCGGTGCAGCGGCTTGTCTTCGCCCTTGTTAAGGCGGCCCTTCGGGGTCGTGTCGGTGAGCGTCACGCGTCCCGAGCGGCCGTATTTCAATTCGCCCGCGATGCGGATGCCGCACTCGGCGGCGTGGATGCGCACCTGGTCGCGGCGAGGGAAGGGCGTGTGCGCGGCCCAGACGCGCCAGCGGCCGCAGGCGCGGCCGGGTTCGAAGCGGGTCTGCGCGTGCTTGCCGTTGCGGTGCGAGACGAAGGCGCGTTCCTGCGAGTCGTCCATGCCGACGGGCAGGTCGCAGAGGCCGGCGTCCTCGGGGGCGTCCTCGGTGCGCGCCACGAATTCATATTCGAAGCGGAAGGCGCCGGAGCCGAGGGCTTCGCGCCAGCCGGCGAGGGCCGTCGCGCGGTCGGCGAGGATCGCGATGCCCGCGGTCTCGGGTTCGGGACCGAAGACCGCGGCGGGTTCGGCGAGGCCGAGGCGGACCATCTCCGGCTTGCCGGCCTCGAGCTGCGCGCGCAGCTGTCCGAGCAGGGTGGGGGCGCCGTGCTGCCAGGGGTGTTCTTCGAAGGCGACGCCGCCCGGCTTGGCCAGGGCGACCCAGCCCGCGCCGTGGGCCAGGACGTCCATGCGCACGGCCTCTTCGCCGAGCAGGCCGGCGGCGAAACCGATGGAGGCGGGGAGCGGTGCGGACATCTTCAGGAACAAAAAAACCCCGGCGCCGAGGCGACGGGGTCGGTGAGGGGCTGACCCCGCATTACTTCTTGGCGGCGGCGAGCTTCTTCGCGAGGCGAGCCTTGATGCGGTTCGCCTTGTTGCGATGGATCACGCCGGTCTTCGCGGCCTTGTCGGCGGCGGAAGCGACCTGGGAGGCGGAAGCGGCGACGTTGGCACCGGTCAGGCTCTTGACGAGGCCCTTGAGGCGGGTGCGGACGATCTTGTTGTGCTCGGCGCGACGGGCGGTCTGGCGGATGCTCTTCTTGTTAGCTTTGATGTTGGCCATGTGTGTCAGTAGGGAAGCCGTGGGCGGCCCTCGGAGTCAACGCGGATTTAAGGGATAAAGGCAGGGAGAGGCCCCCTTGGGAGGGGCCTCATACGTCCTGCTGGTGGAAGGGGTGGGATTCGAACCCACGAACAGCGAAGCTGAACGGATTTACAGTCCGCGACCTTTAGCCACTTGGATACCCTTCCGGCCAACAGGACGGGCAACTTGGCACTGCCGCAGGTCCATGACAAGCGCTTTCGCTGGCCTTAAAGGTCCTTTCTGCCGGCGAACGGCGGAAGATTACCCCTTTCCACCCTTGGGCGGCCCGTTAGGGTGTCAGGCATGCCTGCCGCGCCGCTGATCGTGCTCATCGACGGGGAATGCGCCCTCTGCAACGGGTCGGCCGCCTGGTTCGCCCGGCGCAACGCGTCGGGACGTCTCATCTTCGCGACCAACCGCGGCGAGGTCGCCCGTGTGGCCGGCGAACCGCCCGGCGGCGACCCGGACACGATCGTCGTCTGGGACGGCTCGCGGAGGATGGTCCGTTCGCAGGCCGTGCGCGCCATGCTCGCCGCGGTGGGCGGAGGCTGGGCCTTCCTCGCCGTGGTGGCCGGCTGTCTGCCGGTCAGCTGGCTCGACTTCGCCTACGACCAGGTCGCCCGGCGTCGTCATCGCTTCGCGGGGCCGTCCGCCTGTACGCGCTTGAGCCCGTACGATCTCGCCGAGTAGAAAGACGGCGATGAAGCTCCTGCCCCGTGCCCTTCTGCTCGCGAGCATCGCGTGGCTCGCGGGATGCTCTCTCTTGCCGGATTCGAAGCGCGACCAGGCTCAGCTGAACGAACGGCTCCAGGATGACAACGATGAGCGCAAGGCGCGCCTGAAGGCCAAGGGCACGCTCAGTCCTCAGGAGTATGAGATCATGGCCCGCAAGATGGGCTGGACCATCGAGGGCAAGGGAGGCCTGCCGCCTCCGCCCACGGTCGAAGAACTGGAGAAGCGCGTGAAGGCCGCGGAGGCCAAGCCCTGATGGCTTACGTCCTGCGTCGGCTGCTGGAGATGGTCCCCGTCCTCCTCGTGGTGGTCGTGGCGACGTTCTTCCTCGCGCACGCCGTGCCCGGCGGGCCTTTCGACAAGGACCGTCCGCTGCCCGCCGAGGTCAAGGCGCGCCTCGAGGAGTATTACGGCCTCGACCAGCCGCTGCCCAAGCAGCTCGGCAGCTACGTCGTCAACCTTGCGCAGGGCGACCTCGGTCCCTCGCTCAAGTATCCCGGATGGACCGTGCGCGAGGTCATCGGCTCGCGCATCGGCGTCTCGTGCGCGCTCGGTTTCACCGCGCTCATCATCGCCGTCCTCATCGGCGTGCCCGTGGGAGTGCTCGCCGCCTCCCGGCCCAACAGCTGGTTGGACCGCGTCCCGATGGGTTTCACGCTCGTCGGCATCTGCGTGCCCTCGTTCGTGCTCGGCCCGATCCTCGCGCTCGTCTTCGCGCTCGGTCTGGGTTGGCTCCCGCCGTGCGGCTGGGGTGAACCGGAACACTTCATCCTGCCGGCGGTCACGCTCGGCCTGATCACCGCCGCGCCGCTCGCGCGCCTCACGCGCGGTTCGCTGATGGAGGTGCGTTCGCTGGACTACGTGCGCACCGCGCGCGCCAAGGGCGTGCCGCCGCTGCGCGTCTGGTTCGTCCACGCGCTCCGCAACGCGCTGCTGCCCGTCGTCACGTACCTCGGTCCCGCCGCCGCCGGCCTCGTCTCCGGCTCCTTCGTGGTCGAATCGCTCTTCGACGTCCCGGGCATGGGCCGTCTCTTCGTCACCGCCATCATCAACCGCGACGTCATGCTGATCCTCGGCACGACGATCGTGTATGCGGCGGCGCTGCTCTTCCTCAACCTCGCGGCCGACCTGGCCAACGCCGCGCTGAACCCCAAGGTGGCCCGCGGCCGATGAAGCCTCCCGTCGTCGAGTCCCTCGCCTCCGAGAGCGGCTGGCAGCGTTTCCGCAAGGACCGCGCGGCGGTCTGGTCCGGCTGGTTCCTCGTGGCGATCGCGGCCGTCTGCTTCCTGTCGCCGTGGATCGCGCCGTATCCGTACATGGAGCAGAACCTCGCGCACAGCGCCATGGCGCCTTCGTCCGCGCATTGGCTCGGCACCGACCTCCTCGGACGCGACGTCCTCTCGCGCATGCTGCAGGGCGGCATGATCTCGCTCTTCGTCGGCCTCATCGCCACCGCCGTGGCGCTTGTGCTCGGCATCTGCTACGGCGTCTTCGCGGCGGAAGTCGGCGGCCGCGCCGAAGACCTGCTCATGCGCGGCGTGGACGTCGTGAGCACCTTGCCGCTGACGCTCATCGTCATCCTCGCCACGGTCGTCTTCGGCCAGAACCTCCCGATGATCTTCCTCGCCGTCGGCGGGGTCTCGTGGCTGACCATGGCGCGCATCATCCGCAATCAGACCCGCGAACTGAAGGGCTCGCAGTTCGTCCAGGCGGCCGGATCGCTGGGCCAGTCGCGCTGGGGCATCTTCCGCCGCCATTACCTCCCCAATCTCGCGGGGACCATCGCCGTGTGCGCGACCCTGACCGTCCCCGGCGTGATGCTCCTGGAGGCCTTCGTGAGCTTCCTGGGCCTCGGCGTGAAGGCCCCGATGACCTCCTGGGGCCTGATGATCAAGGAAGGCGCCGACATCATGGAGGAATGCCCGTGGCTGCTCGTCTCGCCCTCGGTCGTCTTCGCGCTCACGCTGCTTTCCCTCAACTTCCTTGGCGACGGCCTGCGCGACGCCTTCGATCCGCGTTCCTCCCGCAAGTAAGCCATGTCCCTTCGTCGTTACATCGTGATCAAGCCCGACGGCGCCGAGGGCGAGGAGTTCGAGGTCGACCTGCCGGCGGACGCGCCGGATTTCACCGCGCACCCCGTGACGAAGGAGCCGTGCCGCCGGGTCATCGAATCGCCCACGCTGACGACCAAGTACGGCGAAGGCGCCATGAAGCAGGGCCTGAGCGACAAGCGTCTGGCGCAGGCCGGCTTCCAGCGGCTGGAGAAGGACGGGCAGGGCGGTTGGAACAAGATCAACTGAGCGCCGGTCCCGTCGGCGACCTCACCAAATGAATCACCCCGCCGGGTGGCGGGGTGAAGCATCGTCAGGGTGGGCGTTTCCGCCGTGTAAATTAACTTAGGCCTTGGCCGCTTCTTCGCGCGCGCGCTTCACGAGCGACTTCGCGGTGTCGGACGGCTGGGCGCCGAGCTTGACCCAATGGTCGACGCGCTCGACGTTGATCACCAGGCCGGGGGTCTTGCCACGGGCGCGGGGATTGTAGTTGCCGAGGACTTCGACGAAACGACCGTCGCGGCGGATGGCTTGTTCGGCGACTACGAGGCGGTAGGTCGGCTCGTTCTTGGTACCGAAGCGTTGGAGGCGGATGCGGAGCATAGGTTTGGAGAAGGTGGTGAGTGACCGCTCTCGGAGGGTTTCCAAAAGACGGATGTGCAAGGACGCAGGGCGGCCGGGGAGAGTCAAGCCTTCCCCGGCAGGTGGGAGGGAAAATTTATCCCCATCGGCCGAGGGGTGGGTCAAAACACGCAAAACAAGCCATTATGAATCAATGACTTAATCTGTATTCTGCGAATAAGGCAAAAATCCCTGTTTTCGTCGGCTTGCTCGTCAGGCCTCGGATCCGGGCACAAAAAACCCCGCCTGGTGGCGGGGTTTCGGAGCAGCCGGTGAAGGCTTACTTGGCGGCGGCCGCGGCAGCCGCAGCGGCGGCGTGCTCGGTCGGGTCGAAGCGCTTTTCTTTGACCTTGGTGGCCGACTTGCCCTGGCGATCGCGGAGGTAGAAGAGGCGGGCGCGCATGACCTGCGAGGTGCGCTCGACTTCGATCTTCTCGATGTTGGGGGAGTGGACCGGGAAGGTACGCTCGACGCCTTCGCCGAAGGAGACGCGGCGAACGGTGAAGGTTTCGTGGATGCCGCCGCCCTTGCGCTGGATGACGATGCCGGAGAACACCTGGGTGCGCTCTTTGTCGCCTTCGCGGACCTTGGTGGAGACCTTCACGCCGTCGCCGACCTTGAATTCATGGTCGCCGCGGGCGGTCTTCAGCTGGGGCTGGGTGGCAAATTGGATGAGGGGATGGTTGCTCATGGCTGGTGTTCTTGGTCTTTCATCAGGTCCGGTCTGCGTTGCTTTGTCTTCTCTATTTGCCTTTCCCGGCGCCATTTTTCGATTTCGGCGTGGTTTCCTCCTAGGAGGACGGGGGGCACCTCGAGACCATCATAAACAGCGGGTCGGGTGAACTGCGGAAAGGCGAGCAACTTGCCGTTGTAACTATCCCCCGTCAAGGAGTTTTCCTCCCCGAGCACGCCGGGGATCTGCCGGCCGAGGCAATCGACCAGGACGCAGGCGGGCAAAGTGCCATTGGTGAGCACATAATCGCCGATCGAGACCTCCCGGGTGACCTTTTTGTCCCGGAAGCGCTGGTCGATACCCTCATAATGGCCCGAAATGAGGATTAGGTGGCTCTTTTGGGCCAGTTCCTTGGCCAGCTTATTGGTCAATTGTTCACCATCCGGGCAAAGGTAGACCACTTCGCAGTCCGGGGTGGCCAGGGCGTCGACGGCGTCGAACAGGGGCTGGCAGGTCATCAGCATGCCGGGTCCGCCGCCATAAGGCATGTCGTCCACCTTGCGGTGCTTGTCCTTGGAATAGGCGCGCAGATCGTGGGCCTTGAAGGCGATCAGGCCCTTGTCGATGGCCTTGCCGATGACGGACTCCTGGAGGAAGCCGTCGGCCATGGCCGGGAAGAGGGTGACGAGGTCGATGCGGATGGCCACGGTGAACGCGACCATCCAACAGCCGAAAGCCCGCCGAGCGCAAGCCGTCCCTGCGTCGGCTTACTTCTTCGCCTTCGCTTCCGGGCGCTGGTTCATCCGGATGCCCGCTTCGGCCGGCACGGGCTTGCCCGTGACTTCGACGTCGGAGGTGAAGAGATACTTCCACACGTCTTCCTGGATGTGGCGGCCCTGGGCGTCCTTGGGCGAGCCGTTGCTCGGGGTCACGTAACCGTGCGCGGCGCCGGCCTGCTTCTTGGCGTCGCCCTTCATCGGGGCCGAAGTGATCAGGCGGCGCGTGTGGCCGTAGGGCGCCTTGGCGTCGTCGGCGTTCACGATGGGGCCGTATTCGTTGAGACGCAGCATGAGCCAGGAGCGCTGGTAGTGCTGGTCGGTCCAGCCGCCGTCGAGGACGTGCGAGTAGCCGAAGAAGCGGTTGAGCGGCGTGGCGGACGGGCCGGCCTGCCAGTCTTCGGTGTTGTCGCGCGGGCCGCAGAACATGATCACGCGCGCGACCTGCTGGTGCATCGCGAAACGCGCGGAGGACGTGGCGCCGTGCGAGGAGCCGCCGACGACGACCTTGGTCCAGTCGAGTTCCTTGCCGCCCGCGGTGAGGAACTGTTCCCAGCGGCCCTGCGGGTGCGTCTTCACGAGCCACTGCACCATGCGCGTGGCGCGGCCTTTGGCGGAATCGGCCGCGGCGATCTCGACGGCCTTCGAGGCGTCGACGCCGGCGGTGGCCTCGAGGCGGATGTTGCCGAGGTGCTGCGTATCGGCGGGGACGGTGTTGAGCTTGCCGAACCAGCCGCGGGCGTAGTGCACGCTGATGTGGTGGTAGCCGTAGCCGTTCACCTTATCGGCGATGACGGGGTTATGGCCCATCAGCCAGACGACGAGCTGGCCGCGGGGCGCGACGCGCGTGTCGACGTCGGCCGTCTGGACGTCGGCCGGCTTGCCCTTGGCGTCGAGGTGGAACTCGATCTCAGGATAGGCCTTCGCGGACGGGTCGACCTCGCTGGCGCGCGCGCGCAGGTGGTAGGCCTGGGGCTTCGGGTCGTTGAACTTCACCGGGGCGGCGTCGGCGAAGGAAGCGACGAAGCCGAGGGACAGGCAGGCAAGGACGATACGCATGGGGTTGCGTCCTTGATGTCCGCGCCGAAGCGCGTTGGCAAGACCGACCGCTTACTTGGGCAGCTTGGCGTCGACTTCGTTCAGGGCCTGTTCGATGATTTCTTGTGGCGCCCACTGGTGGCCGCCGTCGAATTCGAAGATCGTTATGCGGGAGCCGAAGGCTTTTTTCAGCCGTGCGGCGTTATCATAGTTCATGTCTTTCTTTCCGAAAGTCCCTGCAAGGGTCTTAACCTTGATGTCTTTCACGATGTAAGACCGGTCAAGGGGGTTCATGTCGCTGCATCCTGCCCCTTGAAAGATCAGGCCGCCGAAGCCTGGGACCAAGGTCACGAAAAGTGAGCAGGCCCGGGCGCCGCCGGAGAAACCGGTCGCAACCTTCTTTCCCTCGGCTACGCGCATGCGCTTGAGGACGTCCGCATGCGCCGTCAGGAAATTAACAATGTTAGGTTCATAGGGGCCGTTCTTAGACTCTTCCAGCATCACGGCGATGTAGCCGTGTTTCTTGATCCAGTCGCCCATGGCACCGAGCTTTGCCTTGCCGTTGGGGTCGGCGATGAAGATGGTCTTCCAGGTTTTCTTCGGGTCCGCGGAGTAGCCTTCGGGAACCCATAACCGGTAGTGGTAGGCTCCCGAGAGGGCAGCGGATTTACCGGTGCCTTTGTAGATGCACGTGATGCGTGTCTCGGCTCCGTCCTTCAAGGGCTCCGTCAGCGGGGTGGCGGTCTCGTCGGCCACATTGGTTGTCGCCGTGGCATTGCGGGCAGCAGGCTTTGCTTCGGTCTTGGGCTCCGCGGGTTTCTGGGGCAGGGCGTGCGAGGTTTGCGGAATGAGGGCTAGGGCGATCATGAGGCCCAGGACGATGGGGTGCTTCATAATAAAAAGGTCTGCTTACTTGGGCAGCTTGGCGTCGACGTGATCGAGGGCCTTCTCGATGACGTCCTTCGGGGCCCACTGGTGGCCGCCTTCGAATTCGAAGACTTCCAGGCGGTCGCCCTGCGTGGCCTGCAGCTGCTTGATCTCGCCGCGGTTGGAGTCCTTCTTGCCCATGGTCACGACGACGGCGGGGATTTGCACGCCAGCGAGGCCGCGGAGGCCGTTGTCCAGGATGCCGGTGCCGGCTCCCTGCAGGATGACGCCGCCGAAGTTGTCTCCGATGCTCACGAAGATCGAGCTGGCGCGCGCGCCGCCGGAGAAGCCGGTGCAGACCTTGCGGCCGGGGCCGATGCGGAAGCGCTTCACGGCGTCCTGGTGCGCGGCGAGGAAGTTGCCGACGCTCGGGTCCCACGGGCCGTTCTTGGATTCGTCGAGAAGGATGGCGATGTAGCCGTGCTTCTTCACCCAATCGGCCATGTTGCCGAGGGTCGCGTTGCCGCCGGGCGAGGCGACGAAGAGGGCGCTCCATTCCTTGGTCGCGTCGGCGTGGTAGCCCTTCGGCAGGATGACGCGGTAGTGATAGACCCCGGAGTATTTCGAGTAGCCTCCGTTGTGGTCGCAGGCGATGCGGGTCTCGACGCCTTCCTTGATGACGACCTCGAGCGGCGTCGTGCGCGACTGAGCGGCCGGTTCGGCGGCGCCCGCCGCGAGGGCGAAGAGGGAGAGGAGCAGGGCGAGGGGGCGTCGCATGACGAAGGGGTAGGGGCGTAAGCCGCCGAGGGCAAGCGTGGTTGCGGCTTGGAAGCCGGGGCGGGATGCCTCATAGCGTCGGTGTGCCTCGTCCCGTCGTCCCCGTGCTCGAAGTCTCCCGCCTGCGCATCGCCCGCGAGGACAAGGTCATCCTGCGCGGCCTCGATTGGCGCGTGGAGCCAGGCCAGCAATGGGTGATCCTCGGTCCGAACGGCTCGGGGAAATCGTCGCTCCTCGCCGCCCTGACGGGTTATTTCGCGCCGACCTCGGGTTCGCTCTCGGTCCTCGGCGAGACTTTCGGCCGCAGCGACTGGCGTGAGCTGCGTCGTCGCATCGGCCTCGTCGGTCCGTCCGTCGCCGCGATGATCGCGCCTGCCGAGCCTGCCTTGTCGGTCGTCGCCGGCGGCGTCGACGGCCTGATCAATCTCTGGCGTCGCCCGAAGCCCGCGACGCTCGTGCTCGCACGTCGATTGCTCCGTCTGCTCAAGGTCAACGGACTCGCGAAGCGTCCGTGGGGACATCTCTCGCAGGGCGAACGCCAGCGCGTGCTCATCGCCCGCGCCCTGGCTTCCGATCCCGCGTTGCTCATCCTCGACGAGTCCTGCGCCGGGCTCGACCCGGTCGCGCGCGCGGAGTTCCTCTCTCTCGTGAAGCGTCTGCCGAAGCTGACGTCCGGTCTGGCCATCGTGTTCGTCACGCACCACGTCGAGGAGATCCTGCCGACCTTCACCCACGCGCTGCTGCTGCGCGACGGGTCGGCCCTCGCCGCCGGCAAGATGGGCGAAGTCCTCAAGCCCGCCGCGTTGTCGAAGCTCTTCGGACGGAAGGTCCGCCTGACCAAGGGCCGGGACGGCTGGGCGCTGACGGTCGCCGGGATGTAGTCGCGGGGCGGTTTGACCGCTTTCGACTTCCCCTTAACCCCTGCTTCGTCCTACTTCATCTTACTTCGCAATGCCCTCGCCGTTCGACAATCTCCTCCCTCGCTATGACGCCGTCGTCATCGGCGCCGGCCTCGGCGGGATGACCGCGGCGAACAACCTCGCGAAGTTCGGCCGCAAGGTGCTGCTCCTCGAGCACCACTACCAGCTCGGCGGCCTGGCCACCTACTTCAAGCGCGTCGGCGGCCACGTCTTCGACATCTCCCTGCACGGCTTCCCGCACGGGATGATCAAGTCCACCCGCCGCTACTGGACCAAGGAGATCTCGGACCGCATCCACCAGCTCCACGACGTCCGGTTCATCAATCCCGACTTCGACGTCCGCACGACCTTCGACCGCGCCGACTTCACGCGCATCCTGACCGAGCAGTTCAAGCTGGCGCCCGAGACCGTCGAGGCCTTCTTCGCGCACCTGCGCGAGATGAACTACTACGACAACGACCCGCGCACCACGCGGCAGCTGTTCGAGCAGTTCTTCCCCGGCCGTCCCGACGTCCAGCGCCTGCTCCTCGAGCCGATCGCCTACGCGAACGGCTCCACCCTCGACGACCCCGCGATCACCTTCGGCATCGTCTTCTCGAACTTCATGTCGAAGGGCGTGTTCATCTTCCAGGGCGGCACGGACACCATGATCAACCTCATGACCGCCGAGATGAAGGCCAACGGCGTCGACATCCGCCGCAACGTGCTGGTCGAGAAGGTCCACGTCGAGAAGGACGCCTCCGGCCGCCGGCGCGTCGTGGGCGTGAAGCTCCGCGGCACGCGCGAGGGCGAAGAAGCCGAGGTCGCCTGCTCCGCCGTCGTCTCCAACGCCAACATCAAGGACACCGTCCTGAAGATGGGCGGCGAAGAAGCCTTCGAGACCCCGTTCCTCGAGGAAGCGCGCAAGGTCCGCGTGAACACCTCTTCCTGCCAGGTCTACATGGGCGTGCGCGAAGGCGAGACCATCCCGCACATCGGCGACCTCGTCTTCACCTCCGAAGCCAAGCCGTTCTCGAGCCATGAGCTCGTCGACTTCCATACCACCTCGCGCACCTACTCGGTCTACTATCCGGACACCCGTCCGCACACCAAGACCCCGCGCTACGCGATCGTCACCTCGGTGAACCAGAAGTTCGAAGACTGGGCCGGCTTGTCCGACGCCGATTACGCGACGCACAAGGCGCGCGTCATCGAGGAGTCCTTCAAGGGCCTCGAGAAGTTCATCCCCGACATCCGTTCCAAGGTCGACCACGCGGAAGCCGCGACCCCGCGCACCGTCCAGCGCTACGTCCGTCACGTCGGCGGCACCTCCTTCGGCACCAAGTTCGAAGGCCTCAAGGTCTCGATGGCCCTACCCGAGCAGGTCGGCGGCTTCTACCACGCCGGCAGCGTCGGCATCATCATGTCCGGCTGGCTCGGCACCATCAATTACGGCGTGATCGTCTCGGCCAAGGCCGACGCTTACCTGCGCGACCCGAACGCGAATCCGCTGGGAGACGCCGCGGCGAGCGCGGGAGTCTGAGGGTGGCGAAGTTGAACCGTTGATCGGTTGGCCGGTGGGCCAGAGGAGGGGCAGGTTCAGGCCTGAGGCGTCTTTCTTCGTCTTCTATTGTCTTCCGTCAGCTTGTCTTTCCGGCGGCTTGACGGTGCTCGGGATTCGGCAAATCTCCGGGCATGGCCAACGACAAGGAAACCTTCGCCAAGAAGTTCGAGAACACGCTCGAATATTTCATCTTCGCCAGCCGCTGGGTGCAGGCGCCGATCTACGTCGCGCTGATCTTCGCCGCGATCGCCTATGCCTGGAAGAGCGTGCAGGAGCTCCTGCACCTGCTCGATGGATTCTCCGCCGCCACCGAGAGCACCATCATGGTGGGCATCCTCTCCCTCGTGGACATCTCGATGGTGGCCAACCTCGTCAACATGGTCGTCGTGGGCGGCTACGTGACCTTCGTCTCCCGCATCGACTTCGGCGACAACGGCGACCGCCCCGACTGGCTCGACCACATCAACGCCAACACCCTCAAGGTGAAGCTCGCCGGCAGCCTGGCCAGCATCTCGGCCATCCACCTGCTCAAGAGCTTCATCGCCATCACCGACTTCGTCGGCACGGGCGCGGCGATGTCAGCCAACCACGAGAAGGTCATCCTCTGGCAGGCCATCATCCACGGAGTTTTCCTCGCTTCGATGATCCTCTTCGCCTGGGGCGAGAAGATGCAGCGGACCGAGGGTCACTGAGCCTTCGGCGGCAGGTCGCTGACCCAGCCGATCAGGTAGCGTCCGAGCTGCGCCGACCATCCGAAGTGGATGCGCAGGCGCATGCCGGCCGGATTGGCCTTGGTGTCGATCGTCGCGTCGAGGCGGAGCTTGCGGCCGGCGTGCGTCACCACGATGGCGGAGCGTCCCGTCAGCCCCTGGCGCGTGGGGTGACGCAGGTGCGGCGGGACCTCGTCGCCGTCGCAGGCGCCGCCGATGCCGCCGTCCATCCGCACCATGCGCAGGAAGTCGAGCGCGTGCATCGCGGAGTGGACGTGTTCGAAGCAGTCGAACTCGCACGCGAAGCCCGCGTCGATCGCCGACTCGAGGATGACATGGTCCGACATGCTGGGCATGCGCGCGGCCCAGGCGAGGAAGTGGCCGACGTTGGGCTGGTGGCCGGGGATGAGGTGGCCCTGGACTTCCTGCTTGGGGCGGCGGACTTTTTCTTCGCGCACCTCCGGCCCGAGGCCGGTCACGATCGCCTGCACGACCGCTTTGTCCGCGGCGCGGAAGTCGAAGGTGACCTCGTTCGTACGGCCGTCGACGCCGGCAGGACCGGAGTCGTCGCCGGCGATGCGCACGCCGATGTCGCCATGGAACTCCGGTCCGCTCAGGCGGACGCAGTCCCCGTAAGCCGGCAGCACGAAGAACGTGGGCAGGCCTTCGCCGGCGCCGCCGAGGGACTCGAGGCGTTCGCGGAGTTTCAGGGCGGAGAAGGGCGTGCGGAGGCGACGGCGGAGGAGGGGGCGCGGACGGGCGGGCGGTGCGGGACGGCGTTTCATGGATGGGTTTTAAAAAAGAAGAGAGGGTGTCCCTGCCGTGCGGTCCGTGGGAAAACGGCGCGCGGCTGGAAGCGTGATCAGTGGAATGGAGTTTCGGAGAGGGACGCCGGGGTGGGCGGAGAACTCTTCGAGGCCTGTACTATGCCCAGGCCGGGCAGGTTGTCCAGAGGGGCGCGGGGCGCCTGCCGGAATATTATAACCCCTTGATTTGCGGGCAAAAAGAAGGGCTCCCCTTGCGGGGAGCCCTGGGCAGGAGGTGCGGGTGACGGGTCAGCGGGCCTTGGCGGCCACCGGGATGCGCATGCCGTAGAAGCTCCGGTACACGAAGAACAAGGCCGCCAGGAAGATCGCTCCGCCGAGCAGGAGCCGTGGTCCGGATTCCATCTTCACGGCGATCTCCACGGCGAGCAGGCCGAAGAGCGTGGTGAACTTGATGACCGGGTTGAGCGAGACCGACGACGTGTCCTTGAACGGGTCGCCGACCGTGTCGCCCACGACCGTGGCCGCGTGCAGTTCGGTGCCCTTGGCCTTGAGGTCGACCTCGACGATCTTCTTGGCGTTGTCCCACGCGCCGCCGGCATTGGCCATGAAGATGGCCTGGAAGAGCCCGAAGAAGGCCATCCCGACCAGGTAGCCGATGAAGAAGAACGGGTCGAAGAGGGCGAGCGAGAGCGAGAAGCAGAAGATCACGATGAAGATGTTCGTCATGCCCTTCTGCGCGTACTGGGTGCAGATGCGCACGACCTCCTTCGACGAGTCCGCCGCCGCGGTGGTCGCGTCGAGCTTCATGTTGTCCTTGATGTAGACCACCGCCCGGTAGGCCCCGGTCACCACCGCCTGGGTGGAGGCGCCCGTGAACCAGTAGATGACCGCGCCGCCCATGAGCAGGCCCATCAGGGCCTCCGGGTGCACCAGCGAGAGCTTCTCGAGGACGTTGAACTTGGCGTCGAGCGCGCGGTAGTGTTCCTGCAGCATCATGATGATGCCAAAGACCATCGTCGTGGCGCCCACGACGGCCGTGCCGATGAGCACCGGTTTCGCCGTGGCCTTGAAGGTGTTGCCCGCGCCGTCGCCTTTCTCGAGCTGGTGCTTGGCGCCTTCGAAGTCGGGCCGGAAGCCGAAGTCGCCTTCCAGCTCGGCGGCGATGCCGGGCTGCTTCTCGATCTGCGAGAGCTCGTAGACGGACTGGGCGTTGTCGGTCACCGGGCCGAACGAGTCGACCGCGATCGTGACCGGACCCATGCCCAGGAAGCCGAAGGCGACGAGACCGAACGCGAAGATGGGAGCGGCGAAGGCGAACTGCGCCGGCATCAGCCCGGAGACCGCGGCGTGGGTCGAGAGCAGGTAGGCGCCGAACATCAGGCCCAGGATGCACAGCCCGGTCCAGAACGCCGAATAGTTGCCGGCGACGAGGCCGGACAGGATGTTGAGCGAGGCTCCGCCCTGGTCGGAAGAGGTCACGACCTCCTTCACGTGGCGGCTTTCGGTCGAGGTGAACACCTTGGTGAACTCCGGGATCAGCGCCCCCGCGAGGGTGCCGAGCGAGATGATCGTGGACAGCACCCACCAGAGGCCTCCGCCGAGCGGGGCCAGCAGGAAGTAGCTGGCGAGGTAGGTGACCGCGATCGAGACGAGGGAGCTGATCCAGACGAGGTTCGTGAGCGGCTGCTCGAGGTTGAAGTCCTTGGCCTGGCCCCAGACGGCCCGGCTCACCGCGTCGTTGAGCCAGTAGCTCAGCAGCGAGGTGACGACCATCAGGATGCGCATCGCGAAGAGCCAGACGATCAGCGTCGCGCAGAGGGCCGGCTTCGCCGCGAGCGCCAGGGCGAGGAACGCGATGAGCGCCACGCCGGTGACGCCGTAGGTCTCGAACCCGTCGGCGGTCGGGCCGACCGAGTCGCCGGCGTTGTCGCCGGTGCAGTCCGCGATGACGCCCGGGTTGCGGGGGTCGTCCTCGGGCAGCTTGAAGACGATCTTCATCAGGTCCGCGCCGATGTCGGCGATCTTGGTGAAGATGCCGCCGCAGATGCGCAAGGCGGAGGCCCCGAGCGACTCGCCGATGGCGAACCCGATGAACGAGGGCCCGGCCAGTTCCTTCGGCAGGAACAGGAGGATCGCGATCATGAAGAAGAGCTCGATGGCGACGAGGAGCAGGCCCACGCTCATGCCGGATTTCAGCGGGATGAGCAGCGTCGCGAGCGGGTTGCCCCGGAGGGCGGAGAAGGCCGCGCGCGAATTGGCGACGGTGTTGATGCGGATCCCGAACCAGGCCACGCCGTAGCTCCCCAGGATGCCGAGGACCGACGCCGCGAGGATCACCGCGACGTCGGCGAAGCCTTTGTGCTCCAGGCCGGCGAAGTAGTAGGTCATGCAGGCCGCGATGAGCACCCAGAGCCCGGCCAGGAACTTGCCCTGCTGCCAGAGGTACGTCTTGCAGGTGCCCCAGATGATCTCGGAGACCGCCGCCATGGAGCGGTGGACGGGCAGGGCCCGCGTCTGCACGTATTGCCACCAGCCGTAGGCGGTCGCGAAGGCGCAGACCGCCAGCCCGAGCCAGAGGACCTGGTGCCCGTCGAGCGCGCCGCCGAGGAAGGAGGTCTGCCCGAGGTCGGGGATTCGGATGTCCGCTTCGCCGGCCAGGGCGAGCGAGGAGAACGACAGCGCCAAGGCCGTCGTGAGGTGCTTCACGCAGTTCATGGTTATAGGGTGGCCGGGGGTGCGGCCTGCGGAGGTTTATGGGCGCTCATGGGCCGCCCTGCGAGGGGAAAACGCTTACGCCCCTTTCATTTGCGATCGTATGAGGGCTCGTCAGTCCAGCAGGTGCTGACGCAGGAACATGGCCGTGGCCGCGAACTGATAGTCGGCGTTGGCCTTCTTCACGAAGCCGTGGCCCTCGTCCTTGGCCAGCACGTACCACACCGCCCCGCCGCGGGCTTTGACGGCGTCCCGCATGCGTTCGGCTTCGGTGAACGGGACGCGCGGGTCGTTCTTGCCTTGGACGATCAGCAAGGGCGCCCGGATCTTGTCCGCATGATTGGCCGGCGAGATGCCCTCCAGGAACGCCTTCACCTCTGGCTTGCGCTCGTCGCCATACTCGAGACGGCGGGCGCTCCGCCGGTAGTCGGAGGTGTCCCGGAGGAAGGTGGCGATGTTGGCGATGCCGACGTTGTCCACGCCGCAGCGGAAACGTTCGGGGTAGTTCACGAGGCACGCCAGGCTCATGAAGCCTCCGTAGCTGCCCCCGTAGGCCGCGACGCGGCCGGCGTCCAGACGGTCGGACCGCGCGATCCAGTCGAGCACCGCGGCCACGTCCTTGATCGCGTCGGCGCGCCTGAGGCCGTCGTCCAGCGCGAGGTATTTCCGGCCGTAGCCGGTGGAGCCCCGGACGTTGGGGTAGACGAGCGCGACGCCCAGTTCGTTCAGGTAGTAGTGGAAGCTGCCCCGGTAGCCGGGGCGGGACTGTCCCTCCGGCCCGCCGTGGAAGATCATCAGCACCGGACGCTTGCCGGGGAATCTCGCCGCGTCGGGGTGATAGACCAGCGAGGGCACGCTGAGTCCGTCGAAGCTGCGCGCGCGCGCCACCGTCGGTTCCGGCTGCGGGATGATCTTCTTCGGCTTGCTGGTGCGGTCCGTCCAGCGCGTCACCACGCCGGTGTCGAGGTCCGCCGACCAGGCGTCGCTTGCGGAATCTTCGCTGTTCAAGGAGAAGCCCACCTCGTGGCTCCCGGGCCGGAAGAGGAGGTTGCTCAGCACGCCGGCCTTCAGCTTGGGCGCCGGCGTAGGTCGGCCGTCCCGCAGGTCCCAGCAGCGCAGCTCGGAGAACCCCTCGACGTTGAAGGCGACGACGAGCCGTGCGCCGTCGTCCGAGACGACGAGTTCTTCGCCGTCCCACGCAGGGCCGCCCTCGAGCCGACGGAGCTCGCCGGTCTTCAGGTCGATCCGCGTCGGCGCCAGGAAGTCGCCGCCATGGTCCGACAGGGCGTAGACCGCGCGGCCGTCTTCGGCGAAGGCCGGCTGGGTGAAGTACGCGCGCCCGGTCTCGGGCGTGATCCGCGTCTTCTGCGTCGTCGCGACGTCCATCGTCCAGAGGCGGCTTTCGGCCTGGCCGAACGACTGGCGCAGCAGGAGCCGCGTGCCGTCCGGGGACCAGGCGACCGGACCCCATCCGGCCGAGGTGCCTTGATGGACGACGCGTTCGGCATAGGGGGGTCGCGCCTCGACGATGACGATGTCGGTGTCCTTGCCGTTGCGACGGTTGGTCGCGTAGGCGAGCCGGCTTCCGTCGCGGGACCAGCAGGCGCCGACGTTGCGCGATTTCCCGTCCGTCAGCCGATGCGGCTTCGCCTTGGGGTCGGCGAGATCCTTGAGGTGGAGCTGGTAGTCCTCGTTCCCGCCGACGTCCGCCGCATAGAGGAGGAGCGAGCCGCGGGGCTGCATCTCGCCGCTCTTCACGGGCTCGGAGCCGCCCGTGAGGGGCGTCCGCTTGGCCAAGGGCGCCTCCATCAGGTGGAGGTGCGAAGCCTCGCCGATCCGGGTCGTCACGAGCGCCGCCCGGCGCGTGGCGTGCCAGCCGCGGAAGCCGGCGCCGCCGAGGTTCAGGTAAGGCGCGAGCTCGGCCGTCAGCGCCGGCGGCACGGGCGGGACGCCTTCGGCGACGATGGCGGGCGGGACTGCGGCCCGGACGGCGATCGCGCACAGGAGGAGGGAGAGCAGGGAGGGGCGGCCCATGTCATATCTTTATTATGACAACCGTCCCCGCTCCAAGCCGATATGCGGCCGCGGCGTCGCCTACTTGCCCGGCTTCCGACGGGCGGCGGCCCGGGCTTCGGCGGCCGCCCCTCCCGGCCCGTACGAATCGGGGTCCGCGAGCAGGCGGGGCGCGACCGGGACGGCGCCGGCGTCGCCCTGCGCCTTCATCCAGGCGTCGAGCGCCGCGCGCAGCTCGGCCAGCTTCGCAGCGTGCGCGGGGTCGGCGGCCAGGTTCCTCGTCTCGGCCGGATCGGCCTCCAGGTCGTAGAGTTCTTCCGCCGGGCGGCGGTGGTAGCGCGCCAGCGTCGCCGCCGCGCGCGCGTCCGTCCGCGCGAGCTGCTCCCACTCCGCGAAGAACGCCCGCTGGCCGAGGGCGTCGCCGCGGCTTTCCTGCAGGTCGATGTGCGTCGTGAACGCCCAGTCGGGGCGGAGGTTGCGCAGGTATTTCCAGCGTCCGTCGCGCGCGCTCCGCGCGGGGTAGACGTTCATCCGGTTGTCGTTCGAGTGCGTCGCGAAGATCATCTCCCGGTGCCGGTCGCCGCCGCGGAGCACGGGCAGGAAGGACCGGCCGTCGAGTTCCGCCGGCGCCTTGCCGCCGGCGGCCTCCAGCAGCGTCGGGAGGAGGTCGACCCAGCTCACCATGGCGGGCGTGCGCCGCCCGGCGGCGACGGCGCCCGGCCAGCGGACGATGAGCGGCGTGGCGATGCCGGCTTCGTAGAGGTTCCACTTCCCGAACGGCCATTGGGCTCCGTGGTCGCTCGTGAAGACCATCAGGGAGGAAGGCGGGAGCGTCTCGCGTACGGCGCGCATCACCTCGCCCAGCTCGCTGTCGCAGCGGGCGACGGCGTCGGCGTAGCGCGCCCGCCAGACGCGGGTCTGCGGCGTGTCGAGGCTGCCGGCGGGCAGACGGAGGGCGGCCGGGTCATGCGCGCCGTCGGCGGTCGGCCAAGGCACGTGCGGCCAGTTGCTCCCGACGAACAGGCAGAGGGGCCGGGCTTCCCGCGGACGTGAGCGGAGGAAGCGGAGCGCCGCCGGGACGCCCTCGGGGTCATGGAAGCCATCGTGCGCGAAGACATCGAAGCCGTAGTCCGCGGTGTGCCGGTAGTGCGAGACCTTGCCGAAGGCGGCCACCTCATAGCCCAGTTCCTTGAAGTAGGCCGGCCATCGGCGGATCTCGGCGCGCGGCCGCGCGTGGTTGGAGGCGGCGCCGTTGCGGGCGGGCATGAGTCCCGTGAGCAAGGCCGCCCGGCTGGGCGCGCAGCTGGGAGATGCGACGTAGGCCCGGTCGAAGGTCAGTCCGTCGGCGGCCAAGGCGGCGAGGTTCGGCGTGCGGATGTCCGTGCCGCCGTAAGGGGCTGAGTCCAGCTGCCCGAGGTCGTCGGCCAGGAAGACGACGATGTCAGGTCGCCTGACCGCCTCCGCGCCGGCGAGAGAGGCGAGCGACAGCATGAGCAGGAGCAAACGGGGCATGACCGGACCCTAAGCCGGACGCGCCAGGCAGGGAACGCAGAAGTTGTCTCGCCTGCCGCGACGCGTGCCGCAAGATAGCAGGCACCCCCATGAAGTCCTGTCTGGCCCTGCTTTTCGCCGCCTCCCTCTTTGCGGCGTCCGAACCTTATCCGGTGAGCGAAGCCGCCGCGCCCGTGCCGCACCCCGCCGCGGACGCCCCTGGTTTCGTTCCTCTCTTCAACGGCAAGGATCTCGCCGGTTGGAAGACCAAGGGCAACTGGGTCTACGACGTCGACGGCACCGTCACCTTGAAGCCGCGTCCGGGCGAGACCGGCTGGAAGCGCTTCGACGCTTATATCTTCACGGAGCGCAAGTATCGCGACTTCGTCCTCGATCTCGAATTCAAGTTCGAGCCCACCGGCAACTCCGGCGTCTTCTTCTGCGTCGCCGACCCGCTCGACCCCGTGGCCAAGGGCATCGAGCTGCAGATCCTCGATACGCACGGCCTCGCCAGGCCCGGTCACCATGACTGCGGCGGCATCATCCGCGCCATGGCCGCGTCGAAGAACATGGTGAAGCCCGCCGGCGAATGGAACCGCTACACTTTGACGCTCAAGGACCGCCGCCTCGCCGTCGATTTCAACGGCGAGCGCACCATCGTGATCGATCTCGCTGCTTCGCCGATGAAGGACCGCCCCGTCGAAGGGCACGTCGGTTTCCAGGACGAGGCCAAGCGCGTCTGGTATCGCAACGTGCGGATCAAGGAGCTGCGCTGATCAGCGGCGCAGCCAGCGACGGGCGAGCAGCCAGAGCAGCACCGGCACGACCACGCTGAGCGCCAGCGCCCAGGCCGGTTCGGTCCGGCCGAGCGCGCCGATCGCGGCGAAAAGGAAGCTGGTCGGCACGCCGCCGCAGAGCAGCGCGAAGAAGAAGGCGCGGAACGGCATCCGGTTCAGCCCTGCGAGGCAGGCGATCGCCTCGGGCAGGATCGGCAGGCAGCGCGAACCGGCGACCAGCCAGGCGCCGCCTTCGGAGAAGAGCTTCTCGCCGGACTCCAGCGCCTCGGCTCCGGCCAGGCGGACGGCGAGCGGCCGGCCGAGCCAGCGGCTGAGTCCGTAGGCGAGCAGTCCGGCCGCGACGGTTCCGGCCGCGGCGTAGAGTCCGCCGACGAGCGTGCCGTAGGCGAGGCCGAGCGCCGACATCACGAGCGTGCTCGGGATCGGCAGAAGCAGGTCGGCGACGAGCAGTCCCGCGCCGGCGAGGCCGCCGGCCGCGCCGAAGCCGGCGATCCACGTGCGCGAGCCTTCGACCGTGAACGTCGCGTCCAGCGCGTCGCCCCAGATCATCCATGGGATGACGGCGCCGGCCAGCAGGAGCGTCGAGGTGACGATCAGGCCGCGATGGCGTACGAAGAAACTCATGCGCCGGCGCGCAGGTCCTTCCAGGGGGCTTCGCCGCTGACGTCGACCATGAAAGGGCCCTTGCTCGCGCCGGGCGAAAGGATCGCCAGGATCGTGGCGTCCGACTTCGAGACGTTGAACGTCGCGTGCACGACGCCGGCGGGGATGTGCGCGGCGTCGCCGGGCTTCAGGATGCGTTTCTCCTTCTCCACCCACTGTTCGACCTCGCCCGCGAGGACGTAGATCATCTCCTCGAGCTCAGGATGCGTGTGGAAGGCGTGTCCCTCGCCCGCGGGCAGGGTCGCCTCGCAGACCTGCAGGTCCTTCGCGCCGGTGAGCTCGGGGCGCGTCAGCCAGTAATTGGTGCGGCCTTTGTATTCTTCCTTGATGGCCTCGGCCTTGGTCACGAAACGCAGCGGTTGGGTCATGCCGGACGCTACCGCACGGGCTCGCCCCACCGCAAGCATCGGTGGCCGGCGTTGACACCCTCGCCGGTCGGGATGAAAACATCGCCCACCCCCGCACCCCATGAAACGCACCCTGTCCCTCCTCCTCGGGCTCTCCTTGTTCGGCGCCGCTTCCGTCGTCGCCCAGGAAGCCAAGAAAGAAACCCCGAAGAAGGTCGCCGCTCCGGCGGTGAAGCTGCCCGCTCAGCCCGCCGACGTCGCCGCGCCCAAGCTCGGACCCGACGGCAAGCCCCAGGCCGGCTTCCTCAGGTCGCACGAGTCTTTCCTCGCCATCGCCAAGAAGGGCGAAGCGCAGGTCGTCTTCCTCGGCGACTCCATCACCGCCGGCTGGAACGGCAACGGCAAGGAGGCCTTCAAGGAATACGCCAAGTATAACGCCGCCAACTTCGGCATCGGCGGCGACCGCACCCAGCACGTCCTGTGGCGCGTCGAGAACGGCGAGTTCGACGGCATCAAGCCCAAGGCCGTCGTGCTCATGATCGGCACCAATAATTCCGGCGTCGCCGAGAACTCCCCCGAGCAGATCGCCGCGGGCATCAAGAACATCATCGCCGCCATCCATCAGCGCTCGCCCGAGACCAAGGTGCTCCTCCTCGCGATCTTCCCGCGCGGCGCCACCGAAGCCAACAACCCCGGCCGCGCCAAGAACAAGGCCGTCAACGCCCTCATCGCCAAGTTCGACGACGGCCAGAAGGTCCACTTCCTCGACATCGGCGCCAAGTTCCTCAAGCCCGACGGCACGCTCGAGAAGGCCATCATGCCTGACCTCCTGCACCTCAACGCCGCCAGCTACCAGATCTGGGCCGACGCGATCCGCGAGAAACTCGCTTCGCTCGTCAAGTAAGCCGTCCGCGGCTTCGTATCCGGGCCGGTCCCTCTCGCGAGGGCCGGCCCTTTGCGTGTACGTCTTACTTGCCCCAGCCGGCGGGCAGGTCGGAAAGCGTGGCCGTCAGGATCTCGTGGATCGCGACGCGTTCTGATTCTCCGAGGTGGCCGAAAGCAGGCGAGGGCGGGAAGGCGCGCAGGCCGGCCGAGAGGCGCAGCAACGTGATCTCGCGGAGCTGACGGGGCAGGTGGGTGAAGCTCTCGGAGTAGATCAGCGGGCTGCAGCGGTAACGGAAGAGGCGCGTGCGCAGGTCGAGGTCGCGGAGGGAGCGTCCTTGGGCGTCGGGCTTGCGGTTCTTGGCGTAGGCGGCGGCGAAGACGCCGTCGGAGCGCAGCGCGTCTTCCGGCCAGGCCGCTTCGCCGCGGCAGAGCAGGGCGTCGATCAGCTTCTCCGCCTGGCTTTCGAAGACCACGACGCACGAGCCTTGCGGCGGGGCGTCGTCGGGCAGGCCGAGGATCCTGCGCATCGCCGGCCAGCGATGCAGCGCGATGCGCGCGTCCTGCAGCGCGGTCGAGATCACGTTATGCACGTGTACCTGGTGGTCGTGCAGGAGCATCGGTACCACGTCGCTCGTCTTCAGGAGGTAGCGACGGGTATCCACGACGCCTTCGAGCGACGCGAGGTTGCGGGCCGGCTGCGCCGAGGGTCCTTCGAAGTCCTCGACTTTTCTTCCGGTCAGGTTGCCGCGATGTCGCAGGCCGGGGCCGCCGCCGGTGACGTACCAGCCTCCCCAGCGTTCTTCGAGCGGGGTGGAGGGGTCGATGTTCGAACCTCCGGATCCGGCGAGCGGTTCGCCGCGCGCGTCGGGGAAGACCGTGCGGGCGCGCAGCGAGGGCGTGTGTTCGTGGCGGGCGTGGCAGAGCAGGCAGTCGTTGTCGCGGCGCAGCAAGGGGGCCGCGCCGGTCTCATGCGCGTCGAAGACGTAGAAGGTCGCGCCGAGCTGCGGGTCGAAGACGGTCACCTCGAACGCGCCGGTGGGCGCCCAGCCGACGTAGGCTTCGTCGGAGAAGTAGAGCACGCGGGGCGTCTCGGGGGTGATCAGGTCGCGCTGGAGGCTCGTCTTGCTGAAGACGAAGATCTGGGATTCGACCGGCACCTTGAATTCGTCGAGCAGCCACTGCAGGCGCTTCTTCGCCGGCAGGGAGCGGATGGCGTTGGCGCGCGCCTGGTGGGCGGCGTTGAGGGCCGCGGCCCGGTCCTTGGCCTCGGTGGTCGAATAGCTGATCGGCGGTTCCTCGAAAGGCTCGACCTGCTGGGCGACGAGGTTCGGGACGGCGAGGAGGGCGAGGCCGAGGATCAGGAGGCGCGGGCGGAAGAAAGGCACGCCGTCATGATGGCGAAACTTTCCCCCGACACAAGACCCGGCTCAGCGGCGGATGCCGAGACGCATCTTGCGGAAGGCCTCCGCTTCGATCTGGCGGATGCGTTCGCGGGAGACGCCATGACGGCGGCCGATGGCGTCGAGCGTCTGCTCCTCGCCGTCGAGGCCGGCGCGCGCGCGGATCACCTCGAGTTCGCGGGGCGTGAGCTGGGCCATCACCTCGGCCAGCGCGGCCTGGCGGTCGGAGGCCTCGGCGTAGGCGGCGGGCGTCGACGCTTCCGGGTCGGCGAGCGTGTCGCCGAAGGTCGCGTCGCTGTCCTCGCCGATCGGCGCGTCCAGCGACTGGCCGTGCTGCTGGTAGCAACGCAGCTCGACGATCTTCTCCGGCGACCAATCCAGCGCGGCGGACAGTTCTTCCTCGGTCGCTTCGCGGCCGGTCTTCTGGAGGAGGGCGGCTTCGGCCTTGCGCAGCTTGGACATCTGCTCGTGGAGATTGCGCGGGAGGCGCACCGTGCGGCGCAGGAAGTTGAGCTGACGGATCACCGCGCTGCGGATGCCCCAGTACGCATACGTGCTGAAGCGGTGACCGAGGTCGGCGTCGAAGGCGCGGGCCGACTCCATGAGCGCGACGTTGCCGGCCGAGATGAGTTCCATCATCTCCTCGCGGGGCAGGTTGATCTGCTTCGCGACATGGTAGGTCAGGCGCAGGTTGCGGTTCACGAGTTCGTCGTGCGCGGCCTGGCCGGCCGGAGTGAGGGTGCCGTCAGGGTTCTTGCCGGCCTTGATGCGGTGGCCGAGCGCGAGTTCCTCCTCGGCGCTCAGGCGAGGCCAGCGGGCGGCCTGGTTGAGGTAGAGGGTGAGTCCGTCCGCCTCGCCGGAACGGGCGGGGGCCGTCTCATGGAGAGTGACCTCGATTTCACCGAGATCGGGGAGGTCGGAGCGGAGGAGGGAGGTGAGGGCGTCGGTCTTGGCGGTGCTTTGCGGGATGTGGTTGATCATGGAAAAATAAAGGGGCCTGTATATATAGGGCTGAAAAAGGGGGGTCTGAGAGACATGTTTCCCTAAGTCACTGCGATACAGTCAGATAAAGTCGTATTATATTTCAAGAGGGGGTCCTCTTGGGTGGGGTCGCCGAGGGGGAGGGCGGGCTGGCGACGCCCATTATGCCCGGGTCCGGCGATTCGTCAAAGGGGGTGCCGGAGGATCCTTGGCATCCTTGCAAACGACGAAGAATGGCGGATTTTTTGAGTGGGAACGGGCGTCGGATTAGGGAGTCTATAACGCATGCCCCGCCTGCTGCCCCTCTGCGCCGCCTTGCTCGCTTGCTTCTGTTTGCCGCTGTCGGCGGCCGACCGCCCGAACATCCTCATGATCGTCTCCGACGACCATGCTTGGTTCGATTATGGTTTCATGGGGTCGAAAGCGGTCAGCACGCCGCACCTGGACAAGCTCGCCGCGGAGTCGCGCCTCTTTCCGCGGGGTTATGTCACCAACTCCCTCTGCGGCCCCAGCCTCGCCTCGATGCTGACCGGCCGCCACGTCCACCGCCACGGGCTCACCGGCAACGATCCTTTCATCCCGGCCGGCGCCGCCGGCGCCAAAGGGGCTGCCAAAGCCGCGGCTGCGAGACAGAAGAACGCCGCTTTCCTCGATGGGCGCGCCCAGATGATCAAGCGTTTCCAGGAATCGCCGATCCTGCCCCGCATCCTCGGCGAACAAGGCTACGTGAGCCTGCAGACGGGCAAGTGGTGGATGGGTCCATATCAGACCGGCGGCTTCACCGAAGGCATGACCAAGGGCGGACGTCACGGCGATGACGGCCTCGACATCGGCCGCAAGACCTTGGCGCCCCTCACCGATTTCATCAGCCGCGCGAAGAAGGACGGCAAGCCGTTCTTCGCCTGGTATGCTCCGATGATGCCGCACGACCCGCACACCCCGCCGGAGCGCCTCCTCGCCAAGTATCGCGACAAATCGCCGACCCCGCAGGCCGCCAAGTATCACGCGATGGTCGAATGGTTCGACGAGACCATCGGCGAGATCCGGGCCCACCTGGAGAAAGAAGGGCTCACGCGCGACACGATCATCCTTTACGTCGCCGACAACGGATGGATCCCGCGCACCGACAAGCCGTTGGTCGATTTCGAGCGTTCCAAGCAGTCGCCTTTCGACGGCGGCGTGCGCACGCCGATCTTCGTCAGCTGGCCCGGTCACATCAAGCCGGCCGTCATGACCGAGGCCGCCAGCGCGGTGGACATCATGCCTACGTTGCTGAAGCTGGCCGGCGCCCCCGTCCCGGCCGGCGGCGACGGACTCGACCTCCTGGATGACGCGGCCCTGCGCGCGCGTCCCTTCGTGGCCGGTCAGAACTCGACCCACGACATCCTCGACCTCGCCCGTCCCGCGGCCAGCCTCCGTTACCGCTGGCTCGTCGCCGGCGACCTGAAGCTCATCGTCTCCAGCGGACTCAAGACCGGCACCACGCAGCATGGTTCGGCCGACGCCACCGAGCCGCCCCGCCTCTTCGACCTCAAAGCCGACCCGCATGAGCGGCGTGACCTCGCCGCCGAACGTCCGGACGACGTGAAGCGTCTCATGGCCCAGCTTGACGGCTGGTGGTCCGGTCGCTGAGCCCTGTCTTTTTCCTTATGAACACCGCCCGCCTCCTCCTCGCCGCGCTCGCCGCCGCGCTCGTCGGCTGTCAGTCCGCCGACACCACCGCACCCGCCCCTGCGGCCAAGGCCGCCGCCAAGAAGGCCGCGCCCAAGCCGGCGCCCGCCCAGTACGTCTTCTTCGTCGGCACTTCCGGCGCCAAGGCCCAGGGCGTGCTCCGCTGCGTGCTCGACGGCAAGACCGGCAAGATCTCCGCGCCGACCGTCGCCGCGGAAGCCAAGTCCGCTTCTTACGTCGCGCTCAGCCCTGACGCGAAGTTCCTCTACGCCACCGCCGAGGCCGCCGAAGGCGCCGTCGCCGCCTACGCCGTCGAAGGCGAGAAGCTCCGCCTGCTCAACACCGAGGCCTCCAAGGGCAAGGGCCCGACGCACCTCGCCGTCGACGCCGCCCGCAAGAACCTCGTCGTCGTGAACTACGGTTCCGGCTCGACGACCGCGCTGCCGATCAAGGCCGACGGTTCCCTCGCCGCCGCGAGCTCCTCGCTGCAGCACGTCGGCACGGGTCCGAACGCCGGCCGTCAGTCCGGCCCGCACGCCCACGGCGTCTACTTCCATCCGAAGAACGGCCGCGCCTACGTCGCCGACCTCGGCACGGACGACATCTTCATCTACAAGTTCGACGCCGAGAAAGGCCTGCTCACGCCGAACAAGCCGAAGTCCGGCCGCGTCACCGCCGGCGAAGGTCCCCGCCACCTCGCCTTCCACCCCAACGGCAAGTTCGCCTACGTGAACACCGAGATGGGCCTCAACGTCGTCGCCTTCTCCGTCGAGCGTAACGGCGGCCTGAAGCAGCTGCAGAGCCTCCCGACGCTGCCCGCCGGCGCCGACATCAAGGGCGTCTCCACCGCCGAGATCTTCGTCCGCCCCGACGGCAAGACGCTCTACGTCTCCAACCGCGGACACGATTCCATCGCCGTCTACTCCATCGGCCAGGACGGCAAGCTCGCCCTCCTCCAGCACGTGCTCGGCGCGCCCGCCACGCCGCGCGGCTTCGGCCTCAGCGCCGACGGCCGCTGGCTCGTCTGCGCCGGCCAGAAGTCCGGCACGCTCAACGCCTACAAGATCGCCCGCGACGGCAAGCTGACCGACACCAAGCAGTCGGTCGAAGCCCCGGCGGCCGCCGCGGTCGTGTTCGTCCCCTGAGGTCTCCCTTCCGATGCGTGGTCCGTTGCTCGCCGGTTTCTTCCTGACGGCCGCCCTCGGGGCGGCGCCGGTCGACTTCGCCCATGAGGTGGTGCCGATCCTGCGGAAGCATTGCGGCGAGTGCCACACAGGTGACAAGAAGAAGGGCAGCTTCTCGATGAACACCCGCGCCTCGCT
>JACCDN010463289.1_pt1 | contig 40741 bp, 30 predicted proteins | sample 7441691 | NCBI WGS metagenome assembly JACCDN01 (sample SAMN15323439, study PRJNA562643) | freshwater metagenome | isolation source: river surface water | place: USA:Blue River Watershed | collected 2017-08-16 | reverse complement strand
CATCATCAATAACCTCGCCAATTGCAGTAAATTTTTGATAGAGATCAGATCCTGCCATGGTTATTTTAGACGAATAATAAATTACGAAATCACCACGGGATAATCGTTTAGCGGGTGCAGATTTACCGTGGCAAAATTGACAAATATCAAGCTTAATCCCGTTTTCCACATGCTCTTTGCAAGCAACGCCAATCCAGAATTTTTTTGTCTTATTCATCTGTGGTACCTGCAGTTAATTTTGCTAAAATCTGTATAAGACTTTTCTGCTCATTATCAGAGGCTTTGCTGAAAAAAGTGCTATCAATCCCTTCAACAATGGGGACTAAGGTACGCACCATATCTTTACCTTTTTCAGTAAGAAAAACACTCTTTGCACGTGTGTCTACCTCATGCTCTATACGATTTACAAACTCCATTTGAACAAGCTTTTTCAGAGATTTTGATACAGTCATCTTGTCCAGCTTAGACCACTTAACGATGAGGATCTGTGTCGTGTTATAATGATGAGCTTCAAACCACATTAACGTCGCCATAATCACAAACTGGGCATGGGAAACATTATATTGCTCAAGAGCTTTCTTAATTTGGCGCTGCCAGATCATGGTTGTTTGCCAAAGCAAAAAACCCGTGCTATCTTCAGGTTTATCAAAACCAAATGGTAAGTTAGACATTGCTGCCTCTTGCAAGCTTTATTAAGCTTTCCATTTCCTCTGGTACAGTATCAGCTACATTTTGAGCAACAAGCTTGATCCAGAGCCATTTCAAGGGGCCGGTCACAACGAGTTTATTAGTTAACTTTAATCCATCATGCGTCTCTTCCATCGCATGAGTATCATACATTTTGGCACCAAAAAAGGACGTGCAATCTGTGAATGAGTGGCCTTCATTAATTTCTGTCAGCATGATTTTTACAGGGCTTACACCCTTGGGCTTTAGCATGAAATGGTTGCCAACGACGAAATCACCCTCAAACTTACAATAATCCAAATCCCCATGCCATGTTGGCCAGTTATTTACATCTGTCCAAATGCCCCAAATATCTTTAGAGCTAATGCCCTGAAAAGTTTTGCTATAGTTTCTTGTCCACATATCACGCCTTTATCGTATTTACGGATATAGTATGTAGGTTTACTAAATGAGTCAAGAATAATGTGCTATAAACTTTCTGCTAATCTAATCAGTTTTTTAAGATCCTCAAATAGCATCCAGACTTCTTGCTTAAACCAATCAAGCCACTGGACTTCGGATATAGGGTATTCAGAAATACGAGCAAGCCCAACATAAGTTTTAAGCTTCGCAAGAAGGTAGTTGATACGCAGCACTGTAAAATCTGCTTCATGGGTACGTATTTCTGTAAGAATAGTTTTTTCACATTCATTAAATGCAGCAATCTTCTCTATGAGTATATGTCGAACAGGATCACGGTTGATTACATGCCCTGCCGCGTGCTTTATTACTTTGTTTTCTGATGTCATGGCAATTGAATCATTTATTAAAGCCTCCAAGGTTTGTACAGCCTTTGTAATATTTGAGTTTGCAAATTTTGTATTATCAGGTTGGTTTCCCAGCTGATGTAAGTTTTTTAACCGCAGAGGTAAGGTATAACCGACTCCTCTAGTATTCAGAACAATCCCCCCTAAACAGGGATGTAATTTTTGAATAATCTGTCTGATTTCTGAGAGTTTACGATGCATCCGTGTCAAATCTGAAATGATAAGACCATACTCTTTTAAAATTTCTATGATCTTATCGTATGGAAGTGGATTCGGATGGTCTTTAAATAGCGCATATAAAATAGAGGCCATGAACGGCTTAATCCTTGACTCCCTAGGAATGCCATCAGTTTCAATGCGGAGTACAAAACTATCGGCATCAATCGTGATAATGTTTTGATTATTAGTATCAATCAACGAAATAAACTTCATGTCACCTCATAAGAAACGCGCAAAACGCTGTTTTTGTTTTTGATCTTATTAATTTTTATAAGTCCTATCTCACCTATAGAAGATAGATGCGTACCACCACAAGGTACTGGAGACATATTGCCTATTTGCATAACGCGAAATTTCTTATTATCAGGAATACTATAGGGTAGTGTATAAAATTGCTTTTCAAATTCTTTAGGGGCGATCTCAAAAATTGTTGTTTTATAATTTTCTGCAATTGCTTCATTTATTGCATTCTGTAAAACTCCCACATCTATCGTTTCGTTTCCTTGAAATTCAACGTAAGCTTCTAAAGGAAAGGAGTGACCTTTTATTGCTTTTAGTTTTGGATTCAGTGTTTCTACGATATTACTGAGTAAATGACCTGCAGTATGGTAACGAGCATTTGTTAACCTTCTATTTTGGTCCAGAATGCCGTACACTTTTTGTGCTACCAGTGCTTCAGTTGCTGTAGGCTCTATATAATGTCTTATTTGATCTCCATGCTGTGCAACGTGGATGACATTAGCCTCAAAATGATCGTTTCTGATAACGCCATGATCAGAAGGTTGACCACCACCCTGGGGATAAAAAGCTGTTTGATCAAGGATAATAAAGATGCCTTTTTCATCTTTTTCTGTTTCTTGAATCAAGCCTTCAAAATCAAACTGATATGTATCTTGGAGGTATAGTTTCTTGGTCATATAATTACCATTAATTTGTTATTACATATCAGTATTATCATTGAAAAACCAAAGGATAGGTATAATTATAATATCCTGAAATAAGGATATACAAGCTTATTTATCCTTATTTTATCCTGCAATTATCGTAAAGTCAAATGGTTCTCTAATTTCAAATCCCCATCGTTACTCCGGTTTTTGTTCTCTAAAAACTGAAGGCCTAAAAAGCATCTATCCTCTGAAGCCGGGGTAAACCCAGGGTTTGAGAGCATGTATACCTTCAGCCTGGAGTGTTCGCATGTATCGGAGAAGGGAGGGTAGAAACAGAGATTTTTGGGGTAAAATGGTGAAATCGAAAAGAAATTGTCACATATAAAAAGTTAATTGTTATTTACTTTATTATCTATAACTAATTTGCCGTAAGCATTAAAGATTTGCAACGAATCCGCTTGGTTACTGCCCTTAGAAGAGTAAATTGCTTTTACAGTGATGTAACCCCTATTGTTTGATATAGCTCCTTCAACTGGAGTGCCAGCGACTTCCCAAAGTCCTAAAGTAAGCGCATCTAGCGTTCCATGTCCAGGGGCTCTTAGGTAATTAGCTCCAGATTTTCTTGCTACTGCTCTGTATGTTACAGTATACTTACCACTTGTATCTTCATGTTTATCAATAATATCCATACCATGAGATAAGAAGCAGGCTTCAACTTTACAGGAGCTAATATCTGATACTGAAACACCTTCATTAGAAGCAGCCTTATAAACGGAGTAGCCGGACAAAAAAAGATTACATATGATATAAAATACAGCTTTAACCTATTAATCATAAATGACACTCTAAAGGAGGATATGTTTTTCTAAATAAATCTGGCGGAAGGAGTGGGATTCGAACCCACGGTACCCTTGCAGATACGGCAGTTTTCAAGACTGCTGCCTTAAACCACTCGGCCATCCTTCCATAAGAAATGAAGCATTAGGAAATGCAGTATATGATTTAACAGATTATTCGACTTCACGCAAGAAGATTTTTATGTATATATTCTTATGTGCAGCTATTTATAACGGAAATCAAAAATTCTTCTTGCTATTTTCAATGAATGACAGCATATATTTATATATGCAAAGTTATTTAAGAAGGAGAAAAAAATGGATAATAATCGCCTTATTTCAATTATAGCAATCATGCTTAGCATAAGTTCTTTTGGCTATTCTTTATATGGTAATTCTGAAAAAGATAAATCTTCATCTCTTGAGAAAGAAAATATATCTTCAATTGTGAGGCAGACACTAAATGAAAACCCAGAGATAATAATAGAATCTGTAGAGAAGTATAATGCTGCAAAAGCTGAACAAGAATCAGTTGCACAAAAAGAAAAAGTTAAAAGCATGTCAAGTGCCTTAGAAAGCAATCCTCTTGACCCTAAAGTTGGTCCATCTAATGCTAGTGTAAAGATAGTCGAATTTTTCGATTATAATTGTGGGCATTGTGTTAAAATGGAATCAATTAAATCTGAAATATTAAAGTCTGATCCTGATATCCAGATTATTTTTAAAGAGTTGCCAATAATGTCTCAAAACTCTGCGCAACTTAGCCAAGCATCTATAGCAGTCTATCAAATCGCGCCTGAAATGTATCCTGTGTTTCAGAAGGCTTTGTTTGCACATGAATCTCCACTCGAAACAGAGGCTGACATATTAGCTCTTGCTTCAAAAGTTGGTATAGATTCTGAAAAGCTTAAAGCTATGATGGCTGACCCTAAGATTGGTGACATAATAAACGAAAATATCAAAATTGCTCGTTCTATAGGATTGCGTGGCACACCTTTTTATATAATAAACGGCGATGTCATTCCCGGAGCCTCTAGCGCAGAAGAGTTTCGTAGCCGTATAGATCAAGCTAGAAATGCAAAAAAGAATATTTCTGCGGAGCCTGATTTAAATACAGACGCTAATGCTGATCAAAAATCTTCTGATACAGCTTCTCCTACACCTCCTAAGCTAGTTAAATAGTTTGATTGTAGAGCCTAGAGATAGAAAATCTAGGCTCTACATTACATGAAGCAGATGTTTGTGACGAATTTTGTGTAAAACTCAATAATATTCTTTCTCGCGCTTTCTTTTTTATCGGTTTTCTACTACACTATGCTGATATTAATAACTAAATTACTTATGTTATGTCTCCCGATACTAAGCTCACACCAATGCTACAGCAATATTTAAGCATAAAGAGTGGGCATCAAGATTGCCTTCTTCTTTACCGTTTGGGAGATTTTTATGAATTGTTTTTTGAAGATGCAATAATTGCTGCAGACCTATTAGGCATATCTCTTACAAAACGAGGGCAACATCTTAATGAAGATATACCAATGTGTGGAGTTCCAGCTCATGCAAGCGATGCTTACATAGAAAAATTAGTAAAGCAAGGACATAGAGTTGCAATATGTGAGCAACTTGAAACACCTCAAGAAGCTAAGAAAAGAGGCTATAAGGCTGTTGTACGTAGAGAGGTTGTAAGGGTCATTACTGCAGGCACTCTAACAGAAGATCCTATGCTAAGCTCAAAAAATTCAAATTACTTAGGTGCAATATCTTTATTTGAAGGTAAGTTATCAATTGCATGGGTTGAAATTACTACTGGTGAATTTGCATTTACAACTACATCCGCAGCCTCTTTATCGACAGAGCTATCTAGGCTTCAACTCTCAGAAATTATAATACCAGAAAAATTTATGCAAGACACAGATCTGTCTTCACTGTTAAAGGAGTATAGATCTAGAATTGTATTGCGCGCTGATAGCCTGTTTTCTCCTGTTAGAGCAGAAACTATAACATGTGAATTTTACAACTTAAAATCCCTTGATGGTATTTCCGCAATACAGAGGCATGAGATAAGTGCAATAGGTGCTCTAATAGATTATTTGAAGCATACTCATAAAAATAATCTGCCTAGACTATCTATACCAAAATCGGTGTCATCATCTAATTTTATGGTTATAGATTCAGCTACAAGAAAGAATTTGGAAATAGATTCAGACCAACATGGTAATAAGAAATTTAGCCTTCGAGGTGTTCTAGATAAAACGTCTACTGCTGCTGGAGGAAGGCTTCTTGGGTATTATTTGTCATCACCACTTACTGACGTATCGGCTATAAATAGAAGATTGGAGTCAGTAGAGTGTTTATATAAAAATGATGATGCTAGAGGCCATATCATAGCAATGCTGAAGCAATGCCCCGATATCGAGCGAGCAATGGCTAGAATTTTTATACAAAGAGGCAGTCCTAAAGATTTAGCTAGTATTAGAGACGGGCTTTATATAGCAACACAATTGACAAATGTGTTGATGAATCTAGGGACTGAAATGAGTGATGGGCTAAGGACTCAAGTAACTCAAATGTGTGAATTTACAGATCTTATATCTGTATTATCTTCTGCCTTGTCAGATAATCCTTCTTACACATTGCGAGATGGTGGTTTTATCAAAGCAGGTTTTGATATTCAATTAGATAATTTAAGGGATCTCAAAGAAAATAGCGATATGAACTTAAATTCTATCCAAGAAAGGTATAGGAAAGTTTCTGGAGTTAATAACCTAAAAATCACAAAAAATAATATAATAGGATACTATATAGAAGTGCCAGTTTCTCAGGCAGCTAAGATGTCAGAAGATGTATTTATACACAAGCAAACACTTGGAACAAGCGCGCGTTTTACGACAATAGAGCTTAGAGAGATGGAAGCAGAGATAAATACCTGCGATCAGAAAATATCATCTTTAGAGATATCTATATTTGAAGAGCTAGCATCCTCTGTTTGTTCTGTTGCCGAACAAATTAGCCTAGTTGCTCAGGCCATTGCAGTTATAGATGTAACTGCGACTTTAGCACTTATAGCAAAGGAAAGGGCTTACGTAAAACCCATCGTAAATAATGACTTAGATTTTCTTATAAAAGATGGAAAGCATCCTATAGTGATGCAATCCATAGGTGAAAAATTCGTAGAAAATGAATCTAACTTAACTGAAGATAACCACACTTGGCTTATCACAGGGCCTAATATGGCTGGTAAAAGTACGTTTTTAAGGCAAAATGCATTGATATGTATAATGGCTCAGATAGGGTCTTTTGTGCCAGCGTCTATGGCTAAAATCGGAGTGGTTGATAAGCTTTTCAGCAGGATAGGTGCAGGAGATGACATATCAAGAGGGCAATCAACATTTATGGTGGAAATGAATGAGACCGCTGCAATATTAAACAATGCAACAAAGAGATCTCTAATAATATTGGATGAAATAGGTCGCGGCACATCAACATTTGATGGTCTTTCAATAGCTTGGTCTGTGATAGAGTATATACATCTTAATATTGGATGCAGAACTTTTTTTGCAACGCACTATCATGAACTTGTTGAACTAGAATCGACATTATCTGGGTTTTTATGCCATACAATGGATGTTAAAGAATGGCAAGATAGCATAATATTCATGCATAAAATTGTAAAAGGCAGAGCTGATAGATCTTATGGTGTCCATGTGGCAGAGTTAGCTGGTGTTCCGAAATTTGTTACAAATAGAGCCAAAGAAGTTCTAAAAGTATTGGAAGCTGAAAAAGATAAAGCATTAGGGTGTAATTCTATTATTCCAGCTAATAAGACCGATGTATTGTCTGAGGAGATAATAGAGATACTTAAAAATTGCGACATAGATTCATTAACTCCGCGTAATGCTTTCGATATATTATACAAACTTAAATCAAAGGTGTAATAATGTTAAATTATCCATATACAAGACTTCGTCGTAACAGAAAATCTGTATGGAGCCGAGAGATTTGCTCTTCTATACATGTTAATCCTTCTGATTTGATATACCCTATTTTTATACATGATAAAAAAGAAAATGAGCCTATTCCTTCGTTGCCTAATCAATTACGTTTGTCATTAGATGGTGCTGTTTCTATAGCTTCTCGTGCATATGAACTTGGTATACCAGCTTTAGCATTATTTCCTGTAATAGATCCATCTCTTAAGGATGAAAACGGAACAGAGGCATTAAGCCCTAATAACCTTATGGCAAAGGCGATAGATGCAATAAAAACCAAAGTGCCTGATATAGGTATTATTGCAGATGTTGCATTAGATCCGTATACAATCCATGGTCATGATGGTATTATGGATGGGGATGGCCATATAGCGAATGATGAGACTGTCGAAGCATTATGTTTGATGGCATTGCAATTAGCTAAAGCTGGAGCCGATGCGGTTGCACCATCTGACATGATGGATGGAAGAGTTATTTCTATAAGAGAGGCTTTAGAAGATGAAGGATTTTGTAATACGCAAATATTCTCTTATGCTGCGAAATTTGCTTCTAATTTTTATGGTCCATTTAGAGGAGCTGTAGGGGCATCACCTTTAAAAGGGCTATCTGACAAAAAAAGCTATCAATTAGATCCACGCGATCCTAGAACCGCTATTGAAGAAATACGGATGGATGTATCAGAAGGTGCAGATATGGTTATAATAAAGCCGGGACTACCATATCTGGATATAATAAAAGAAGCTCATCAGATGGTTAATATTCCTATATTGGCATATCATGTAAGTGGGGAGTATGCTATGCTAAAGTGGGCTGCAGAAAATGGGGCGTTTAACTATCAAGATGCCTTGCTGGAAACAATGATATCGTTTAAGCGCGCTGGGTGTTCTGGCATAATAACATATGCGGCAATGGATCTGGCAACCTTAATATGATGCTTTTAAAAAATATAAGCCATGTGGCGGGGCAGTTGGCCCTGCTTGCTTCCTATCTTTTTCTAGTAAAAGCCTGTTAATATCAGATGGATCTCTTCTGCCAGAGCCAATTTCTACAAGTGTTCCTACTATTATTCTGACTTGGTTATGTAAAAATGACCTAGCTCCTATTTTGATTGATATAATGTCATCTATTCTTTCTAAAGTTATATGATCTATAGTTTTAATGCTTGATTTGCTTTGGCATTCTATAGATCTGAAGCTGGCAAAATCATGTGTTCCAACTAACAGTGATGCGGCTTCTTTCATAGATTCAATATCTAGCACAAATCTGACGTGCCAAGCAAGACCTTGTTTGAGTGGTGAGGTAGGGTACCTATTTATTATATCATAACGATATTCTCTGCCAGAAGCAGAAAATCTTGCATGGAATTCATCGGAGACCTTGGTTGCATTTAGCACCGATATATCGCTGCCTCTAAGATAGTAATTCAGTGCTCTGAATAATTCATTAGGGTCTTTATCCACTAATAAATCAAAGTGAGCCACTTGGCCTAGTGCGTGAACACCAGCATCAGTTCTGCCAGAGCCATAAACTGTTGTTGTTTCTTGGCAAAAGCACTTTATTGCTTCTTGTATTTTTCCTTGTATAGAGCTGATATTTGGTTGAATTTGCCAGCCAGCATAATTGCTTCCATTGTATTCTAGCAGTAGCTTGTATCTAGGCATAAGGAGTGAATAAAGATCGATGGTGGGACCTGCAGGACTTGAACCTGCGACAACACCGTTATGAGCGGTGCGTTCTAACCAACTGAACTAAGGTCCCAATATAGCCGAGTTATTTGATAACATACTTTATCTGGCCTGTCTATAATTTTCTGAATGAAATAATAAGAAATTATGTGCTATTGAAGAGGTGAAAAATGTAAGTGGCTGAATTGTATGTGCTTTTCGTTTTTTTAGATCTTGCCAATTGAAAATGGATTTTGTATGATATTGTGGTACATAACACATACCCCTATTCCCATGACAAATAAAAGAACAGATGAGCAAAAGATATATCAAGATTCGCTTGATTTCCATTCCGCTGGAAAGAAGGGGAAAGTTGAAATAAACCTGCTAAAGCCACTAAACAGCCAAAATGATCTTGCTCTTGCATATTCTCCAGGGGTCAGTGCCCCCTGTTTAGAGATAAAGAAAGATCCCTCTAAGGCGTATGACTATACAGCAAAAGGAAATTTTGTTGCGGTGATATCTAATGGAACAGCAGTGCTTGGCTTAGGTAACCTTGGTGCGTTGGCTTCAAAGCCTGTTATGGAAGGTAAGGCGGCATTATTTAAGCGATTTGCTGATATAGATGCTGTTGATCTGGAAGTGAGCACAGAAGATCCGGATGAATTCATAAATGCTGTTAAGTTTTTAGGTGCAAGTTGGGGTGGGATAAATTTAGAGGATATAAAGGCTCCTGAATGCTTTATTATTGAATCTAAACTAAAGAAATTAATGGATATACCAGTTTTTCATGATGATCAGCATGGAACTGCTATAATTGCAGCAGCGGGCATCATAAATGCTACTGATATAACAAATAGAGAGCTTAAGGATATCAAGGTGGTTGTCAATGGTGCTGGTGCAGCTGGTATAGCTTGCTTAGAGTTATTAAAATACCTAGGTGTAAAAAATGAAAACGCAATTTTGTGTGACACGCAAGGGGTTATATACAAGGGGCGTACAACAGGCATGAATCCTTGGAAGGAGGCTCATGCAGTTGATACAAGTAAGAGGACTTTAGCGGATGCTATGGAAGGGGCTGATGTATTTTTGGGTCTTTCTGTAAGAGGGGCTGTAAGCAAAGAAATGGTTATATCTATGGCGCCAAAGCCCATAGTGTTTGCAATGGCGAATCCATATCCTGAGATCGACAGAGAAGATGTGCTTGAAGTGCGTCCAGATGCTATCTTCGCATCAGGCAGGTCTGATTTGCCAAATCAAGTTAATAATGTAATGGGCTTTCCTTACATATTTAGAGGGGCATTAGATGTGGAGGCGTCCACAATAAATGAAGAGATGAAGATTGCTGCGGCTTATGCAATAGCTGAATTGGCTCGTCAAAGCGTGCCTAATGAAGTTAGTAAGGTTTATTCAAGGAAGCTTTCTTACGGCCCTGATTACATCATACCAGTTCCTTTTGACTATAGGTTGATAGAGGTGGTTCCATTAGCGGTTGCTAAGGCAGCGATAGCATCTGGAGTTGCAAAGAAGGATGATATTGATCTTAAAAGTTATCAAAAGGAGCTTCATGCGAGGCTTAACCCTTCATATAACATGATGAGTGTGTTATTCAAAAGACTGCAATCTAAGCCAAAGAGAATAATATTTGCAGATGGAAATGAGGAGAGTGCTGTGAGGGCTGCAATAAGTTGGAGGGACTTTGGATACGGGACGCCAGTTTTGCTAGGTTATGAAGAAACTATTATAAATACAGCAAATAAATTGAAGTGCACAAATTTAGACGGTATAGAGATAACAAATGCTGGATTGCATAGCAAGACTTCTGAATATGTAGCGCAGCTATATGCAAAACTTCAGAGAAAGGGTTATTCGGAAAAAGATTGTGCTAAATTAGTAAAGCGAGATAGAAACATATTTGCTGCTCTTATGCTTGAAAATAAAGAAGTGGATGCGATGATAACTGGATTGTCTAGATCATACTCTGGATGTGTGGATGATATAGAGAAGGTGATACCTGTGGAAAATGGAGAGGTTGTTTTTGGTTTATCTATTATCATAACAAATGATCGCACATTATTTATCGCGGATACTGCTATAAATGAAAATCCATCATCTGAAGATTTGGCTAAGATAGCTATACAGGCATCTAAAGAGGTCAGCAGTATGGGGCATGTACCATCTGTTGCATTCATATCTTTCTCTAATTTTGGCACTTCATCTGATGCGAATTCAAGTGTTGTCAGAAGAGCTGTAGAAATTTTAGGCGAGAAAAATGTATCGTTTGAGTATGATGGCGAAATGTCAGCTGATGTTGCGTTGAATCCAGAGTTGATGTCGATGTATCCATTCTGCAAATTATCTAGGCCTGCTAATATTCTTATCATGCCTTCTCTACAAACTGCTGATATTTGCGCAAAGTTAGTGCAGCAGATATCAGATTGCACTGTAATAGGTCCTGTTCTTTCTGGATTCAGTAAATCTGTTCAAATAGCTCAGATTAGATCGTCAGAAAATGCAATAATGAACTTGGCTGCAATAGCTGCAACAAAGAATTAGTATGAAACATTATGATTGAAAAATGGGGTTTCATAGAAATTAAACTATTGCAATGCGGGCAATTATAATATATGATGTTGCTTTGAGCGTCTCCTGGGCTTTAAAAGGCATGCCCAATGGCGCATATTGTCACAACAAATTCAAAAGGAGTTGGAAATGCCTAAGTTAAAAACAAAAAGTAGCGTTAAGAAGCGCTTCAAAGTTACAGCTTCCGGAAAGGTGAAGTCAGGCCAAGCTAATAAGCAGCATAACATGCGCAAAAGAAGCAAGAGGCAGTTGAGAAATCAAAGAGGTACGGTGGTTCTTCCTCCTATGGAGACTACTCGTATTTTAGCTTTTATGCCATATGCATAAACTGCACCTGATATTAACCAGATAAAATACGGAGATTAAAATATGGCAAGAGTAAAAGGCGGAGTTGTTTCAAGGGCTCGTCATAAAAAGATCATAAAGATGGCTAAGGGCTATCGTGGTCGTGCTAAAAATTGTTTCAGAATAGCGATAGAGAAGGTTGAGAAAGGTCTTCAATATGCGTATCGTGATCGCAGAAATAAAAAGCGTGATTTCAGAGGTTTGTGGATACAGCGTGTTAACGCGGCTGTTCGCGAGCATGGTATGGTTTATTCTCAATTTATGCATGGCTTGAAGCTTGCGGGTGTTGACCTTAATCGTAAAATGCTTTCTGAAATGGCTATACATAACGCAGAGGCTTTTGCAAAAGTTATAGACTTAGCAAAGAAAGCTTTAAATAAGGAAGCTGCATAGGTTCCTATGTCATTAGATGATGTTTACGCTCAGTTTACTGAGTCATTATCGAAAGCATCTAACATGCAAGCGTTGGAGCAGGTGCGTCTGTCTTTTTTAGGAAAGTCTGGCGCTCTTACGTTTCTTATGCAGGGAATCTCATCTATGCCTATAGAAGATAGAAAGGCTTATGGTGCCGAGATAAATAAAATAAAGTCCGCAATTGAGGAATCAATATCTGCTAAGAGATCTGTTATAGAGAAAGCAGAGCTTGAAGAATCTTTGTTGCAAGACGCTATAGATGTTACATTGCAGCCTAGAATTTACACCAAAGGCGGTGCGCATCCAGTTTCGCAGGCTATTAGAGACATAGAAAATATTTTTGCCCAGCTTGGGTTTTCTATGGTTTATGGGCCTGAAATAGAGGATGAGTGGTATAATTTCACTGCGCTTAATATTCCTTCAGATCATCCTGCAAGGCAGATGCATGACACATTTTATATAGATGGGTCGGATAATTTATTGCTTCGCACCCATACATCATCAGTCCAAATAAGGCATATGCAAAATGCTTCACCTCCTTCTAGAATTGTTTCGATAGGAAGGGTATATAGATCTGATGATGATGCCACTCACACACCTATGTTTCACCAAGTGGAAGGTTTGTGTATTGATAAAAATATCACAATGGGGCACATGAAATATATAATAGAATCTTTTTTACAGCAATTCTTCCAAATAGAAAAACTGCCAATAAGATTGAGACCAAGCTTTTTTCCTTTTACAGAACCATCAGCAGAGGTTGATGTTCAATGTGATAGATCAAGCAAAAGCTCGATTCAATTGGGTGTAGGAACAGATTGGCTTGAGATTCTAGGTTGTGGAATGGTGCACCCAGAAGTGCTGAAAAACATGTCTATAGATCCAAATGAGTATAGGGGCTTTGCCTTCGGTATAGGTTTGGAAAGGCTTGTTATGCTAAAATACAATATACCAGATCTTAGAGCTCTCTTTTCTGGGAATTTGTGGTGCTAGATTTATATATTTGCCAACAGAGCAAATAATATAGATAATAGCTAGATAAAGAAAATCTAATAAGCTTGCTGTATAGGTTAATTTGTGGTGATTGCAAAAATCTATTGAGTTAATTTAACAACAGAAGTAATTTAATGAACTGTAAGATTGACATCTTAGCACTTTGATTTTAGAATATGCCAAAATGTCACGAAATGATGAAGGTAAATTTATGATGAAGCCCTTAATGCCTAAAGCTACTGCTGTTTGGTTAATAGATAATACTTCGCTGAGCTTTGAGCAGATAGCAGACTTTTGCGATCTGCATCCACTAGAGATACAGGGTATAGCAGATGGAGAAGTTGCAAAAGGGATTTTAGGTATAGATCCTATAGTAACAGGACAGCTTTCTCGTGAAGAAATAGAAGCGTGTGAAAAAAATCATTCTAGAAAATTAAAGTTATCAGACAATATGGTGCGTTTGATAAAAGAGCAGAAAAAGCAAAAGAAGTCTAGTAAATATACTCCTGTGGCAAGAAGGCAGGATAAGCCAGATGCTATAGCCTGGCTTTTAAAGAACTGCCCTGAAATGAGCGACATACAAATAGTTAAGCTTATAGGTACAACTAAGGCTATGATCGCTTCTGTAAAGGATAAAACCCATTGGAATATAACTAATATAAAGGCAAAAGACCCAGTGTTGCTTGGTTTATGTACTCAATCTGAATTAGATCATTTACATCAGCTTGCTGTTTTGAAGCATACCGAAGCTAAATCTAAAACTCAGAAAGAGATAAGCCAGCAGATCAGCGAAATGTTGAATAGAAGCTAGTTTGCTGTTTGTAAAATATGTCAAAGAAGTTATTTATAAAAACATATGGCTGCCAGATGAACGTCTATGACTCTGTCAAGATGGGCGATTTATTGAAGCCACATGGTTTTGCAATCCATGATTCGCCTGAGGGAGCGGATATGGTGATATTGAATACATGTCATATTAGAGAAAAGGCATCTGAAAAGGTTTATTCAGAGCTTGGTAGAATAAGGCAAGAAAAAGAAAAGAGGTCAAAAAACGGAAGCAATATGATCATAGCAGTAGCTGGTTGTGTTGCTCAAGCGGAAGGCGAAGAAATAATCAAAAGAGCACCATTTGTTGACATAGTTGTAGGTCCTCAGTCTTACCAAAATTTACCCAAATTACTTGAGCAAATAAAGCGGGAAAAGTCTTGGGCCATTGATCTAGATTTTCATCATGAAGCTAAATTTGACTCAATCCCTGAAGATTCTGGATCTCAAGGTGTATCTGCTTTTGTTTCAGTGCAGGAGGGGTGTGATAAATTTTGCCATTTCTGTGTCGTTCCATACACAAGAGGTGCAGAATTTTCTAGAGGCATCTCTGAAATAATGCGTGAGACTATAAGGGTGGTTTCTATGGGTGCAAAAGAAGTTACTCTTTTAGGTCAAAATGTTAGTGCTTATCATGGAGTTTCTGATGATGGGCAAGAATGGTCTTTAGGTAAACTTATAAAGAGCCTTGCATCTATTAAAGGATTAGAAAGGATAAGATATCTAACTTCTCATCCAACTGATATGACAGATGATGAACTTGTTTCAGCTCATGGTGCAGAAAGTAAATTAATGCCATTTTTGCACCTTCCTATACAATCAGGATCTGATAAAATACTAAAATCAATGAATAGAAAGCATACAAGGAAAGAGTATCTCGACATAATATCGAAATTTAAAGCAGTTCGTTCTGATATGGCCTTCTCTTCAGATTTCATAGTAGGATATCCAGGTGAAACAGAGGAAGATTTTCTAGATACGTTGTCTATAGTAAAAGAAGTGGGATATAGCATATGTTACTCGTTCAAATATAGCCCAAGGCCAGGGACGCCGGCATCCTCACTTGATAATCAAGTTCCGGAAGATGTAAAAGATGAAAGGTTGCAAAGGCTTCAAGATGCAATATTACAAAGTCAATTAAGCTTTAATCAAAGTAAAATAGGTGATGTAATGGAAGTTTTACTTGAAAAGCACGGCAAGAAAAAAGGCCAAATAGCTGGAAAAAGCCCTTATTTGCAAACAGTTATAGTTGATGGATCTGATAAATTAATAGGTAAAATAGTTAAAGTTAAAATTACTGAAGCATACCAAAATAGTTTAACTGGAATTATAGAAAGTTAGATGTATTGTGTGTTTATTAGATACGAAAAGAAAGATTTAGTTTGCAATAGAAAGAATTTCTTGCATACTTCGATTGTGTTAACCTTTTTATAGGGCTAATGATATTATGGCTAAAAATAAAAAAAGAAAGATAATAAGCTCTGCTATAGTTGGAAACATAGTTGAATATTATGACTTTGGCATATATGCAGTTTATGCAAGCACAATAGGTAAATTGTTTTTTCCTGCCTCAAGTCCATTTATACAAGCATTAGCAGCTCTGAGTGTTTTTGCAATAGGATTTTTGATGAGGCCTATAGGAGGTATGGTGTTTGGCCATATAGGCGATATAGTGGGAAGAAAAACAGCATTGACCATATCAATTCTTGGCATGGCGATATCCTCTGTGATGATAGGTTTTCTGCCTGATTATGCCACTATAGGTGTCATGGCCCCTATACTTCTTGTTATTATTCGTTTGTTTCAAGGCCTATGTATTGGGGGAGAAGGGGCAGGATCTGCAATATTTATTATGGAGCATCTAGAGGGATATAAGCCGGGCGTTATAGGAAGTATAGTTATGGCTTCTAATATGATAGGCACGCTATTTGCTAATTTCATGGGTATAGCGATACTGTATGTTGTGGGAGATACAGATTACAATTGGCGTATAGGTTTCCTTCTTGGTGGGCTTATGGGCACGATAGGAATATACATGAGAACTCATTTAACAGAGACACCTCTTTTTACAGAGGCAAAAAAGAACAATGAAATAGTGAAATTCCCCTTACTTACTGTTATTAAAAATAGTGGCTTGAGACTTCTTTTAGTTGGTTCGCTAGGAGGTATGACTGCGGCAGTAGCTTACATGATAAGGGGTTACTTTAATACATTCTTTCACGATGTATTACATTATACAAGAGACCAGACAATGTATTTTACATCATTTTCTTTGGGCACTATGATTTTGGCTCTCCCGTTTTTTGGTATGATTGCTGATAGAATAGGCTATAGAAAATTCTTATATAAAATAAGCTATTTATTGATACTATTTGTAGTGCCCATTTTCTTATTAATAACTAATGAGTCACATAATTTGCTTTATGTGGGCATAGGACTATTTCTTTATGGGATTTTAGCAGCAGCAGTGTGTGCACCTGCATACCCTTATGCTATTTCTGCATTCTCTCCTGAATATAGATATTCTGGAGTTGGATTCAGTTGGAACGTAGGCATAGCATTATTTGGTGGCACTACAGCTTCTATATCACATATACTATGTGATATAACGGGTTCTATAATAGCTCCTGCATTTTATATAATATTCATGGTATCGGTATTTCTTTTTGTGACTGTATTGACTAGAAAAGATAAGCATTAATAGAGTTAGAGTGTAAATATGACCAAACCTATAAAAAAAGCTATTTTTCCAGTAGGTGGCTTAGGCACTAGATTCCTTCCAGCAACAAAAGCTCTTCCTAAAGAAATGATGCCTATAGCAAATAAACCTTTGATACAGCATGCATTTGAGGAAGCTAAGCAAGCAGGAATTGAGCAATTTATATTTATTACTGGCAGAGGAAAAAATGCTATCAATGATCACTTTGATCATGTTTTTGAGCTAGAGCAAACACTTACAAACGTAGATAAAGTAAATTCTTTACGAGAAACATGTGATTGGCTTCCAGAGCCTGGTAATATTATTTTCATTAGGCAACAAAAGCCATTGGGGTTGGGGCATGCTGTATGGTGCGCTCGACATATAATAAATGATGAGCCGTTTGCTGTTCTTCTAGCAGATGAGTTATTTATGCTGAATAATGGAAATGGTATGCTTGGTGAAATGGTTAATATATATCAAAAAACACCTGGTAATATTATAGCAGTTGCTGATGTTCCTAGAGAATTTACTAGTAGGTATGGAATTGTAGATATATATTCAGAGCAGTCTGATTATATGGAGATAAATGGCATGGTGGAAAAGCCAAAGCCAGAGGAAGCTCCATCGAATACCTCTATTACCGGTAGATATATATTACATCCAGAAATCTTTGATATCCTTGAAAGTAAAACAATAGGTGCTGGAGGGGAAGTACAACTAACTGATGCTATGTCTATCTTGTTGCAAAAGCAAAAATTCTATGGTGTTAGATTGAATGGCAAACGTTTAGACTGCGGCAGCCATATCGGATATTTAGAGGCAAATATAGAGTTTGGTCTCAAAGATAAAAATCTTAGTAATGATTTAATGGAAATTATTCAAAAAATTGCAAATAGGTCTTAAATGAAGCTCATTATAGTTGATGGCTACGGTTTTGTATTTAGAGCATTTCATTCCATGCCACCATTAACAAGGCGTGATGGCACACCTATAGGTGCTGTATATGGTTTCACTAATATGTTATTGCGTTTTATAGAAAAGCATACTGCTGATTATATAGTAGTTGCACTTGATGCCGGAAAGAAAACATTTAGACATGATATATATTCAGAATACAAGGCGCATAGGCCACCTGCGCCAGAAGATCTGATTGTGCAACTTCCAATTATAAGAGAAGCGATTTCAGCATTTAACATCAAAGTACTAGAACAAGAAGGAGTAGAGGCTGACGATCTTATAGCTTCTTACACAACTTACGCCACACAAAAAGGTGTAGAGGTGATGGTAGTATCTGCGGATAAGGATCTGATGCAATTAATCAGAGATGGAGTTTATTTATATGATCCTATAAAAGAGAAAATTATAGGTGAAGCTGAAGTAAAAGAAAAATACTCTGTATATCCAAATCAAATGACAGATTATTTAGCGTTGCTTGGTGATGCATCAGATAATATACCTGGTGTTGCTGGGATTGGAGCAAAAACAGCAAGCAAGCTGCTAAAAGAATTTGACTCTATAGAAAAGATATATACTAATATCGATAAAATTTCACCAGAACGATCACGCAAACTTTTACTGGAAGGGCGAGACAGAGGAATATTGTCAAAAAATCTAGTCACATTAAAGTGTGATATAGATCCAGCTTATTCCCTAGAAGAGCTGAAAACTCCTGATATAGCAAATCAGCAATTCTTAGATTTCCTTACATCACAAGGTTTTTCTCAAATATTGTCTAGAGTGTCTAAGAAATTGAATATACAGGATAAAGAGGAAGTACATATAGACGAAGAGCTTTCTTCATTATCTGAACTCTATAAATTAAATGATCAAATCGTTAAGTCTGGAATTATTGCTACGCACTGTGATGTTGAATGCTGCTATCTTTATTTTGATGGTAGGCAGTATATAATAAAGTTAAATAATCAAGCAAGCAATCTCTTTGCTAAGTCAGAGATAATCACATACGAATCATTTTTAATATCCATAAAAGATATATTTGCAGATCCTAGTATCTCAAAGATATGTTATTCCTCGAAAGATATATACAAAATTATGATTGGCAATAATATAGACGCTAAATCAATAGAGGATATCAGCGCTATAGCTTATTGCATCGAAACTGGAAGAGACGATCATTCATTGAAGGGGGTTTTAGAGTTTGCATCCTCTGGGCCAAAAGAAGATGCCAGAAGTATATTGAAGGCCTATCAATCATTAAAAAATAGATTAGTAAGTGATAAATTGTTGAGTCTATACGATGCTGTAGATAGGCCATTAAATTTGATATTAGCAAGAATGGAGTTAAAGGGTGTTAAGGTGGACACTGCCTATTTATCATCTCTGAGTAATCAATTTAAAGCAAAAATACGTGAATTAGAAAATGATATATATTCAGAATCTGGTGAAGAATTTAACATAGCATCTCCAAAGCAATTAGGTGAAGTATTATTTGTGAAAATGGGGTTAGCTGGTGGTAAAAAAAACAAAAGTGGAACTTTTGGAACGGGAGTTGATGTGTTGGAGGATTTAGAAAGCTCTGGCGTTAGTATAGCTACTAAGATACTTGAATGGCGTCAATTATCTAAACTAGTAACAACTTATACCGATGCTCTTCCTAAATTTGTAAATCAGAAAAGCGGACGTATACATACATCATTCAATGCTACTCTTACATCCACTGGAAGGCTTTCTTCACAGCATCCTAATTTGCAAAACATACCCATAAGATCTCATGAAGGGAATAAAATCAGAGGAGCATTTATAGCAGAAAAGGGTAATATACTTATTTCTGCTGATTATTCTCAAATAGAATTAAGGTTGCTTGCACATGTTGCGGATGTGCAAAGCCTTAAGGATGCCTTTATAAAGGGATTAGATATACATGCTGCAACTGCAAGCCAAATTTTTGGCGTGTCTATAGATAAAGTTGATGAAACCCTTAGAAGAAAAGCCAAAGCTATTAATTTCGGTATCATTTATGGAATTAGTCCATTTGGGTTGGCAAAAAATCTAGGTATATCTCGTGAATCTGCCAAGGAGTATATAGACTCATATTTTATGAGATACCCTGGTATAAAAGCATATATGGATGAAACAGTAGTATTCGCCAAACAACATGGATACGTAAAAACAATATTGGGTAGGAAGTGTTTAATTCCAAATATTAACAGTTCTAATTTTAACCTTAGGAATTTTTCTGAGCGGGCGGCTATTAATGCTCCGTTGCAGGGTTCTAATGCTGATATAATTAAGAAGGCTATGGCTAGGCTCCCTATAGAGCTGCAGAGTTGTTTAATACTACAAATACATGATGAGTTATTATTTGAAGTGCCTTCTGATATACATGATCAGGCATCTATTGAAATAAAAAGAATCATGGAAGATGTTGTGAAAATTTCTATACCTTTGACTGTTGAGATAAGAAAAGGTTCATCATGGGCTGAAGCTCATTAATTTTTTATTGTGCATTAGAGTCAGTCTTTGTAGAAGCGGCCTTTGTATCAATTGTTTTATACATACGATAAGCGGATTGGTAATAGCTTATTGCTCGTTTTGATAGATTTTCATCGTTAGATGTTTTTATTATATCTTCATTTTTCAGTTCATAAGTCTCTATTATCTTGCTTGGCGAGAGCACGACTAAATTGTTGCCTTCGATATATCCTAGCTTTTGAAATGTAGAAATAAAGGCATTCTGATATTTCTTATCTAATATGTCATTGCCAAAAAATCTGCTTTCGTAAGATATGTTTAATAAACCCAATATAGTAGGAGCTATGTCAATTTGGCTTGATAGAGCATCTATTACATTTGGTTGTATTATATGTGGAGCGTATATTATCAAAGGTATGTGGTATTTTTTTGGTGGCAGCCCCACTTTCCCCGCACTGCCAGCGCAATGGTCTGCTGTAATTACAAATATTGTTTTATCAAACCATGGCTTTGTTTTTGCTAATTCTAAAAATTGTCCTAATGCATAATCTGTATATTTGACACCCCCAGATCTGCCTGATTTAGATGGTATATCAATTCTGTTATCTGGGTAAGTATAAGGCCTGTGATTTGATGTTGTCATCACTAAAGAGAAAAACTTTTTTTGATTATTGTAAGATTTGTCAGCTTGCTTAATTGCTTCTTTATATAGATCTTCATCTGAAACACCCCAAGCATTTGAAAATATTATTTCTGAATCTGACATATCATTTCTATCTATCACATCAAATCCGTTATTTGAGAAGAAGTAATTCATATTGTCGAAATACCCATAACCACCGTATATAAATTTTGTATCGTAATTTTCTTTTTTTAAAACTGTTGCAATCGAAAAGAGATTTTCGTTATGTGGTCTTCTTAAAATGGATTGACCGGGAATCGGTGGTATTGATAAGGACAAAGCCTCTAGTCCACGAACTGTTCTAGTTCCAGCTGCATATAATTTGTTGAAATACAACCCTTGGGTTTTCAATTTTGATAAAACTGGAGTTAATGGAGTTCCATTGTAGTTTTCGTAAAGATACTCCGAGCTCATGCTTTCTATAGTTATAAGAAATACGTTATAGTCATTTTGTATTCCTCTGCTTTTAATGAAGCGACTAAAAGCTTTTTTATCTATCTCTGCATTATCTCCTTTTAAATAAGGATATAATTCATCTTCTGTTTCTGCATCTGATATTGAAGAGTAAAATTTATAATAGTCTAACTCATTTTGCCTGAATGCAGAAAATAAATTATATAAGCCATTTTTTGATATTTCGGTTAGATAATTGTTATCTTTAATGTCTGTTATTTTAGGATCATATAAAAAAAACGCTGCTAAGGATAGGGATATGAATAAACCAAAAGAGTAAAGTCTGGAGCTTCTGTTTTCGACATTATCTTTTTTGATATATAGGATGACCTGATATAAAATCACAGATGTTAAGCAGAATAATGATAGGAAAATTTCTAATAAAGGGTAGGATTCTACTATATTGTGTATCACTTCATGTGTGTAAACTAAATAGTCTACTGCTATAAAGTTAAATCGTGATTGGAATTCCAGCCAGAATGTTATTTCTCCTGTTGCCAAAAAACATAAAGAAAATATGTATATAAAATAAAGTATTGATTTAATGTATATTTTAGATTTTATCTTATCAGGGAACATAAAGCCTAGAAATTCTGTTGTTAGAGCTATATAGAAGAATGTTATAGAGTCATTAAGTAAACCTAAAATAATGGCTTGTGAAATGTCTAATAAAGTAAAGTCTATCTGCTTCTCTGCTAAAGCTGTTCCTATTAGTGATATTCTAGTTATAAAGGCAAAACATAGGAATAATATGAAATTAATCTTAATCGATCGCGATAATATATCATTTTGTATATGATTTAGTAATTTAGATGTTTGTTTCATTATACTACATTACTTGCTTTTATGTGTTCGATATTCTGAAAAGCATCATCATGATAGAGCTCTATCTTTGCTCCGCATTTTGAAAGTTTATGAAACATGCTATCGTAACCGCGTTCTAAATGGTGAATATCATTTATAACGAACGATTCTCCATCTTGGGCAGAAAGTGCAGCCAAAACCAGAGCTGCTGATGCTCGTAAATCTGTTGCTGTTACATCGGCAGATTTGATCTGCGATCCTCCTTTTATAGTCGCTGTTGCACCATCAATAGAAATACATGCACCCATCTTATTTAATTCGACTACATGCATAAATCTGTTTGTATATATCGTCTCTGTTATAGTTGAAGTTCCTTTTGCATGCATCAATAAAGCCATTATTTGAGCCTGCACGTCTGTAGGGAAGCCAGGATAGGGCGCGGTTATAATATCTATAGGCCTTATACCAGATAGGGATGCGCTTACTTCTATTGAGTGATCATCCAAAACTTTCATGCTTACTCCAGCGGCGCTTAAAGAACCCCATACATCATCCATAAGTTTATGCTCTATACCATGCAACTCAACCTTGCCAGATGTTAGGCATGCTGCTATAGCATATGTTGCAGTTTCAATTCTGTCACCTATGACTGTATGTATATAATTCTCTCCATTTAGATAAGGCTTTCCTACTATCTCTAAGCGGCTAGTTCCTATGCCTTCTATCTCAGCTCCCATGCCACACAAAAATCTAAGCAAGTCTACAACTTCTGGCTCTCTTGCTGCATTGTTTATTACGGTTGTTCCAGATGAAATAGATGCAGCCATAGCTATGTTTTCTGTAGCTCCAACAGATGGCTTTTCGAATGTAATTTCATTGCCCTTTAATCCATTGGGCGCAGAAGCAATTAAATAATCTCCATCTAGCTCTATTTCTGCACCCATTTGTTTCAGTGCTTCTAGATGTATGTTTATAGGTCTAGGTCCTATTGCGCATCCACCAGGAAGAGCTACTTTTGCCTTTCCGAACCTTGCAAGCAGTGGTCCTAGAACTAGTACAGATGCTCTCATTTTTGTGACTAATTCATATGGTGCGCATAATTCATTTATATTGCTAGAGTCTATAGTAATTACTCTTCCTCTGCTTCTGGTTGACTCTGTTACAGATTTATCTTTGATGATGTATTTTGCCCCACAACCCTTAAGTATCTCAAGCATTATCCTTGTGTCTGCTATATCTGGGACATTTCCAATTGAAACTTTTTTGTCTGATAATAGAGAGGCGGCTAGAATTGGCAATGCTGAGTTTTTAGCTCCTCCTATTGTTACTGCCCCTTGTAAGCTACTACCGCCGTAGATTTTTACTTTGTTCACGATTGTATACGAAATTGTTGAAATTTTATTGTGTAATTTAAAGTTATTTATATAAGTTTGCAACACTTTATACTTGATAAGTTTAATATCAAGCACTATTTATATTCTAACTTATGTATAAGAGATGATTAAAATGAGTAAAAAGGACTATTATCAGGTATTGGGTGTAAGCAAACAGGCTGGAGCTGAGGAAATAAAAAAGGCTTATCGTAAATTGGCTATGGAGTATCATCCTGATAGAAATCAGGGAAATAAAGAATATGAAGCCAGATTCAAAGAAGTGAATGAGGCGTATGAGATATTGAAAGATCCGCAGAAAAAAGCTGCTTACGATAGCTATGGCCACAGCGCATTTGATGGTGGTCACGGAGGTGGTCACAGCCATGGTGGCTTTGAGTTTACAGGCGATATGTCGGATTTGTTTAGCGGTATATTTGGGGATATGATGGGTGGTGGAAGGGCTCAGCAATCAAATCCTTCTAAAGGCTCCGATTTGAGATATGACATAACTATAAGCTTAGAAGAAGCATATAGCGGAGTATCCCCTACGATAAAGTTCAAGACAGAAGTCACATGTGGCACATGTAATGGTAAGGGTAGCCCGAAGCCAGAGGGTGTTGTAACTTGTGGAGCATGTAAAGGGACTGGACGCATACGTAGGCAGCAAGGTTTCTTCGTTATGGAGTCGACCTGTTCTAAATGCGGTGGAACAGGAAAGATTATTCAAGATCCGTGCATCACTTGTAATGGGGCAGGAAGGGTTTTAAAGGAGAGATCACTCATAGTTAACATTCCGCATGGAATTGAAGATGGCACGAGAATGAGACTTTCCGGGGAAGGAGAGGCAGGCTTAAGAGGTGCGCCTTCTGGCGATTTATATGTTTTTGTTAGGGTGTCGCAGCATAAAATCTTCGAAAGGCATGGTGATGATATACACTGTTCGATTCCGTTGAAGATGACAACTGCCGTATTGGGTGGTTCTATAGATGTTCCTACTATATCTGGTAAAATGACTGCTGTTTCTATATCTGCTGGAACTCAATCTGGATCTCAAATAAGGGTTAAGGGATGCGGTATGAAAAAAATGAAGAGCTCTAGCTATGGTGATATGATTATACATATTAACGTTGAGATGCCTGTCAAGCTTACCCAAGCTCAGAAAGATCTTCTTGCGAAATTTGACTCTGAAAGCTCTAACGATACTCACCCAGCTAGTGCTAAGTTCCTTGACAAAGTTAAAAACTTTTGGGAAGGCATAACGGGTTGAGCATAGTTGTTATTTGTATTATCAAAATAAGAGATATTGTTAATGAATGTAAATCTTGGTCGGGCTATTTACAATTGGTATAATAATACATCCTTAAACATCAGACGTGATAGCAGGCGGTTTATGGCTTTTTTTTTCCATGATCAATTTGACAAACCACCGTCTCACAAAAGTGCCAACCAACTCAGGTGAATAATGCTATTTCATATTTTAAATGATGCAAACGAATTTCGCAGATCTTGTGTGCTTACCTACGTTGGTCAGACTCCACTTTAAATTATTCACATGGTTTAAAATAGGGTTTAATATGATAGCTTCGAGCGAGATATGCAATAATCATATATTTCTAAATCTCTGGGCCCAAAAGCTTTTTTGGTTGGGTTTAAATAAGCCTTATGATTTTTTCTTAGCAAGCTTGTCGAACTCCTGCAATTCTTTAAGCATATCTTCCATATCATTAAGATATACTTGGCATTTAGCATCGCTTAGTGCTGATTCTGGATCCGGATGAGTTTCCATAAACAAACCAGCTACACCAACTGCTACTGCAGCTTTAGCTAAAGTTTTTACCATATGCCTTTCTCCGCAACTTGCTGTTCCTGCTCCGCCTGGTTCTTGAACAGAATGAGTAGCATCAAATATAACTGGATATCCGGTCTCTGCCATTACAGGGAGTGCTCTCATATCGCTTATTAGCCTATTATAGCCAAAAGTCACACCTCTTTCGGTTAACATGATGTTTTTGTTGCCTGTGCTTGCGATCTTCTCAGCAACATTCTTCATATCCCAAGGTGCCAAGAACTGGCCTTTTTTAACATTTATAATTCTATTTGTTTTTGCTGCCGCCATCAGCAAATCCGTCTGCCTACATAAAAAAGCTGGTATTTGCAGAACATCAATAACGCCAGCTAATTGATCGCATTGCTCTGGAGAGTGAACGTCTGTTATAACAGGACACGAAAATTTGTCTTTGATCTCTTGAAATATAGGAAGTGCATTATGAATCCCTATGCCTCTAACTCCATCTATAGATGTTCTGTTGGCCTTATCAAAAGAGCTTTTAAATATTAAATTTATCCCTAGTCTTTTAGTAATATCAACCAGTCTTGCTGCGACGTCCATAACCAATTCTTTAGACTCCATCATGCATGGACCTGCTATGAGTGTAAAAGGTTTATCGTTTGCTATTTCGAATCCATTTAATCTAATTGTTTGCATAAAAGAAATCAGTTTGTTAAATTTCACACAGTATAACATTGATATTTAATACAAATCAATAGAGTAATATAAATGGTTAAATTACCACATTGGCCTATACCTTATTTTTCTCTTCCTGCGAATCTATCCTTAGAAAGAATGAATGAGTTAATGAAGTGTATGGGGAATCCACATCGCTTACTACCACCAACAATACATGTTGCAGGAACAAATGGTAAAGGCTCGACGATAGCATTTCTAAAAAGCATATTACAATCTGCGGGATATAAGGTTCATACCTATACATCACCACATATAATTCGTTATAATGAAAGGATATGTCTCGCTGGGCAGGAGATAGACGATGATTCTCTTTTTAGATCAATAGAGTATGCTAGGCTAGCCGCAGATGGCATGGCTCTTACTTTTTTTGAAGGCACTACCGCTGCTGCGTTTCATGCATTTGCAAATCATGAAGCGGATGTGTTGCTTCTGGAAACTGGAATGGGCGGGGAATTTGATGCAACTAACATAATAACAAACCCGATTGCAACCATTATCACAAGCATAGATTATGATCACATGGAGTATTTAGGGCCTAACTTAAAAGATATAGCAAGAGCTAAGTCAGGGATTATGAAGCAAGGTTCACCCTGTATAATATCGCTACAATATCAAGAACCTTTAGAAGCCCTTTTAGAGTCTGCCATAAGTAAGCGAATAGGTGTTTTTACAGGTGGAGTAGATTGGAACGTGAGGGAGCTTAGTGAATCTTTTCTTTTTATTGATGATCAAGGAGAGACGGAATTTCCTATGCCAAGTTTATTAGGGCATCATCAGGTTGTTAATGCAGGGGCTGCTATTGCTTGCCTTCAGTGCTTAGAAGGGTTTAAAATAAGATATCGTGATATAATACAAGGCATTACCGAAGCTAAATGGATGGGTAGATTACACAAAATTTCGCCTCCTATTTCATTGAAATTGCCATTAAGTTGGGAGATATGGATCGATGGAGCCCATAATGTTGGTGGAGCAGCTGCTCTTGCGAATAATCTTGATCTTTGGAAGGGTAAAAAAGTCGTATTAATAAATGGAAGAACTAAAGATAGAGATATAGAGGGCTTTTTAGCGCCATTCTTAGGAAAAGTGCAGAGTATATCATGCGTTAATGTGATGTCAGAGCCAAAATCAGAAGATCCAGAAAAAATTAGTAAAATTGCTCATGATTTAGGTTTTAAAGACGTTCTCTGTTTTGATAATATTTCAGATGCTATAATGTATTATGTTAATTGCGCTAAAGAAGGCGGTGATATAACTTTAAAAGAATCTGTAGTGATACTAATTGCAGGATCTTTGTATTTATTTGCAGATATTATGAAGGCTTAATTTGCCTTGATATTGACATTAAATAGATATTTAAGTGAAAGATAATTGCGATATATCAGCTTTTTATGGGGGTTATTAACCTTTCTTTAACTATTTTGCTGTTTTATTATAAACTAGAAAAAAGAAAAATCTAGCAGTTAAAAGTTTTTATGTCACAAGTCATTAATGGCGAGAACTTATATATCAAGGCAATTCATACGGTAGCACGCTATTATGACGCACCAATATCATATGAAGCTATCATAGCTAACCTATCTGGGTATAAAGGGGGATCTGATCCATTTCTGGTAATAGCTGGGTTAGAGTCTGTTTCGTTAAGAGCTAAGATATCTAGGTATAAGCTAGATAAAATTAGAAATGAAATATGTCCTTGTGTACTGATTTTAAATGATAAAACCCCATGCATAGTCTATGAGCAAGATGAGGGGTACTTCCTGGTGGACAGGCTGTTGGGCCAAGAGTCGCAAAGGATATCAATGAGTGATATGGAGAATTTGTATTCTGGTCAGCTTGTACTAGTTAACAGAGGGCTAAGTGATTTATCTACCTCTACTTTTAATAAAATATACGAGAAGAAGAACTGGCTATTTGGAACACTGAGTCATTATAAAAGCGTATATTTTTATGCTTTAATTGCTGCATTTTTTGCAACAATAATGAGTATGGCTCCTATATTATATACTAGGATAATATACGATAAAGTTATTTCTCATTCTAATACTGGATACAGTACATTAACCACTTTAACTATAGCAGTTATTATCGTTTTAACATTTGATTTACTTATAGGGATAATAAAGGCATATTTGTTAGATTTTATAAATAGAAATACAGACATCATTTTATCGAACAAATTAATACATAAAGTTTTAAATGTTAATCTTGCTAATCATCAAATGTTAGCAGGAGCATTGGCAAGCAGAGTTCGGGAATTGGAAGTGTTGCGCGAATATATGTCTTCTTTTGCATTAACTTCTTTGGTAGACCTTCCATTTGCGGTTTTTTTCTTGGTACTATTGTTCTATTTCAGTAATGGAACTGTTGTATCAATTGTTTTGTTAACCATATTTGTTATGGTTCTTATAAATGCAGTTGTTGCAAAGCTGATAGAAGATTATTCCTCTATCACTCATGATTTTGGATATAAAAAGACAACATACCTGGTTGAGGCTATTCTAGGTCTTGAGGTTATAAAAGCGAACATAGCAGAAGAGAGATTTGCTGGCATATGGAGCGAGCTTTCGGAGGCTCAGGCCAATTCATCAAAGATAGAAAGAAATTTAACGGCTATTGCTTCAAATGGAATGATATATTTGCAGAATTTGAACTATGTAGCAATGGCTGTGCTAGGAGCTTATATGATTCTTTCAAATCAGCTTTCTGTAGGGGGGCTTGTTGCATGCTCCGTGTTGGGATCGAGGATATTAGGCCCATTCACTCAGATAAGTAACTTAGTTATGAGATATAGGCATATAAAAATGGCATATGATTCTTTAACTAATATCATGCTTAATCCTTCAGAGCGTCAAGAAGAAAAGCGCTTTATATCAAAAAATTCATTCCTAGGGCAAATTGAGTTCCAAAATATTGATTTTGCTTATAAGGAAGATGGAGCAAAGGTGCTGGAAGATATTTCTTTTACTATTAATTCTGGTGAGAAGATAGCTGTATTAGGAGCTATAGGATCTGGAAAAAGTACTATAGGTAAGTTGGTATTAAGTCTCTACAAGCCTATTAACGGAAATATATTTATAGACGGAATAGATATACAAAAGATACACCCTTATGATTTGCGTTCCCATATAGGATATGTAGGTCAAGATAACTTTATGTTCTCTACTTCTATCATAGATAACATTATGGTTAGTCCATTGGTTAGATCTGGTGATGCAGAAGATCTGGAAAATGCGATAAATATAGCTGGCATAAACCAAGTGTTAGTTGGAAAGAAGGATGGTCTTAAGACTGATGTAGGTCAGGGAGGTTCAAAGCTTTCTGGAGGCCAAAAGCAGGCTATAGCAATAGCTAGAGGGCTTGCAAATGATGCTCCTATATTGATATTGGATGAACCAACAAGCATGATGGATAGTGCTTCAGAAGATCTTTTATGGAAAGGATTAGCCACTTTGAAGGATAAGACTATGATGATTATATCCCATAATCTTAAGGTGTTGGAAATAGTTGATAAAGTCTTATTTATCGAGCATGGAAAAGTGAAATTCTATGGAAACAAGGAAGATTTTATAAGGCTGGCTAACGGAGCAAAAGAAGGGAAGCTGAGATGAATTTATTACATAAAATAAAACATTTATTTTCTATATCCTTAGTAATGGTTAAAAACATAGCTCATGTTTTATTTTCAACATTACTAACAGTATCTAAGTCTATAGAATATTATGTAAGAGATTTGGGTTTATTTATTGCTAGGGCTTTTTTAGGTCTGTTATCAAAATTTGCTAAAGTAATGTATTATATAGATGTGAATCGCTTGAAATCGTATGCAATTTCTTTGCTGGTTAATATATCTGATGCATTAAAAAGTCAGGCGAAAAAAATCAAACTACTTCAAGTTTCCTATATTAAATCAATAAAAGTACAACTTAATAAATTATTCCAATTTATAAATCCATTGAAGATGGTGAAAAAAATTCAGGTGTTTAACAGATTCATGAGTAAAGTTGTGACATCTAAAGCGAAATCTTTTCATTCATACAAAGAGTCTAAAATACAATCGTTAAAGAAAAAAGCATTTGCATACCTTCATGTCAATCCATTAAAAATACTTAAGAAGCTGGAAGTTCTTAGCTCTCGCATTAAAGAAGCAGTAGTATATTCATATGGAAATATATCTTCAGCTTTTCAATCTAGTGCGTTAAAGTTACTGCATTTAACTAGATTGTTTAGTTATTTTAGTGCACGGAAAATTACAGGATTTTTCAGCTATATTAATCCCTTTAAAATTTTAGTCAGGGTATATTTATACTGTGCTGAGCAATGTAAGAAAGCTTTGCGCGTTATCAACCCTAAAAAAATATTCTCTGTTTTAGTATATCCATTTATTGTCTTGGATAAAATCTTAGGAAGAGCGTTTGATGAATCTATAAAAGCATTTCATCATGTGAATCAGCTATTTAACAAAGGATGGAATGGTGTAAAAAAAGTATTATTCCTAATTAATCCATTAATATTAGTAAATTTTCTTTTTATAGGGGCTGTACGGGTTGCATCCTATCAAAAGTCATTATATAAAAGATTTTTAAATAGCCTGCTTAAGTTGATATCTATACCATTATCGATATTACGTAAAACATTTTTAGCAATTTTGGAAGTTGCCAATAAAGTCGTCGAGATAATATCTAATGCAGTATATGGCTTTATTTGGGTTGTGAAATTGCCTTACCATTCCATGGTTATATCAGGTAGAGTTTTAGCTCTTTCCACTGCTCATACTAGCAATTATTTAGCGAATATACTTCGTAATATACACGCATTTATAGCTAGAATTTTAGGTGTTATAAGGGTGTATTTAGCGAATATAAAAAAGGCGCTAGACTTTACAAGTATGCCTCAAAAATTAAAAGATATGTGGAGCTTATCACACGAAAGAGTAGATCGTTGTATAGATACAGCCAACACAATATTGAAAACTGAAGCAGCGCAAGAAAATCCAAGGCCTTCAAATAAAGATATGAATGTTGCGCAAAAGGATAATAAATTTACTAGAGTATTAGATAAAATAGAAGCTATTTTTAGGTTTATTAGAATGATATTAACGAACAGGTTTAATAACCTTGTTAATGCTATTTCTATTGAGTCTAAAAAGATAATAGAAAAAAATGAAAAAGAAGCTGAAGAGGTTCATTCTCCTATACATAGAGCTATAAACAGCAGACCTAATAGAGCTGTTATGATAATGCTGTTCTCTTTTTCAGGATTAATAGTAGCATTCTTGATATTTGCCTCAATTTGGGAGATACCAAGATATGCAAACGCTAAAGGAAGAATAGAAACTTATGATCAACTTCAAACAATTATGGCTTTCGATGGGGCAGTTGTTGAGAAGATATTGGTAGAAGAAGATCAACAGGTTCTTAAAGGTCAGGAGCTGATACGCTTTGATAAAACAGTATTTGAAGCGAAATATAAAGACCTACAAGAGAAATATTATTCTAAACTAGGTCTTATTTCATCGATAGAAGCTAGGGCTGCAAATATACCTCTTATATTAGATGATTCTATAAAAAATTATTCTCAAAGAATTTATGATGAAGTTATGTTAGCTCATAAAGCAGCTATAAATGTCTATGAAACTAACTATGAACTCATAAATAGTCAGCTTATTAGAAAGGAAAAAGAAGTAGAAGAAGAGACCAAAGATAAGTCTTTATACATAGAGCAATTGGAATTAGTTAAGAAACAGTTGAATATATTGTCTAAATTGGCTGACAGTGAGCTGGTATCTAAATTAAGATTGATAGATACACAGAAAGAAATGCTATCAACTCAGATAAAATTGAAGAATGTAGAGGCTAATTTAGTCAAAGCTGAAGGAGAGCTAAGAGAGCTAGAAAATAGAAAATCTAATTTCTTAAGTAGCTATAATAAAGATTTATTAAATGATCTCACCATCACTAGAAACGAGCTCTCTACAGTAGTTGCAGATATAGCTTCAGTGAAAGATCTATTAAATAGAAGCGTTATATCATCGCCTATAAATGGTGTTATTTATAGGATATCAACAAGAGCAGTACCTGGCCATGCAATTTCTGGGCAAGAGATTATTACTATAGTTCCTTCCGATGGCGGCTTGGTGATGACAGGCCTAGTGATGCCTAGTGAGATAGGATTTGTAAAGAAGGGGCAGAAGGTCAATATAAAAATTGCAACTTATGATTATTCCGTATATGGGACATTATCTGGGATTGTTGAAAGAATAAGTCCCGAAACCATACAGAGCAAAACAGATGGACTGTATTATTATGAAGTCGTCGTCAAATCTGATCATAACTATATAGAGTACAAGGGTAAAAAGTTCTATATCAAGCCAGGTATGGATGCGTCAGCAGACTTTGATATGGATTCAAGAACACTTCTTAGATACATATTAGATCCTTTTGTTAAAACTATCAGTGAATCATTTTCTGAGAAATGATAAAACTTGGATATAAAGGTAGAAATTATATTTCTACTTTTATACCAGAGGAATTTTATTTCTTAGAGTTAGATATCTGTGTGCTAATTTTTTCTGAAGAGCTCTTCATATGAGAGGTTACATCTTGTATGGCTGCCAATGCTCCGCCTAAACCCCAGCTCATTTTGTCAACTTTAATAACCCCTAGCAGTTCTTTACTTGTATAGTCTCTGATGTTAACAGTAGCATCGAAATGTGAGCTTCCTGCACCCAATCCTATTAAGAGGCGTGCAGTTGCGTTCCCCTCCTTGTATTCTGTAATCTCTCCATCAATAAGGATTGCATGGTCACACCTCTCTGCATTTCGCTCTATAGAAGCAAATGATTTTTTAGAAAGTAAATCATTTGCTATCATATCAGCAAATATCTTGCCTTGTGTTTTGATTTTTGGATCGTTTTTCTCTTTTGTAACTCCATCAGTAAAATCATTAACAATAACCGTATTATAGTCGTGTAGCTTAAGCTGCATGGTAGGTTTTTTAGAGTTTTTTAGATTTGAAGTTGTTCCGCATCCTGTAAGAATAAGAGCTAATGATGCGATTATTAATTTTTTCATGATTTATATATCCATGGCGTTAAAATAGCGCGAAGTATACTCGGTTTTTACTTAAGGTCAATTGCTTGTTATGTGTTGATGCTATGTTCTGTAATAAGAAAAGTTGAAATTTATATGAAGTAACTAGGTTATGATGTATTGATATGTCTATCGACAATCAAAGATTTCTCAGTCAACTTATGTTCGTGATGGCAATATATTACAAGCTATGCAGCGGCGAATCTCAACTAAAAAGCTCCGTGGCAAGATTTATATTTCTTTCCAGAGTTGCAAGGGCACATGTCATTTCTCATAACTTTGCCCCATGTATTAGGGTCTCTAGGATCTCTTTGATCTGGGGAGAGAATCTTTCTGCTATGAATTTCATATTCAGAGGAATTGGGCCTGCTCTCTATAGTGTTTTTATCTGGTTCTAAATCAGATGGCGCATGACTTATTTCGAGTCTGAATAGTCTTTGAAGAGACAGATTTCTATATTCATCTATCATTGCTTTAAACATATGGAAAGCTTCCATTTTATATTCATTAAGAGGGTCTTTTTGAGCATAAGCTCTTAGATTAATCCCAGCCCTTAGATGATCTAATCCTTGTAAATGGTCTTTCCAAAGTTGATCTTGCGTAACAAGTATTATGCTTTTTTCTGCTTGATTCAGCTCAGTTGGGTTAAATTTAGACCTTCTTTCTATAAAATATGATATTATCGATTCATCTATATGTTTTTTCATTTCTGCATAAGAAAGTCCTGACTCTAAAATTTCTTTATTTAGATCAATTTCTAAATCGTAGATAAATCTAATTGAATTTGAAAGTTCTTCAAGATTCCATTCTTCAGGTAGAGACTTTTTATTAATGATGTTTTCTATCATTTCATCATTAACAGAGTATATCAAATCTGCTATATACCCTTGCATATCTTCCTGAGTCATAACAGAGAGCCTTTCTTCGTATATCACTCTTCTTTGTTCATTTATCACATCGTCATATTTGAGAAGGTTCTTTCTAATATCGTAATTTCTAGCTTCTACCTTTTGTTGAGCTTTCTCTAGTGATTTAGTAATCCAAGGATGTGTTATTGCTTCGCCCTCTTTTAATCCAAGAGTGCTTAGAACTGAGCTAATTTTCTCTGATCCAAATATTCTCATAAGATCATCATCCATTGATAGATAAAATTGAGTTACACCTTTATCGCCCTGTCTTCCAGCACGTCCTCTAAGTTGGTTATCTATCCTTCTGGATTCATGTCTTTCTGTGCCTAATATGAATAGACCTCCTAAGGAGTCAATTTTAGCCTTTTCATCAATGCACATCTTAGTAATCTCATCTCGTATAGCTGCTTCGTCGGCTTTTTTAGCCTTTAAAGCCTCTTTTATTAAAGCATTAGGATTGCCACCAAGCATTATATCAGTGCCTCGACCTGCCATATTTGTTGCTATTGTAACTGCATATAAACGTCCAGCTTGTGCTATTATGTCAGCTTCTTGTTCGTGATATCTGGCATTCAGAACTGTATGCTTAATTTTTGCTTTTTTTAATAAAGACGAAACATATTCTGATTTTTCTATGCTTACTGTGCCAACAAGTATTGGTTGGCCAGCTTTGTGCACTTTTGTTATTTCTTCTACTATGGCTTTATATTTTTCCTTATCTGTTCTATATACAATATCTTCTCTATCTATTCTTTGTACAGGGATGTTTGTAGGTATTGCCAGCACTTCTAGGCCGTATATATCCATGAACTCGTTTGCTTCAGTCATTGCTGTTCCTGTCATGCCAGCAAGCTTAGGATACATTCTGAAGTAATTCTGGAAAGTGATGGATGCAAGGGTCTGATTTTCACTTTGTATCTTCAATCCTTCTTTTGCTTCCAATGCCTGATGAAGTCCATCAGAATATCTTCTGCCATCCATGATTCTGCCAGTGAATTCATCGATTATCATAACTTTTCCATCTTTTACTATGTAATCTATGTCAACAGAAAAAAGGTGATGCCCCTTGAGTGCTTGTGTCATATGATGTACTATGGACATATTCTCAACGTCATATAAAAAGCTATCCTTAGATATGATTCCATCTTTTTTAAGTAAAGATTCGGCATGATCATGCCCGTTGTCTGTTAAAATAACTGTCTTGGATTTTTCATCTATCTCATAATCATCTGGATTCAAAAGTCGAACTAACTTATCTATTGCGGAATACAATTTAAAATTATCGTTTGTTGGTCCAGATATGATAAGAGGAGTTCGTGCTTCGTCAATAAATATGTTATCAACTTCGTCAACAAATGCGCTGTGGAATTTTCTTTGTACCATCTGCGATATATCATACTTTAGGTTATCTCTAAGGTAGTCAAAAGCAAATTCGTTATTGGTCCCATATGTTATATCAGCTTGATATGCTTTTCTTCTTAAATCATCGGGTAGTGATGCATATATGCACTCAACACTTAAACCTAATGATCTATATATTTGCCCCATCCATTCAGAATCTCGTTTTGCCAAATAATCATTTATGGTAACGACATGAACTCCATGCCCGGTAATGGCGTTGAGATATACAGGTAATGTGACGGTAAGAGTTTTGCCTTCTCCTGTTCTCATCTCGGCTATAATTCCATTATGCATAGCTATGCCACCAATAAGCTGAACGTCGAAATGGCGTTGTCCTAAAATACGTTTAGATGCTTCCCTGACAACAGCAAAAGCTTCTGGCAATATATCATCTAAAGTTGTTTTATGATGCTTTAGCCTGCTCCTAAAATCATCAGTCATTCCTCTTAATTCATCATCAGTCAGCTTAGAAATTGTAGATTCTAAAGCATTAATTTGATTAACGATAGGTTGAAAGGATTTTATAATCCTATCATTTGCAGTACCAAATATCTTTTTTGTCAAAGAAGAAAACATATCCAACCATATAAAAACTAATTAATAGAATTATCTAGCCTTCTTCATGAAAAAAGGCAAGCTATTATACTAAATATTTGCTATTTTACCATATGTTATGTGAATTATTTTTGATGATATAATGAATAAAGAGACAGTAAATAATGCAAAAGGCATAGTATTTATGCTGATAGATGCCCTATCGGTGTCAATTCTTTTTGCCTCTGTGAAGTTTTTGACAAAAGATATAAGTTCAAGCCAGATAGTATTTTTATATAAATTAATCACTCTATTTATTATATTGCCATATATACTAAAGGATGGTTCGCGTTACCTTAGAACGCAAAAGATCAAATTATATTTAATAGGTGGCACCTTAAGCACGATAGCTTCTTTATGCTTGATGTACGGAATGCAGCATGTACCATTAGCTAATGCAACGTCGCTAAACTATCTCGAGAAGGTACTGCTCTCTATTATAGGTATATTATATTTCAAGGAAAGATACACTAATATAAAGTTGATTTCTATATTAGCTAGCTTCATAGGCGCTGTTATAGTTGTTCAGCCTGATATATTTTACACAAAGTCACTATTAACTAAGTTCGATAGCAACTATTTATATATATTCATTTCTATTATTTTATGGGTTCTATACTGTATAACTGTAAAGATGTTAGGTCGTACAGAGCATACAAAAACCCAATTATTTTATGCTGTGTTGATATCAACTATAGTCTCTTTTCCGGCTGCATTATCGACCTGGAGCTCAGAGAAGCTAAATTCAAATCATGTTAAAATCCTGCTGCTAATATCTTCTTGCTACCTAATAAGGTCTATATCTTCGTTTAAAGCAATGAAGCACGGGGATTTATCAATAGTTATTCCATTTGGATATTCCAAGATACTTTTTACAGCAATCATAGGTGGATTAATATTTAATGAAACTCCATCTTTAGGAAGCTATGTAGGCTATTTTATAATAATTGCATCAGGGGTTGCTCTCATAACTCAGAAAAGGAATTAATTAGATAAATTCCCTTGCAAGTAATGTTTATATAGGCTATAGTTTCAGTGCAATATATGACATGGCGGAGTAGCTCAGTTGGTTAGAGCAGAGGAATCATAATCCTTGTGTCGGGGGTTCAAATCCCTCCTTCGCTACCATTTTAAAGAACTCATCTACATTTATAGAAAGAAAATATACCCAAAAAGGATAAGAAGCACCCTATTGGTATCGAGAAAGTTCCAATAGCGACTAATCCTATTTTATTGAACAATACTGAAGATTTGAAAGTTTGAGGGCGAAATTTATTTTCACCTTTTGTGTCGGGAATTATCGAATAATAGAAGTATGATTCCTGGATAAATTATAGGTGTTAGAGATTAGAGTTAATAATTCAGTGATTATAAGGTGTTGAAATTTTGTACGGATATTATCATTATTACTGTTAATGTGTGAGGCGAATATTATAGCTGTTTAGAAGTGCTAGACCTTCATTCTTTGGAGGTTACATTTTTTGGTGATTGTTATTGCAATGAAGAATAGTTGGCAGGCTTAAGTCTTTAGTTGCCTTTTTATGCGAAATTGACTACCATAATCTGGCGTATAAAATTATCATGAGAAACAAGTGGAAACTAAAGAATTATCGATAAACACACAGTCAGTATCAATTGCAAACGAGATGCGTAGCTCCTATTTGGATTATGCAATGAGCGTTATAGTCAGTCGTGCTTTGCCAGATGTAAGAGATGGTTTAAAGCCAGTGCACAGAAGGATACTTTTTGCGATGCACGAAAATAATAATTACTATGATAAGCCTTATAAAAAATCAGCGAGGTCAGTTGGGGATGTAATCAGTAAATATCACCCTCATGGGGATGCGGCTATTTACCAATCCTTAGTAAGAATGGCGCAAGATTTTTCTCTCAGGATCCCACTCATAGATGGTCAGGGTAACTTTGGTTCTATGGATGGAGACTTAGCGGCTGCGATGCGTTATACAGAGGTGAGATTGGATAAGATAGCAGCGACATTATTATCTGATATAGAGATGGATACAGTAGATTTTCAGCCCAATTATGATAATGCTGAAACAGAGCCTAAAGTTTTGCCTGCTGGATTTCCAAATCTTCTTGTAAATGGTGCAAGCGGTATAGCAGTTGGAATGGCGACAAATATACCTACTCATAATTTAGGGGAAGTTATAGATGCATGCTGTGCATATATTAAAAACCCTACCATCTCGCTAGATGAAATACTAAATTTCGTACATGGTCCAGATTTTCCTACTGGTGGGATAATAATGGGTCAATCAAGGGCAAGGAACGCTCTTGCAACCGGTCGTGGCTCAGTTATATTGCGTGCAAAGACTGAGATAGAGGAATTGGGTGGAAAACCTGCAATCATAGTTACAGAGGTGCCTTATCAAGTGAATAAGGCAGAGCTTGTTAAAAAGATAGAAGATCTTGTTAAAAATAAGATTGTAGAAGGTATTACAGAGCTGAGAGACGAGAGTAACAAGCTGGGTGTTAGGATTGTGATAGAATTGCGTCGTGATGCAGTAGCAGACGTAGTTTTAAATCAGTTATTTAAGCATACATCACTTCAAACAAGCTTTTCATATAATATGTTGGCATTGGATCGAGGAAGACCTTTGTTGATGAATTTACTTGACATAGTGCGCTTGTTTGTTGAGTTCCGCGAGGAAGTTGTTACAAGAAGAACAGTCTTCCTTCTGAATAAAGCAAGAGGAAGAGCTCATGTGTTGATAGGGCTGTTTTTGGCAGTATCTCAGGTGGACGAAGTTATCCAACTGATAAAATCATCTCCAGATCCATCTGTTGCAAAAGAAAAATTAATGGCTCGTAAATGGCCTTCAGATGTAGTAGAGCCATTGCTAAAATTAGTTGATGATTATAGAAACGCAATAGAAGGTGGAATGTGCTCTTTTACAGAAGAGCAAGCAAGGGCTATATTAGAAATGCGACTGCAACGCCTTACAGGGTTAGAAAGAGATAAAATAGAATCAGAGCTGAAAGAGCTTGCAACTCAAATTTCTAGATATCTTGAAATCTTAGGTGATAGAGATATACTTTTTGGGATAATAGAACAAGAATTATTGGAAATAAAAAATAACTTTAATACTCCTAGGCTGACAGAGATTTCTATAAATGAGGATGATACAGATATAGAAGACCTTATACAAAAAGAAGATATGGTAGTAACAACTACTATGGCGGGATATATAAAACGAGTTAATCTGGATACTTATAGAGCACAAAGAAGGGGCGGCAAGGGCAGAAATGCAATGACAACTCATGATGATGATTTCACGACTGATGTCATAGTTACAAATACTCATGCCACTATGTTGTTCTTCAGTAATACAGGAAAGGTATATCAGAGCAAGGTCTATAAATTGCCATTAGGAAGTCCTCAGTCTAAGGGAAGGGCTCTGATCAATATGTTCCCTCTAGTGGAGAATGAGAAAATCGTCTTTATAATGCAGATGCCAGAGAATAAAGAAGAGTGGGAGAAGATGAGTATAATGTTTGCTACATCTTGTGGTAATATCAGAAGGAATGAGCTATCGGCTTTCACCAACATTCAATCTAATGGCAAAATAGCAATCAGATTAGATGAAGGTGATAAATTGATAGGTGTTTGCCCTTGTAATCCAGATGATCATGTGATGCTAGCAACAAAAAACGGAAAGGCTATGAGATGCCCTGTCGATGCTGTTAGAATATTTAAGAGCAGAACATCAGATGGTGTAAGAGGAATAAAGCTTTCATCTAATAACGATCAAGTGATCTCTATGTCTATACTAAAAGGCAGTGAAATAGAGATAGCTAAGCGTGAAGAATATTTGAAAATATCAGAGGAATTGAGAATTAAAGCAGGATTAGCTCAAAATCATCAAGACGCTGCAGATCTTTTTAAAGATCTTACATTTACATTGCTTGCTATAGATGAGGCAGCCAAATTAGCTATGTCTGAAGAGTTTATATTATCGATAACTGAGAATGGGTATGGAAAAAGAACTTCAGCTTATGAATATCGTATCACTGATAGAGGCGGGCAAGGTGTTGCTAATATAGATACATCAGAAAGAAATGGATCAGTGGTGGCTACCTTCCCTGTTGGTAATAATGATCATCTTATGCTCATCACAAATGGAGGCATATTAATAAGAATGAATGTATCTAGCATACGTATTACAGGAAGAAATGCAATGGGCGTCAAACTGATAGATACAAAAGCAGGAGAGTTGGTTATATCTGCATCTAAAATAGCAGAGTCTGATGATGAAGATGAATCAGTGTCTGAGGAATAGAATATCAGCGCCTCAAAAATGTCATTACACTAGAGGCGGCAATCCTACATCACTTTAAGGGCAATACTATATTCCCCTTTTCAGGGGAATTATAATGTAGGCCGAGGGCGTCAGATTAAGTGTGTAAGTTGATTTTTCATACCTTACACCTCTCTGGAAAAAGTATGAAGAATTGGTTCAATGCTAAAGGCCAATCCCTAATAGGTAGAGTCCACTTTTTCTTAGCATT
>JACCDN010854330.1_pt1 | contig 40742 bp, 48 predicted proteins | sample 7441691 | NCBI WGS metagenome assembly JACCDN01 (sample SAMN15323439, study PRJNA562643) | freshwater metagenome | isolation source: river surface water | place: USA:Blue River Watershed | collected 2017-08-16 | reverse complement strand
TAAGGTTCTTTTCTCAGGTGGAATAGGAGCGAACCGTGCTGACGCTCGCATACTTGAATCTATTCACGGGTTGACGTACCGTGGAGTAAATGCCGAATACATCGTGGTAACAGACGACCGCGATGTTCTCAGAAAATCTGAAATCGCCAAAGGTGTTGGTATGTCACCTGTTGAATTCTGGATGGGGTTCTTGGCGACCTGAAGACTCATCTTTGAAATTCTTCGCACCGTACTGCTGCATAAGCTTGTCGAGTGACTGGTATTTCGTTTTGACCGGAATCATTGATATCGAAACGTGAGAACAATATCTGACCGTTCTCAAATACACGCTTCAGATAGACCCACTCACCATCGGACGACCACTTGCAATATTCCTCGCTAGGGAAGTCGTACATATTCTCATGGTCTATCTTCTGCACTGTGGAGACGCCGTTCTTTGATGACTTTTTCATCTGGTCACTCCATCTTTGATCCGTCCATGTCCATTAGCAGATACTCGTCGCCACATCCATGGGGGAGTTGGTTGGTCTTCTGCCCATAGTCCTTCATGAGCTGATCGTGCAGTTTGCTCGGCTCGCGAATATTTGAGTCGGTCTTCAATCATTTGCTCACTGGCGTACTGCTTGTAATGCCAAGCCATCCCTCTAACAATTTGCTCAAGACAGGCATCGGTACTGTCACTAAGAAGCACTTTGCCGACGACACGGTCATACCGATCCCGCTTGTTCCATTGGACTTCAACGCGGCGTTGAAATACGAGTTCAGAGAGTGATTGCTTCGCTCGCTTACCAAATGGTTGCGCTTTTTCAGGCGCATCAATACCCATCAGCCGAATGACGAACAATTTCTTGGAGTCATCTAGTACCTTGATCGTATCTCCGTCACTCACAGCGACTACCTGACCCACAATTGTTTCCGCATGCAGCAGAGATGCACATAAGCAAATGAAGGTGATGGCTATTTTTAAGTACCGCATCAATATCAATTCGGCACTGAGGGTGAGGAGGTTTCGATCTTCATTGGCTGACCTCTCAATTCCATCAGACCTTGAACTAGCATGACCATAGCCAATGTGTCGAGTTCACAGTAGCGAAGTAGAGCCTCTTCTATCTTGAGTCGCTCCTCAGAGGAAATTGAGCTGAATTGAGTGTAGTTATACGCAGTCATCGCTAGGCCCCCCTGTGCGATCACTGCCTCTTCATCGTCGTCTCCCGCCAGTCGCATCAGCATTTCGTTGAGGCCAAAATGCTCTTTTCCAAAGATGCCTGGCAGCGTTTTGTAAGGATCACCACCTTTGGCTTTTTGAAGCCAAACATGACCGCCAGCATCCTTGAAATTCAGGCTATGGATGCTGAGACCTGCACCATACAACCCAGGTCTTTCATAGAGCTCAGCTACGCCACTGGCATCATGAAGGATGGCTGGCAGCACGTATTTGAGGGAAATACTGCCGCCTGATTTGCTCGAGAAATAGCCCTCCTGCACCAGCCTGTGCAGGTCGACCATGGATTTCGGTCCAAGATACTCGCCCAACAGCTTCGCCTCGTCGGATGTTGATTTCGTAACCAGATCTATGAATTCAAGCAGAGCCTCTGCATCCGGAACATCAGCCCTTGACGCCTTCATGATTTCACCGCGTAGACTTCGCAGAACTGTGTTTTCATGGTTGTGATATCGAAACACAGTTCCATTCAAATGTCCCTCGGGCATAAGCGCGCCTCTGAGCTGACGGACAAACTGAATGCTAGGGAATTGGCCAGGTGCTGTTGATATCCATTGACTTGCATGTCGGACTCGAACGGTCCCATTTTCCTTTCGCTCCATGACATGATGGCTAAATTGGAAGGCCAAGGTCTGATACGGATGCATTCCTTTGAAGAATGGAAGCGCAGGAGCTGACGTTTCAAAGTCAATCATGTGCAAAGGCCAAGTCCACGTATCCATATCGTCTAAGCGCGATTCGTTCAGGACAGTCTTTGGACCAGCACCTGACACAGCATTTACCTGAGCCATTCGCCTTTCGAGCGAAGTCATCCCTACGCCAGATGCTGAATTCTTTTTTGGGCGAATGTCATCCTCTTGCACATCAGCCAAAAACCCACGTCCACACTGCAAAACGGTATCAGCCATGCTCTTGCTGCCGGACCCTCCACCCCAGATGTCAATTGATAAGGGATTCGATCGATCATTCGCTTTCTGTGTCCCATGAATCAGACCCTGACTCAATGCCATTTGCCAACACTCATGCACGCCACTTCTTAGTGAGTCACCCTCGGCAGCTCTGTATTGGCAGCTTTTGCAATTCTTAGACACACCGTGAAAAATGCGATGGCCATCGATTTGAATTTGTCCAGCCCACTGCATGAAAGTGAGCATTGATTGCCCTGCTGCTTGGGGAATATGAGCAAAGTTATCAATTGGTCTTTGTCTCAAATCACTCACCACATTTGAAACATCAACCTCACGAAGAAACCTTAGTCCGCCAAGGCTTGAAGGTGTGACGTCATCTGGAGTTTTGACTCTTGCCCGAGATCTACCGCTCTCTGGATCCTTTTCGGTGATGATGGGGAACATCTGGTGCAGTCCAGTCACATCGCACGCAACAGAGGAGTCGATCAACAGTAGCTTGGGGATCACCTTGTACCCAGGAAATGCCAAACGAACAACTTCAGCTTGAAAGGCTACGTCGTACAGGTAAGGCAACCATTTCGACTCGTATTTTCCCGACAAATTTCTAAATTCAGAACCGACTGTGTCATCCGAGACGCTCTTTGACTTAACCTCTACGATCACAATGGTCTTGGATTGCTGGTCACGAATCAGGATGTCAACTCTGATGAAATACGGATGAACAAGCAAAGCTGCTTCAGCGACCACTGATCGTGATTCAGCATCCAGCTTTTGTCGCGTTATGCGAATCGCCTCGTCGTAATCAAGCGATTCAACCGTGATCTCTTTCCCGATTGGGTCAGGATGGTACTTGTACTTGGCAAGCTCACCGATCTGATGCCCCCCGTCTGCTAAGGATTGAAGGAAGTCGTTGTCGCTGTTCTTGTCGAAGTACAGCCCTCGCTGGTCCGCATAGAAAAGCTTAGTCGGACACTCAAGCGCCAGCTTGAATTTGGACTTCGTCAAATAACGAGGGCGCGAAGATTGACTCAAGTGACGCACCTCAATCCATCGTATGTAACGTTCAATCCGTTGCCTCTGTATATCGCTGGCATCTCATCCGAATCGATGTTGTCCATGCTGAACATCTCCGACATATCAGCAATGCCCACAGCCGCATAGTTTCCATTTGCCGATACTTTGCCGAGCTGAATCTTGATTTCTTCAATATTTTCGGGCATCCCGTCATCTTCATCAGGGAATCGATAAGCACGAACAATGACCCACTCTGGCCCACCATCCCCGACGAACCATATAGAGGGCAGGACTTCGGGGTTTCCATTCCATGACATCAGCGTCCGCCCAGACTTTTTCAGATCATCTCGGACTACTTGGACTGCAAAATCTTGCAGCTCCCAGTCAGTCATCTCTATCTTTTCATCTGATACAAACGAAATCGGATCTATTGCCCTTCTGCTCACGGCATCAATGAGGCCCCACCCCGGCGCTGTTGGCCGCCAATGTCCACCTTGCCTCTTCATTGGCATTAGGCATGCATGCCCGTTGCATCCGTTCGCAATCGCCATAAGCCCGTCTGGACTGCCTGGCACCTCAAGCAAGCCATCTTCATCTTCGAGCTGAATGAAGAACAATTGATTTCCCAGCCTAAAGGAAAGGTGCTCTAGGAAGGGCGGCGCAAGAGTTGCCTTGAGCCAACTCATTAGATCGCCACACGCCATACGTTGGATGTGTGTTCCAGCTGCATTCCAACATTGTGAGAATTCTTCCGTGAATTCAGCCATATGAATGTTGTGCATTGACTTTCCCTCCTTCAGAAGTGATCGTCTTGGTCTCTATTAAATACGGCACCCAATCCAGTTGCGGTGCTTCCCATTTTGGTACTGCCATCCGAGCTGAAACTACCCATCTGGGTGAAGACGGAGCCATCGCTGCCCACGGTTGTGTTGCCCATTCGGTTGTACACCGTGCCGTCGGACGAAATCGACGTTGTTTCAGACACCTTCTGAATTGACTCTCCTGAGTCGGAATACGCCCACTTTCCCAAAATTTGCCAGAAAGACATCTCTGCTCCTTGTTTCAGATGATGAACATCATTAAAGCCAAGTGCAGGCTCATGCCATGAGCTCATCAAGCTCTAATCTTTAACCACTCCCCAAGTCATTAACTTAGTCTTGGATGCAGTTGCCATAGGAGTCTTCACGCCCCGGATCGGGGCGTTTTTTTGCCGAAATCATGTAACTCTCTTATGATCCCTACGTCAATTCAAATCGATAAAGTAAGTAATGACTAACTTTGCTGCTCAGCTCAAGGCAGAAATCAGCCGGATCGCCAAGAAGGAAGTCCGCACGGAAACCAAACAACTTAAGAAAGCATCCGTGGGCTACCGATCCGAGATAGCAGCGCTCAAGCGACGTCTAAGCGAGCTCGAGAAGGCTCTGAGTAAAGCCAAGAAGGTCAGTGCAAAAACTACGAGTTCCGTGAATGATGAGCCCAGTGAAAGCCTCCGTTTTCGGCCATCTGGATTCGCAACCCTGCGTAAGAAGCTGGGACTGTCAGCTGAGCAAATGGGCAAGCTCGTAGGTGTTTCGGCTCAGTCCGTTTACCACTGGGAAGCTGGTAAGTCCAAACCCCGGGCGAGTCAGATGCCTGCGATTGCGCAAGTCCGCAAGATTGGGAAGCGGGGGGCTACAGCACGCCTTGCTGAACTTGGAACGGAATGATCGAGGCTTGCTGTTAGTGTTTCTGGGATTCTGAATCCACCCAAGGTTCACTTCCCAAAGGTTACACGACCTTCTTGGACCATGAGATTCAGCTCTTTGTGAGTCGGGAGACGTTGACGAAGTAATTGCTCGGCATTAAATCCCAACTCATAGAGAATGAATGCCTTGACTAGTGTGCCGTCCCAAAACATCCCTGAAGACGGTCCAAACTTGCCGCGAGTAATGCTTACGCTTCCATCAAGGAATGCCAAGCTATTTGTCTGACTGCTTGTCAGCATGTTGCCCTTGAAAGATTCGCTCTGACGACTGGCAGCCCTTTGTGCAATTGCCCAGATCGAAGACTGAAATTTTTTGCGAAGCCTGCCTCCAACCGTGACATCCCGCAGCGTGACGACTGAAATGTTTCCATCAGTCGTGAATTTGGAAGAGCGTTCGCCGGGCATTTCTGACATTTCGGCCTCTAACTTGGATAATCCTTACTCAGGCCCTGCGGCACTAAGCTGGATTCGTTGGGAGTCTGGTCTAGTGTAGAAATTATCATGCTTTACACAGACTAAGCGGGAGTGACTCATCCAATGAGCTAGAGTTCTGTAGGAACTCCCCGATGACGCTTTGAATCTCGACTAGACGAGTGCGTTCAATGCAAGTGCGTGGCTTTATCCGGTTCTCTTCTGGGTTCTTGGCATTCAGCAACTGAGTCTTAATGACCAGCTCGACCAGCAAGGGCTGCGCTTCAATTGTCTTGGCACTGAGCGTCTCAATGTACGAATCAGACGCTGACAGAATGCACTCGATTTCCGCTTGCTTGGGAAGAAGTGCTTGTTGAAGGTTGGACATTACTTACTCCTCTTTAGCCGCTTTAACAAAACGTCGGGGGCGGCAAGCTGGATCAAATCCCCCCCTGACTGCATGTTTGAAGAGGCAGTCCAACTCATATCGTTATCTCAGCAGTATCAACTGTGGCATCCCATCAGAACCACTCCAGACTATCGCGTTTTGCTCAAGACGAGCGCCCAGGGTTTTCGCAGCCTCCAGCGTCAGACCAAACACCAAATAACTTGGCTCACCCGACCATTGGTTCGATGGATGTTGGCCAATTCCCGCAACAAACTCAAGACTGCGAGAAGCGAGCTCCTTCGCCAGTGTTTTTTGTCTATCTCCATTGGCTTCATCTGTTAGCTCTTGGCTGAAAGGATTACAAGCAGTCAGGAAGGCGCTGCAATCAACTCGACGCCTCTTATGGGCCACTAGCAAGTCGTTGCTGACTTTGCCAATATGCAACGTGAAAGGCATCCCCTCCAGTACACGGAATTCGGTCTCCGCATAGGCTTGGATGAGATCAGGATGAATATCTGACGCAGAAAACAAAACCCCTCCGTTCTGGGAAGTTCGACACTGTTGAACGGTAGGCTGCTCCCTGAGAAGCCACATCCGCTTTGGCAACCCACCTTGCCCAGGTAGGAAGGTTAGTGTGGGCGTCGACCTATTTCCAATTGCTGCACAAGTTTTAGCAACTCTCAGCGAATTGTCAATCAACTACTTTAGTGTAAATTGACAGCGCCTTTGACAAGGTAGCCTGATTGTCCTGGTACTTTTGTCTTTGTACCTGTTGGATGGCCAGCAAGGACTGGTGATTCATACATTTGACAAAGACTCCGTCAACTACTTTCTTGACGGCCAACTCCTGCATGTCTTTGATGAGGTCGGAATTCGCAAAAGTCAAATGCAAGCTGACGCCATCAAGGTTCTGGATGTTGTGCGTTCTTTTTAAAAAATCAAAAGACTCACCATTAAAGATTAGACTCCTTGCGTAGTCTTTATTGACTATGAGTAGCGCCTCTGGATGGTTCACTGGGGTGCTGTCAGACAAAAGATCATTTACCTGCGACAGTGGAGCTTCAGTCAAAGCAAAGATGTTTTCACTAACAACTATGAAGTCATCGATTTGCAAGCTTGAGATGCATCTCTTGACCTCTGAAAAATTTACGACATACGACTCGATCAGCATGAGGCGACCTCCAAAGTGAGTGCGGATTGGAAAAGCTGCCGCAACTCCTCATTCACAACGCAAATTCGAACAAGCTCAATGTCATGTTCGCCCTTCGCAAACTCTTGCAAACATTTGGCCGTTATCCGTGCAGCCAATACCGCAGGAAACTTAAACATGCCTGTTCCGATGGCTGGCATCGCTAAGGTTTTGATCTTGTTTTCTCTTGCCACATTCAACATGGAAAAAATGGCAAAAGCCATGTACCGCTCTGGCTCAGTATTGTTGATGTAGTGAGCAGAGCGAACATGAATCACCCATTTATTGGGCAAATCAAACCCTGGGGTGATTAGCGCTGCCCCAAGCTCCAAGGGGGCAAAGGGCTGGCAGTAATCTTCTAGCTTGTTACCGGCTGCCATATGGATTGCCCCAGCGACTCCTGAGCCTAGTCGAAGATTTGCGTTCGCCGAATTTACGATGGCTTCTACGTCCGGCTGCTTGACGATATTGCCAATGACTACTTCAATCTTCATTGGGTCACTCCAGGAAATATTGTTGGCGCAGATCCCTCTGCAAGACTTTGGTGAACTGATCCCACTCCAAATCATCCTCTCTGCCACAAACAGATCGTCCTCTATTCGCCTCAAAAGTTCTTGTCACTTGAACTGACTTGCCAGAAGTTTGGTAACTAGCGTGGTAACTCAGCGTCTGAGATTTAAATCTGACATCGTTCGGAACGCGTGCAATACGAGCCTCGACGGGGAGATTCATTTCGATGACCTCCTTGTGAGATGAGGAGCCACAAATGTGCGGAAACTTACTTTTATCCAGTGCTTTAATGCTCGCAAGAGTCTGGAATCGACCCTGCGCCAGCCCAATTGGCAAAGTGAGTGCAACAACACCTGGAAGGTTTGCCACTGGATCCAATGAAAACTCTGAATTCACTACCCAAGCCGCATCCAAGTCCAATGGGTCAGCGTGCTGAATCCGGCCAGTCCCAGACTCGTTGAATCTGGCCAGCATGTTTCCAACCACTTCCTCCTGCGGTTTGTTCTGACTCCTGTATACCTTGACTCGAGAAAGGAGTTGGAAGTATCCAAATTGCTCAACTTGCGAGGTTCCCGTGACTCTCCCATCTGGATGCAATGTCATCTTTGTGGAGGTGATGGTCTTATCTTTCTCTGTGTCATCAAGGGGTGTTGTGATCACTTGACCTGTTGCGGTGATCAGCCCAGGCTTCCCGACAACACCCTCAGGAATAAGTCCCATCGGCGTGAATCTGGATGTTGAGTCCAAGAACAAGCCGAGGGACGGAACATATGTGATTACGTGATCAAAAACCGCAGCACTTGGAATCTCTGGGAGTTTGTAGGACGTATCTGAATTGATCAGAACCTGCGAACTCTCAATTCCAACTGCTCGCATAAGAGCTTCAAGCAACGTCGCATGGTCCTTGCAGTCACCGTACCTTGCTCGAAAAATGCTTTGGGCCGAATGTGGGACATAACCACCAGATCCCGCAAACACTCCGAGGTAGCGAATGTTTCTCGAAACCCAAACGTACAGTCTTTTCACCTTTTCCTGCTCAGTTACTGCATCGCCAATGACTTTGCGAGCATGCGCCGTGATTTCAGGAGTTGTCGACGCTTTTGGGCGAGCTCGATCTTGATACGCTTTTGCCACATCAGCGTAGCTTTTGAAGCTGCTGGCAGAGAACTGAGGCGCGTAATCTACGTAGCTCACCATATTCGGTTCTACTGGGTCTGCGCGCTCCTGTGTGTAGCGAAATAAATAGCGCGTCACACCTCTTTTGGTAGATGCAGGGTCATCGACTCGACCTCCAGTCATACCTCTCCCAATGACTTTGATGTCTAGCGAAGACGCGTGTGAAAACCTGACCTCAGCTTGTCCGTATTTTCTGTGCGGAGAGAAATACTCTGACCACGTGAAATTATTTGGAAAGTCTGGTGTGTGCTCAAACGACTCAACCAGGTAGTAGGTTTTGCTCCCAACTCTGACGTTCGGAAAAATTATGACCTTGACCTTGGACTCGCTATAGACGCCATTTGAGGTGTCATCTTGATCATCTTGTGTACGAATACGGTCTGGTGTGACCATGTCTTTCGTGCCATCGGGATGAACCGTGTAGGCCTTGATTACTCGGACACGTTCATGTGCGCTGTTGTAGGTGATCTTTTGCTCACCAAGTTGCGCGATCCCCTGCTCTGTCTCAACCTTGTTTACGACCTCCATGCGTTGGCGCACGGTCCAGTCCTTGTTGACATGAATTTCTACAAGAGACTTTTCGGTTGATACCGGGGCCACGTATTCGGCCATGGCACTTGCAGCGAATGCGCAAGACACGAAGAAAGTAAATAGTCTCATCATTTCAATCCCATTGCGTCAAAAATTCACCCACTATTTTTCGCCTTCGAACTATCGCGTAGCCGCGAACAACGTTTCGTGGAGCCTCATATTTGGGGCCTTTGTGCTCCTCCCCGTCTCTTGGCAGGTAGCCGGAAGTCTTGAAGCTCCACATCACGTCTCCAGGCCTCATCTGCCTCCGCAGCTCTTTCCATCCCCGATTCAAATGCCCGAAAGGCAACTCAGGGACTCTTTTCTTGGGATCAGCCACTTTTGATGCAGCTTCAACTTCGTGTGGATTGACGATCTCAATCAAGTCTTTCTTTTCACTCGTGAACTTAGGCTCATCCTCGTTGGCGTATGACGATACGGGCTTTTCCCTTAATTCATTCACTAAAACCGCAAATGCAACTGGCCACACCACAAAGACCAATGACCCCGTGGCAATGCTCTTGAAAAATTCGCGTCGCTTCTCTTGAGGCGTTTTATCTTTTTCCAATGCAGCCAATGCACTTTTCACAAAGTCACTACGCTTGTCTTTGTAGAGCCGTTTTACAAGTACCCGAGCCAAAAGAATCGAAATAACGCCGATAGTGAAGTAGCACCCCAACCAAAACCAAAGGCCATAGCTCATTTCCTGGCTCCGCAAAGATCAATGATGAGCCTAGAGATGATCAAAATAATCATGTGATCACCCCCGACCAAAGGTTGTCATTGCATTAATTCGATAGCCTTGAGGCGCGTCTGGCTCTGCATGGCCGTTATTCACGACCCGATCCGATACCAAGATGCCCTTATCAATTTTCAGAAACAAGTCCATCTCATATCGGCTGGCGTAGCCGCCGTGTACGTACTCAAGTAGGCCACCCATGGGGCAACGAAGCTCTCCTGTGTACCAATGAGCAAAAACGCCGTCGGGATAGTCTGGAAAGATATCCCCCAGTTCGATCTCCGTTGTTCCAGATTGAGAAGACTTGTAGCCTTTGAGCTTGATCAGATACAGACGACCATCTTCAATCGTCCATGTGCCTACATATCCCCGCCAGAGTGCCGTTGACGGAGCTTCAAACTTCATGTCTTTAGCTATTGTCTGCAGGTAGTAGTGCAAAGGCTCATCACACAAAGACAGGGTCTCACCCTTGTAGATCATTTTTTCTGCAAGCTGTGCGGTCATTGCTGCCTCTGTCCTCGTTGTTAGTGTGACCAGTGTTCCAGAAGCTAGGCTCATTGCATGAGCCTGCCAAATGACTTTTTGAGCCACCCACTGTATAAAAACCCTCCTCCACAGGCTCACGCGATTAGCCCCAGGCTCACCACACTTTGAGCCTGACTTATTTCCCAAGTGAGCCTATATGACCAAGTACACCACCCGTGAGTCTTGGCTGCTTGCAGCCGTTGACCTACTTCGCCCATTTTTTCTAGAGAAGAACCACGTCATACCGGCTGACGTAATGGTTTCTTGTGGATTTGCCAGCACAGGTACTCGCAGCCACCATGTCGGTCAATGCTGGTCAAAGCGAAGTAGTGCCAATGAACAGAATCAAATATTCATCTCCCCCGCCCTGCATGAGCCCGTCGAAGTCCTCGACACGCTTGTGCATGAGCTAGTACACGCAGTTGACGATTGCCAACACAAGCACGGCAAGGAATTCAAGAAGATTGCCTTGAGCCTGGGAATGAAGGGACCAATGCGCAGTGCGGATGCTGGGCCTGAACTAAAAGTGAGACTCGAGCAACTGGCTCAAAAACTAGGGGCCTATCCCCATGGGAAGCTACAAGTCACACATCACAAGGCTGTCTCTCGTGCTAGGGCTCGCGCGAAATGTCCGGAATGCGGCTTCCAAGTTCCCATGTATCGGAAGTTTCTTGCTTACGGCCCACCACTTTGCCCCAAAGACAAGATTGAAATGACTCCAGTGGGTGATTGGGAGGAATCATGATTCTTGCCCTTAGCTACTTCTTGGCCGTGCTTTTGACCCAAATTGGGGCGATTACATCTGAGGTCGGCAACTCCCATTTAAGCCCCAAAGGCAGGCAATCGGAGATCGTCAGAACTGCCTCCGAGTCAAATTTCATACTTTATGACTACGGAGTCTGGTTTGAATCGAAAAAGTTAAGTCGTCGCGAGCGTTTAGCACTCGCACTTACCAACTTGGCTGATCCTGGCCAATAATTGTCAAAATTGGACGCATATGAGTGAAATTGACCGGCTCTACAGCTACAGAACCCTCTTGACAGGGCGACGGGCCGTTCCACGCCATGAAATCCTATCGAAGCTTGAAATTTCATTGGCTACATTCAAACGGGACTTGGCCAAGCTACGTGACCGCCTGAATATCCCTATCGTTTTCGATCGGGATCTGGGGGGCTACAAGCTGGAGGTCGCGGACTCACGGGAAGAACTGCCCGGTCTTTGGTTTAGTCAGGAAGAAATCCTCGCACTACTGACCATTCAAAGCATGATCGGACAGCTCGAGCCGGGAATCTTGGGACCGAAACTCAAGCCACTGCAAAAGCGACTAGATGAGATGTTGACCAGCCAAGGATTGAGTTCGCAAACATTGGCTCAACGCGTGAGATTGGTTCATGCAGGGAAACGCCGTCTCCAACTCAAATGCTTCGAAATCGTGGCGAAAGCTACGCTAGAGCGGCTCCAGTTGAAGATCACTCATTACAACCGCCAAAGTGGCGAGACATTGCAGCGCACCATCTCTCCTCAGCAACTGATTCATTATCGAGATAACTGGTACGTCGACGCTTGGTGCCATTTACGCAAAGGACTAAGAAGTTTTGCAGTAGACGCGATTGTCGAGTGCGAGCTTCTCGATGGCGAGGCCAAAGAATTCGATCCTGAAATGGTTCGCGAGAACATGCAAGAGGGTTACGGAATTTTTGGTGGTAAGGTGAAAGATTGGGCGAAACTGAAGTTCTCTCCAGAGAGATCAAGGTGGGTTCAGTTCGAAGAATGGCACCCAGATCAACGCAAGGTCATCAACAGTGATGGTTCCGTTGTGATGGAAATTCCATACTCCGACGAGAGAGAAATACTTGGGGACATTTTGAGATACGGCTCAGATGTAGAGGTTCTCTCGCCCCCGAATCTCAGAACCAGCGTGCTATTGGCTGTCGAAAAAATGAAGACTCGATACGAGTCATACAAATAAGAAAACGGATTCGCGATGATTGAAAATTTGATCCCATACCTCCAAAGCTGGGGGCACCATGCTCTTACGTTGGCGCTGGTATCCGTACTTGTCTACTTCGCATACACATTTGGAAGAGATTTTTTTACACCTGGCAAAAAAGTCTCTGCTGATTTGGCATTGGCGCTAGAAAAGCTTCGAGAGATTAAGGCTGCAGGCGTTTACACAGATCTTGATGGCATTCGAGAGAATGCGATGGTCAGTGCAACGTTGAAATCCTGTTGGGATGAATTCAGTGATACCTTGCACGGTCAGAAAAAGGCCGACTCGCAAGGAGTCATGCAGGTCAATCGCTATCGAGCAACCGCTCTAGCGAATAGCTTTTTCACTGAGCAGATCGTCATCTCAACGCCACTGAAAGCGGAGTTCTTCAAGCACCTGCCAGGCATTCTCACAGGCATCGGCATCATCGGAACATTCCTTGGCTTGATTCTTGGGCTGTTCACATTCGATGTGTCAAAGGATGCCGAACAAGTCCGTACAAGCCTACGCAATCTTCTCTCAAGTGTCGGCAATGCTTTCATCGTGTCTTTGACGGCAATCGGGATGGCCATGTGGATCACATGGCTTGAGAAAAAAACAATCAATAGGCTCTATGCAGAATTAGATGAGCTATGCGGGCTGATTGACAGTCTCTTCGAGGCTGGCGCAGGCGAAGAGTATCTTCAGCGACTTGTCGATGCCTCTGAAACATCGGCAACCCAAGCGATGCAGATGAAGGAGTCAATCGTTACTGATTTGAAGCAGGTCTTGACCGAGCTTACAAATCAACAAATTGCAACGATGACTGCAAACAGTCAACAACTGTCGCAATCGATTGGTGACAGCATCACCCAAGGACTGGTGGATCCGCTAACCAAAATTTCCGAAGCAGTTCAAACGGTTGGTAATAGTCAAGGCGAAGGTGTCACCAAGCTTTTGACCGATGTCATGAGCCGATTTGTGACTGAAATGGACGGAATGTTCGGTTCCCAAATGCGAGGAATGAATGAAATGCTGGTACAGACAGCCAGCACCATTCAGGATGCATCACAGCGCTTTGAGCAACTTGCCAGCCAAATTCAACAAGCAGGCAGCGGCGCAGCAGATGCAATGTCCAAGAGAGTGGAAGAGGCATTGCTCAACATGCAAAATGCTCAAGCGAGTTCTAACGAGCAAATGCGAATGTTTGTGGAGCAGCTCAAGCAAAACATTACCCAAGGTCAATCCGAGTCAACTGAACTCACCAAGAATCTTGTGAAGGAATTGAGCGAGTCCACGACTGCGCTGGTACGAAGCCTCCAAGATCAGTCCAACAATGCTCAATTGGCGCACAACGACAGACAAAAAGAGCGCGATGAGCAGATGAATCATCTGCTTGAGCACCTGAAAGAAAACATTGCGAACACACAGGCAGAGTCCGCAAACGCAACAACACAACTGCTTGGAAAGTTAGGTGAATCCACCGAGAAATTGGTCAAGCAGCTTGAAGACCAGACAGAGAAGGCCCGACAAGAGCAAGTTCAGCGAAGCGCTCAACAAGATGCAAGCACCGCTGAATTGCTTGACAACCTTAAAAAGCACTTCCAAAGCGCACAAAGCGAGACAGCATCATCGACGACTGCGTTGCTTACCCAACTGGGTGAGGCGACTCAGAATCTGGTCAAGAGCCTTCAAGATCAGGGCAATCAAGCTCAACTTGATCACACTCAGCGCATGGCTGACCTCGTGGACAAAATCACCACCGTCCTTGGCCAAAATCACGCGCAAGTATCACGACTCACAGAGGTCGTCACCGAGTCCAGTAACGCCATGCGTGACTCCATCAGTCGACTGCAAACGAGTACCAATTCGAACATTGAGAAGATGGGCACGGGAGCCGAGATGCTACACGGAGCATCGGTCAGACTCACTGAAAACCTGTCTGCTGTTAAAGCGTCAACTGAAGGTCTGGGCACTAACGCAAAGCAATTGGTCGATGCTTCGAGCAACTTGTCCAGCGCACTGTCGGCAATGCAGCACGCCCTGAGTGATCAAAAGTCTGTACGTGATGCCATCGGAATGATGGTGGCAGACTTGAAAAATACGGTCGAGAACGCGAAGAAGGACGCCAAACTCACCACGGAGCTGGTCGCCAACCTTGAGCGCGCCAGCGGACAACTGCAAAAAGCGCAGACAGATGCTGGCAAGTATCTGAGCGGCATCTCAGAAGTCCTGGCAAAAGCTCATTCAGAGTTTGCAACACAACTCAAAGCCACATTGACTGATAGCAATAAAGCATATCAAACAGAGCTGGCGCAGGCGACAAACTATCTAAAGGGCGCAATTCAAGATCTAGGCGATGTTCTGGATTCATTGCCCTCAAGTTCAAAGTAAGCGCTAGAGCATGTTCGGAATTACTAAGAATGCTAACGCGCAGAAGAAGCGCGAAGACGGAGAGAAGCCCTTTTGGATCTCGTTCTCCGATCTGATGTCATCGCTGATGGTCTTGTTTTTGATTTCAATGACCGTTGCTTTACTTGCTGTGACAAATGAGCCAGATGTGGCCGCAAAAGAGGAGGCGGAGCGTTCAAAAGCAATCAAGGACTTCATGGTTGAGATCGAGCAGATCTTGACTGCCCAAGAGTTCAGTGGCGTTCGAGTAGACGGAACCACGATTGACTTTGGTGTTCGTGGGACCTTCGAAAAAGAAGGGCAAAACACCCTTTCACAGCAACAAAGTCAAATGCTCAGAAGCTTCACCCCCAAATTGCTGGAAAAGCTTCGCACGACTGATGCCGGAAAGATTTGGTTCAAGCGGGCAGTGGTTGAGGGCTATGCCAGTAAAACTGGGACTTACCTCTTCAACCTAAATCTGAGTCTCGAGCGCAGCCAGCGAGTTTTATGCGAGCTCCTTCGTGAACCCTCCAATCCAACAGAACGGCCCTTCTCATCAGAGGACAGAAAACTCATCGCAACGAAGTTCTTTGTTGGGGGAGCATCTTTTAACTCTCTTAGATCCGGTGGTGGAGCCCAGAGCCGAAGAATTGAGTTCAAGCTGGAATTCAGAACGCGGCAGGAAAAGCTAACCGAAGAAAGTACACCTGCACCCAAGTTAGACGATGCAGAATTGTCCAATGCCTTGAATCCGAAAGAGAAATGTCCGATTTTCGATCGCTCAATGAGCTCGAACATCTCTTAAAAGAGCAGTTCGATCCTCGCTTGATTCTCCATGGGGTGACCTTTGGAGACTCTCGAGTCATGTCCAAAATTCTCAAAGAGATCAAGCGTGACCTGGGTGGAAGTGAGGGCCGACCGTCAGAAGACATTCTCATCAAGGCCATTAAGAAATTCGAAACCAAGGGCGACACAGATACATTCACCGAGCTGAAGTACGTTTGCTACGGAGCGGAGACCCCAGTTGGCCCTCAGAAGTACAGGCTCATTGAAGACAAAGAAACCTTCGAGCTCTTGCTCAAGGCTGTAGATAAACGAAACAGCAAGCAACTTCGGCGTTGCTTTCAAGGACTTCTATCCAGCTACTTCAGATTTGATCCAAAGGAGACGGCAAACCAAAGAGGATCGGAGAATTGGGCGCAACTCAAAGGCTTTTTGAAGAAGAAGCTTTCCCCGATTTATCAGTCCTCTAAGGAGCGCGGCGTCATTCCCGATTGGCTAACGACTCTGTATGAGCACAAGAATTTGCTGGACGAGAACCCATGCAAACGATATGCGGACTCACTAACAAGAGGCAGCACACAGGAGTTGAAAGAGGTCTGCGAAGGCCTAGGAATTGAATCTTCTTCATGGGTTTGGAATGAGGCCTTCCTAGCCTATGTACAGACGGTTTGTGCCATGCGTGACGCGCCATTCGTTGACCACCTCAATGGCGTACTTGAGCTTGTTAATGGGAAGGGGCAAATCCATCTTCCTGAGGCAATGGCAATTGAAGCCACGGCTCATTGCGTGATCCGTTACTCAAAATCCGCAAACACCATAGAGCATCCGTATCTACGTGATACGTGCGTCAGAAGAATCGGCAATCCGATGCTCGAGCAGACCAAATGGGATGCCTTTGTCGACCATGAGCCTGCACGTCAAATGGTCACCAGCTGGCTCAAGCAACAGCTGATCAAAGACTTTTTTGAGCTCTTGGCCCAAGACGGAGCTGCAGATATTCGAAGGCTCAACTATTGGCTGAAATGGGAAAAGTACATCACAGAGATGTGGTTCTACTTGGGAGAGATGGCCTTTAGGGACCAAAGGACTGCATTTAAAGACGTCCGCGAACGGATGGGTGGATCAATTCGCCAACTTGAAGAGCCGAGCAGGCCTGAGAACAACGCATTTGTCATGCGCATCGGCGAGTATTTGGTCATCGAATTTTCTACCAAGAACAATGCAATGTTCATCTATCAGGCAGATCAAGCGTCCCCTGATATGAAGTACACCTATCGCACAACCCCTCGACTTAAAAATCTTAAGGGATCACTTGGAAAGCACTCTCACATGGGCAGTTGGGAGAGCTCGTTTGATCATGTACTTAGACGCAGGCTTAGCCAATCTGTACCTGCGGCGTCCAGCCAAACCCCTATCTACCGATCTACCGCATCGCAACCCACACCGCCTCCACCTCCATCGTCTGGGGTATTGCCACTCAACATGAGCGAGCTCAGAACTGTGGTTGATGTTTCCAAGGCAAGAATTGAAGATTACAGAGCCAAGCAGGGCAATCTTTGGGTGACATTGACAGATAGATCACAGGACCCAGGCTTGGCAACTTACTTGGAACGTCGTGGCTTCAAGTACGTGGCTGGTAGAGGCTACTGGATTAAATAAACAATGAGCCTCTTTAATAAAATTTTCAGCCCAAAAAGCGTCAAGGAAGCGACTCCTGTTGAATCGAATGCGGTTCGGCTGCATTTTGGACATGGGGGGATCAAGTACGAATTCACCACAAACCCTGTTGCGATTTCAAACGGCTCTGAATCCGCCAATGAGACGGTTACCGATCAAGCTCGACGCCTTTCACAGCTGGCAACAGAGGGGCTTGCCAGCCAAGGAGAGAATGAATTCTTGATCAGCTGGGACTCTGTGTATCAACTACTTGCCGATGAAGACTTTGCAAGTTATGTCAGCCCTCTGGGGATACCGGGGTATACGTCTGCTGTCCCAAAGTTGAAAAATTCAGGGGCACTCCTCGACCCCTCATTTTCAATTCTTCTGGAGGAATGGGTGGACTCGGATGGCATTCCACTCACATCGCAACCGAAATTGGAAGGCAAAGTGCTCCGATCGCGTGATGGAGCGCACCTTCTCAAACCTCTAGTCGCAGAACTCTTAGACGAGTTGCAAGCATTTCATGCTGTCCCCGCTGAGAAACGCGATCAAAAATTCAAAGAAATTCAGTACGGGAAAATCAGACGACTCGCTTTTGATACCTCCACCCCGGTTTCTGACTATGTCTCCAAAACGATCGTTCTTACCCCTGAGAAACTGAAATTGGAGATTGAAAAGCGTGGCGACGCAGACGATCGTGTGATTGAAATTTTTCCTACTTTTGAAGATGCGCCGCCTGACTGGATCTCTATTTTTGACAGATTCCCTCTAAGCGACTCCTATGAGGTCCCAGACGGCTTGTCTGTCACACGAATCGTGCTCACACCAGAGGTAAAGACCGTCTTAGATGAAGTCAAGAAAATGCCAGCCCGAAGGGTTTCTGGTGCTCGTGCGGAAGCTTTCGTGCGCAACCCATTTTCTTTGCTTGGGGAAGAAGCTGGAAAAGTATTGAGCCCTGAGGACGTTGAGTCGCAGCTAACAAAGGCGGGGATCAGCTTTGCGCAATTCACCTCGCACGCTGAATTCGGCGAGTTCGGTGAAATTACACGCGTTGGCATCCTCATCAATGATCTTTCCAGACCTGATGTATCCGCTGCTATTTATTGGTTTGACTCTCCAAGTGAGTTGAATCGCTTCATCCACAAGGCCACCACAAGTTATCAATCAAATGCCCATTCGTTTGCCTGGATAAGGTACGACTTGGAGGTCATTGGGGACACACTAGATCACATAAATCAGTTGAGCACATGGCTTGATGCATGGAGCTCCCCAGAACTGTGGACTGCATCGGAAGTCCTTGACCTTAGTCATTACTCCGATCGAATCGAGTCTATTGGCTTCGAGAAGCCATTCATCGTTCCCGTCATCTCCAAGAAGAATAATGAAAACGGCTGGTTCGATGAGAACATCACAACTGGACTGGCTTCTGTTGATGAAAAAACGGGGCAGGTCACGATAGTTTCCTTTCCATTCAAAAACATTCTTCCACTGCATCAAGCCGTTGAAGAAGCAATCCGAAGCAACAAAACACACGTACAGGTCGTTGGATTCAAGGATCCCGTCCCGCTTTACGACGCACAGTTGGCGCTGAAAGATCTCAAGGCAGCTCGCGAGGACTTGAAGGAAAAGAAGTTCAAACCTCCATCCAAGAACATTAGGAAGCCAAGCTCACCCAAGAAACGCTTGGTCATCAAGCGCAACCTTGAGGACATTGATTACACAGAGAACAGAGCTGACGCCCTGACCATGGCTGAGGGCACGAAACCAGTGCTCCCTTCCGCTTTGCTGCCTACGGTTCAACTTAAGGAACACCAGCATACCGGGGTAGCTTGGCTTCAACATCTGTGGAAGCTATCCCCTCAGCAGTGTCGGGGGACTGTTCTTGCTGATGATATGGGCCTCGGCAAGACCTTGCAGTTGCTTACGTTCATTGCTTCAGCGTTTGAGGCAGATCCAGATCTACCCCCCGCGCTTGTTGTTGCTCCTGTCGCGCTACTTGAAAACTGGCAAAACGAGCTAGAACGCTTCTTCCAGCCGGGCACACTTCCAACTCTTCTGTTGTACGGGTCCACCTTGAAGCAACTGCGAGTTGCCAAAAATGAGATCGATGCAACGCTAAAGGCTGAGGGCGTTACACGGCTACTGAAGAAAGGGTGGATTGGCAACAACAAGCTGGTGCTGACCACCTATGAGACGATGCGCGATCTTGAGTTCGCTCTTGCCAGCCAACCCTGGTCGGTCATGGTCTGTGATGAGGCGCAGAAAATCAAAACGCCTGCAGCTTTAGTTACCCGCTCCGCCAAAAAACAGAAGGTCCGATTCCGCATCGCTTGCACCGGGACGCCTGTTGAGAACACTTTGGCTGATCTCTGGTGTCTATTTGACTTTGTTCAGCCAGGGATGCTCGGCGCACTCAATTTTTTCTCTCGAACATACAGGCAGCCCATTGAAGCGAAGACACATGAGCAACAACTTAAGGTGGAAGAGCTTCGCGAGTTGATTCGTCCGCAGATACTTCATCGGAAGAAAACTGACGTTGCCAAGGATCTCCCCGCACCAAACGAAGATCAAGCTTGCAAGCTCTTGGCAATGTCAGAGTATCAGCATCGACTCTATGAGCGTGCATTGGCAAATCTTCATGAGCAGCGGCAGGTTAATCCGTCTGCCCAGCTCCAGGCTTTACAAGCGATTCGAAAAATATGCTCTGACCCGCATGGACACGCCGAATCCAACACAAGTAGTGTGTCAATCGATCGCTTACTTAGTGAATCTCCCAAGATGGGTTGGCTAATCAATCTACTCAAGGACCTTGGTGCCGATCAGAGCGGCAATCACAAAGCAATCATTTTTTGTGAATTCCGTGAGCTCCAGCTAATGCTTCAACGAGTGATCGCGGCCATATTTGGTTTTGCTCCGTCAATCGTGAATGGCGACACTTCTGCCGATCCACGAGCAAATGAAAATCGCCAGCAATTGATTGATGCATTCCAAAGAAAAACAGGATTCAATGTCATCATCCTCTCTCCCTTGGCTGTGGGTTTTGGAGTGAACATTCAGGCGGCAAATCACGTCATCCATTTCACTAGGACCTGGAATCCAGCCAAAGAAGATCAGGCGACGGCCAGAGCCTATCGGATTGGACAAACTCGGACCGTCCAGGTCTACTACCCCGGTGTGGTCAGCCCGAAATTCCCTAGCTTCGATGTCCGTCTTGATGCATTGCTGAGCAAAAAACGTGAGCTTGCGTCCGACATGCTGAACGGATGCAGTGACTTAAAGATTGATGACTTCTCTGAGTTGTTGTAGCTACGCATATCCCAGCTGCACCTTTTGATCGGTCCAGACCACGGGAATTTCCTGTTCTCGACCACGTATCTGATGCAGATTCAATGTGACTGGCTGTGATCCATCGAGAATCGATTCAACAATCTCTGGCGCTAGTCGAGTCATTCTCAGTACTTCGGCGACCCACCCAGGCTCCAGCTTCAGCGCTTTCGCTAACGCGTTCCCGCTTTCGTACATCCCCTCGTCGATCAGCTTCTGCCAATAAAACGCCTTCCCAAGCGTTTTCAGCATTGAATAGTCGATCGAAGTTTTAGAACCTTCGCGCTTTACTCCTGCTGGAGGAACCAACACCTTGCTTGTATGGCGTCGCTTAATTGACAACGGAATGAAGGTGACCACTCTTCCCGCGTTGATGTACTCGCGCTTTTCTCCAGTCTCCTGAATTACTGTTCGACTGATGTAGCTCTTATCCTTCATGCAGCCTCCATCACGGTACTAATCATGTTCCTCAGGCTCTTGTGTTCAAGATCTTCTTGGACAAAAGGATGAGTGTCATATTGCTTCTTAAATGCTGAGATGACATCTTCATTCCAAGTCACCTCTAGTCCATGCCCAACAACTTGCACTCGATGGAGAAGCTTGCGCACGATGAGGTTTCGTTCTGAGGGGAATAGCTTTTCCCACACCACTTGCAGATCTCTCATCGCCAAGATGAACGATGGCTCATCCAAAACTAACCCGTCGTTCATTCTGCGAACTGCATTGAATGCCCCAATGACTACTCTCGGATCACTTAGTACCTCAAAGATCATTTCAAGCACACGGTTCTCGATGTCTGCTGCTGGAATGTGCCCCAATGGCTCAGCTCCCGCAACTTGAGTCACACCAGCACGCTGGCGCTTTTCAAGGTATGGGACGTAATAGCGGTACATCCGACCTGATCGCTTGCGAGTATGTGTAGGCAGCATCCTCTGGCCATCTGTCGCAAACAGAATCCCAGCTAGCAAAGCCTGGTTATCTGTGTATCTCTCATAACTGCCCCGCTTCCTCTTTGCGACGATGGCAGCAACCTCATCCCAGAGTTCGGCTTCGATGATGGGTTGGTGCTGCCCAGGAAATCCCGCCCCCTTGTGAACGATTTCTCCGATGTACACACGGTTGCGAAGCAGGGTGAAGATGTATTGCTGATCAATCACGCGCCCTTCGCGGTAATTTCCACTCTTTGTTACCCAGTCCTTGGTGGTCCGACCTTCAATTTGTAACTGCCGAACTATCGTTGCCGCAGATCCGTGTTGAGCGTATTGTCTGAATATTTCCCGCACAACTTCCGCTTCGTTCGGGTTCACAATGAGTTTGCGTTCGACCACGTCATAGCCAAGCGGAGGGACACCTCCCATCCACATCCCTTTAGCCTTGCTGGCTGCGATTTTGTCGCGGATGCGCTCCCCCGTGACTTCGCGCTCAAATTGCGCAAAGGAGAGCAGGATATTTAGCGTCAACCGCCCCATTGATGTGGTCGTGTTGAATTGCTGGGTGACGCTTACAAACGTCACTCCAGACTTTTCAAACATGGCTACTATCTGTGCAAAGTCAGCTAAAGACCTCGACAAGCGGTCAATTTTGTAGACGACCACCACATCGATTTTTCCTTCCTCAACATCCTCTAGAAGCCTCTTGAGTGCAGGGCGATTTGTGTTTCCGCCTGAGAATCCTCCATCGTTGTATTCATCATCAAGACCAATCCATCCCTCATGCTTCTGGCTCTTGATAAATGCAATCGCCGCGTCACGCTGAGCCTCAAGGCTGTTGTATTCCTGGTCAAGTCCTTCTTCTGTTGACTTCCTCGTGTAGATGGCACAACGCATTTTTTTCACTGCGGATTGACTTGTAATGCTCATGCGTGTGCCCTCTCTTTTGCAGCCTTCTGTTTCTTCAGCCCAAAAAAGGCTGGGCCAGACCAATTGGTCCCTGTGATTGCACGAGCAATCGACGACAGACTGTTGAATGGCTTGTTGAGGTAAAGGTACCGCCCATCCTCGAGAACCTCTACACGGTGCTCATGACCTTCATGGACCCGTAGCAGTTTTGTGCCAGGCAGTAGGTCATGCTCAGACCTACGTTTGTGGTTGGGGATGTCTCCCGTTTCACCAATCTTCTCTAATCGCTTTTTGATGGAGGCCGACAGTGCTCCATACGCAACCTCTTGGATGCGATACGCCAGTCGCCCCTCAAGATACGACCGGTGATGATTTCCGGGTCGGAAATCAAAGTGGGTATCCCACACTACCCACAGCTCCTTCATCGTGAGCAGGGAAAGATTTTTAATCTCTGCTCGAATATTTTTTTCGTCACTCACAACCGACCGATTCATACGCAAACTCCTTCTATCTGAGACGGGTCTGTATGAACGCTCTGTTCGGCTATTACTCCTAGTTGAAGATCGACTGTTTCGTGGATCTGTGAGGTTTCAGCGACACCATCACCTGATTTCATGCCCCGTAGGACTGCCTGCGCAAGTAACGCCTCGATTACCATGTGCCCCGGCTTTGCCTTCGCCACGATTTCGCCACTTACACATTGGCTTTGTTTTCCATTTGCCATCTAGCCACTCCAGTTAAAAACTGGCTCTATTGCAAAGGTGTGGGCTCGTATTTCTAAGCGTGAAATTGGCTCGGAACGGCTTGCTATTGCGCTGCATTTGAGGCCGTGAGCCTCCCTGTCGGCCAATGTCGGCATAGCCAATAAATTAGCACCTAAGAGTTCAAAATCTCCAAATTTCCTGGGTTTCAGGGGCGTCTTGCGCGGTGAACGATCGTTCACTACAATCGTTTCCGTGAAAAAGTCAAACAACGATTCCCAATACCTTGCGACCTTGCAGCGCTACTACGCAGAGCATCGGGTTCTGCCCTCGTATGCACGCATGTTGCCGCTACTTGGGTTCGCGTCGAAGGCAGCCGTCAAGAAAGTTCTTGAACGGCTTGAAGAGGCTGGCATGCTTGAGCGCACCCCAGATAGTGACTGGGCTCCAAGTGAACGCTTCTTTGAGCGTGCAATTGCAACCCAACCCGTACCTGCCGGGACGCCAATCTCTGCCGAGGCGGATGTACATGAGCACATCACGATCGACAGATTCTTGATTCGTGACCCAGAAAACACCGTTCTGATCCGAGTCAAGGGTGACTCAATGGTCGAAGCCGGAATTCACGATGGCGACCTTGCTGTGGTGAAAAAGACCACTCAGGTGAGCACCGGTGAAATCGTCGTGGCGATTGTTGATGACGAATACACACTCAAGACCTTGGCCCGAGATAAAAGCGGTTACCACCTACTTCCAGCGAATAAGAACTATGAGCCTATTCGTCCAGGTGGGAAGCTCGAAATTTTTGGTGTCATGGTCGGACTAGTCCGAAGATACCAATGAAGGCCATCTCATTTGAAAAGAAGAAGAACAACTCTTTCACAAAGAAACACTACCGACCTTAGCGAATGCTTCTCGTCTGACATTCAAGTCTCACGGCTGCTTCTGCTTCCTGGAGATAAAAAATGATCGACGCTGAAAACCTTACCCGGCTCTTAGGTCATCTTCCACCTAAGACATTTCACGAACTTGTAGTGGAGTCTTTCCGGGTGCCATTGGCAGCTCTGGACGAAAAGCAAAACAAGACCGAGCAACGCGCTGCGATGTCAGATCAACTGATGGCGCTTTCTATTGGTAAGCGAAAAGAAATGGAGGACGAGGCTGAAAAAATCATGCTTCTCTCCGATGGCCCTGGTCAAGATGTCATCGAAGGATTCCGCGAACTGATTCCAGGACTCAACAACAGAACTGTTTTCGCTGGTCTTAAAACACAGCATGAACGGGCCTACTGGCTTTACTCCAACAATCGGAAACTTTTTGCAGAAGCACTGGACGCGCGGCAGGCCGACATCTTTCGACAAAGCTCAACCTGCTACTCAGGTTTCACGGCGCCTGCTCAGCTGAATTTCCACTTTGACGAAGTATCAATTGCGAAGTTTCATTCGGAAATGGCGCAGAAATTAGCCTGCAATGCAAACGATGTCGCCGTTCAAGTCTTTAAACGAATGAGGCCTGATGCGGAGCATGGCGAAGATGTTGACTTGTATCAGGTCAGCATTCACTACAACCGGCCACCTGAAGTCGTTGAGAAGGTTGAGAACAGTGCGCTCAGAAATCAAGAAGTCATTCGAGCTGTGTCCAGCTATGCAACCTATGAACCCATCAATGGACATCTGGAAATCTTGTCCCGTGACAACGTAGGAAGAGAAGAGTTGGCACGCTTGGTTGCTGATGTGCTGCTGGAGTCACCAATTACAGGCGAGCGGATTCCGCTCAAGTCGTATGACTACCAATGCCTGGCCAGGGATTTCATTTTTGATCTCTCAACGGAACCGACAGTCGCATCAGCAAAAGTTATTGAGCTCGGATACACGAATGGAGATAACCGATCTGTTGTCATGAAAATTTGGGCCAAGGACGTTGACAACATTCACACAGTCGCCAAGTCATTGATTGGCCCAACATTTTCTTTTGCAAGCCATCGTCTCAATTACGCTCGAATTTCCGTCCGCACACACAAGGCCGCAGGGGAGCGAGCAAGAAACATCAGCATCGTGATGCGCGACGAAAACAAGTGCAACATCAAAACGAAGAGGGATAAAGACCGTGCACTATGCGACCGTCTTCTCGCCCACTGGGGATTGGTGAAAGAAATCGGCAATGAAGAAGCTGACGACACCATCACTGATTGAATTGACTGAAGTCTTTGAAAGATCCGGCTCGTCTTTGACGGATCTTGAAGGTCTTCGAGTTCAAGGTGTTCCTAGTTGGGATTTGTCAAAGTACATGCGCATAACCCCTGCCGTGATCAGCCACTGGCTGAGCAAGGTGGGATACGCGGGAACGATGCCCGCTTACCGTGGTGATGAGAAAGTCCCGGTTGAGATTACGGAACTCGATGGCTCAGGTCCGTCAAATTTTCAATACCGATGTCCAGAAACATTTCGCATGCGTCGTGTGGCGGCTAGTGCAATTGCTGTCTACGCCGTAAAGCCCGAGGCGTACCTTGATTACATCGCTGAGCTATTCGAGATTCACAATGCTGCTCGCTCAGGGGTTAAACAAGCCCCTATATCAGGGTGTCTTTGGAAACTCGGTAGCGCCCGAATTGGTCCATCTCAGGTCCCGATTTGGTTTGCTCGAGAACTTGGAGTGAAGCACGACCAAGTTCTAACGCACTTGAATGACCCCTCTGTTAGTCCTGGTGGCTTAATCGTTTCATCTGGGCTTGACTTGCCCAGGCACATCCAGCTACCGAAAAATTTCCGCATAGTGCGTCTACAAGAGGCGCTCGTCGAATTCACTCGATTCTCACAACTTGATTTCACCTACCTTGACCGACTCATGAGCCAACCGGCAGGAGAACAGGCAATCAAAACAAGTAAGGTGTATTTCAACGAAAGCACATCTACGCTTTCGATCGCCACGATAAAAGAATCATGGAAGATTGGTGGCATCAAGCAAGCCAGGGCTGTTCACTGCATGTACAAGGCGGCCTGCTCGGACATATGGGAATTGCCACACGCGGAGGCACTTGATGCCGCGTACAAAGGTTCTCCAGAGAGCGAACGCAAGGGGAAAACGATCCATGATTTGTTCAAAGGGAATTCCAAATGGAAAATCTATTTGCGCATCACTCGCAGAGGGCATATTGCATTCAATTTAGCCCCAGACTGATCACTGCAAAGCAATCAGAAAACCGCCTCACTGGCGGTTTTTTTTTGGACTTTGACGACCTAAACACGCCCGAAACAGCGAAAAAGCTCAGCCCCCATATTCGCCCCCATATTTCGGGGGTGGCCGCCCCCATAGGCCCAAGAGGACAGTCCAACTCACGAACTCGCAATTACCTGAAAGGAGCGAAAAGTGAGCGTAAAACACCTCAATCAACGCCAATTGGCGGAACGTTGGGACATCAGCTTGAGGACCTTGGAGCGCTGGCGCTGTGAGGGTATTGGTCCCCTTTATCTCAAGCTTCAAGGCCGCGTTTTGTACCGAGTCGAAGACGTCGACAAGTACGAAACCCGATGCCTGCATGCTAGCACCTCGGCACGTGCAGCAGTTGGAGGTGCAGCATGACTACACCTCTTACACACGCCGAAATCAGCGGCACGCCTATCTCCACCTTGGCCAATCTTTCAGCCCAAGAGCTGTTGGTACTCAAGGCATCACTGTCTCGTGACTATGTCACTGCAAAGTCTGCACTTGAACATCTGGATCGGGCGCTGAATCAAAAGTACAGCGAGCGTGCCAAGAACCTTCGCATCCAAGAAGGCAAAGACACAGGCGTCGTCCATTTCACAGATGGCGATGTGCGCGTGAGCTTTGACCTACCCAAGCGGGTCGATTGGGATCAGGAAATTTTGTCCATCTTGTACACGACGTTCGTGTCCACGGGGCAAGACCCAACCAAGTACATCGACTGCGCATATCGCGTGAGCGAAACCAAATTCAAAGACTGGGACACGGAAATTCGCCAGCTCTTTGAGCCTGCTCGGACTGTCAAAGGCGGCAAGCCATCTCTAACCCTCGAACAAATCACGGAGTAAAGCCATGTTCAAAAACCTTCTACCCTCCTTGCGCAAGAAGTCCTTCGTTATGGAGGATTTGCCTGAAACCATCGCCGTTCCTAGCTACGGCAACAAGCCAGAAGTCCAAGCCCTGAGCATTGAAATCGCGACAGTGGATGACATTGCGTTCGCCATTCGCGAACTGGATCAAAAGTCCACTGCAATCTACACGCAGATCAGCTCCTTGCGCCGCTTGCATGACCTTGCACGCCGTCGCGGTGCCGTTGGTACGGACAAAGTCGCCGATATCTTTGAATGCGAGGTCTGACATGAAGTTGCAATTCATCTCAGCTGAGCAACGCATGGCAGAAAAACGTGGGTCCAAGGGTGTCATTCTGGGTCCATCAGGCGTTGGAAAAACCTCGCTTCTTCACACCACTGATCCGGAAAAAACCCTGTTCATCGACCTGGAAGCTGGTGATCTTTCGGTCATGGGGTGGAGCGGCGCAAGCGTTCGCCCTAGGACTTGGCAGGAGTGTCGAGATCTCGCCTGCTTCATCGGAGGACCAAATCCAGCCTTGCGTGATGACCAGCCATATAGCCAAGCTCATTACGACAGCGTGTGTGCTGCGCTTGGAGATCCTGCAGTGCTGGACAAGTACTCGTTGATCTTTGTGGACAGCATCACGGTTGCGGGGCGTCTGTGCCTTCAGTGGGCCAAAGGTCAACCGCAGTCCTACTCCGAAAAAACAGGCAAAGCAGATACCCGTGCAGCCTATGGACTTCACGGTAGTGAACTGATCGGATGGCTCACACAACTGCAGCACGTGCGCAACAAAGACATCTGGATGGTTGGGATCTTGGATGAAAAGCTGGATGACTTCAATCGTAAGGTGTTCTCGCCACAAATCGAAGGCTCCAAGGCTTCGCTTGAGCTGCCCGGAATCGTTGACCAAGTTGTCTCAATGGTTGTCCTCAAAAACGAAGAAGGCAACCCGTATCGAGCCTTTGTGTGCCAACACATCAACCCATGGGGTTACCCGTCAAAAGACCGCTCCGGACGGCTCGACGTTGTCGAGGAGCCAAACCTTGGCCGCTTGATCTCAAAGATCACATCACCCCGTCATCAACAAATCGAAAAAGGAAATTCCAAATGAACAGTTATTCATCCAACGCTGCTTGGTCGGACTTCAACGATGCAGAAGATCAGCGCGAGTTTGCACTCATCCCGCATAAGTCGATCGTCAAAGTCATCGCCAGCATCCGTCCAGGTGGCTATGACGATGCCAACCAAGGCTGGGTTGGTGGTTATGCGACGCGTTCGGACAAAACTGGGGCCATCTACCTCAATGTCAAATACACCATCGTCGAAGGCCAGTACGCCAAGCGTGTGATTTTTGGCCTGATTGGATTGCACAGCCCCAAAGGTCCGGAGTGGGCAAACATTGGTCGCAGCTTCCTGCGGGCAATGCTCAATTCAGCTCGCGGAATCCAACCGGCAGATAACTCTCAGCAGGCTCAAAACGCACGTCGGATTCGAGGATTCGGCGATCTGGATGGCTTGACGTTTGTTGCCAAAGTCGAGATCGAGAAAGACCAAAACAACGAAGAGCGCAACGTCATCAAAGCGGTGATCCAGCCCGATCACAAAGAGTACGCAAGTGCCATGGGTGGCGTACCGATCGCTCAAGCGTCGGTCAACTCGCCATCGCAAAGCCAAGCCGGGCAAGCAAACTCGAATGGTTTTTCTATGCCCGCTTGGGCCAAGTAAGGGGGAATCATGATTCTTCGCCCCCGTCAGAGAGACTTTGTCTCTCGGTGTGTCAGTGCCCTCAAGGCACACGGGAACACGCTTGGCGTAGCCCCCACGGGGGCAGGAAAAACCATCTGCCTCTCAGGAACCGCTGGTGAGTTGCTGGCTATGCCCGATGCAAAAGCATGTGTCATTGCACATCGTGACGTTCTTACCAGCCAAAACCGCGACAAGTTCACCAAAGTGAATCCGCGCATCAAGACATCGGTCTTTGATTCACGCGAGAAATCTTGGGATGGACAAGTGACATTTGGCATGGTTCAGACGTTGGCACGCAATGTGTCGGACATCCCACGGCTTGACTTGCTGGTGATTGATGAGGCGCATCACTGTGCGGCACCAACCTACCGAGCAGTCATTGATCAGGTACGACAGAGGAACCCAGAAGCGTTGATCTTTGGCGTCACGGCTACACCAAACCGTGGCGATGGAAAGGGGCTTCGTGAAGTTTTCTCAAACGTAGCGGACCAGATCAGGCTCGCGGAACTCATTCGTTCTGGCCATCTGGTTACTCCCCGAACCTTTGTGATTGATGTTGGCACCCAGTCCGCATTAGATGGCGTGAGAAAACTCGCCTCCGATTACGACATGGAGCAAGTCGCCTCCATCATGAACACATCCCCGGTGAACGAGTCGGTTGTTCAGCATTGGAAAGACAAAGCCGCTGGTCGAAAAACTATCGCATTTGCGGCAACCGTTGAGCATGCGCGTTCTGTTTGTAATGCCTTCTTAAAAGGCGGAGTCACTGCTGACGTAATTTATGGGGAAATGAATGCCACAGAACGGGCAGAAGTACTCGAACGCTTCGAAAAAGGCCTGACCGATGTATTAGTGAATGTGGCAATTTTGACCGAGGGGTACGACTTCACACCGACATCCTGTGTCGTACTTCTTCGGCCGAGCTCCTACAAGTCAACCCTGATTCAAATGATTGGGCGTGGACTCCGTGTAGTGGATCCCAGTGAACACCCCGCTTTCATTAAGACTGATTGCATCGTACTGGACTTCGGAACTGCCTCCCTAAAACACGGGAGCCTTGAGCAAGAGGTCGATTTGGATGGGTATGACTCCAAAGGTGAGGCACCACAAAAGACTTGTCCTGAGTGCGATGCTGATATTCCACTCGGATGTCACGAATGTCCGATTTGCGGACATGAGTTCTCCAGCAACCAAGAGGACAAGAGATCCGGGCTCAGCGACTTCGTCATGACAGAGATTGATCTTCTGAAGAGATCAAATTTCTCCTGGTGCGATCTGTTTGGTGATGACTGTGCGCTACTGGCTACTGGCTTTATTGCTTGGGCAGGAGTGTTCTTTCTGAACGGTCGTTGGTACGCGGTCGGTGGCGTGGATAAGGGAGGTTCTCGTCTTTTGGGTGTCGGCGAGCGGAGCATTTGTCTGGCACAGGCAAATGATTGGCTCAACAACAACGAAAGCGATGACGCTGCCCATAAGACCAAGCGCTGGCTCAACGAGCCCCCAACTACCGGACAACTCAAGTACTTGCCAGTGGAGCTTCGTGCCGACTTCGGTTTGACTCGATATCAGGCCTCCGCATTGTTGACTTTCATGTTCAACAAATCGGCTATCCGTCGCCTGGTCAATGCGGCGAATGACTCACAGATGACTCATCAACTGGAGGCTGCGTGAAATGCCACATCTGCTCCAGACAAGCCAAGGGGTACGGCTACTTCAACCCAAGGCTCAAGCGTTCCGATCCGATGCGCTACAGCCACCGTTGGGTGTTTTGCAGCAGACGCTGCCAGGAAGCCTTTTCCACAGCCATGAAAAAACTCAACGACTGCATGGAGGCCGGTGTGATCGATCCATCTGAAATGGAAACTGAGTCCATGCAATCGGCGCTCCTCCCATTGGGGGAGTTCGTGAGCTCGATTGGTATGGATCGACCATTCTCCCAATACACCAAGGCTGAAGTTCTCCGATTGATTGAGGTTGTCATCGATGCCTACCAAGCATCAATGCTCTCCAAGCATGAAGAGCAAGCCGAACGTGAACGTATTTATTTCGAACGCATTGCCGAGCGCCAATCTCGTCAATGACATCCACAAGCCACAGGAAAAAGAACAAATGATTGATCTAAACCACCAACCAAAATTTCACGAACGAGTGAGCGCACTACTCGACGCATCTATTCAGCGTGAACGAGGCAAGCAACCCAAGCGTTCATATCTAGGCGCATCTCGCCTTGGCGTTTCATGCGAAAGAGCTCTTCAATTCGAATTCACAAACACGCCCAAAGATGAGGATGGAGATTTCCCTGGCCGTATCCTGCGCGTCTTTGATGTTGGGCATGCACTTGAGGACTTGGTCATCAACTGGCTGAGAGCGGCGGGCTTTGACCTGTACACCCGAAAGCAAGACGGGCATCAATTTGGATTCTCGGTCGCAGGAGGAAAGATCAAAGGACACGTGGACGGAATTCTTGCCGCAGCCCCCACGGAGCTCGATCTGACATTCCCCATGCTTTGGGAGTGCAAAACGATGAACGACAAGAACTGGAAGGAAACCGCGAAGAAGGGGGTTGAGACATCCAAGCCCATCTATGCAGCGCAGATGGCTATCTACCAGGCGTACATGGAGCCAAGCGTGCCTGGCATTTCTGCCAATCCAGCCTTGTTCACTGCCGTCAACAAAGACACCCAAGAGGTTTGGTGTGAGCTTGTCCCATTCAATGCGGCCTTGGCTCAACGCATGTCGGACCGGGCAGTGAAGGTGCTTCAGGCAACAAATGCGGGCGAACTACTTCCTCGCATCGCAAGCCAACAGACTTTTTATGAGTGCAGATCTTGCTCATGGAGCAATCGTTGCTGGAATGGCCCACAGGAAATCTTGATGGAGGCGCCTCAATGAATGGAGATGCAAACAAGGCCCCCAACATCAAGAAGGTCTGCACCCTGACTCGCACAAAGCCATTGATTTCTGCGTCCCTCGTCGAACGGCTGCTGATGCGTCACGTTGAATTCGTCTGCCCTGAAACGCGCTTGATCGTGGCTGTTCTCAAACAAGGCTTCATAGACCTGAATGCCCCATCCGAACATCTTCGCCGAGAAGCCTGCAAGTTTTTCAAAGATGACCGTCTTGGTCTCTGGTCCGAGCGAGTCGGAATTTCTGCGGATTTCGTTCGTGAGATTGCTGTCAAGGGAGGATTCTTACCCATTGAATTCATGACCTTGAAGGGAGGTGCCCATGCTTGATTTCAATGATGAAGAAGCAGGACCATCCTCGCCACCCCATGAGTCTGATCGAAACAGCATTCGTCAAGAGCTGATTGCTCGCATCGAATCAATCCTCTATTCGATCATGCCTGCAGGAAAGGTTGTCCACGGGAAATTCGTGGTCGGAGATATCTTGGGCAGCCCCGGGCGTAGCCTTGAAGTTGAAATTGATGGCGATCGTGCTGGTCTTTGGATTGATAGAGCCACTGGCCACGGTGGTGATGTTTTTGATCTGATTGCCGCGCACTCTGGTCTGTCTTCACAGGTTGAATTTGGGGAGGTGCTCAATTCAGCACGAGAGCTCCTTGGTCGTCCGTTGATACAAAGACCTACTCGAAAGAAGTCGAATGTGATGATTGACGATCTTGGCCCCGCTACGGCCAAGTGGGATTACTTCTCTGCAGATGGGACGCTTATCGCATGTGTCTATCGCTACGACCCCGAGCCAGGCAGAAAGGAGTTCAGACCTTGGGATGCAAAACGTCGAAAGCTTGCGCCTCCAGATCCTCGCCCACTATTCAACCAACCCGGCATTGCCATTGCAGACACCGTTGTCTTGGTTGAAGGAGAAAAGTGCGCTCAGACATTGATTGACTTAGGTGTCTGTGCCACCACAGCCATGCACGGCGCAAACGCGCCTGTGAACAAAACCGACTGGAGTCCCTTGGCCGGAAAGCACGTACTGATCTGGCCAGATCGGGACAAACCTGGCTGGGAATATGCCATGCACGCTTCAGAGGCAGTCATGGCAGTGGGTGCCGTAACTTGTGCCGTACTCATCCCACCGACGCAACCCACTCCAGAACATCCTCAGGGCGAGCCTGATGGATGGGATGCGGCGGACGCATGTGCGGATGGTTTTGATATCCATGAATTTCTATCTCATGGCGAGCGGTTACAGCTTCAAGCTGCAGTCACGGAAGTCGAGCCAGTGGTTGAAGAGATCACGGATCAGTCCGTTTGGGCAACCGAAGATGCCTTAGCCCTAACGTTTTCGACACGTTACGGTCAGGATTGGCGCTACGTCGCCACATGGGGAAAGTGGGTCTTCTGGACTGGCAAGCGTTGGCAAGTGGAGGAAACACTGGCCGCTAACCATCTGATGCGGCAGATTTGTCGAGAGGCAGCGCTGAAAGCCGACTCTCATCGACTCTCAGCTCGGCTGGCAAGCAGCGGAACGGTTGCGGGGCTAGAACGTCTTGCTCGCTCGGACCGTCGTCACGCCTCAACTGCAGAAGAGTGGGATGCTGACATTTGGCTCCTGAACACCCCTGAAGGTGTTGTCGATCTGAAGTCTGGAAACAGGCGATCTCACGATCGGCTGGATCGAATGACCAAGATCACTACGGCCAGCCCTTCAGGGGATTGCCCTGTCTGGAGGCAATTTCTCAACGAGGTGACTGGTGGAAATAAAGAACTGCAGGCCTACTTGCAGAGGATGGCTGGATATGCCTTGACCGGATCTACACAAGAGCATGCGATCTTTTTTCTCTACGGAACAGGGGCCAATGGGAAGTCTGTCTTCACCAACACGCTGGCCACAATCATGGGTGACTATGCAGCCAATGCGCCCATGGATACGTTCATGGAAAGTCGAGCTGATCGCCACCCTACTGACATGGCAGGCCTTCGAGGGGCTAGGTACGTCTCTGCAGGAGAAACAGAGCAGGGTCGTCGTTGGGCAGAGTCAAAGATCAAGAGCCTAACGGGAGGCGACAAGATCTCTGCGCGATTTATGCGCAAAGACTTCTTCGAATTCTTCCCTCAGTTCAAGCTTTTTTGCGCAGGCAATCACAAGCCAGCAATTCGCAACATCGATGAAGCGATGAAACGCAGGCTGCACTTGATTCCCTTCACGGTAACCATCCCCCCTGAACGACGAGACAAGAACCTCCAGCAAAAGCTTCTGGCTGAGCGAGACGGAATCATGGCCTGGGCACTTCAAGGCTGCCTTGACTGGCAACGACTCGGAAAGCTTGAACCACCAAAAGATGTCTTGGATGCCACTGATGAGTATTTTGAAGAAGAAGACTCGATTGGTGAATTCCTAGATGAGGAATGCACCCTCTCGGCCACTTCACGCGAAACCATTTCGGCGATTTACATCCGTTGGAGAGAACGAGCCGAACGACGAGGGGAGTACTACGGCACAAGTCGTTGGCTCTCACAGCAACTGATCAACAGAGGCTTTTCCCGCACCCGTCTTAGCGGGGGGGCGAAAGCACTCATGGGTTTGTCGCTCAAGCCCAAAGAGATGGGCTACATGCCCTACCGAGATGACTGAGAGGTTTTGTGACCGGAAGTGACCCTTCTTTCTAAATCTCTCTATACGTGCGCGTGCGCACACGTGAGCAGATATTGGAAATCAGGTCACTTTTGGTCACTCACAAAAGAAATGGAGATAAAAGTGTCGATTAATCACATATTCGCGCTCGATCTGGGCACACAAACAGGCTGGGCGCTCATTGGAGCAAATGGCTCAGTCACAAGCGGCTCTCAGTCATTCAAGCCTCAGCGCTTTGAGGGAGGCGGAATGCGCTTTCTTCGATTCAAACGATGGCTCACCGAAATGAAGCAATGCACTCCGTCGATAGGGTTGGTTGTCTTTGAAGAGGTCCGCAGGCACGCAGGAGTAGATGCAGCACACGCCTATGGAGGATTCATGGGGCAACTGACAGCCTGGTGTGAGCACCACCAAATCCCGTACCAAGGCGTCCCCGTTGGAACCATCAAGAAACACGCCACTGGTCGTGGAAACGCAAGCAAGCACGAAATGATTGATGCCATTCGATCGAAAGGGCATCAACCAGATGATGACAACGAAGCAGATGCAATTGCACTGGCTTATCTGGCACGTGAGTTGAACGGATCTACGCAGGAGATCGCACAATGAAAATCCCGAACCGCCCCTATCAATGCCCATTGGGCAAGGTTCAGCCAAAACCAGTCAACCTTGATGCGATAAAGAAAACTGGATGGCAGGAGCAACATATCTTGGTTGTTTCAGATCAGGATGAGCGTCTTGACTTTATTGAGCGGGAGTTGATTCGCCGGATCGGCAATCGACTGTACGGAACAGGGAGGATCTGAGATGGGGATTCCTCAAAAAACCTGGACCATTGATGACGTGGATAGTGAACTTCGTCAGGCTGCACTCACAGCCCATCGACTGCCTCCAGTCAGGGTTGCTGGATACGTGGGCCGCTGGCCCGTAATCATCAGGACGGATGCAGAGCCTGCAACCGTAGATGATCGAAAACAATTTCGTATTCCACCATCTCCAAAAGATGTAGACCAGATGCTTGAAGCAATGAGGTGGATGCACTGGTTAGAAGTCGAGCAGCGCCACCTTCTTTGGATGAGGGCAGAGAGACATCGTTGGTCTGAAATTGCGAAGCGCTTTGCTTGCTGTTCTAGAACTGCACAGAGGCGGTGTGATGCAGCAATGCATTTGATTTCTCTCTACCTGAACAAGGAGAAAAAGTGAAATAGGCGGGCCTCGAATATGAATGTCGGGGCCTGTCGGTTCATGGCGACGCAGCCCCTTCCGAAGGGTGTCGCATTTGGTCCGGAATTCATCTACATTCTGGATACGGTCAGCAAGACCACGCGCTTTTGATTCCCGAAACGTCTCGGGAACTCCTCTCCAAACTTCCCCCCAATTTCCTATGAAACCCGAGATCCAAATGGTCCCGGTGGATTCGCTCATCCCGTATGCGCGAAACGCCCGCACCCACAGCGAAGAACAAATCGCCCAGATTGCTGCCAGCATTCGTGAATTCGGTTGGACCAATCCGATCCTGACCGATGGAGAAAAAGGGGTGATCGCTGGCCATGGTCGTTTGGCTGCGGCTCGAAAGCTTGATCTCTCAGAAGTGCCAGTCATTGAGTTGGGGCATCTGAGCCCCGAACAGAAGAAGGCCTACATCCTGGCCGACAACCGTATTGCGCTGAATTCGGGTTGGGATGAGGAATTGCTCAAGCTCGAATTGCAAGAGCTTCAAGGCGTTGAATTTGATCTTGACTTGCTCGGTTTTGGTGATGAAGAGATTGAGCGATTGCTCAATGGCGATGAGGCTGGCGGTGGTTTGACTGAAGATGATGCAATCCCAGAAGCACCAGCAGATCCAGTATCCAGACCTGGGGACTTGTGGATTCTCGGCAACCACCGCCTCCTATGTGGCGACTCAACTGTCCTGTCAGATGTGGAGCGCCTCATGGATGGCCAACTTGCCGACATGGCATTTACCGATCCGCCCTACAACGTGGACTATGGCAACAACGCCAAGGACAAGATGCGAGGAAAAGACCGCCGCATCATGAACGATGCCTTGGGCGATGGGTTCTACCAATTCCTGTATGACGCCTGCCTAAACCTCTTGGTCGTGACTAAGGGCGCTTGCTATGTCTGCATGAGCTCATCCGAGCTGCACACTTTGCAGAAGGCTTGGATTGATGCTGGTGGCAAGTGGTCCACATTCATCATCTGGGCGAAGAACACCTTCACGCTTGGTCGTGCCGACTACCAGCGACAGTACGAACCCATCTTGTATGGATGGAAGCAGGGCACTGATCGCTTCTGGTGCGGTGACCGCGACCAGTCGGACATCTGGAACTACAACAAGCCTCGGGTCAACGACCTGCACCCGACCATGAAGCCTGTTGAGCTGGTCGAGCGTGCGATTCAAAACTCATCCAAGAGTCGCGACATCGTGCTCGATCTGTTTGGTGGCTCTGGCACAACCCTCATCGCCTGCGAGAAAACCAATCGCCAGGCACGCTTGGTTGAGCTCGATCCCAAGTTTGTCGATGTGATCGTCAAGCGTTGGGAGGAGTACACGGGTAAAAAAGCTGTGCTCTCGAACCGAGAGCTCGAGGCTCAAGCTGAGGTCTTAGGTGAGTAAAGCACTGCAATCGCCCTCGTTCTATCCAAGCCTTGCGACGTATCGGGCGTAGTCCCCGCCCTCGGGGTTAACGTAGAGGTACGGGCGACCTGGTGCTTTGATCTCAACGCAAAGGAATCCGTCACCTGTGCCACCTCCTTTGCCAGCCAACCAGTCGCGAGATTTCAAAAGGGTTCGTCCAAATGAGTCGAACTCCTCAGGAGTCATCTCCTTGGTCTCGGTCACGAAAACTTTGTAGTTGCCGTAGCCACCAACCTCCTCAAGGCTGCAAGGCTTACGGGCAAATGGCAGTTCAACGCTGAGCTCTTCGACGTTGATCTCAACGCCTGCGAACTTCAATGTTCGAGGCGTTCTTTCGATCGTGATCGTCATAGTTTTCATGGCGACCTCAAACGATTCTGTATTTGCGTTCTTGACCATCGGACTTCTCGGACACGATGTCCAGGCTCAGTTTCTTTTTCAATGAACCTGCCATCGCACCTCTGACGGTGTGTTGCTGCCAACCCGTGGCTTCAACCATCTCGGCCAGGCTTGCCCCCTCAGGGCGCTTGAGCAACTCAATCAGGGTCGATTGCTTGGTTCCATCACGTTGCTTGGGGGGGGTCACTGGAGCGCTTCCGATCGCTGCCAGACCTTCCGGTGTGATCGCCAGTTGCATGCTGCCTTCGGGTGCATTGGTGTACCGCGCGACCAGTCCAGCGTTGCTCAGAGCGTTGAGCACTTTGATGAGTGCGCCGCCTTTGAGGTTGGCGGGGAAGTCGCACAGTAATTTTTGCGGATGCTTAGCTGCTGCTTCAAGCAAAGCGCGCTGAGAGTCTGTGAGTTTCATTTTTTACCTTTCGATGTTGTTGATTTGTTTTGTGCTGCTAAAGCGCCTGCGGCGTAAGCAGCTTCAAGCGCGCACTTGATCGCCCAGACCGATACGTCGTGGAAGTCCAGCCGATCGCTGTGCTGTATTTCCAGGGTTTCTATGAACAAGTGATCGAGCGCAATCTTCTCGATTACTTTTTGTTTTTCGGGTTGATTCATGGCTTGTTTCCTCATACGTTGTGAATCTGATTTGCTTTGTCAAATCCAACCCACTGGCCTTGCTTGTCAAGGCCTCTGCTGGAGAGCTCCTTGCGGGCCAGGTCGTTGAGGTCAAGCTCGCCATTCACGACGGCGACTAAAACCTTGTTCAAGGCGAGCTGAATAAATCCGAGCTCGTCGACGGTGAATTCGGTTGTTTCGGTAATCACTGCAATCTCCTGTTTGCCTTGCGATGTAGAGCATTGACGCTCTGATTCGAAATGAAGCCAAGTGATTCAGCGAGGCTGTCGCTAATACCTTGAAAGAAGCTTGAATTGCCAAGAAGTGCACCAACACCTTGCAGATATCCGGGATGTATGGCTGTCTTAGCTAAGCCCGGCTACTGCGATTCACACCGCGCAGTCACCCACCGTGAATACGGTCGGGCAAGACGTAGTTTTGATACCGAGGTGGGCTTTTACCAATCGAAGAGTTGGCGGCTCCTGCGTGCAGGGTTCCTTCGGATGCACCCTCTGTGTGAGGTTTGCGCCAAATTAGGAAAAGAAACTCCAGCTGTCGTCGCTGATCACATTCAACCAATCAAGGATGGCGGGGGGCGATTTGACCCAAGTAATTTGCAGGCGTTGTGCGTCTCCTGTCACAACCGAAAGACAGCACAAGAGACTGCCCGACGCAGCCCTAGGGGGGTAGGGGGTCTAAATCTCTAGGACCGGTAGCCAAAGATGCGCGCGCCAGCTCAAATTTTTGCGCGTGCAAATTGAACTAGGGGGGGGATCCCCCTCCCCTGGCTATGTGCGATGCCACACACAACACCGGCTGCTTATGTGCAGCAACACACATTCATTGCACCTTTTGGGTAGATGGGAAATAAATGGCTGGAAGAAAACCATTGCCAACCAAGGTCAAGCAAATCAAGGGGACCTTGCAGAAATGCCGGACAAATCTGAGAGAGCCGAAGCCGACTGGTGATTTAGTCGATCCACCAGACTACATGCCAGAAGGGGCTAAGGCTGCATGGCGATATGCGCTTGAATGTGCGCCTCCGCACTTACTGCGCCGCCTCGATATGTCGGTCCTTGAAGTCTGGGCATGCGCGGCAGACTTGTATCGGAAGGCCCAGGCAGGAATCGCAAAAACTGGGCTACTCGTAAAAGCACCCAACACCGGCGTGCCAATGCAGTCGCCCTATCTGGCCATTGCAAACAAGCAAGCACAAATCATGACCAAGGCTGCCACAGAGATGGGGTTTACGCCCGCATCCCGATCCCGGGTCACGTTACCGATGGAAGCGGCGGACGATGACATCGACCCTTGGGCCGATATTGCAGGATAAATTCAATGGCTCAAGACAGTTATGCGGACATTGCCAAGATGTACGCAGACAAGGTCGTGGCCGGAGAGATTCTCGCGTGCAAGTGGGTCAAGGCTGCCTGCCAGAGGCAGCTCAGTGATCTGAAGAAGTACAAGGGAAAGACCAGTCCCTACCGGTTTAATCCAAAGCTCACCAGCAAGAGCGGCAAGACTTACTACCCGGCGGACAACCTGTGCGCGTTCATTGAGCGGCTGCCGCACGTAAAAGGTCCGCTTGCGGGAGAACCCATCACGCTGGAGCCGTGGCAGGTGTTCATCCTCACAACGGTTTTCGGATGGGTCAAGGCCGATGGGACGCGGCGCTTTCGCCGTTCCTACATCGAAGTCCCACGAGGCAATGCCAAGTCGACGCTCTCCTCTGCGGTGGGCTTGTACATGCTGGCAGCCGATGGCGAAGGTGGTGCCGAGGTGTATTCACTGGCGACCACCCGTGACCAGGCACGTATTGTGTTTGGTGATGCGCAAACCATGGCGCGTCGTAGTCCAGGGTTTCGCAACCGATTTTCGGTAAACGTCGGGGCGCACAACATGAACGTGTTGTCGTCTGGATCCAAGTTTGAAGCACTCTCAGCCGAGGGCTCCACGCTGGACGGTCTAAACATTCACTTTGGTTGCGTCGACGAATTACACGCGCACAAGACCCGAACGGTGTACGACGTGGTCGAAACCGGTACCGGCAAGCGGGACAACTCGCTCTTGTGGGTCATCACCACGGCGGGTAGCAATCGAGCTGGCATCTGCTACGAGGTCCGCTCCTTCGTGACTAAGTTGCTCGATGGCGTGTTCGAAGATGACACTCAGTTCGGGATCATCTATGGCCTGGACGATGGTGATGACTGGACAACTGAAGAGTCGCTCATCAAGGCCAACCCCAACTGGGGAATTTCGGTGAGGTCCGAAGTGCTAGGACCGCTCCAGGCCAAGGCGATGCAGCTGCCCAGTGCCGTTAACAACTTCAAGACCAAACACCTCAATGAATGGGTGAATGCCGACACGGCTTGGATGGACATGCGCTCATGGGATGCCTGCACTGAGCATGGGATTTTCATTGAGCAATTCGAAGGCCAGCCGTGCTGGATTGGCCTGGACTTGGCAAGCAAGACTGACATTGCCGCCCTTGTGGCGGTGTTCCGGCATCCAGAGATTTCGGACGCCTATGTGACCTTTGGTAAGTACTACCTGCCTGAGGACACAGTCAACGGCGCAGGCAACAGCCAGTACGGCGGCTGGATGCATTCAGGGCAGCTCATCGTCACTCCGGGCAACGTGATCGACTTTGGCTGGATCGAGTCGGACCTGCTGGATATGGCCACGC
>JACCDN011098073.1_pt1 | contig 40807 bp, 34 predicted proteins | sample 7441691 | NCBI WGS metagenome assembly JACCDN01 (sample SAMN15323439, study PRJNA562643) | freshwater metagenome | isolation source: river surface water | place: USA:Blue River Watershed | collected 2017-08-16 | reverse complement strand
CGCTGCCTGGGCCATACATTAGCCCCGCCGGATTGTTAGCCAGGTTGTTATTGCCATAGCTGGACTGATATTCAAAACGGGCGGGAATCGACACATGGAACTTTGGCGCCACGCCATTTTCCAAAGGTGTCACGTGATACACGGAAAGCAACGCAAGGCCCAACGATTGAGATGTGCCATTAATGCCGATCGCCGTATTCATGGGCACATAGGTGTCCTGCGCATAGGGCATGACACTCCAGCGATCATCCTGATACTGATAGATGAGATTTGCAATTTGGGAATTGTTTTGCAGAAGCGGTGTAACTGTTGTGTTCTGTGAATTGCCAGATAAGGCGCCCGTCCAGCTCACCGTGACATTGCTGTTGTCGCCGGTTTTAACCCCCGCCGAACCACCCAACCAGTTGTACACATCCGAATAGGCCCCGTTGTTCCAGGCCAGCGATGCCGTAAAAATATCTTTAGAGAAATTCAGCTGCATGCCCTGGGTGATCACATGCGTCTGCGTCCACAATAATCCTCGCTGGATATTAATATTCTGGTAGGTGAATACCGATTCACCACCGCCCAGCGCAGGCATTTTGCCAATGGCAAGCGACCAGTTCTCATTTGGTGTCAGAGACACATAAGCCTGAGGCAGGTAATCAAAATTGGATTCGGTTGCGGGCTGCGGCCGCACGTAAGGGGCACCAATCGCCGGCAATGCGTAAAGACCCGTTTGCACTAATAACTGAACTGGCCCATTGGTTTTCTGCAGAATCATCTGGGCATTCGAAAACCCGGAATAATCGCTTGAGTTATTTGCGACAGGATTCGTCTGTCGAAACGACAGTCCCGTAGCCACGCCTTGCACCGACCAATCACCGTATTGATCAGAATTTAACTGTAATGGGTTTTCAGTAAACCCAAGCGTTGAACCCATCGAGAAACCGAGCACCGGCCCCGGCGCTTCAGAGGCTGTCTGAGCAAAAACCTGTGAATAACCCAGCAGACTACCAAACAGAAACAACAGCCGGATTGCCTTGGCGCAGGCATTCATAAACCGCACACACTCAAATGGACTTACTACGTTAACAAAAAAATTGAGCCAAAGTTGCCTAACACGCCACCAATCAGTGGATATACAAGCAGTCAATACCAGATCAATAACTACTTTGTAGTTGAAGTTAGCATGATAACTCTATCCCAGGTCATGGCAAACATTGTCCATCTTGGAACGGAACCCCGCTGAGGCGGGTGCTAGGTTTAATGTTGTTCAGTTCAATCGCCATATCGACATAACTCTTGGACTTGTTTTTATTGGTGTATGGTCGACCTTTGACCCACTTACCTCCCTGGTAGTCTGGAACGACCCACTCGTTGGCTCTGTAGTTATCCGCAATGATGATGTTTGGTGGGTTCCATTGAGCCGCGCCACCCTCGATCCCCATGCGAAGGCGTTTACCCAGCCAACCTTCTTGGCAAGTACTGCTCGGATAATTTAACGGCACGTTGATTTGTTGTCGTGCGTAATCCAGCAAGTCGTCAAATCCCATTAGGAATTCGGCATACGAACCATTTGACGGACGACTCACCAACTGCATAACACGAAGTTTCTTCTCGTCTGTAAAGCGGTTATATTTCGCTATTCGTTCTGTAAATGGTTGCAGATACTCTTCTAAGCTCCGTTCTTCAATCATAGAATTACAAGCTTTCAAGGGGTAGAACATTTGGCATAATTTGTATTTTTCTTCATTGGCCTTATCAAAATCGGCAACAAGACTTGTACTCTTGTAATCTCGAGCAATTTCGGTTTCCACAAGCGTTTTTATCTGCTCTGCTGTTCTCGCATTACCCTCATCGTAAGCACTGACCATAGCCGTGGTGCGGTTTGAAAAATTATAAGAAAAAACCATATCCCCCACGCAATTGATCGGTCTGTAATTTCGATCATTAATTGTCACGTAAAGAAAATTCTCTAATAAAACAATGACGCGATTATTTTTGGCGACGAGCTCAGACATGGTTGCGTCCTGCCAGCGCCACACACGATTCTGCGTAGCAAGATAGGGACCCAGTTCTTTCTGGATGTAGTAGAGCAGCACATTACGTGCACTCTTATCCTCATAGATAATCTTCGTATCCTGAAAATCCAGAATAATTACTTCGTTTTCATTGCCGGGCGCTTTAAGAAATGTCTTGATTTCCTCGACTGCAGTCACAAGACGATAGCTATCCCATGTGTGATACAACCACCAGACACTTGGATCAGCGCAACCTCTATGGCTTGCCTCTCTAACACGTAAATCAAAATATCGAATGCCGTCATTCAGCTGGTCACCGATGCTGTTTGTCTGGGTTTTTGCCGTATGTTTCCCCGCTCCCCATGAAAGCTGATAGGTTCCAGAGTCATGCGTTCCGGGTATAACTAACTGATCAATGCGCTTGTCTTTGATGGCACCCCAGTTATCTTTCATCCAGTGCCTGTTAGGATAAGGATTAATCACATTATTAATCGTGACTTCTTTAGAGCTATCTAAACCCGTAATACGATCACCGCCAACCGTTGCTGCAATTGGTCCCTTGGTGAGTGGTACATTGACACTCTCCGTCTCCTCCGAACCTGAATAGATAACTTCCCCGTTCTTCGCAAGCGATGCTTTTATTTCGTACACCCCATTAAAGCGAACTTCGGGCAATTGGATTCTGATTTGGTCATTACCTTCAAGCAAGGTGGCCTGTAATATTTTTGCCAGAGTGGGCGTCATTTCACTCCCGAACAAATTGACCGAATCTTTACCCAAGGCATAGGCGGGCACAGAGATCATCTGGTTGACCGCAAGGTTGAGCCCTGACTCGCTTGGCAATGAAGCGCCTGAGCTCAAACTAGCGAAAGCCGTCGCCACATTTAGGCTCTTCGCCTGATACCAAAGCCGGATCAGAAAATCGCCAAGATGCGTAATGTTCATATTGGCGTTCTGGCCGATCCCAAACCACACCTTACCCGATGGCAGCGTGGCTTCACCCATGAAGGGGCCCTGTTGGTTAGTCGATAACCGATACTCGCCTTGTGAGTTTGTTGTGACATGACCGACTTCCTGACCGTTCGCGGCTTTAATCACAACTTTTGCGTCAGCCACTGGGCCTTTTTCACCAATAACAAAACCTATCTTGGTGCTACTTGAGACATCCTGTGCAGCAGCACTGCGGCTATCTTCCGATGATCCGCAAGCCGCTAGTAGGAATACTACGCTAGCGACTAACCAGCATAAAATTGTTTGGGTACCATTTTGTCTGCTCATTGTTGGCTTTCACTTTTAAGTACACAGTGATCCAACTGTATTCCCTGACATCTGAAAAAGTACCGACAAATCCTGACATTTACGGAACGGCTCCCCCATTAATCAACTAAGTCACTATTATCTACACAATGTTGATTGAGGAGGCCACCATGTGCCAAAACTGTGAAAAGCCCATAGCAAAGCAACCCAACCGCCGGACTTTCTTGAAAAGCGCCCTAGGTCTGGGCGCTGTCTTGGCAACTTCGTCACTGCCAGCCATAGCCGCTAGCGCTTCGCCTCCAAAACCAGAAAATGTGATTTCACCCGACGAAGCGATCAAACGCCTCCTGGCGGGTAACGAACGCTACGTTAACAACAAGCCACTACCGGCTGACTTTGCTGCAACCCGCGCCGCCCTAACTGCCGGGCAAAACCCCTACGCCAGCGTTCTGAGCTGTGCCGACTCGCGGATCAGCCCAGAATTGTGCTTTGACTCTGAGCGAGGCGACCTATTTGTCACCCGTGTTGCTGGTAACTTTGTAACGCCCGAGATTCTGGCGAGCCTGGAGTACGGTGCAGCCGTGCTCAAATCCCCATTGATTATGGTGCTGGGTCACACAAGTTGCGGTGCCATCAACGCATCCATCAAAGCCATGAAGAACGACGAGGACTTTCCCGGCCATATCCAGCAACTGGCCACTAGCCTGTCACCCGCTATCGATGCCGCCATGAAAAAGGATCCCAAGAACCTTGAATCTGCTGCCGTTCGGGAAAACGTTCGGCTTAACGTGCTGGCACTCCAGAATTCCACCCCGATCCTACGCAAACTGGTTCAAGGGAAGCAAATTCGGGTTGTTGGGGGCGTCTACCATCTGGATACCGGACGGGTCGAGCTTATGGCCTAATTTCTGGTGCCACAATCCGACAAATCCTGACATTTTGGGGTTTGCTAGGGGGCTTGCGAGACCAAGCCCCCCATTGGGCGCTAAGATTCTAACCATCTAATTTAATTATGGTCTTTTATCATGGCTCTCAATAAAAAACTCTGGCAACGCGCCGTTCGTCATGCCGAAAAAGGCTTCACGCTGATCGAAATCATGATCGTGATCGTCATCATTGGCATCCTAGCCACATTGGTGATTCCAAACGTAATGAGCCGCCCAGATGAAGCACGCGTGGTCTCTGCCCGTGCCGACGTCTCCACCATGGTGCAAGCACTCAAGCTCTACAAGCTGGATAACGGCCGCTACCCAACGACCGAGCAGGGTCTGAGCGCCCTGTCTACCAAGCCTGTCGCCGAGCCGATGCCGCGTAACTGGAAGCGCTATCTGGACAAACTGCCGCAAGACCCCTGGGGTGCACCGTACCAGTACAACAACCCGGGCACACATAACAACGAAATCGACGTCTATAGCTTTGGCGCCGATGGCAAACTCGGCGGCGAAGGTAACGATCAGGAAATCGGTAACTGGTGATTCGTTTCGCACAGTGGCGACGCCCCGGCAACAGCCGGGGTTTCACCCTGATAGAACTACTCATCGTTATTGTCATTGTCGGCATCATGGCAGGGATGGCCTCACTATCCCTGCCGGATAAAGCAAGCCAGAACTGGCTAACCCGACTCGAGCAGCTGACGGCGAGCTTGAACTACGCCCAGGAAGAATCGCTGAGCCGGGGCTCCCCCATGTGGGCTATGGTCGATCAGAACGGTTGGCGCTACTTTCGACGAGACCGCTTTGAAAAGCTGCAACAGATTAACCACCCCGAAGTATTTGCGCCAGCAGAGTGGGAGATGCCCATGAGAACCCTGCCGACCGAGATTCAACTTGGAGAAGACGCCTATCCAACGCCGCTGACGCTGGAGTTTATGAGCATGGAACGCCGCGCCCAGATCAATCGCGACCGCTTTGGTCACTTTCGCCTGCATTTCGAATGAACCCGCGTCGTCAAAAGCCACAGCAGCGCGGTATGGCGCTGATTGAAGTACTGGTCGGTATGGCGATTCTCGCCATCATCCTGATTTCGTCGATGCGCGCCATCAGCAACGATACCGACACCCAGCAAGCGGTCATGCTGCGGAGTCTGGCGCTGATTAGCGCCAACAACACGATGAATACGATGTACATCCAGCGGGAATGGCCCATGCTGGGCACTGAAACAGAGCCCTGCCCGCAACTGAATTTTCCGCTGATTTGCGAGCACCGAGTTTCGACCAGTGCCAACCCCAATTTTCGCCGGGTCGATATCAATGTGTACCTGGATGACGGCAGCGACCCGGAACGTCGCTCCAAGCTCGCCTGGCTCACCGGGTTGATTGCCAATGATGCAAGGGCACTGTAATGACAGGTCAGCCCTTAAGCCCCAAAAAACAGGCCGGCTTTAGCCTGATCGAAGTGATGATTGCGCTGGTCATCATGTCGATGCTCGGACTTATGTCCTGGCGGGGGCTGGATGGCTTGATTCGCGGCAAAGAACGCATTGAAGCCTACAGCCGGCAACACCGTGACATGCACTACGCCCTGGCCTTACTGGATCGCGACTGTAATGCCATGTTACGGGCGGAAACCCTGGGTTTTCAACCTGTCCTCCTGGGCAACGAAAGTATCTGGTGGATGCGTTCGATGGGCAATAACGACAAACCGGGTTGGCAACTGGTCGGCTACCAGACCAAGTCTGACGGTTTGTTCCGGATGATATCGCCGCCTTTTGCGACACGAGACATCGCCCGCGAAGCCTGGCAAACACTCGTCAAGGCACCGGACAAAGGGTATCCGGGTGCTGAGGCCCAATTCCTCAGCGCCGATATCCAGCGCCAGCAAGTCAGGATTCTTTCTGACTTGCCCAACACGACCACCCCCGTCAAAGCGCTACAGTTCGTTTGGCAGGTTATCGCCAACGATCCTTATGATGATCGAGCACTCACACGGGTTTGTTTGGCAGGTGGCTTCTGATGCGGCGAACCGAGCGTGGCTCCGCAACCATGATGGCGTTGATCGTCATGGTGCTCTCCACCATCATTCTGTCCAGCCTGATCTGGCAACAACACCTATCTATCCGTCAGCTAGAGTACCAGCGGGATCGTCGTCAAGCAGAGTGGCTGCATATGGCAGCGACTGATTTTGCCCGCTTCATCCTTGCCATGAACATGGCCACGACCAGTGCCGAAGATTCATTGTCTGAGGCCTGGGCCATCCCTCTCACCAATACCAAAGTGTCGGACTTTCTTCGCGGTGTCGATATTCCTGCCGAATTGAGTCAGCTTTCCATGATGGGTCAGGTGACCGATGCCCAATCAAGATTCAATCTGAACAATCTGGTGAATGAAGAGACTGGCCGTCGTATTGATCCTGAGAATCTATTGATCTTTCAAAACCTCTTGAGCAACATGGGCGCCGACCGCAGCCTTGGCCACCAGGTGGCCAATACGTTGGTAAACACCGGGTTCCTTTTTACGGATCCGGCACAACTCGAGGCCTTTGAAGGGTTCACGCCTAACTTACGACAACGACTGCGACCGCTGCTGATTGCACTTCCCAAACGCACAACCATCAACGTCAATACGGCCAGCAGTGATGTATTGCGCGCGTTATTCCAGGGAATGGGTGCCAGCCAGGCGGCTAACTTCATTACAGAACGCAGCCGGCGCCCGATCAAATCAACCACCGAATTAAAAAACATGCTCACCAATCTAGGCGTCAACCCGGGCGGAGAGGCACCCATGGCAGATATCAAAACCGGGTTCTTTATTGCGCGTACTGAGGTGCGTTTTCCTGATGCGGTTTATGTCGGCGAATCCTTGGTGCAACGCAATGCTAACAATGGCAACACCACCGCTGGCCAGACACTCACGCAAGTGTTGAGCACCCGATTTTTCAGCACCCTTCAAGACTGATCACCATCATGAACCGACTTCTGATCATTAGCTGTCCCGTCAACCCCCGAACTCTGAACCAGGAACAGGGCAACGACCTCGATGTGATTGGTCCCGGCGAAAACTTCCGCTGGGCGCTGGTCGAAGGTGACTACACATCTGCGATCCAGCAAGGTCACGGCGCGCTCAACGACCTCCCCTTCGCCGACGAGGCACTGGTGCTCATGCCGACGGTAGACACCCGGTTGATTCACACCAAAGTTCCCATGATCAGCGGCAAGAAACTGGAAGCGCTACTCCCGATACTGTCGGAGCCCTTCCTGCTGGATCAGCGCACACCACTGCGTTACCAGTTGCTACCCCCCGTCCCTGGCAGTAAGGGGGTCGAGCGCACCATCGCCATCACCAGCGACTCCTGGATGAACTGGTTACAAGATAAGCTCGCGTTACTTCCTGTGCGTGTCCTCACCATGGTGCCAGACTGTCTACTGCTGACCACACCTGAAGACAACCAGACACCCCGCGAATTTCTGTTGACAGAGCAAGAGGCCTTACGCATTGTCGCCTGCCGTGAAGGCGCTGACTGGGGCTCGGGGTGGGTCGAATCCAGCGATGCCGAATCGCAGCTTCGCCAGCTCTACCCTGAGGCTGAGCTTCTTCATTTCAACTGGGACTGGTTACTGCCGCGGGTGGGTGAATGGATTGCGAGCAAATCCCCCATCAACCTCATGCTGCAAAAACCCAGCGCCAAGAAGAATAAATCGGGCGTCGACAAGCCCACTGTGCGCTGGGCCGCCAAAGTTGAATGGATGCACTGGCGCAAACCTGTGCAGTTAGCCGGGATTGCCTTTGCTGTTTATGTTGTCGGCAGTGCCCTGGTATTAGGACTTGCCACACTCAGTAACTGGCGCTGGGAGGTCAAGCTGGCCGATGTCGCGCGTCAGCATTTAGGCACGCTCACAAGCAACAGCAATGCGGCGATCAAAGAAGTGCTTGAAGAAACAACGCGTAGCATCCATGCGCAAGGCAACACCACCCCTGCTGACTTTGTACCCATGACAGCAAAACTTCAAGTACTGCTCGATGACTACCCTAACGGATTACTGCAGAGCATCGACTACCGTCCTGACGGCCTGACTTTCACGCTGCGTGGCGGGTATGACACCCCTGATGCCGAAGCACTGAAACAACGTGCGACACATCTGCAAATGGCCATTATCGCCACAGGCAAAAACACCTACCGCATGCTGCCGCTCGCCGGCCTGAACGAGGAGCTACGATAATGAGCGAGCAGAACAATCGCTTCAAGGCGCTACTCAGTGCTTGGGGCAGCGCCCTGAGCACCAAACTGCAAACCCTGAAGGATAAACTCCGCCAGGCGAACAGCCAGGAATTTGACGTCGAAAGCATCAAAACCTGGTTTGCCGAAACTGCTGAACGTCTTCGGGAAAAACTTCAGGAGCTAAAGTCTCAGGAGAACAAACTGAGCTGGGCTGATGTCCGCACCTGGTTGCATCTGCATGGTCGACAACTGGCAACCTACCTACTGCTGCCCAGCATTGGCATCGTATTAGTTTTGATCATTAAGGATCAAACCCGTCAGCAGGTCGACACCATGTACATGCGCCAGGCGCAATTAACCGCTGTCCAATCCATGATTCAGAAAAGCAAACTCACCTCCCTCAGCGGCGATCCTTCGCCACCGCTGAATGATAATGAAGTCGAAACCATACGGATCATGCTCCAAAACCGTGGCATCACACCGAACATTCTGCGGCTCAACCTCAACAGAGGCGGCAGCATGGTGGAGCTTCAAGCGGAACAAGTACCGTTTGGCCAATGGATCGCTTTTCTGGATGAGGCCGCCCAACGCTGGGACTTGTTCCCGGTCGACCTGAATGTTGTAGCCGGCGATGCGCCTGAAATAGTCTCCATTCGTGGCGTTCTTCAACAAACTACTCAAGGGAACTGATTGTGAACCTCCAGCTCAAAGAATTTGGCGTGCCCCGCTGGTTGGTCATAGGCGGTGCCATCATCGTTGTCGTCGGCACACTCATCTGGCAAATGCCGGTCAAATGGTTTCAAGGTACCATCAGCGCCGCTACCAAATGCAAGGTTCTGCTCACCGATCCAAGCGGTACCTTATGGAGCGGCGGCGCAGCCATCGGGTTCTCTGAACCGGGCCTGGATGGCCAGTCCTGCCGACCACCCCAGGCCATCACCGAACGACTTTACTGGTCTACCGCATGCAGTTTGCAGAAGCGAAATTGCACCGTCCGTATTGAAACAGCCGCGCTCGACAACACCCTATTCGCCACTATTGGCATGGATGGCGTCATGGTTCAAGAAAACGAAGCACAGCTACCGGCTGAAATCCTCGAGATGCTGGGGGCACCCTGGACCATCCTGCACCCTCGCGGCGATCTGACTGCACGCTGGAGTGATCTGCATTTTTCACGCACGGGCACTAGCGGCAATATTCGCGCCAATCTTGACGCGTTAAGCAGCCCGGTCAGCCTGATCCGGCCGCTGGGCAATTACAGCGTACAGGCATCTCTTACGGGTGGCGGCGTAAGCTATTCCCTCACGACGACGGAGGGTCCACTGCTCCTGAGCGCCCAGGGTTCGATTGGCGCCGATGGTAAAGCAAGTGGCCGCGGCGAAGCCAGTGCGACGCCTGAGACACAAGAGGCACTCAACGGCCTGCTGAGTCTGATCGGTCGCCGCCAAGGCGACACTTACATCCTGGTGTTCTAATCGCGCCGAAGGCCTAGCGTGTCATCTGCACTTCGTAGTGCAGGTGCGGCGCCGTTGATCGCCCGGTAGTGCCCACACGGGCAATGACCTCGCCGCGTTTAACGCGTTGCCCCGGCTTCACATAAAACGCCTCGGTATGTGCGTAGCGCGTTATGGCGTTGGCCCCTGGATGCGAGACTTCGACGACATTGCCAAAATCACCACCCCATTCGGCGCGGACTACATAACCATCACCCGTCGCCAAAATCGGCATTCCGGCCTGTGCTGCGTAATCCGTACCTGCATGCCAGCTAGGCAGTCCGGTAAATGGATCGGTGCGCACACCGGGCAAGCTGCTCACAGGCACCACATAGGGTAAGGGGTAGCCGGTGGGTGCAGTCGCTTGCCAGACCCGCATCGTCTGTAGCCGATCTGTAAGCACCCGGGTTTGCGCCTGCAGGTCTCGCATCGTCAGCGTTAACTGGTCCATACGAATGGAAAATGATCCGGATTCAGGCAAACTCCCCTGCACGCTCACCATCGGGCCACCTTGTCCGCCCGATGACTTGGGCACCGCAGTCGGCGCAGTGTTGGGGGGCGGCGTTAGGTTTTGGGGGGCACTCGGCAACGGCGGTGTCCGTGGAGCGTCATCAATCAGCTGCTGCCGCGCCGCATCCAAACGTTTGATTCGCTGGTTGAGTTCGCCCATCTGCGTACCCAGTTCGGTTAGCTTCTGGTCATAACGGGCTTCAACCGCTTCGATGACTGTATCGGATTGCGTTTCAAATCCTAAAACTGATAGTAACCAAACGGCAAAGACATTCAGCACCATCAGCAGCAGAATGATACCGACCAGCAGCGCCAACACCTGTTTACCCGACAGGCTAATCTGTTGCACCCGGGATCGGGCATTTCGCACGAACAGCAGCTGCATGATCAACGCACTCCGGAGTTCATTTCCAGAATGGGTTGCATCACCGCCATCACAATCACCAGCACCATCGACCCCATGAGCATAATCATCACTGGCTCTAGAACACTAGTGAACATCTTGGTGGTTTTATCTGCTTCAAATTCCGCGTTCTCTGCGCCAAACTTGAGCATTTCAGCCAACTGACCCGTCGCCTCGCCTGAGCGCAACATATGCACGAACAATGGGGAAAACACACCCTGTGCACCGAGCGCACGTGACAAAGCGCTCCCTTCCCGCACCTGCAGCTCGGTGGTTTCTATCGCAGCCTTTAAATAGGTATTGCTCAACGTATCACGTGAGCTCTTAAGTGCTGACAGAATCGGTACATTCGCCCCCACCAGCATCGACATCGTATTCGAGAAGCGCGCAGTTTCGTGCGCCAGCAATACAGGACCGATCAACGGCATCGATAGACAACGTGTATCAAAGCGCAACCGCATCTCGGGATTTTTCAGGATCCGGCGCACCAGCCAACCCAACACAATAACGCTCAGCAGCAGTACCAAACCCCAATTATTGAGAAAGGCCGAGATGTTCATCACCACTTCGGTCATAAACGGCAGCTTCTGGCGTGTGCTTTCAAACACACGCGTCACCTGGGGAATCACGTAGGTCATCAACACGATCATCACCAGGAACGAAATACTGATCAGCATCACGGGGTAAACCATCGCCGCGATCACCTTTTGTCGGGTGGCCTGCTTCTTTTCCAGAAACTCGGCAAACTGGGTGAGCACCGGCGCCATCAAACCCGATTGCTCCGCCGCAGCCACTACGGATTGATAGAGCTTATCGAAGGTAGCAGGTTGACCCTGCATCGCTTTCGACAAAGGCACGCCGGAATGCAACTCTTGTACCATCGCCATCAGCACAAACCGCGTCGACGCCTTGGGTGACTCATCGGCCAGCATCTTCAAGGCCTCATCAATCGGCAACCCGGAGCGCACCAGCAACGCCAGCTGTTTGGTAACTACCGCCAGATCTGCCGGCTTGATTACGCGCTGCCCCGACAAAAAAGCCGCGAAACCTGACTTTGCCTCATGTTCATCATCGGGCACCAGCTTTGTGGGCACCAGACCTTTATCCAGTAGCTGCTGGCGGGCGGCTTTGATCGACTCGCCTTCAATCACGCCCTTTTCGGATTGCCCGTCGAACGTCACCGCCACAAAACGAAAACGTGCCATGCGCTGCGCCCTAGCCTTCCAGTTCCATCGAACCTGTCACCCGCAGCATCTCTTCGCGGGTAGTCTTGCCCTCTTGCACCAAGCGTTCGCAATCTTCTGCCAGCGTGCTCATACCGCTGGCCATCGCTTGTTTGCGAATCTCGGCCTCCGATGCGTGCTTGTTCATCAGTTCACGGATGGGCTCGTTCACTTCCATCAGCTCGTAAATACCACCGCGACCGGCGTATCCCGTTTGATTACAAGCATCGCACCCGGCACCATGGCATTGCGGACAACAACGTCGTACCAGACGTTGCGCTAGCACCCCTAGCAGGGAGGAGGCTAAGAGGAATGGTTCAACACCCATATCCATCAGACGCGTTACTGCTGCAGGGGCGTTATTGGTGTGCAGTGTGGCCAACACCAGGTGACCGGTCAGCGACGCCTGAACGGCAATCTGGGCGGTTTCCAGATCCCGGATTTCACCAATCATCACAATATCCGGATCCTGACGCAGAATCGCCCGCAACGCACGGGCAAAGGTCATATCGATTTTGGAATTCACATGAATCTGACCGATACCTTCGAGGTCATATTCAACCGGGTCTTCCACCGTCATGATGTTGCTGGTCTTAGAGCGTAGTCCCAGCAGCGATGCGTACAGCGTGGTTGTTTTACCGCTACCGGTTGGCCCTGTCACCAGCACAATGCCATGCGGCTTATGAAGAAGCTTATTAAAAGTCTCGTAGGTATCGCCCGCCAATAGCCCCTTGATATCCAGCCGGTCATAATTCTTTTCCAGCAAGCGCATAACAATGCGCTCACCGTGTGCAGTCGGCAAGGTAGATACCCGAATATCGACGGCACGCCCCCCCACCCGGATCGAAATGCGACCATCCTGCGGCAGGCGCTTTTCAGCAATATCCAGCGATGCCATGATCTTGATCCGCGAAACTAGCGCGGCATGTAGATCGGGACGCATCTCGACAACGTCACGTAACTCGCCATCCACCCGAAAGCGCACCACCGACTGGCGCTCGAAGGCTTCCATGTGCACATCAGAGGCACCATCCCGCGTTGCCTGGCGTAGCAAGCTGTTGATCATGCGAATGACCGGCGCATCGTCGGTCGTTTCCATCAGATCGACCGACTCCGGCATATCCTGCAAAAGCTTGCTTAAATCAAGCGCTTCACCGACCTCATCCACCACTTGCGCTGCGTTCTGTTCGGCACGCGCGTAGCTATCGCCCAGTCTTTTGAGCAGCGGCTCGCTTTCTTCCAGATGCCGTTCGACCGGTCCATTAAGCCGACAAACTTCCTGCAAGACCGACAACGGGGTCTTTCGAGAGTGGTAAAGCACTGGCACGCGGCGTGCCTCATCCCACTCCAATAAGACCTCGTTCGCCTTGGCAAACGGAAACGGTAAGCTTTTAATCATCGCGGTCTGGCGTATTACGGTCTTAAAGTCGGCGCAGGGGTGGGCAGTGCACCAGGTTTCACCAGCGGCGCTTTGGCGTCATCCAGGGTCGGCAGATTCTCCTTAGGCAAGAGCATCGGCAATTGCTTAAAGCTCTCCTGCTTGCCCTGCATAAATTCCTGGCGATTCGTGGTGATTTCCTCTGCAGCTCGCGCATCCTTAATGACATAAGGGCGCAAGAAAACCATTAAGTTGCTTTTTTTACGGGTCTTGGCGTCATAGCGAAATAAGGCGCCAATCAGCGGGATATCCTTCAAGAAGGGCACACCATCCGAAGTATCCCAGTAATCGTCACCGATCAAACCACCAATCACAAACATCTGACCATCATCAACAATCACATTCGATTCGATGGTGCGTTTATTAATCGTGTAGCCTTGTGCTTGCACCGTTGATGGTGCCGATGGCGCAACCGTTGAGGCTTCCTGGTAAACCGTTAATTTGATTGTGCCGTTATTAGAAATTTGTGGCCGCACTCGCAATAAAATGCCAATATCCAAGCGGTTATAAGTCTGGAAAGGCGTTGTCTGCGAAGTGGCATTGGTTGTATACGAACCTGCCAGAATCGGCACGTTCTGACCCACCATAATCCGCGCCTCTTCATTATCAAGCGTCACCAGATTCGGCGTGGATAATATTCTAGTCCCCCCCTCTTTATCCAAAGCCGAAATCAATGCTGAAACGGTATAGTTGCCGCCAAATTTTGAAAGCATGCCAATGTTCATGCCGTTTGATTTGGCCAGCGTATCGACGCCCCCAAGTGCCGGATTAAGGATACCGGCCGCATTACGACTCAGATCAACAATATTGATACCTGCGGGCGGGTTTCCATAGTTCGTGCCACCAAACGGTACATTCTGGCCACCGGCGTTAATCAAACCCTGCCATTGAATACCCAGCTGTGCTGAATTCGATGATTCGACTTCAACAATCAAGGCCTCTACGTACACCTGTGTACGACGACGATCCAATTTGTCGATCACCTCGCGCAAATTTCGGTAGAAGCTTTCTGACGCGGTGATAATCAGTGAATTGGTTGCCGTATCGGCCTGGATCATGCCACCGACATTCGGTTGACTAGTGCTCGCGAGCGCGCCAGTCGCGGCTGCACTGGCACCGCCCGCAGCACCGCCCGGCATCGCACCACCAGGCATGCCACCTGCAGCGCCCCCGACAAGCCCACTACTTTGGTTCATGCCCTGCGGCATCTGCGGCATACCACCGCCTGCGGCCGCGCCTAGGTTGGTCGCGCCCGCCTGTTGAGACAACGTGCTATCGGCTGCAACAATTGCCCGCAGCGTCACCGCTAACTTGGCTGCTTCTGCATTTTTTAATGGAACAACCCACATGTTCCCGTTACTGGCGGAAGGTGTGTCCAACCGCGCAATAAGACTGCGCAGCTGTTGAATCTTTTCCGGATTGGAAGCTTTGATCAGCACCGAATTACTGCGCGGCTCTGCCAAGACGATAACTTTGCTGTCCACGCCGGGTGTTTGGCCTCCAGCCGAATTGGTATCAACAACCTTCGTTAAGATACTGGCCACATCGAGCGCAACAGCATATTTAAGATGTACTGCCTGCACATCACCAATGGATGGCTCATCCATTGACTCGAGCAGTTTAGCGACCCGTTTCACATTACTGGCGTAATCCGTCACGATCAGGGTGTTGTTACCAGGGTTCGCCGTAATTGAACTATTCTGGGTCAGCAACGGTCGCAACACATTCACCAGGTTACTCGCCGAATCCTGCTTGATCTTGAAGACGCGGGTAACGACTTGATCCCCTTCCGGGTTGTTTTGCGTCAATACGGTATTACCCTGCACCCGTGCATCGGCATCGGGTACCACGCGGTACATGCCATTAACCTGGACTAGGGCAAAACTGGCAGAACGCAATGAGGAAGAAAACATATCCAACGCGGTCTGTGGTGTCACCGGCTTTGGCGTATTGAGCGTTATTTTTCCTTTTACCCGTGGATCAACAATAATCGTCTGACCCACCGCCTTGGCCACTGCTGCGGCAACGGGCGCCACATCAGCATTCTGGAACGACAGCGTAATCGTGGCCGCCTGGGCACCCGGGGTCGTTGGCAGAGAACCGGGATTTGGGTTCTGGATCGGTGTCTGAGCCTGCGCAGATACCAGCCCCAACTGACACGAGGCCAGGAACAATGCCGTAAAGGTACGTAATTTGTGATTCATTCAGAATGCCCCATTGGCTAACGACCGGCACCACCGGCTAACGATTGCTGTAACTCGTACGAACGTCCCCGGTAGCGCACCACAGCGCTATCCGGTGTAATTTTTTCCAGGCGGATGCCCGGCGACATCATGTCACCCACTTCCAGTGTTTCGGCCGGTTTCCCATCGGCTTCAATCAGCGCCACCCCCACATTAGCGTCGTGCAGGGTGCCGGTAATCACCACCCCTCGCAGCACAAGACGCGACGGGTCAAAGTCTTTCTCGCCAAACAAGGTCGCAACCCGCTGGTTGGACGCCGCTTCGTAAAACACCACACCCTTACTCGATACCTGCGCGGGAAACACCACCCGGGCAACACGCAGTATCCAGGTGGTCGCCAGAAACACGATCAGCAACAACAGCACAAAACTGATCCAGGCCGACACGCGCTCCGGGCGAACGGTGATGCTAATCCCTGAGCCGGCCGCCGCCTTGGCCCGATATGCAGCGAATTGTTCTTTAAGACGCGCGACTAAGCCCCGACACCACGTTTTGAAGGCCGCAAAATCCTCTGCAGTCAGCTTGCGCAGCGACCACTTAGGCAACGAGAACCGGAAGTTAAATTTGGGTAATTTCAAAGCACAAACAGTGGGTTATGGAATTAAATGGCGCAACAAGTACAGCCTTGAACAATAACATCCGAGACCCACCTAAAAGGGGCGCAAATTCCGACCAATCCTGACATTTGGCAAAAAAAGGGGAGGCCATATTCGCCTCCCCCTACGCTTGAATCAACGCGCTTTACAGCTTTATTTTGTGGCGTGCTTCAACAGCAGGTAGCCACGTGTCCAGGTCAATGTCGTCTTGCCATCCCACTTGCTAGGCACGACGCCGTCAAACTTGGCATTGTTGCTCGAGCCAAACAACCCAAGTGCGTTAGCAGCAGTACCCTGCCACAAGAAGTTGTACATATACGCCGAGTCTGCACAAACACGGAAGTCATTCAATCGGCCAGGTGCCTTCTTGGCAGCCGGACCCGCTCCGTTATCCGGGCATACCTTAGCAATCGCTTCTTTAACCTGTGCTTCGGTAATCGGGGTCTTTAGAACCGGGGTCTTCGGATCGGTACTGACCAACTTGAGATCCTTTGCGGAGAAATAGAAACCATCCAATCCCACAAACGGTGCCGTACTCTTTTCCGCTTTGGCGACAAGATCCTTATAAGAGGATGGAGCGCCCTCGTTATTGGTTCCATTGTTGTTTCTTGGCAGTGCCATCACTGCCTTAGTGACTTGGTCGTATTTTGTCGCACAGCTATTGAAGTTGTACTTCCCGGCTGATTTCAGCATCAGTGGTTGTTCAGCATTCGACAGGACTGGGGCCCAGGTCGTACCCGTCGCGTTACCCGCAGGAGTCTGACCACTCGGGAAGAGTGCCGGCGAATTGAATAGCGCTACGCCGCTGTCTTCCTTACTGTTTGTTGGCGTTGCATTACTGCCAAAGCAATCTATCCCCGTATAGTCTGCACCCGCGCTCGTGTTATAGCCCGAAGCACGCACAAACTTCCGGGCATCATCCCCACCCAAACCCAGGTAGGTTTTACTAAACACGTTATAGGTGTGCCCATTGATGCTGACTGTGTAAACGTTGTTGGCATCGCTAGCGGGCATGCTGGTTGGGAAGGCAATCTGCATAGAAGACCCCCCCACTTCGAAATCGCCCCGGGTTTCTGGTGCCGTCTTATGATAGAAGTCATTGCCACCGAAAGCGTTGTAGTACTGATCATTGAGGTTGACCCAGGTCCAGACACCTTCTTGCTTATTGCCGTTACTGGTCTCAAATGACCCAACCTGGTAGCCCTTGCTCTTGGTGTAGTCCTTGATGGCGTTGTAGAAGCCGGCAATCTGCGTTGCGTCGTAAGCGCCACCGTTGACTTTGTCCATGGTGCGCATACCCGCAGTCGCAAACAGTTCCACAGTCACTTGATCCGCAGTCACGCTGATCTCTTTCATCTTCTTATCCATGGCATCCAGCAAAGGCTGGATCACGCAAGGACCCACATCTTTCTGGCCGCCATTAACCGAGGTGCCTGTCATGTCACAGCCGACAGGTTTATACGCTGGCGGCAAGCTTCTCTCCCAATCCTTTGGATCGACCGTTCCCTGACCGCTAAGAAAATCATTAATACCGTTATCGTCAAAATCCTCACTCGCCAGTAACTCGATTTTCGGATAAGCACCGGGGATCACCTTAAAAAAGCTGATGCGTGTACCGCTACTCCCTGCGTCGAAGATCATTGTGTACACCGGTGCACCTGGCGCACCCGCCTTGGCGGGCCCGGATGGGTTGGGTGCGAAAGGGAGTCCCGGATCGCAAGCGACGAGGGAAACTGTCGCCAAACTAACTGCCAGCACTGATGCCCAGCGTTTTTTGTTAGGGGTGATATTTTTTAACATGATGCACTCCGTTGGGAATAGTAGCGTTTGATTCTAGGTTAAATAGTCGTTGCCAGTTCCGACGAATCCTGACATCTGCCAGCCGCCTTTGTTAGAGTATTTCGAGGCGCTCATTAAACGCGTAGCCCGTGCCGTATACCGTAGACAAGGGGAAGTTCTCATAGCCCGCCTCGATAATTTTTTTACGGAAGCGGCGAACTAGCACTTCAAGGCGCCGTTCGTCATACACATCTGGCCTGCCACCCAAAGCGCGAATAATTTCGTCGCGGCTCAAGGTCTCGCCTGGCAGCTCGACAAAACAGCTCATCAGGCTCATTTCGTTCTTGGTCAACGGAACAATGCCCGAGTCTGGCATGAGCAACTTCCAACGCTGGGAATCCAATCGGTAGATTTCAGCCACTGGCACTTCCATCCGCCTGACAAAGCGCCGTACCAGGGCAATGAGCTCCTCATATTCAACCGGTTTGACCAGGTAATAGTCAGCGTCAGCTTCCAGGCCAGCAATACGATCTTCGCGCTCGCCCTTGCCCGACATGATAATGACGGGCGTCTCGCGCAACACACGATGCAACCGCAGCAAATCCAACCCATCGCCATCCGGCAAAGTACGATCCAGCAGCAAAATGTCGTAACGGTTTTGCTTTACCCACTCCTTATAGGCAGCAATGGATCCTAATCCAACGGCCTCATAGCCTTCCAGCTTGAGCAGGTCACACAAACCGTTGCAGAGGGCGCTTTCATCATCAACAACAAGAATTCGAACTGTCATAACCGAGGCTTGCCAAGAGAATAAATAGGTTGAAAGCAGTATCCCCTATATGTACAGCCAAAGTTCCGACAAATCCTTACAATTGATGGCATATCACATCGACGCACCGAGCTTCTGATATAAACATCTGTATGTCACTGCCATATCTAAAATCCACACTCACCCGATGGACACCAGGTTTTTTCTGGTGCGTGGTTTTTATCCTGGGGATGTGGTGCTTTGGCGCCAGTGCTAAAACCCTAGAAGTCAACCAACACACGCAGCAAGTCAACCTACTGCCGTACGTGGAAATCTATCAAGACCCCGCGGGATCCCTAGAGATAGACGAGATCCTGGCACCGCAAGTTCAGGCGCGATTTTCCCAGCCTTCCTATGCGGCCAATCAGCTGAACTTTGGTTTCACCAATGACACCTATTGGGTCAAATTAACACTCCAACGCCCACCTGAGGCATCCGACAACTGGGTTTTAGAAGTCCCCTATCTCAGCCTGAGCCAATTAACGCTCTATGCACCGGGTCACCCGCCCATCGAGGTCGGCACCAACATCACCGCCAACAATAAGCCTATTTTCTACCCGCTTTATGCTTTTCCAATCAACTTAACCTCAACCCCTCAGGTCTTTTATCTCAAAGTCCGGTCTAGTTACGCCCTGACTTTGCCAATGGTGCTCTGGAGCACTTCAGAGTTCAGCCGGGAGTTTTCAGACAAGTTAATGAGTCAAGCGCTTTATTTTGGGGGCCTATTCATCCTGGCACTTTACAATTTCTTGTTGTTTTTAAGCCTGAAAGATCGGAGTTACCTCTACTACACGCTGTTCGCGCTAACCCTCGGCATGGGCATGTTTTCAGGCAACGGCTATGGTCGTCTTTATTTCTGGCCCAATGCCGAATCATGGGACCAATGCGCACAAACCACTTTCTTTAGCCTCGCCGGTGCGCTATCTGTCTACTTTACCTGCAGCTTCCTGCGAACACGCACGCTCGTGCCCCGTGTTCACAAGCTGCTGCATGTTTTGGCGGTCATCTACTTAGCATCGGCTGCGGCCTTGGCATTTAGCAACCTCTGGGAACTATCTCCTACCCTGATCATCCAGGTGATCTTCGCCATCTCATTGCCCGCGACCTTATGCGGGTTCGCCGCTGCAATTTTGTCCTACAAATCCGGGAATCGAGGCGCACTTTACTTCCTTATAGCTTCGGGAGCATTCTGGATCGGTGTCAATGTAGCCACGCTAAGGGTTTTTGACCTTCTTCCGAGCAATGGCTTCACCATGTATGCCCTGCAGATTGGATCATGCATTGAGATGCTTTTATTCTCATTCGCGTTGGCTCACCGCATTCATGAAGAAAGCGAACAGCGCATCCGGGCGCAGGAAGTGGTGATCCAGACCCGAAATGAAATGCTGGACATGGCCAAAGAGGCAGAAGCCACACTCGAAAAAACTGTCGTTGAGCGTACAGAAAAGTTGCAGCAGATTGCGCTGAATGAAAGAGAGGTTCGTCAGCAGTATGTTCGATTTGGCGCGATGATTGCCCACGAATTCCGCAACCCACTGGGCATTATCGAAACCCAGTCGACACTGCTAAGTCGTGAAAACCAACTCGGCATCAACAAAGTCGAGGATCGCACCGAAACCATCAAAGGGGCATCGCAACGCCTGGCCGCACTCTTTGACCAATGGCTTAAGAGCGATCAGATGCAACAGCCTATCTCACAGATTGATGCGGCATCTATAGAGCTTTATGACCTTATGAGCACGGTCTTTCGAACCGCACGCGCCTACCATCATGATCGCTTGATCGATATGGCGCCCATTCCCAAGACCATGATCGCTGGCGATTCGGCACTGCTTGAAATCGCCATGCTCAATCTGATCGACAATGCCTGTAAATACTCGGCACCCAACCAGTCAGTCGGCATCGCTTTTCGTCAACGCGAACAACAAATCGGCATTGTCGTCTGGGATAACGGTCCTGGCATTGATCCCAAAAAATACGATGAAATCCTGAAGCCCTACGTTCGAAACCCCGATACTGCCTCGAAACCCGGTTTCGGGCTCGGGCTCGCCTTCGTAGCGCACATCACCGAGCTGCACCAGGGTGAAATCGAGATCACCAGCCAGATCAACCAGGGCAGCCAATTCTGCATCTGGTTACCGGTTTTCAAGGAACAAACCGACAAATTCTGACATTTGCGACTTAGGGTGTTTGTAGTGGTGGATAGGCTATTAGGATAGGGGTCTATTTCATTTAAATAACTGCTATGTCGAACACCCCTTCCAGTACTGATGCCGTTGAAGTCTTTATGAAGTCCTGGCGGGTTTATCAGGACATCATCGAACAGAATTACATGTTTCACCGGGAAATCTCGACGGCAACCCGCGCCGCCTTAGAGTCTTTTGAGCCCGGTAAAGCCCTGCGTCTTCTTGATCTGGGCTGCGGCGATGCCAGCATGGCACTGCCCCTTCTAAACCCAGACCGGATTGCACTCTACCAAGGGTGCGATCTGAGCCAACCGGCACTGGATATCGCCAGAACACAACTGTGCGACCGTGGCATTCCACACCGGCTTGTTTGCGATGACATGCGCACTTTTATTGCGGAGCAGCCTACCGCCAGTTCAGACGTGGTCATTGCCAGCTATGCAATTCACCACCTCAATGCGACAGATAAGCAACAACTCGTCCGCGAAGTAATCCGTACGCTAGTCCCAGGCGGACAATTCCTCCTGGTTGATATCTTTCGTGAGCCCGCCGAAGACCGTGCCAACTACATGAAGCACTACATGGGGAAGGTGCGCGACACCTGGGTCGGATTAAGTCCGGAATCCCAATCCCTCATCATCAATCACGCAACAGAATTCGATTTTCCGGAACACCCCGATTTTTATCAGACTCACTGGCAGAAAGCCGGATTTATGCCAGGACAACAAATCGCAAAACATACCTGGCATCAGGCCTGGTCTTTTACACGCTGATTCGCCCATCTCTACCGACATCAATCTTTATCCCTTAAGACCATGGCAACCAAAAAAATTCTCTGTCTTCTGCTGCCACTCATCATCGCTGGCTGTTCCGGCGGCACCGATCCAGCGGGCGCCGCGGCAGATGGTCAGGCCGTCAACGTCAAGCTCATCGCCCTGAATGATTTCCATGGTCGATTAAAAATGGACGAGAATGACAACGGCGCCAAGGTATCGATCAAAGATGGGAAGACTGTCAAAAACGTGTTTGTGGGGGGCGCCGCCTATCTGGCAACCCTGGTCAAAGAGATGAAAGCCACCAACCCCAATAGCATCGTAGTGGCAGCCGGCGACATTATCGGCGCGTCACAGCCAATTTCCGGGCTGACGTCGGAAGAAGGTGCCATTGATGTCATGAACCAGATCGGTCTTGAAGTTTCCTCGGTCGGCAATCACGAATTTGATGCCAAAAAAGATGAGCTGCTGCGCATGCAAAAAGGTGGCTGCAAACCAACGGGAATCGTGGGAAAAACCACCTGTATTACCAATAGCCAATCGGCGGCGGATGGCAAGTTTGGTGGCGCCAAGTTCAAATATCTGGCCGCCAATGTAACTGATGACGCCACCAACAAACCACTTTTTGAGGGCACCTTTGTCAAAAAGTTTGGTGCGGCAACCGTTGGCTTTATCGGACTAACGCTACAGGGCACGGCCTCGGCAACGGGGGGCGCAACCGGCCTGACATTCTCGGATGAAGCCACGACCATTAACGCCAAGTCGGCCGAACTCAAGAAAAACGGTGCCGATGCGGTGGTCGTACTGATCCACCAGGGTGGCCAGACTTCGGCCAGCTACATTGATGATCAAAGCTGCCCGGGCATGAGCGGCCTCATCCAGCCGATCGTTGCGAAGCTACAGAATGTGGATGTGGTGGTGAGCGGCCATACCCACCAGGAATATATTTGTCGCGACCCGGGCACCGGTACCCTCTACACCTCGGCCGGCCTCTATGGGCGCATGGTGACAGATATTGACCTGAAAATTGTGCCGGGCAAAGGCGTCACCGAGAAAACCGCCAAAACCGTGCCCGTGATCAATGATCACAAGAAAAATGCCGTCGCCGGTGCATTGCCCGCCGGCTACAAAATGCTGGCCCCGGATGCCGAGACCCAGAAAGTCATTGATGCCTATGACACAGCCACCAAGGGAACGCTGCAAGAAGTCCGGGGGCGGATAGAAGCCACCATTAGCAATTGCCAGCGCACACAAAGCATGGAAATTCCCATGGGTGATGTATTGGCGGATGCTTATGCCGAAAGTTACCTGGCTTCACCCAAGGCTGCCACCAACAATGTCATTGCATTCACCAACGCCGGTGGCTTGCGTGACTCAATTACTTTTACCGGCACGGGTGACGTCACTTACAACGCGCTCTACACGGTGGCACCTTTTGGTAATAGTCTGGTCTACAAAGACCTGACTGGAAAACAGCTTAAGCGGCTACTTGAGCAACAATGGGAAGCCACCAACTGTGCCGAGAAAAAACTTAAAAGCACGAATATCTGCGGCCGTATGCTGCAACCGAGCAGCACATTACGCTACACATGGGATTGGGGCTTGGGCCAAGGCAAACCAGATGGCACCGGCGCACTGCTGCTGTCCGTCGAAATCCAGGACTCTGCCACCAAAGTCTGGAGCCCCGTCAATGACACCCAAACCTACCGGGTCGTCACCAACGAATTTTTGGCAGATGGCGGTGATCGGTTTACCGTCTTCAAGGGCATCGCCAAAACAGACTTCGGCGTTAATGATCTAGACTCCCTCGTCGCTTACTTTGACAAGTCTCTCGCTAAAAATGCCGGCAAGCCCATCACGAAGCCGGCACCACGTGCCACGTGTAAAAACTGCCCGCCTCTATCTGCGGACGATGCTGCAGTCTGTGACAACTAAGTGATCAGCCCTAAGCGCATTACTGCCTGGGGCGCTTTGGGTGCGCTTTCGTGGGCGACTCTCGCCCATGGTGCCCCAACGTCGGCACCGGCGACGGATCGGTTGGTAGCAGCCGTAGAAGCTGCCCGTGCACAATGTGCGCCCAAGATTCACTTCGATACGTACAGCTTTGATCGCTGCATCAATCAGTTAGCGGCCGGTTACAAAAGGAATGATCTGGCACGGCTGGGGACTGAATACGCCGGCTTTGCCGTTGCCCTGACCACCATGCGCGTAGGCATGACCGGCGCAGACGATTCTGCCCGTTATTTTTACTGGCGCTACCGGCCACTCCAGAAGAAACTTGGGATCAGCGATCAGCGCCTATGCGCCACGCTACCCGGTGATTGCACGATCCGCATTGCGCAAACCAACGAATTTGCCAAAACCACGCGTCTGAACAAGCCCGCCGCGGGCAATGCTTCCCGCGATGCGCACGATCACTAAACACCGGTTGCTTGCTACAGGCGCAGCCCTCCTGATAGGCGCTCCCTCTCTCAGCGCCTACGCCTGGGATGCCCCCACCTATGGTGAGACCAGCATCGCCATGGGCGATACGCTGCTTTTTAGCGGCAGCGACAACCAGTGGGATAGCGACCTGATTGGTAACTGGCAAATCAATGCAGCCCTAACCGGCCTTGGCGCGATTCAATCTAACGCCACCGGCACCAACCCCAGAAACTACGGCGACATCAGCAACGCACAAGTGATTATCGAGAAAACGAGTGGTTTGCTCCAGTTGTTTGCCGTGGCAGGTTATTACTCGATCCCCGACCTGTCGACCAACTACACACGCGCCGCGACGAACACTCGCACGACCTGGGGTGCCCTACCGATCGCCTATGCCAGCATCGTGCCCAATGACAACTGGTCACTCTATATCGGCAAGCTATTTGCCATTGGCGGTGCTGAAGGCACCTTCTCTTACGAAAACACCAATATCCAACGCGGCCTACTCTGGAGCCAGACCAACTCGGTATCGCAAGGCGCCCAGCTCAACTTTAAAAATGCGGGCTGGTCATCATCGTTGGCCTGGACCGATGGCGCCGATTCGGGAAAATTCAACTGGGTCGGCGCCACAGTCGGCTATCAACTGACGCCTAAAACCACGGTAAGCGCAGTCTGGAACGGTTTTCTCAGTGCCAACCCCGCCAATAACCTTAAAACACCGTTACTCCAGAACAACTCACAAATCAGCAACCTGGTCTTTGGTTACAAGGGGGAGCACTGGGGCTTTTCACCTTACCTGCAATACTCCATCGTGCCAGCCAACCCCACCATCGGTATCGATGGCGAATCCAGCACTCAAGGCATTGGCTTTCTGGGCACCTATCGCATCACCCCACTGGTCAACGGGCAATTGCCTAAACGGAACATCACGCTGCCGTTTCGTCTGGAATACATCAATACCCGGGGCAATAGTGGCACCAGCACCAACAACCTACTTTACGGTCCCAATAGTGCCGCCTGGAGCGCCACCCTCACACCCACCTGGCAACAGGGGCCCTACTTTGCCCGCATCGAGGGTTCTTACGTGAGCGCTCTGAATTACACACCCGGAGCAGCCTTCGGCACCAACGGGAACACACGCGGCCAGGCTCGCGGCTTACTCGAGCTGGGTATTCTGTTTTAATGTCACTATGAGATTCAATCTTAAAGGTCTGAACATATCGCGACGAACCGTCGTCATGCTGGTGCTTTTTATCATGGCACCGGTACTGATCTACCTGAGCGATCCCTATCCGACCAAGCCCCTCAACCTCGCTGTGGGCCAAAAGGGCACCTCGTACGAAGTGCTTGGGCGTCACATCGCCACCTATTTCCAGCGGTATGGCCTGCAAGTCAATCTGGTACAAACAACCGGTATGCAGGAAGGCATTACCAAACTCGATGATGACAATTCCGCCATCAACGCGGCATTCATGACGGCCGGCCAACCGGCACCGGTTGCCTGGTCGGGCCTAGTCTCACTCGGTAGCGTTCAGTACTCACCTCTCTGGATGATTTACCATGGCACGCCACCCAAAGACCCGCGTGATTTTATCCATCGCAAAATCGCCATCGGTGCCGATGGCACCAATACCCAAGCACTCTTCCGAGCACTATCTGGCGCCTTTGGCTATCAGGTTACAGACCAGGCCAATCTTCTCAAAATCAAACATGCCGAAGCGGTCACGCTGTTCAACAGCGGCTTAATTGACGCAATCTTCATCGTGGATGGTATCGATTCAGACAACATCCGAAGCCTGCTCCAGAACCCGGAAAACCAGATCTACAGCTTCAGCCGCGCGGAAGCCTTCACCTGGCAGTTTCCCTATCTCAGAAAATTGGTCATCCCTCGCGGTGCGCTCGACCTAAAAATCATGCGCCCTGATGAAGATACCAATCTCTTGGCGACGAGCACCACGTTGTTGGTCGAAGAAAATACGCACCCTTATATCCAGTGGCTGCTGCTGAAGGCAATTCGCGACATTCACAACGAAGGCGACCACCACTTCTCCCCTGAAAACTTCTTCCCGGCGCGCCTCGATAGTAGCGTTGAGCTCAGCGAGATTGCCGACCGTTACTATGACTCTGGCTTTCCTGAACTGGTCAAATACATGCCATTCTGGCTGGCTGTTTATCTGGATCGTTTCTGGGTCGTTCTTCTGTCGATACTGGCCGTTATCCTGCCGATCCGTGAGCTCTGGTCTGTCATCAGCGATTTAAAGAGCAAATAAACTTGCTCGCTTTAGCGCTTTGATACCTGTCGGAATTGGTCGGGACTTTTGTCGGAATTGGTCGGGACTTTTTCAGAACGCCTTGGGTAAGATGAGTCATCTCAAAAGGAGATCAACATGAAAAAACGTCAAATCACCTACGCTCTTCCCGCCCTCATGCTCGCAACGAGCCTCGTTGGTTGCATGGTTGAAAACGACAAAACCGCTGGTGGTCCCGCAGGCAGTCCGCCTTCCAACACGAAAGCGACTGTCACTGTTGGTAACCTGAGCGATCAGACTTATGCCCGCGGCATCCTCGTCGACAAAAACGGCAATGCAATCGCTAGCCAAGAAATCAACTGCAAGGCAAAAGATACGCAGTGCAAAATTTATGTACCAACGGAGTTGAACCAACCCGTCACCCTGATTCTACAAAACACACAAGGCCAAATGGTCGGCGCCTTTGAGGCTAAAGCAGGGCAAGCCACCAGCGAGACCCTCTTCCCTTCAACCGCTTCGACAGGCATCTACCTGACTGACCAGCTCGAGAAAAAATATCTCAGCAAAGAAGGCCTCTCAGTCAATCAAGCCCATGAGCGCCTACGAACCTTCTTCCAAGACAACCCAGGCACCGGCGCTGTCGATCTTAATGTGCTCATCGCCAACTACGTTACCCTGCAGCGTGCTGCCAACCCGGGGCTAAGCGATACGCAAATCCTGGAAGCACTGGCCAAACGCCTGAAGGATGGAGAGATCGCCAAACCGGCGCAGTTCATTCTTCAAAATAAACAATCGGCCTTGGAGTTACCTCTAACCAACAAACAAAAGTTGGCGGGCGCTTTCAATGATCTCATCCAAGGCAAGATCGAAGTTATTAGCAGCGCCCATGCTCAAGAAACTTGTTCCAAAGGCCTGTCAACGTTTCTATCAGCGACATCTAAGTTTGGCGGTGCCTTCCCGATTGGGGGCAGTGTGCTGTCCGGGCTTGCCGATATTGGCCAGGAGGCTTGCGACGACACCAGCGACAAATTGGACAAACTCTCCAGCCAGATGCAAGCACTGTCCCAGAGTGTAGACAAGGTCGGCGCGAACCTTGCGGCTGCAAAAGGATTGGCTGAAGCGGGCTGGATTAATTCACGAATTGAAGCATTTAAAAAAGGGCGTAATACCATCGTTGAACGCAAGAAGCTTTACGACGACTTCCTGGACCATAATCGTCTGGCCAATAGTGTTAGAGCTGCCAACCTGGAAGAATGGTTTAAAGCAAATGGGGGGTGGGAGGCCGGTCTGAAGAAAGACGGCGCGAAAGTACCTTTGCTGGCTATTCTAAGCTCAATGAATGACATCATTAAAGAGACCACAACCATCACGGATGACGAAGGGATAAACACCTTTTTTCAGGCATTGAACGATCAATGCCTGAAAAGCGATAACATTTCATTTACGAAAAACCTCAACTTTATTGCCGTTCGCCAACAGTGCAATAACGCGATCTTCGCATCAGCTGCTTATGTAGTCTCTTACCGTGAAGCTTTGCCCATGGCCAAAGATATTTTTACGGTACTGGCGAAATACTACAAAGAGCTTGACTCAGTTGTTTATAACGCGGTGGGCTTACCCGTAGTGATGGGGGATTTATTAGACGAGAAAGAGAACAAGATTCTCTTTAAGTCTTACGACACGGCCTACACAACGACCATGAAGGTCTTTGATGCTCAGCAGGTAGCGTTTATGAAGGATCTAACGACCAAAGTCGGTCACAACAACAAGGGCTATTTTGAAGCATTCGAGGGGCTTCCCACACAATTACTTTCGCACATGACAACTGTTAATTGTGCGCAACCCAATAATCCTAGCTTACCGGCAATTACAGGGTGGTATGCACCAGATGGAAATACCTCTAACAGATACATAGAAACGAAATGCGAACTAATAGGCTACGACGATCCTGGCACTGGAGTGAGCCTTCCGTCTCGCATCAAGTCTGTATATCTTTATGAAAACAGAAAGACAACCCCAGCAAACACTCTAGGCGTTCTGAATGATCAAAAATATAACCCTATGGAGTACTACCGGGATAATTATACAAATATAGAAAAAATAAAAGGCAACCCCTTCCTATTCGAAACAGCATCATTGGTAGCATGGAAAGCTTTAAACGGTGGTATTAGTGGTGGGCTTCATTCATACAACTACAAAAAAGGATTGTTTCACTATACGGAGCAATACGGCAGTATCTATACCCGAGTACTGCTTAAAGATAAAAATGGAGTGCACTATGTAGCAACCATCAACGAAACAGGGAACACTGGTGAATTCAGGCTTCTTTGCGAAACAAGCAGCTGCAACGTCGATGCTGGCACAAAGGAATGGATTAATTTCAATGAAACGAAATTTTCAATTGATATATCCCCATTAAATAAAAAAATCGACGGGATGCACGTATACCGACTTGGCTCACCTAATTTTAATTAACCAAAAAGCCCCGTGAATCAAAAAATTCGCGGGGCTTTTTCTTTAAGATTTAATTACCTAGCTCTTTAGGTAGCACGATCATACCGTTGTCATAAGGCTTTGTACTATTTGTCAGAATTGGTCGGATTTTGTCGGAAGTTTGATGCAACTCCTTGGGTAAGATGGTTTGTATAACGAGGAGCCAGTCATGTCGCACCGCCAAACCAAATTCGCCGTTCCTGCACTTCTTGCCGCCATCAGCCTTATTGGCTGTGGAGAAGGAAATCTAGAGAACAGCACTGGCAATGGTCAGACGCCACCTAAAGCGGGTGAAGCGTACACCACCTCGATACTAGTTAACGACAAGCCGGTTCGTGAAACGCTGTACACCATCTACAGCGTTGCTGACGACCAGGGCACGATAACGAACGAGCCTTTACCGGATGCCACCCAGGAAGCGCAGCGGCCGCACCTGCTGATCAAACAATCGACCTCCACACTTGCAAGTGTCGATAAGGATGGCGCGGTCGTCGATCTGCCGGGTGGCCTGAAAAAGCTAGCGCCGCCGATTCCGCTTGCGAAGATTCAAGTCTGTTACACGGATATCTGGCGAAAACTTAAAACCGCTAAACCCGATGCGACGCGTCAGGAGCTAGCCATGGGCATCGCCCAGTTTGGTGTAACGATCGACGATCTGTGTACCTACGCAAACGCTTCCGGAATATCCCTAGACGAATACGTAGAGCTTTTCCAAACTGCCACCAAATATTTCCCTGGTCAGCCCAACTTCGAGGCCGACATGGTGCAGTTTTTTATCACGCTCAACGTCACGCCCAAGACATTTATCACAGCTCTACAGAACAAAGGCTATACCTGGGAAGACTTCATCAAACGCATCGCCGCCAACAAAGGGGATGTATACGGCTTTATCAACGGCTACCAACCTTCCGGTCTGGCATTAGAACCGTACCTCCATGACTACATGAGCCGCCCTGGACCCGTAGCCCGCGCGGTTGATCTTGAACTCAAACTGCTGAGCGCCTACCTTGCCAAAGACGTAACACCGGGCTTTCTGGCGCGCGTATCGCCTGCACGCGTTATCGCGCAAAACACCACTAATCCCACCATCGCTCAAATCGATGCTGGTATTAAGGTCGTTGAAAAGGGCTTCGAGCTGTCCGTAAAGATTTGGAAATTCCTCAAAGAAAACGTCGCGACCGTCGCCGACAAAGCCAATCACACTACTACTTCAGTGCTTTCCAAGGCGGACTCCAACACCATGAACTACGCCCACGCCAAGTATATGCAGTCACCCAAAGTAAGTTTTGTGGGTAAACGAATGTGGTGGGAGAACTATCGCGTGGACTTCAGCCTAGACGCTTACTACGATGCTAAGAACACTTCAGCGCCTGGTCAGTGGTTGCCCAAGGTTCTGGTTCATGTCAACAAAATTCAGGCGGATTGGGGATACAAGCTTGAGGGCGATGCCGAAATCGCCGGCGACCCTGTAAATATGGGCAGCCAAGATGCCCCAATTCCCGAGATTCAGGTCACCGTGAAAATGGCGGCTAGCAACTGGTCAATCCATCGCGATAACACCACCTTCATCGTCAATGGCGCTACTGGCGTTCGCATCCGAGATTAAAGAGAGGTACCTATGAATTACTTACGCCCCACCCTGCTCGCTACCACACTGTTGGTCAGTGTCTTTAACCTCACCGGCTGCGGTGAAGGTTCAAGTGGCCCCCAAGGCGCACTTTCTGCGCCGCCGCCAGATACGAAAACTATCATTTCCATAGGTAACGAAACGAACCAAACATTTGTTCGCGCCATACTTCTTGACCAAAATGGAAACTCACTAAAGACTCAAGAATTAGACTGCAAGCCTTCGGCATCAAGTTGCATGATGTACCTATCCTCCGATGTCCAGCAAACAGCAACGCTTATCGTTCAAGACAAGCAGGGACACATGATTGGCGCGTTTAGGTTCCCCAACAAACTACAGTCCTACAATGCTGCTTATCCTAACAGCCTAACAACAGGTATTTATCTTACGAACCGCCTAGTCAGAGACTATTTCCTCAAAGATGGTGTCTCTTGGCCAGAAGCCCGACAAAAACTAGAGGTCTTTTTTCAAAACTATGACAGCCCAGATGGTAGCGCCGATCTATTTGAAGAAATGGGCGATTATTATTCGAAACGCATGGCGAGCACCCCAACGTCAGAAAATGAGTTTCTCGAAACTCTTAAAAAACGACTTATGAGCGGGGAAGTTGCCAAGCCGGAGGAGTTGCCAACAAATGCAAAAAAACATACTGGGCTGAATCTTGGCCACAAAATAGTCACTGCGTATACCCAGCTCAGAACGGCTAATATAGGGTTGATCAGTACCGCGTATGCACAACAGCCATCAGATGGTTGCCCATCGGCCGTTCAAACCTACCTCTCTTGGCTGAACAATATGGCCGGAACTATCCCTGTGGTGGGAGATGCCGTTGCAGGTGCCGCAGGCTTTGCTGGAGAACTTTGCCAACCGGATACCAACGCAAAACTAGACAAGATGCTTAGCAAGCTTGAAGCATTGCAAACCAGTGTTAATCAAATTGCCAACTCTCTAGGCGTGCTCAAAGATTTCACAGAAGACGCTGCAATTAATAGTGAAACTCAAGCTTTCCAAAACATTGAAAAAAGCGCTCGTAATGATGTTAATAGGTATAAGACTTTTTTAACAATGCATAAGGCCAAAACCTTAGAAGACTATATCAAGGACGACTTCAAGGAGGACTGGGACGCTGCCATCAAAGACAATCCCGAGCTTATAACAATCCTGAAAGCACCCAATACCACCCTTGTTAGCATGAAAGACCTGGCAAAAAATGCTAGTTTTAATACCTATAGCAGTGCATTGAACAACCGCTGCAAGACCCTACAACAGAATAGGCCGGGCGTGAATTTTGTAAACGTGCGGCAGGGCTGCAACAACAACATTGTGTACAACACAGCGCTTCTAGCAGGCACACAACAATTATTAAGCCCCATGCTAACCGATATTTATAACGTGTTAGCCAAGTACAACAGTAACAGCAAATTCGGGCCCAACAAGGTGTACAACAAGATTGGCACGCCCACTGGCATCGTCACAGACTACAGTAAAGCAACAACGGAAATAAAAAACTTCTACAACATCGAGCTAGGAGCATTAGTTAAAAAGTTCCAAACCGACGTTGGGCATGACCAAAAAGGGGTTTTCAACCTTTATGAAGGCCTCGACGCGCACTTGCAGTCTAACCTTGTTGCAAAGGATTGCATAAGCTTTGTAGCTGAGCGTAAGAGATTCCCTGCAATTACTGGCTGGTACTCGCCGACCCATGATACAAAAGACAACTATATCGTGACTGAATGTAAAATGGTGAGTCACGGCTCCACTATAGGGTCAATCAAAGCTCGGTACTTTTACGAGAACCAAGGAAACGGTGTTGACCAAAACAATGTAGCGAATGTACTGGGCGTTCCCGTAGCAATGCACTACGTAAATTCGCTAAAGGCTGCTAATAACATGCGTGACGTCCAAAACAAACTGGACACAGGAACCTTGGTTATAGAGGCACCAAACATCAATGCTTTTAACAACGAGACAAATGCTGGCAAGAAAAACGGCATCATTTCGAATAGCTGGGCCACATTGTCAGACCATGTTCTACAGAACATGCCAAATCAAACTGGCTATTATCAAATCAAAATTCCCGGCAATTCTAGCGATGGCGACTGGTACACTTGGGTATCTCTAAAGGACAAACAAGGATTCCACTACGTAACACTGCTAAACACCTACGTTGTCAGTGGCGGCTACGGCGCCTATGGTGTCGGATTAATACTTAATTGCGTCACATCGGATTGTAGTCGCGAGTCCGAATGGCTTGCGTTCAAAAGGCCTGGGGAAACCAATTACGTAGTCGATCTCTCCAAACGTCCTTCTGGCCGAATCCAGCTCGGACCCCTACAGTAAAATGCTATTTAAAAAGCCCCGCGAGCTCATCACTCGCGGGGCTTTGTTTTTCTAATCCATGGTGCCTCGGGTCGGAATCGAACCGACACTCCTTTCGGAACCGGATTTTGAGTCCGGCGCGTCTACCAGTTCCACCACCGAGGCACGCGGGTAACATTATACACGGGCGCCCGCATACCACCTCGACTTTGGTTATTATTCGCCTATCAGATCACGCTATTTCTATGAAACCCCATGCCCAAAACACCGATTAAAAAGCCTAATTACAACTATCAGTGGAAGATGAGCGTGCATGATGAGTTTCGTGCTCTAGGCGCTTTTCTGCGGTTTAACTGGCTTTGGGTGCTGATCGCCATTATTGGGCTAGGCGTCTTTCTTCATGAACTCCGGCCATTTCCACCACGTACCATCACCATAGCCACGGGACAACCGAATTCGACCTATGAGGATCTTGCAGATTGGTACGAAGCGTATTTCGCCAAGCACGGGGTAAAAATTGTCCGCAAGCCAAGCGATGGCGCTGTCGAGAATGTCGAAGCACTTAGCGCCGGGGCTGTCGACGTTGCGTTTTCTCAAGGGGGGGTCCCTGTACCCAATGATGACAACGTTGTTTCGCTCGGTAGCATCCAATATGAACCGCTATGGCTGTTTTACCGTGGCCCGGAATTTCATGGCGCTGATCCACTCGAGTTTCTTCAAAAGAAGCGGCTTTCAGTGGGCGCAGAGAAGAGTGGTACACGCGCCTTTGTGATGGATCTCATCCGCCAGCATCAACTTAAAGAAGAAGACCAACAAAATCTCGTCGTTATGAATGCCGAAGAGAGCATGAAGGCAGTACTTGATGGCCGTCTCGACGGGATGTTTCTTCTGGCGAATACAGAATCAAAAGATCTCATGCCGTTGATTAACCGGTCAGATATTCACCTATGGAATTTCAGAACCGCACGCGCGATCGCTAGTAAAATCCCTTACATCACGGCAGTCACCTTACCCATTGGGGCAATTAGCTTGACCCCTATACGACCCGCGCGAGAAAAAGAGCTTGTTGCTACAACCACAACCATTTTAGCCAACGAAGTCTTGCATCCGGCTATCCAGTATTTGTTCATGATGGCAAGCACGGATTTCTATCAGCAGACTCATGTGTACTTTCCGCGACCCGGCGGTTTCCCCGCATTTACAGACACGGGTATTCCGCGAAGCGTTATCGCTGAAAAGTATCTGAATGTAGGCCCGAGTGGTTTTGAACACATGCTGCCGTTCTGGCTTGCGAGTTTTATCGACCGTATATGGCTTATGCTTGCTGCGTTGGTTGCCGTTGCGTATCCATTAATCCGCATGGTGCCCCAATACAGAAAGTTTCATTTCAAATACGATCTTGATGATCGCTACATTGATCTGATGCGAATTGAAACTGCCGCATACGATGCCAAGACGACTCAGGACATGGCGCAGATCTGGCGTGCATTTAACGAACTGGAACAACGAATTTCTGAAACCTGGGTACCCTCGGGCTCCAAAGAAAAGTTCTTCACGTTTTGCAATGCCATGGAACTGTTGCGGCTTCGCCTGGAACGAATTGAGGAAAAATTCGCCAAGAACACCCCGTAAATACAGGACGGGGCTTGAAGGCTTCTGCTGCACGACTTGCGCCCCAACCTTTATACTTGCGCCTCATGAGCGCAAATGCACCCACTTCTCTTTCAAAACTGAGTGATTACGACTTCGAACTGCCGGATTCGTTGATTGCTCAGCACCCGGCTGCCGAGCGCACGGCAAGCCGCCTACTCTTGGTGAATGGTGCTGACCTCACCGACCAACAGTTTACGAACCTACCCAGCCTGCTGAGTCCGGGCGACCTGCTGGTGATGAACGATACGCGGGTGTTACGCGCCCGCTTTTTCGGCCAAAAAGATACCGGCGGCCAGGTTGAGGTATTGATTGAGCGGATCACCGGCGCAACCGGTCGCGAAGCCCGCGCCCAGATTCGTGCCAGCAAGTCACCCAAACCCGGCACCCGCTTACGCTTAGCCGATGCCTTTACCGTAGAAGTGACGGGCCGCGACGGCGAGTTCTTTGTGCTCGCGCTGCCACCAGAAGAAACTCAAGATTTCTGGCAACTGACGGAAGCGCACGGCCTGCTGCCGCTGCCACCCTACATTACGCATGCGCCGGGCAGTGATGACGAAACTCGCTACCAAACCGTTTACGCCAGAAACCCGGGGGCCGTTGCTGCACCAACAGCGGGCTTGCACTTTGATGACGACATGCTGTCGCAACTCAACGCCAAAGGGATTGAAACCGCCACGGTCACCTTACACGTGGGCGCCGGCACCTTTCAGCCCGTGCGCGCTGAAAACCTTGACGAGCACGTGATGCACCATGAGTGGTATCACCTACCGGAAACCACAACACAGGCCATCGCCGCCTGTCGTGCGCGTGGCGGCAAAGTCGTTGCCGTAGGTACGACCTCTTTGCGCGCCCTGGAATCCGCTGCGAAGTATCAAAACATTTCACCGGGCGGCTTGTTGAAGCCCGATAGCCGCGAAACTGATTTATTTATCCGCCCCGGCTATACCTTCAAAGTGGTTGATCGCCTGATCACCAACTTTCACTTACCCAAATCCACCTTGCTCATGCTGGTGTCGGCCTTTGCCGGTTACAACCCCATGCGTGCGGCCTACGAAAATGCCATTTCGCAGCAATACCGCTTTTTCAGTTATGGCGACGCCATGCTGCTTACCCGAAACGATACCGCCCTATGAATTTTGATCTGATCACCACCGATGGTGCAGCCCGCCGCGGCCGCTTAACGCTGGCTCATGGCCAAGTCGACACCCCCGCCTTTATGCCGGTAGGCACCTATGGCACCGTAAAGGCCATGACGCCAGAGGCACTGGCAAATACCGGCGCCCAGATCTGCCTAGGCAACACCTTCCACCTCTGGCTACGCCCGGGCATGGAGGTAATCAAGCAATTCGGCGGCCTCCACAAATTTATGAATTGGGACAAACCCATTCTGACGGATTCTGGTGGTTTTCAGGTATTTTCGCTGGGTGATCTACGCAAGATAACCGAAGAAGGCGTCAAGTTCGCTTCGCCGATTGATGGTGCAAAGCTGTTTCTGACCCCGGAAATCTCCATGCAGATCCAGAAGGATCTGAATAGCGACATCGTGATGATCTTCGATGAATGCACGCCGTACCCGGCCGATTACAAAACCGCCGCCGAATCGATGCGCCTCTCGCTACGCTGGGCGCGCCGCTCACGCGATGAACATGATCGCCTGGAAAACACCAATGCCCTGTTCGGTATTGTTCAGGGCGGCATGCACGAAGCCCTGCGCGATGAATCACTGGCCGGTCTGAAAGACATTAATTTCAACGGCTTCGCCATTGGCGGCCTATCGGTCGGCGAACCCAAAGAAGACATGATGCGCATTCTGGCGCACACGGCACCGCAATTACCGACCGACAAGCCCCGTTACCTCATGGGCGTGGGCACACCGGAAGACCTGATGGACTCGGTTGAACAGGGTATCGACATGTTTGACTGCGTGATGCCGACACGAAACGCAAGAAACGGCCATCTTTTTACCCGTTTCGGCGACGTTAAGATCAAGAACGCCCGCTTTAAAACAGAACAAGGCCCGCTCGACCCTACCTGCAATTGCTACACCTGCCAGAATTTCAGCCGTGCCTACCTGCACCATCTGTTCCGTGCCGGCGAAATCCTCTCGAGCATTCTGAACACCATCCACAACCTGCACTATTACCAGACGCTCATGGCCGAAATGCGCAGCGCCATTGAAAACGGCCAGTTCACCAGCAAAGTCAGCGCCCTTCGCAGCGACAGACAACGCGGCGTGTAATCAGTCTGTCGTGCTAAAAATGCTAGAATTAGCGCTTTAGTTAGTCAACCTCGCTGGAGATTACCCCGTGCCCGCATCGATTCAAGAAAGCCTGAGCCAGTTCCTGCCATTGATCGCCATGTTTGCGATCCTGTACTTCCTGATGATTCGTCCTCAGATGAAGAAGGCCAAAGAACACAAAGCACTGATCGCTGGTCTGCAAAAAGGTGACGAAGTCATCACCCAAGGCGGTCTGGCGGGTAAAGTCACTGCCATCGGCGACAACTACATCAAGATCGAAGTCGGCTCAAACAGTGCCGGCGCAGTAGAAATTACTGTACAGCGCCCGGCCATCGGCATTGTTCTGCCGAAGGGTTCGCTCAACTCGCTGTAATCAACCGGATTTGCACCCTATCGTGCACGTTCGACCCGGGGGCTTCGGCCCCCGTTTGACTTTTCTGTGACCTGTCATGAATCGCTACCCGCTCTGGAAATACATTGTTGTAGCCATCGCCCTTGTTATCGGCGTGCTCTACACCTTGCCCAACTTCTTTGGTGAAACACCCGCCGTACAGGTGTCGCCAATCCGCGCCACGCTGAAGTCTGATGACAAGCTGTTACAGCAAGTCACTGCTGCGCTCGATAAGAACGGGATCTCCAGTGCCGGTGCCTTCTTAGATACAAACGGCGTTAAAGTCCGCCTGCCGGATACCGATACGCAGCTCAAAGCGCGCGACGTTCTGGAACATGCGTTCAACCCGAAAGCCGATGATGCCCAGTACGTAGTGGCACTGAATCTGCTCTCCGCCTCACCCAAGTGGCTCACCTCAATTCACGCCCTGCCGATGTACCTGGGTCTGGATCTGCGCGGTGGGGTGCACTTCTTGCTGCAAGTGGATCTGCAAGGCGCGCTGACCAAGCGTATCGACGCAACCTCTGCCGACATCCGTACCCTGCTGCGTGACAAGAACATCCGTCATGCCGGTATCACCCGTGAAGACCAGCGCGTGGTGATTCGTTTCCGCGAAGCGGATTATCGCAATCAGGCGCGTGCGGCACTTGTCACCGGCCAGCCAGACATCAATTTTGCAGAGCAAACTGTTAGCGGCGATGCGGCCCTTGTAGGCACCTTCAAACCTGAAGCGATTAAACGCATTCAGGAATTTGCCGTTAAACAGAACATCACCACCCTGCATAACCGGATTAACGAGCTGGGCGTGGCTGAACCGATCATCCAGCAATCCGGGCCAGACCGCATTGTGGTGCAACTGCCTGGCGTACAGGACACTGCCAAGGCCAAAGACATCCTGGGCCGCACAGCCACGCTGGAAATCCGCATGGTGGACGACACCCCGGGCGCACTGGAATCGGCACTCAATGGCAATGTACCTGCAACTGCTGAGCTCTATACTGAGCGTGGCGGCAACCCGATCCTCGTTAAGAAAGTGGTCGTACTTACTGGGGAACGCTTGAACGATGCGCAACCGGGCTTTGATAGTCAAACACAAGAGCCCGCCGTGCATCTGACCCTGGACTCTGCCGGCTCACGCATCTTCCGCGATATCACTCGCGAAAATGTCGGCAAGCGCATGGCCATCCTGCTCATCGAAAAGGGCAAAGGCGAAGTCATTACCGCCCCGGTGATCCGCAGCGAAATCGGTGGTGGCAAGGTACAAATTTCCGGTCGCATGACCACGGTAGAAGCCAATGAAACATCATTGCTGTTGCGTGCCGGTTCACTGGCTGCACCGATGGATATCATCGAAGAACGTACCGTTGGCCCATCGCTGGGTGCCGAGAACATCTCGCGTGGTTTCCACGCCACGCTGTGGGGCTTTGCTGCCATCGCAGTGTTCATGATCATCTACTACGGCATGTTCGGCGTGATCTCTGTGCTGGCGCTGTCATCGAACCTGCTGTTCCTGGTAGCTATTCTCTCGCTGCTACAAGCCACACTCACCTTGCCAGGTATTGCCGCTATTGCGCTGGCGCTGGGTATGGCGATTGATGCCAATGTGCTGATTAACGAACGCATTCGTGAAGAGCTGCGCAATGGTTCAACACCACAAGCCGCCATTGCCGCAGGTTACGAACGTGCCTTCGACACCATTCTGGACTCAAATATCACCACCCTGATCGCTGGTCTGGCGTTGCTGATTTTTGGTTCGGGTCCGGTGCGTGGCTTTGCCGTGGTGCACTGTCTGGGCATTCTGACTTCGATCTTCAGCGCCGTGGTGGTTTCACGCGCGCTGGTCAACATCATCTACGGCCGCCAGAAGCGTCTGACCAAGATTTCCATTGGTCAGGTCTGGAAGCCTGAATCCAACCAACCTACTGCCTAAGACGGAGCGACGATCATGGAACTTTTCCGCATCCGCAAAGACATTCCTTTCATGCGCCATGCGCTGGTGTTCAACATTATTTCGTTGCTCACCTTTTTGCTGGCAGTCTTTTTCCTGGCGACCCGTGGCCTACACTTCTCGGTGGAATTTACCGGCGGTACGCTGGTCGAAGTCCAGTACAAACAGGCCGCTGATCTGGAAGCCATTCGTGGTGGGTTAGCCAAAGCCAACTTCCAGGACTATGCGGTACAGAACTTCGGCTCCAGCCGTGATGTACTGATTCGTCTGCCACTTAAACCATCACAAAGCACCGCGGCCATTGGCACAGGCGTGATGGAGGCACTAGATGCCAACGCCCCAGGCGCCCAACTACAACGCGTGGAATTTGTTGGCCCACAAGTGGGTGAAGAACTGGCACACGATGGTGGCCTGGCCTTGCTGCTCGTCATTATCGGCATCATGCTCTATCTGGCATTACGCTTTGAGTGGCGTTTTGCGGTATCCGCCATCATCGCCAACCTGCACGACGTGATCATTATTCTGGGTTTCTTCGCCTTCTTCCAATGGGAGTTCTCATTGCCGGTGTTGGCTGCGGTTCTGGCCGTGCTGGGCTACTCGGTGAACGAATCGGTGGTGGTATTTGACCGGGTGCGTGAAACCTTCCGCAAGAAGCGCGGCATGACCACCCCACAGATTCTGGACCATGCCATTACCAGCACCATCTCCCGCACCATCATCACCCACGGCGCCACAGAAATGATGGTGCTCTCGATGCTGGTGTTTGGTGGCGATGCCCTGCACTACTTTGCCCTGGCACTCACCATCGGCATTCTGTTCGGCATCTACTCATCGGTGCTGGTCGCCAGCCCGTTAGTTATGTGGCTAGGCGTATCCAAAGAACACTTCATTAAGCCTGTGAAGCGCGTTGAAACAGCGAATGAAGACGGCGCTTGCGTTTGATTTAAGCTGACTCACCATTTGAGCGCCACCCTCGGGTGGCGTTTTGCTTTCAGGCTTTAGGCTGGCTCAAACCGCGAGCAGTGTGTGCGACCTGTTCTGCTCGCTTACGCCAGCCTTCCCCGAAATGCACATAGGTCGGCAATAGTCGATAGAAATTTTGTCGGGCCTCGGTATACGCCTCAATCAGCCCATCAAGTCCGTGCGTTGTCACGAAGTCGTTCACGGCAGCCAGGGTCTTGGGGCCGATACCGCCATCGGCTGTGACACCCACGATTCGTTGCAACAGCCGTGCCGCCTGGGCTGGCCCGGTATTTACCGCCGTATCAAAGACCGCTAAATCCAAACCGTCTGGTAGTTCATCACAGCGGCAGGCATCCCAATAGCGTTTGCGATAGATGTCTGCTAAATGATCGTCTGGGATAGCGCGCAATTCGTCATGAGAGACATCGCGACCAAGATAACTGGCGTAGGTTCTATGGGTAACGCCCTTCATGGTGGCACGGTAATCCCCCCTTTAGATAAGCGAGATCAGAAGTAGAATTTTCTCGTAACGAGGAGTTCTACATGAAGAAGTCTAAATTCACTGACAGCCAGATCATGGAAGCCCTAAAACGGGTTGAGGCTGGCTTATCAGTTCCTGAGATTTGCCGAGAGCTG
>JACCDN010272960.1_pt1 | contig 40833 bp, 39 predicted proteins | sample 7441691 | NCBI WGS metagenome assembly JACCDN01 (sample SAMN15323439, study PRJNA562643) | freshwater metagenome | isolation source: river surface water | place: USA:Blue River Watershed | collected 2017-08-16 | reverse complement strand
AGGTCATGCAGCGCACCAACAACCGGCAGCAGCCTTGGGATTATGGAAGCCTGACCGGGGGCGCATTGGTGCTTTCTGCGATCAGGTCGAAGTAGGGCTGCTCATCGCCATGGCTTGACCATGGTCGATGACTTTAACTTTCTCAGGTGCAACACTCTATTTCGATTGGCCAATGAAAAACACGATTTATTATCTTCCTGGTTGGGGCGGGCAGCTTGGTACTGGTTTAGGTAAAGCACTGATGAGCCGAGGCTTTGATGTGGCTGGAAGAGAGACGCGAGGCGACTTCAAGGACATTGGATTTAAGGAACAAGTCAACTGCGTAGCTGATGACTTACAAGCGCATTTTTGGTCAGTTGACTCACGTGTGATTGCAAATTCTTTTGGCGGGTATCTTTTTTTGCACGCGCAAAGCATGCTACCTCCTTACCCTGGGAAGGTTCTATTGCTTTCACCGATAGTAGGCGTGTTTGATGACAGTAGCCGCGACATGCACTTCATACCGCCTTATGCTGAGCGCCTGTTTGAACTGATTGAGGAGGGTAGGATGACTTCACCCCTTAACTCGCAAATTCACACGGGTGAGAACGACTGGCAAAGTCAACCCGTTGCGGTCTCCAAACTGGGCACGGCCCTGAAAATTCCTGTCTCAATCGTTCCGGGGGCAGGGCACAAACTGCCAACTCCTTATGTCTCAGCTCTTTTGGATACTTGGTTAGCTTGTAGCCCTTAATTGATTCAGGCTTCAAGATCAAGGCCAGATAAATGCCTGTTTAAGGCAGTGCTCAATAACGCTCACCATCCCACTCACTCCCCAAGCCCAACGCCTTCATCTTTCCGGCATTCTTAATGAATTTTTGCCCCTTCAAGGAGTAGAAGTGGCGCAAGAAATAGGTTGTATTCTTTAGGTCTACTCTTGTTTGGTCCTCATTGATTTTTGACCTTACTCAGGCTCACGCCTTGAGCCTACCGCCCCCTAATCTGACTGCTCAACACAGAGGGGAGTTCAAGATGTACAAAAGCACCGAGCAAAGCCAAATCGACAAGCTGGTCTGGTCAATGATCAAGGGTAGCCAAAGTCCAGCCGACTTTCGCGATTTCTACCGATTCGCCACCTATCGCCCTACCTACACCCGTCTCGCACACGAACATCTGCACCAGCACAAGGGCAACCCATCCGCCCCCCGTTTGTTGGGGCACGCCGTCAAGGAATTGGTCTACCTCGCTGATGGGGGCAGTAATGTGGCAGCATTTCATGCGGGTCGCGCATACCTCTGGGGCCTCGGTGTCCCGTCTCAAATCGAAACCTCCATTGAGCACTTCACCAAGGGTGCAGAGCGCGGCGACACCCGCTGCATGCTCTCGCTGGGGCGCATCCATTTCAAGCGGGATAAGGCGCAATCTCTTCATTGGTTACAGCAGGCGCTGAACGCTGGGGACGAGTCGTCCCAATGCTTCCTGGCTGACCACTACCCAGATGAGTACGACGAACGTCTTGGTATGGGCTCACTCAGCAATGAGCCAGCTGCGGTGTACTTCTATGCCCAGCGTCTGATGGAACAAGCGAACTGCCCCCAAACCCGTCGGCTCGCGATGAGGGAAATGCGACGTGCTGCCCAGTTGGGCGAAGGGCTTGCCTGTGTGTCTTTGGGTTTTGTTTTTTCTTTTGGCAAATGCGGTCAAAAAATCAACCTTGAAGAGGCTGAAGCGCACTACAAGCGCGCCTATGAGCTGGGGCAAGAGGCGGGGCTCGCGCAATTTGGCCGGTTACTCATCTCGCGCAAGATTGATCCGCCAAGAGGAGAGGGCTTCCTCGAACAAGCGGCATGGCTTGGAAATGATCAGGCGCAATTTTTTCTGGGTAAGCATTGCCTCACCATGGGGATCACCCCCGAGAAAAAAGCCATGGGTTTTAACTGGCTCCTCCAAGCCGCCAATCAAGAAAACGGCTCAGCCATCTATTGGGTTGCGCAAGCCCTGCTCGAGGGAACTGGCGTTGAGGCATCACCTGAAGTGGCCATGGATTGGCTCGAAAAGGGCAGCGCCTCGGGCTCGGCTGATTGCCAGTCTGCTCTCGGGGTGTCTTTGCTGCATGGACTGCACGTGCCCCAAGACAAGGCTCGTGCTCACAACCTCTTTCATCTGGCCAGTCTCCAGGGGGAGGCCTGGGCCACCTATTTGCTAGGCGTCACCTACGAGCAAGGTGATGGTGTGGAGGTCAATCTCGAAGAGGCCATCGCATGCTTTGAAAAGGCCAGCTCAGAAATCACTCGCGCCAAGTACTGCTTGGGACGGCTCTATTTCTTTACAGAAGATCCAGGTATTCAGGACCGTGCCCTTGGGGTCAAATGGATCAAACAGGCTGCTGACGAAGGCGACGCCGACGCCCAAGCCCTCTTGGGCGATATCTTCTTGCGAGGCTGGGGCGTCGAGCCCAATGCCAACAAGGCGTGCGAATGGTTCAAGCAAGCGGCTGATCTCGATCATGCCCATGCCAACCTGGAACTCGCCAAGCTCTTGCTCGAGGGTTCACGCCCCCCAGCCGACAAGCAATCGGGCATTCGCCACATGATGAAGGCAGCCTCTTTGGGGCATGAAGAGGCCGTGGCCTGGGTTCAGCAGCATCTCCCCGCACAGCCGCAGTGGCTTCAAGATCTGAAGACCTCGTCCTCCTCAGAGGGGCAAACCGACTCGCAGGACGGTCAAATCAATGCGGCGTGATGGTCAATGACCATACCGGGTCTGGGCATGCCCTCAGTATTGAGCGATCGATTGCTGAAGGGCGGTCTTGACCTGATCAACAAGCGAGGCAGGCCCAAGCACTTGGACGTCTGCTCCAAACTTCAAAATATCACCCAATAATTCGCGCGAGTCAGAGTAGGGGACCTCCAAGGTGTAACTGCCATCCGCATGAACCACGCCTTTCTGGTCTGGGTGCCATTCTTCGGCCTGAACCCAGCGTGCTCGCATGGGGTTGAATTTCAATTTGGCTCGGTTCAAGGCTTCGCCGCCGAAAATCCCGTAACCCGATTGCATGACGGCTTTGATTTCCTTCGCATTCACCTCTTTTGCTGGTGTGTCCAGGATGGTGCACTGAGTGATGGCATCGACCGAGAAATTGAGCAGTTTGTTGCGCAAATGGCAGTAGGCGTCGACATACCAGTTGTCCCGGTAATGCACCAATTGCTGGGGTGAAATGTCGCGCTCTGTGGTCTCGTTGCGCTGGCGGTTGAAATGGTGGATGTGAACCCGCTTGCGCTCGAGTGTGGCTTGAGCGAGCTCTTCAAAGCACTTGAGGGTTAAGCGACGTTTGCCCGCATGAACCGCACGGACCCGGTGGGTCAGCGCCTGAGGGTCTAGGCCTTCAGAGCCCAATAATTCAGTCAGTCGGTCCTGCAGGGGTTGCAATTTGGGACCAAGTAAACCGGGCTCCAACTCGGTGATCATGTTTTGGATGGTCAATAGCCCCAGCAATTCTTTTTGAGAAAAAACCAAGCCAGGGAGCTCATAGGCTTGATCCGGGTTTTTCAGTTGGTAGGCCTTCTCGAATGAGTCATAAATGATGTCGTGGTGGTAAAAGTCCCGCAGCTTTTCCAGGTCGCGCTTGAAGGTGGCTTCCGAAATTTCAAACTGATCCAGAAATTCTTGCTTGGTGACCAAGCGTTTGCGCTTGAAGATTTCTGTGTATTTGTAGATCCGATCAAGTTGAGTCATGGTGAATCCGTACGGCGATTTCAGATGAGTTTAAAGACAACAAGAGGGGCGTAACCTGGGTATTCCCCCGGTTAACCCCTGAGCTTTTGTTTGGGTCAAAAGGTTCTGCTTTATCTCGGGGTGCGCCGCCCGCGGCCTTCGCTTTCTTTGCGCCTCAGGAATGCAGGCATCTCCGAATCAGTCTCGTCTGCGGCGTACCGGATCTCACTTTTGAAGGCCAAGCTCGACATCCTTGCAGACGAATAGCTCACCTCTTTGGCCATCATTTCCATGTCGCTTTCGGCCAGGCGACGCATCTGCGCCAGCTTGGCGTGCAGCCAGGGGTGCTCGCCAAATTGCAGCTCCAAACGTGCGATTTGCCGTTGTGCTTCATCCCTTTTGCCCGCCTTAGCCAGCTCCCTCAGGATCATCGCCTCCCGACCAAATTCGAGCTCTTGCAGGCGCCTCTCGACCAAAGGGTCGACCAACATGCTTTGCCAGGCAGAGCGGCTGACAACGGGCAGCTGAAGCATGGCGCCATTGGCAGACACGGTTTGACCTTGCAAGTCGATGGCCGTGACTGAAACCGCCAACAGATCGCGCATCGAATCCTCTGCCGATGTGCTCAGGTGTAGGCGGACGGCCAGCCAGGCCTCTGCGCCCCATGCCAAATCGGTCATGGGGTGGCTGCCATCGGGGTGTGGAGTTGTGTGTCCACCCAAAACTTCCACAATCACACCAGGTGCGGGAATCAATTTGGCGCGGATGCCACGCCAATACATCGCCTGGAGCAAGGCCAGCTCTTGATCAAAACTGTCGTAGAGGTCCTCAGCCGTTTGCCCGTAATACTGCTGGCCGCCCCCGGCCTTGGCCATCGCAATCATCAAATCTTCGTTGAATCCGCGCCCCAAGCCGACATTGGTTGTGCTCACGCCGCGTTCAAACCATGCCTTGCACTGCTGTGCGATGGTGTCGACGTGCGTTTCGCCCCGGTTGGCCTGGCCGTCTGATAGCAGCACCACCCGCGAGATGGCCGATGGTGTCGCGCCATCTAGCTCGGTGGCACCCCTGAGCCAACCGCTGTGCAGGTCAGTGGCCCCCCCACTTTGAATCCGATCGATGGCCTCTTCGATGGGAGCGAGCGAGGTCACCAAGCCAAGTGGGAGCATGACCTCCACTTCATCGTCGTAAGTGACCAGGCTCATTTGGTCTTGAGGCGTGAGGTGCTTGGCAATGTGCATCACGCAGCGCAGCGCCTCGGTCAGCGGACGGCCATTCATGCTGCCGGATCGGTCTACCACCAAAGCCAAGCGCTTGGGGTGATGGGTCAAGGCGTGATCGGCCGGCCAATCAGGGGCTTGCAGGCGGATCAGTACATCGAGGTGGCCGCCTGAGGCGCAGACAGCCGCTTTGAGCGGCGACAGGAGGAGGGTGGCTTGGGTCATGGTGTTGTCCTTATGTGTGGAACAGGGGAATTCAATTCGGGGTGGGTGAATGGGTGTGGGGCGTGACAAGTAGGGGCTTCAGAATTCCTCCCAATTGCCAAGGGCTACCATGTCCACTTTGTCTTTCGGACAGATGGGTGGGCCATAGGCCAGGAATTTTTTGAACATGGGGACCTGAAATCCGCAGGTCGGGCATTTGGCGCGTGGGCGGCTTTGGCGCGCGGCCTTTTGTCGGCTGACCTTGATGTGCCCGTGGGGGTATGGCCCCAACTGCATAAGCAAGGCTTCAAGTGTGGGCTTGAGGAGTGGCCCTGCGCCGGCCGATCGCATCGGGCCAGTGAGACCGACCTTGAGAGCGATCTTTTTGAATTCAGCCCCGTGCTTGTGCTCACAGTTGTCGACGGCGTGAACCAATTCGTGAACCAGGGTGTCGAGCACCTCGTAGGCAGTGGCCAGGATGGGTGAAACAAAGATGTGATTGAGGGCGTCTGCCGAGCTCTTGGTGGACCAGCATTGCCCGATGTGACCGCTTCGCACGCCTGAGCTGGTGAACCCACACGACACTTGGCAAACCGGCACCACGTAGCCTTTCTCGGCAAACACGGGGCGCAAGAGGTCGATGGCAGCCAATAGCCAAGATTCACGGGTAGGGTGTTGGGTCATAGGAAACAGCTTGAGGGTTGCGGGAAAGGAAGGATGAGCGCCCAAGAGCTCACCGAATGACCCCGTGGGCTGTTCACTCATCCAGTACGGGTTTGCCTGAGCACGGGTTCTTGGCCACGCCAACTAGCTCACGGCATGAGCCCTTCTGGACGCACAATCCCCTGTCCAGTTGTAATGAGCCCCCCCCTATGACAATGAAGTACTTTTGGGTTGCGTCATTGGTTTTGGCCAGCCAAGCCATGGCGTCCCAGTTTGAGCCGCCATATTCCCTTTCCAGAGAGCGGGTCCAGATTGAGGTTCAGGCCAATGGCGAATCAGAAATTCGCGACGACATTTGCCACCGGGTCAAAACACAAGTCGCAGTGGGGTACCTTGGCGAATGGCGCTTGACCTTCATCAGCACAATGGAGCAGATGGATGTACTCGATGCCTATACCCAACTCCCCAATGGCGAGCGAATCCCTGTGGCCAAGGACCGCATCCTTTTGCAAGATGGCGATGGCGATGGTGAATCCGTGATTCATACCGACATCAAAAGCTACCTGATTGTTTACCCCCGGGTCGAGGTGGGCGCCGACCTTTGTTACAGCACACGAACGGTTCAGGCCAAACCCTATTTCGGGCGGCATTTTTCATGGACCCGTTACTTCAGCCCCCACCTCAACCACGACAGCTCAGAATTTGTACTCACTGCAGCACCGCAATCGGGTGTGAGCGTCGATATGAAAGGGGTCGATGCCCAGCCAATGGAGGTGCTGCCTGACGGGCGACACCGTTGGCGTTTTCAATACCAATACGCCAAAGCACACCCTAAGGAGCCTGATCAGGTCAGTTACCTCGACTTTGCCCCCTTCATCTCGATTTCAACGTTCAAAAACTACGCGGAGTTGGCCGTCGCCTATCAATCGGGCTTGAAAGGTAAGACCGATGCCTCCCCAGCCATCAAAAATCTGGTGAAGGATCTGACCAAAGGCCTGACCGACGATTTGTCCAAGGTGGCGGTGATTCACAACTGGGTCAGTCAGAACATCCGGTACCTTGGCATCTATTGGGCGGACGGCGGCTATGTGCCGCATGCGGCAACTGAGGTATTTCAAAACCGGTATGGCGACTGCAAAGACCATGCTTTGTTGCTCGAGGTGATGCTCAAAGAGGCGGGCATTGAAAGCACACCCGTTTTGATCTTCTTAGGCAAACGGTTTGTCTTGCCCAAGCAAACGGTGATGTCTGCCTTCAACCACGTGATCACCTACGTGCCTAGCCTGGATGCCTACCTTGATTCGACAGCCAGGTTCGCACCGATGAGCACGTTACCTGTCCAGGCGATGGACAAATTTGCGCTGCATGTGTCCGACGGCAAAATTTACAAAACAAGACCAGGTGATGTCGATACCGAATCCACCCTGACCATGACCAAATGGGACCTCAGGCGTGATGGCAGTTTGTTGGGGGAGGCCATCTCGTCGGCAAAAGGCAGTTTTGACCTGCGATTAAGGGAGATTCGATTTGTCGATCAGGGCAGAACCAATGAGGCCTTGTCTGAGCGCTACATGGGGCGGTATATGGAAAGGGGGCATGGCTTCATGGATCCATCGGAGCCTGATCGCCTCAATCAACCGCTTGAGGTGGTAGCCCATTTTGAGATGGAACCTCTGGTGAACATTCCAGGCCCGAGTGCGTTGACCTTACCAACCGGCATGGTGATGGGCTGGATTCGGGGCGTGGCCTCTAAAAATCAGATTCAGCATGCCACACACCCATTTACGTGTGCACCCAGAAAGCATGTGGATCAAATCCAGGTCCGCTTACCCAGGGGCATCCAGTTGATGCGCCTGCCAAGCGATGTCCAGGTCAAGCGTGGCCCCTTCAGCTACACCGCCCGCTATGTCCGAAAGGGCAATCTCGTTCGTGTTCAACGAACCTACGCCGTTGAAACCCAATCGCATGTGTGTGATGCCAGTCTCAACGACGATTTCAATGCCGTCCTCAAGGCGATGCGCAGGGACATGCGGGCTCAATTCTTCATTCAGTGAGTGTGGTGAACCATGACCGCTCAAGTGACCGAAAAGCTGATCTATCAAGGCAAATCCTATGACATGTGCACCAACCCTCTGGGCAGCCTGCTCAAGCAGCGGGGCTTTGGCCGATTGGTATCGCCCCATACCGCTTGCTGGCGGGGCTATGTCGGCACGTGGACGGTGGAGTCCGACGCCCTCTACCTCACCGACATCAAGGCTTACGTTAGGGCAGAGGAGGGAGATGACTCAGACCGCCAGATCTGGGGCATGGCTGAACTGTTCCCTGAGGCTTCAAATGGCGTTTTTGCCCATTGGTATTCTGGTGAGGTCAGGTGCCCTATGGGCAAACGCTTGCAGTACGTGCATGCGGGTTATCAAAGCCAGTACGAATTTGATTTGTTTTTGAACTTTAAGTTGGGACGCCTGATGGACCGTCGAACGGTGATCAATGGAAAGTCGGATGATCCAAATGCCACTAATGGTTATTCGGTGAATGCATTGACTAAATTTTGACCTTAGTACCTCAGCATGAATAGTTTTAGCTTTTTCGAATGGCCTCAAACTTGGCAGCACTGGGTTCTTGTCTATTTGCTTGTTGGCTATGCATTTGTTCTGTTGCTGGTGGTTTATGGCGCGATTCGCAAGTATTTGAAGCGCAAAAGAGACCGTCTGTTTTGGAATGAGCCCAGTGTGACTTTAAGCGGGTTGTTGACTGACTCCATGAAGCGCAGGGAAGTCATAAAGAAAATGGGCGCATTGAACCTGTACGCGATCGTATGGCCAGTGGTGGTGGGCGTAGGGCTAGACATGTGTTGGGACACCATCAAGCCGAAACCTCCAAGGCCATACTGGGAACGCGACCCACGGGACATGGACAGTTCAAACGGTAAAGTTTGTGAATCCTTCATAGAGGACTTGGTCGAACGCGTGGACCCTCACTCCGTGGCTGCAAGCAATCTGATCAAAGACCCGTTAGGCAGAACTCCCCCAGTTCCATTTGGTCATTTGAACCCAGGTTGGACAAGTTTAATGAACGGTTACAAGGCGTCCGATGCGCTGTGGTCGTTTGAGATCAAGCCGGTGATGTCGGGGAACTATGAAATTCGCTCTTTCAAGCGTGGGTACGCTCTTGTGCGCGAGGGCAAAGTGATAGACGAACTGGTCATTGAGTGGTCGTGACCAAGAAGTTTTAATCTTTGGAGGAGAAGATGACCCGGATGGATTTTGATCGAAAAGGTTTATTAACCCATTTTCTTGATGGGTTTCATTTGAACAGGAAGGGCGAGCATGGCCCAAGCCACTGGTCGCGAGTTCGCTACCACGCATTGAGAGTGGGGAAGGAAACGCATGCGGATTTGTTGGTGGTTGAACTGTTTGCCTTTATCCACGACAGCAAACGACTCAATGAGTTCATAGATCCTGATCATGGCCGTCGAGCTGCCAGTTTCGCTAGGGAATTGAACGGGCAGTTCTTTCAACTCACTGACCCTCAATTAGAAAAGCTCTGCTACGCCATGTCGTTTCACAGCGATGGTGGCGTCCATGAGGACCCCACCATTCAGACCTGTTGGGACGCTGACCGGCTGGATCTGGGGCGTGTTGGCAAAAAGCCGCGAGCCCAATACCTGTCGGCCACAGCGGCCAAGCACATTGAATCAGCTTACAAAATGAGCTTAGGGCACGGTTCCGATCAGGATTTTGGCTTTTGATCAGTGACGGATCCAGGCGGCGTCGCTCAAGCCGGGGTGGAGTCGGTCCTCTGAAAATTGCCAGCCGTACTCTCGCCAAATCTGCTCGAGCTTTTTGAGGGGCTCAGAATCCATGCCGATCCAGCCTGGCGTCATGGCGTCCACCAACTGGTTGGCAATCTCCGCATCGTTCACTGCTTCAATTCGTGCTGCCGCTTGCCGTTGGCATGGGCTTAGCTTGCTGTTGTCTACAAATGTTTGAATGACCAGCTGGCTTGACTCTTGCGACCACTTTCCTAAAAAGACGCCGTGGGGGTTAGGGATCAGAATTTGTAATCGAGCTGCTTCATCCGAGCCTTGGGAGTTGTTGATGCGCCCCAAAACTCTGGCCGCCAATATGGCGACTGGTAACAAGTCTGAAAGCTCTGCGTTGATGGCTGAGATGTCTTGGTTCTGCAGCGGGGTACGAATCAAGCCTGCGCGTTGAATCACACGGTCAATGACATGCGCCGCAACGGTGATCTTGAGCTTTAGGTGTTGCAACCTGCCAGGCCTCGTGAAGCACATGGCTTCGATGCAAGCACCTGAATCTTTGTAGTAGAAGCCGGATTCCGCATCAGGCTTGAGCATGAGGATGACTGAACTGGCCTTGGAGCAGGTGATGGAGGTTGCGCTATAGACTGGGAGGAGCGGTCCCAGCATTCGGCCTGCAAGCTCCAAACGATCTTTGAGTTGCTTGTCGCTTTTGATGCGCATGTACGGTGACTGATTACGCATCTGTGCCTTCTCTAGCCTTTGTGTGTAGGTGGCGTGATGAGTGGCTAGCTTTTGGAAGTAGGCCTTGCGGATCCCTCTCGCCAGGGACTTGTCGATGACCGGGGCTCCAGGATTTGAGCTCCAGGTTTGCAAGTGGTAGCCGGATGAAGTGAATGTTTGGACCGAAGAAACCATCTGTGCCTCCAAGTTATGACTTTTGTGGAAAGTGGGCTGGAAGTGCTAGGGTAGGGGGGTGTAAGCTCATAGGGTGAGCCTGGCTTCAAGTTCCTCCAGAGCTTTGCTAAAGCATTGCAATGGTTATCAGTTAGCTCAATCACTCAATCACACAAAATGCCGACTAAATATCATCTTCCTGATTTTCTTGATGGTGTCGTCTCCCAGCTTAGGTACGGCCGATGGTTGACTTCTAAAGCCAGGGCCCATGTCAACAGAGATCGAAAATTCCATCCAAACGTCTCTTTGGTCGACTACAAAAACAAAATTCACCAAGCGGTCATTCAAAGTCACGGTAAAGATGCTTACACAGGAGAAAACCTCGATTGGACGCTACTTAGTAAATGGGACAACAGCCTGGCAGAAAAAGGTGGAAGCCAATACAAGCGAGAATTTGCGTTGTTGCCATCAGTCGACCATGTGACTGAGAGACGCGGGAATTCGGAATTTGTAATTTGTGCATGGCGGACTAACGACGCGAAAAACGATCTTTCGGTTGCTGAGTTCATTGAATTGTGTCGACGAGTTCTTGGCCATTTGCAATCAGCGACAAAACAATGAGTCCTCATTCGCTGTAAGTTTTGCAATCACGCTCTCCGTTTAATCTATTTTTGGGTGCTCACTGATATAAAGTGGGTCGGCTCAATCCACAAGCGCCGTTTTTCGGACTTCACGCACATGTTTGCACTCGCCGCGATATTCAAAACCGGGGCAAGTGCACTGTAGATGCCCACTTCGCCCGAAGGAGACCAGGTATGACTTCTTTGGGTCTTTGGAGCTTGGGAACTCCCACGAGCCGGTCTCCAGCAGAGGCGCGTCCTGAGGCAGCGCGGCCACCATCTCACCGATGATGTCTAGGCGCGCTCCTTCTTGCCCTACAGCACGCGCGGCCTTGGACTCTTGCAAAAGAGCGGGGCCGAGGCGGGTGAGTTCTTCCTGGAGGTCCTTAAGGATTGAAGCGTCGGGTAGCTCATCCGCTTCCACGGCCTGAACGAGTTCGAGCTTTGCCTCCAGCAGCCGGGCAATGTAGCTGTCCAAAGTGCCACTCGCGAGCAGGTACTCGACGGTGACCTGCTTATCCTGACCAATCCTGTAGCACCGATCCTCGGCCTGAAGGTGATTGGCCGGTACCCAATCGAGGTCCTGAAAAATCACATGGGTCGCAGCTGTCAGGTTCAGGCCGACACCTCCTGCAATTAGGTTACAAAGCGCCACCGTGACATTGGGGTCCTTTTGAAAGGCGTCCATCGCCTTCATTCGCTGCTTGGCGTTGTCGGCGCCGGTGATGGTCACGGCTTGATCGCCCCATGTCTTTTTGTGCCTTGTGATGCCCTCGGTGTACGAGGTAAAGACGATCACCTTTTGGCCGCTGGCCACAACGTCCTTGATGCGCTCGGCGCATGCGGCGTGCTTGGCTTTGTGAAGAGCCAGCCGCAGCTTTGTGATCCGAGCCAGGAATTCGGTGTCATTAGGCCTGCTTGCATCTGACCCCAGAAACCAATTCAGGAATCCCTCATTGGCATTCCATGCAGCGTCGCCGGTGATCTGCAGCGGTACCCAGGTGCGGATTTTGGGCGGAAGGTCCAGGACCTCATCTTTCTTTCGCCGCAACATCACCTCCTTGAGCAGGAGGTTGAGTTCGCTGATGTTGGATGCTCCATCCGTCACCCAGCCGTAGTTGTTTCGATAGGCGCCACAGTACTGCTTAGCGAACGAAATAAAGCTTCGCGCCGAAGGGTGGCCAACCGCCCTCAGAAGGTTGAACAGATCCCGCGGCCGGTTGGGCATTGGTGTCCCGGTGAGAAGAAACACCAGGCGAGGACCCGTCACACCGGCGCGCTTGTCGTCCGATACGCCGAGGATTTTGAGCGCCTGTGAGGATCGCTGGCTCGCGTTCTTGATGAAATGCGCCTCATCAAGCGCAACCCCTGTCCAGGCAAATTTACGCAGCCGATCCGCGTTGCGAGCCAGCAGGTCGTAGTTGACGATCACCCATTGGGGCTGCGAGTGCTCGTAGCCAGAGACACCCAGAACCTCGATACGGGCAACCGAATCAACCATATGGATTTCCCGTGCCCAGTTCAACTTCAGCGACGCGGGACAGATGATGAGAAACACCCCCGAAGGCGCAGACTCTTTGAGAGCGATGATGGCCTGGCGTGTCTTACCCAGACCCATGTCATCGCCAAGGATCGCACGGCCGCGGCGGGCGAGAAACTCGACCCCGGTTACCTGATGCGGATAAAGCGCATAGCTTTCAAGATTCATGACTTACTCCTCTTTAGCAGATTGGCCTATTGGCTTGGGGCCTGCAATTCGGATGAACTCGCCCCAGTGGTTGAAATTAGAACTTGGACTTTTTGAGTCTTAATTCTGAGATGACCCATTCGTCCAGATAATCTTGCCTACCATGGGTGACTTCCTGATGACGACTCGGATCGGTGTTGACTCATGCTGCTGTCTTTCCTGGGTATTCGCCAGTTCGACGTGCTGAATGAGGAGATGGAGCGCCACACAAATCAAGACGATTGATCTTCCCGTCCTTTACCTTCGCAAGCACAATGGCAATCAGATTGTTCTTGTCGCCCTGGGCCATGATCACGCACGGACCTGGGATCTCTTTGTCAAGCCTTCCCATCTCTGCCCATACCGTCGAGCCAGTCTTTCGAATTGCCTCTAATTTAGGAGCGATGTACTCTAAGTAGGCGCTTTTCGACTCAATTTCGGTGAGGACCCACTGTGATGCGTAGTGGAAGTTATCCGCAAGTAGCGGCTCCAGACACTTTGCATCCATCGTATTCATCATGGTTGCGTAGGCTCGCAAGGCATGTTCTTCAGTGAGGTTCATGATTTATCCTCTTTTTTTGCATTTTGGAAGATTTGCCTAATAGCATCCACAACTTCTCTGCTGATCGACTCGGCCTTTGCTAGGGTGGCTGGTGCAATTTTTTCTAACTCGATCACATCTTCTACTTTAGGCGGATCATTTGTCTCGCCCAATGGGGAAAACCGCACAAAAGATCGGGTTGTGCGTAACTTGTCCCAGAGCGTTAGGCTCCCGGTTTGGTATTCAAATCCTGCCGGCACCACAATCGGCTGCAACTCGATACGAAGGTTGGGATCATCGGTAGTGCGGACAGGACCATTGACGCTGGCCATACGGCCGAGGAAGTCGTTTAGACCAGCGAACGGTAGTCTGACGAGGAGGAAGTAAATCTCCCGCCTCAGCGTCCAAGCAGCTGACCCATCATTTGCCTTCTCTCTGACGGGGAAATCCAGCGGGACCAGGCCAGTCTCCTTTACTGACTGATTGAATGCGACAGCTTCTTGTGACGTCCACTTGGGTGCTTTGCCCTCAATGTAATTTACTGCCTGGAATACAAGTTTGGCTTCGATTGTGATGGGGTACGACATCGGCGATTCTTCAACTATCTCATTTATCCACTGCTGCACTGGGCGCATGTTTGAGACTGCGATTGGGAAAGCAATGGTTCGAAATGCGCCGTCGGGAATGCCGCAGAAGTTGTAGGCGTTCTCCGGGTTCTCAATGACCGATATCTGATACTGAGATTCCAGTTGCGACTTCGCTTGTTTATCCCATAGGCTTGGAAACTGTGAGTACAAAGCCTCTGCGATGGCCTTGCCTAAAGGCATGCGCACCGGTATAACACTATAACCACCATTGAGCCCGCACCAGCTCTGGCGAATTTGCCATTGCGATGAATTTGCCTTGTATGTGACGTCGAAGTGTGTGTTGTCTTCCGTCCCTTGCCACCGCGCGGACCAGCCCGAGTTGGATCTTTCGAACGTCGAAGGGTCTAGATCTCCGAGTATCAAGTATTGGGGAATGTCATCTGAGGACTGAACATGGCCTGGATCCCAGTCCTGCCATGAAAATCGGACACGATCTGGGGCATATCGAAACAAGGGAATTGAGCGTGGTAGCTCAGATTGGAAATGAAGAAGTGATTGATTCATGGCGTCACCTCACTTTTTGCTGCAAATGAATTTTATTGATCATTTGACATTGCTTGATAGCGCTTCTGTGGCTCATCGGATGAGCTTGTGGCCGTCAGAAACTGATTGATGACTGAGCCGAGCGAAGTGAGATGCGCCCGTTCAACAAAACACCGAGTCTTCACATGCCTTTCACTTGGGTTCTTGGCATTCAAAAGCAGTGTGGTGATGACCAATTCGGTCAACCCTGGGACGGCCTTAATTGGCTTAATCGACAAGGTTTCAATGTAGGTGCTGGATGTGGACAAGGTCACTTCAATGGCAGACATGGTTATTCCCTTGATTAGTTGCATTTCTTTTTTTTGATTGAGTTAAGCCGAGGATTCTTTTTACCCACAGCACCGCTTGAGCGACTTTGCGCAGCAAAGGCGATACATATGTGGCCTCTCTGGCGCTATCAGCTGCTTTCTGGATCGCCCAGTAAGCGGCTCTCTCTGCTTCTAGGCCCAGCCAATATTGCTGGTTGCGCATGAGGGCTTCTGCCCACGCTTCTTCCTCTGTGGCAAAGACACACTCAATGCAAGGTGGATCAGCCTTTGTATTTAAAACACCCCATTCTGATTCAGTGAATCGAACGGTGTAGGGATACTTTTGACGATTTATCGGTCTGACTAGCATGGTTTTTCCTCTTTAGCCGCTTTGACGACGCGTCGGGGGCGGCAATGTAGAACAAATCCCCCCAGCCCTTTGAGGTGGGCCAGACCCAGAAACCTCAGCGCAGCAGGATCAGTTGAGGGACCGCATCAGCGCCGACCCAGACGATGGCGTCTTGGTCAAAGTGGCGGCCAACTCGGCGTGCCCGCGGTCATTGGCTTCGTCGGACTGAATGGCCCCGCGCGGGTTGTAGGCGGTCAGGAAAGCGCCGCATGCGACGCCACTGGCAGTGAACAATGCCGCCAGGCGCTCAGAGCGTACGCCGATGTTCAGGATGATGTCGTGCTCGGTGTGGCCGAGCCGGTAGTCGGTGGCCAGGTAGGCCCGGACCTTATCGGGGTGGATCTGCGTCGTTTCAGACATAAAAAAAGCCCTCCAGAGAGTCTGTGGAGGGCCGACGCATCTCCCGGTTGGTTGCTCCGGCTGGAGCCGCATCCGCTTTCGCGTCCACCTTGCCCGGGGGCAGGTTGGTAAGGCCGTCGGGCCTTGTCTTGATGCAAGTGGAATTGTAACTGCTTTGGCGGCTCCGTCAAGGAGCCTTTGTGTGATGTAGGCAAACCTATCTTAGGAAAGACTCAAAGCACTGAAAGATCAAACAACGATATCAATCGAAGCTGTTTAGACTTTTGACCAGAGATCTCCGACAAAAAATGCCTTTTGGAATTTTCGAAAGCTCTAACTGCCTGGAGCAATTTTTTCACGCTCCAAGTCACATCTGAAAAATCTTGCTTAATATCTATGTCGAATAAGGTATAGATGTCTCCGCATGGTATTGCTGGGAATCCTTGAGCAATAAGATCAACATCTCTAACGACTTCGCGCAAGCGCGAGCTGGCCACCGATTTAATGGAGCGATTCGGAGCCAGTATGCGCAAGGCGTGCTCAGTTATTCAATTGAACCGGGTGGTCTATTTGTACCGGTCTGTTGCGCGCGACAGCACTACCCTGGTGATGCGGATGAAGGAAATCACACGAGCTCGAGTGCATTACGGCTACAGGCGGGTGCATGTGATGCTCAGGCGCGAGGGCTTCAAGGATAACCATAAACGGGTCTATCGCCTCTACCGGCAAGAAGGCATGTCATTGCGTCACAAGCGGCCTAGGCGAAGCAAGGCGTCGCAGCAACGCCAGCCACTGGTAGCAGCTCATCGGGTCAATCAGGTGTGGAGCATGGACTTTGTGGCCGACAACTTATTCGATGGCCGCAAGCTGCGAATGTTGACGGTGGTCGATTGCTACTCCCGTGAGAGCCTAGCCATCCACGTTGGCCAAAGCCTCAAAGGAGAAGACGTGGTGCAAGTCCTCAGCGCCATCGTCGCTCAGCGGGGAAGGCCGCAGGTCATCAAGTCTGATAACGGCAGCGAATTTGTGGGAAAGGCGATGGACAGGTGGGCCTACGAAAATTGCGTTGAGCTCGATTTCAGCAGACCGGGAAAGCCCACAGATAACGCCATGGTGGAGAGCTTTAACGGACGCCTGCGACAGGAGTGTTTGAACGAACATTGGTTCATGAGCTTGGCCGATGCCAAAACTAAGATTGAAGCCTGGCGCAGGCATTACAACGAGAGTCGGCCCCACAGTGCGCTAGACTGGATGAAACCTTTGGAGTTCGCTCGATGCAGCGGGCCGAGGCCCGCTGCATCGACTGATGAGGAGCCGGAAATTCCTACTTTCGAACGGTAAGGAATTGGGGTCAGGGTCATTAACCCGGACTTCCAACTAATGAGTGGTATGGCAAAAGGGGGCAGGTCAGATGCTAGATCTTTGAACGCGTAGTTTCTGAAGAATAGGTGGATTGACAGATAATTTCTAGGTTGTGGTCACCATCAATCCAGTAAGTCAAATCTGCAGAGCTTTCGTAACTGTCTGTTATTCGGGTTACCAGCTGTGAAGCATTACGGCCAGGTATTGAGTCACCGAGATGAAAAACTACGTGATTTGTGCATATTAACCTCGTATGAAGATTTCCAATGCGTCGATCGCCGGTTATGTCATCGCAGCAAAAATATCTGATGCCATACAACGGTAATTTAAATCCGTCGAAACATTTATGCATCGTCTCATTCAGTGATGTCTCAGATGCCATATATGGAATTTTTTTATCAAATTTCGCATAAATTAGAATCTCTCCTAATTCTATTTTTGAAGTTATTTCTAAAATTTTTTGGATAAATATGGAAAATAAACTAGGCTTGTCTTGACTGTCAAGTAGATAATTATGCCGATCAACAAAGGCGATTTTTTTAGTTTGGGTGAAATATATACCTAGCAGTTGAGCAAGCTCATCTGGAGGCAATGAGCCCTTATAATATGAGGGCGTTTTTAGCTCTAACGGATTAAGGCTTCGAAAATCCCTAATTCCTAATGTGTTTTTTCTTTCGCCAATGGCTAAACAGTCTCGCTTTTTTTCATCCGGAAGGTGAAAATAGTTTAGTTCCCATGAACTGTCGTAATCATACTTTTCATTCATTGGGATGAGACATCTTTCATTCTTCAAATGCGCAAAATACTCAAATATTCTCTTTCTATCCCAATCATCCCACTCCGATAAGTCCAGTGAATCTAAGTGATGAAGAAAAACTGGAAGCCATGGATTCGGGAAATTAGCAAAGAAGACTCCTCTAGGTTGGCCAAGTTTATCGAAAAACTTTAACCAATCTTGGTATAAAACCATGCTTTTTGGAGATAACGCCAGTTTTTTATACATCAAATATATCCTTGTATCGTTCTTCAAAGAAACCGCCTGGCCACCGATCCACAAGCTGACCATCCGGGCTAAGTCTCAATCTTTTTACGATAGAAGTGCCATCTCCTTGAGGTTGGAAATAAAGTATTGCTATGTTTTCAAAGTCTAGAGGTTTAATAACTTCGTCGAGTCGATATTTTGAGCTTTTTAGCAAACGCATTATTCTTAATAATATATGTTCCGAGTGTGTTTCAATTAAACTAAAAGCGTTGTAGTCAGTTTTATTTTCAATGCATTTAACAATAGCAGTTCCAAGTGCGCTTTGAAGTGCTGGGTGAAGATGAAGTTCCGGTTGCTGAATTAATGAAATTCCATTTCTAGCAAGTGAAGATAGTACAGGTAAAACATAACCAACTCCACTACCAACGTCGTTTATTTCGACATGCTTTCCGTTTGGACCTATCAGAAATAAATTAACTAATTTTGGATATGTAATCGATTCTGTTATATCATAATCAATTAGCTCTTCAATATCTACTAAACATTTAACTACGCCCGATATTTGATAGCCTTGATCAATAAAAAGTTCTTCACTAAGTAGTAAATTAATTTTTTTAGTGACTGATTTCTCTTCCCGAAAGTCCTTGAGATCCTCATTCGACTCGCTATATTTATCTAATGCGTAGTTTCTTGCAATTATTTCCCATTCATTTAACTCCTGGTTTAATTTTTTTCTGGTTGCGTCTAATGCTTTATTATTTGAAATCAATTGCGGACTGATGAACTTTTCGTCTGAAATAGAAGTTTTTCGTTGAAGATAAGCTGCACCTGAGATTAAGAAAATTAATTCGGATGGAGTTGGAACAGTTCTCGAGCCTTGAATTAATCTAATTAATTCATCCCTGTTCCAGTTCATCGCATTATTAACAAATATTTTGAAGAAATCTATAATTTGACAAATTAATTCTTCGGCTGCATTGTGTGCATCTCTGTCATTTAAGTAATTATCAATTTGACATTGTGATGTATCGGAAAACCATTTGCCGGATTTAATTTCTTCTAAGTACTTATTGTAAAATAATTCAATATATTCATCATCAGATATCTTGGATTTTTTAATTCCTATTGATTTATCGATTATTGTATAATCTATCCAATCCTGCTTGAATAATCGAACTCGATTAAAATCCATCTTATTTGTTGATTGAATAGTATCTACCGCTAGAAATTGCTTTAGGTCATTGCTAATTTGAAATTGTGAAATTTTCCAATAGTAATCGTTGTAGGTTTTATCAAATTCAATAAAAATTCTAAATGTTTGTCCACAAAAATCTGTTTTGTAATCATCCGAAGAAGCTGTGTGAATTTTATACAAATCATATAAATTAAATGACTCATAAAATCCATTCACCGACCATTCATCATCAACATAAAATTGCAGTCCAACTCCGATTGATTTGTTGGGGTTTTTATTAAAAGCCCATCTTTCAAGTAAGTCGCTCAATTTTTTGGAACTGCTTCCCCATTCTTCATTAAATATAACTTTTAATAATTCAATTGCGTCATATACTGAACTTTTGCCTGCGCCGTTGGGTCCAAACATTAAAGTCAGATCTCTAATTGGTATCGTTGTATGTTTTCTTATTGATTGGAAATTCACTAACTCTAAGGCGGTCAATTTAATCATTTTTAATTATTCCGTTTTCTGCTTTTTTTGCTTCTATATATATCTTGCCACATGTGATTTAGTTGTTCAACTCTGGCCAGCCGTTCTAGTGTTAAATTTTTTACTTTGACCCAAATTTGTTTATCATTGTCGTGTGAAAAAGAAACAATGGCTTATTTCTTGGATTGGTAATGCTGATCATTCTGCATCAGAGCAGGGTGATGGCGCGGATGTGGGGCCGATTGCTACCGCATTGCAATCGGGCATACTCTTTGACAGGATTTGTCTGCTTACGAATTTCTCGTATGACCGTAGCGCGAGGTTCTGTGAGTGGTTAGAGAATAAGTTCGGTTACTCGGGAAGCTTAATTGACCTGCAAGAGATAGATCTGGTCAGCCCAATTCACTACGCGTCCATCTACACTGAAGTCAGCAGGCATCTTAAGGCTTTGTCTCTGCCCAATGATGATGTCGATGTCACATTTCATCTTAGCCCGGGCACGCCGGCAATGGCTGCGATTTGGATCATGTTGGCCAAGACTCGTTTCCCTGCTAGTTTGATTCAGACATCCAAAGAGCGCGGTCTTGAGACTGTTGATTTCGATTTTGACTTGGCCGGAGACTTTCTTCCTGAGTTCCTTCATCGAAGTGGTGAGCGAATTGATCGCCTAGCTAACGGTCCAAAGGACCCTATTCCGCATTTTGAAAAGATCGTTCATAAAAGTGCAGCTGTTAGAGGGCAAGTTGAACTCGCTCGTCGTTTTGCCGTGCATAACGTTCCTGTTCTCATTTTGGGCGAGACTGGAACAGGTAAGGAGCTATTCGCAGAGGCCATCTACTCTGCCAGCGAGAGGGTGGGAAAGCCTTTCATCGTTGTCAACTGCGGAGCAATCGCCCCTGAGCTTGCTAACTCAGAGCTTTTTGGTCACGTAAAAGGAGCTTTCACTGGCGCCATTGCAGCTCGCAAGGGGCACTTCCAGGAGGCCGATGGCGGCACGCTCTTTCTTGATGAGGTTGGGGATCTGCCCCTTGAGACGCAAGTTCGGCTGCTAAGGGCTCTTCAGGCTAGAGAGGTTACTCCCTTGGGGGACTCAAAGCCGATCAAAGTAGATGTTCGAATCATTGCAGCTACACATAAAAATCTGGATATAGAGGTGGCATCTGGAAGGTTTCGGGAGGATTTGTACCAACGTTTAGCGGTGGGCATTCTTAGATTGCCGCCTTTGCGAGAACGAGAGGGGGATTTGGAGCTGCTGATTGATACATTCCTCAATTTGATTAATTCAGACGCAAAAGGAAGACCGGAGGCGGTTGGTAAAATAATTTCTAAAGATGCAAAAAAAATTCTCATTGCATACCATTGGCCCGGAAACATTCGTGAGCTTTATCACACCTTGCTCAGAGCCTCTATCTGGTCCGTAGGAGAGGAAATTAAGCCTGAAGATGTGAGGTCCTCATTGTTGAAAGTCTCAGATTCAGGTGGCGATGTAATGGCCAGGCCTTTAACGGAAGGCTTTGATTTACAAGCGCTTTTAGACGAAATTTCCAGTGCTTACATCAAAAGAGCGCTTAAGCAGAGTGGCGATCGAAAGACTACTGCTGCTAACTTATTGGGGTTCACGAATCATCAGACTTTAAGTAACTGGATTAGGAGACTTAATCTGGAGGCAACAGAAATCAATCCAAGATGACAGTGGCATGGTTCTCGCTATGAAAATTCATAAGGCTTTAAGGATTTCTTGCAGATTGTGAGTAAGCCTCCCAAATTTCTTTGCACCATGCAGTGGGCGGTTTGATCATATCGATGCTTGAATAAGATGAGTCAAATTTTCACCCGGCAAACCAAGGCATAAACTGACTTAAAAAGAAAACAGATGGCACGCAACGAACGACAAACCTGCATCGACCTGATCGAGCCCGCGCTTGAGGGGGCGGGCTGGTCGTGGCAGGCGCAACTTAGAATTGGGCGCGGGCGTGTCAACCTGTCCGGCGCGAACATGTACGACGAGACCCAAGAGGTCATCGCCGACTATGTTCTACGCTACCGCGACATCCCTCTCGTCGTCCTTGAGGCCAAAGCCGAGAGTGAAAGCGCCGCGGATGGCATGCAGCAGGCCTCGCGCTATGCCCGCCGCCTTTCTTTGCGCTTTTCGCTGGCCTCCAACGGTACTGACTGGATCCTGACCGACAACGAAACCGGCGCTTTCGAGACGCTCGAGGCTGCCCCGACAGCCAACGAGCTTATCGCTCGTATGGGCGTCACCCTCGATTGGGCGCGCTGGGAGGCCACCTTTTCAGCCAACTACTACGTTGATCAGGTCACCCAGAAAGCGGTGCGCCCCTATCAGGACATCGCGATTCATAAGACTCTGTGGCAGTTCGCCCAGGGCAATGATCGCGTGCTGCTCTTGATGGCCACCGGCACGGGCAAAACATTCACCGTGTTCCAGCTCGTCTGGAAACTGCTGGCTGGCAAGGCATTGAAGCGCCAACACATACTTTTCCTGACCGATCGCAACAGCTTGAAGGATCAGGCCTACCGGGCCTTCTCCGCTCTCTCGTCGTCGGAGCGAGTCCAGATCGACAAGGACACCGTCGCGCAAGGGCAGCACAAAGTCGGTAAGGTGTTCTTCGCCAACTACCAGAGCCTCGACGAGGAGCTTGATGGTAAGAAGGTCTACGAGCACTACGACCCGGACTTTTTCGACCTTGTTGTCATCGATGAGTGCCATCGCTCGGGATTCGGTGACTGGTTCGGCGTGCTTGAACACTTTGGCAGTGCGCTCCAACTCGGCCTCACCGCTACGCCGCGCGAAATCGAGGAAAGCGCTCGCAACCTCAGCGACGAGGAGAAGCGTCGCGACACTCAGTACTACTTCGGGGATCCGGTCTACAGCTACAGCCTCAAGCAGGCCATTGAGGACGGCTACCTCGTGCCCTATCTGCTCGAGGAGCGGATCACCAACGTAGACCAAGACGGCTTCATCGGGCCCGACGGCAAGCATTACGCCACGGCGAATTTCGAGCGCGACATCCGGATGCCCGATCGCACTCGCGTGATCGCGGAGGACCTCTGGGCCGTATTGGGTCAGTATCAGTTGCGCGAGGAGAAGACCATTGTTTTCTGCGTCGACGACACCCACGCCGCATTCATGGCACAGGAGCTCCGTCGTCTTTCGGGCAATCCTGACTATGCGGCGCGCATCACACGAGCCGAGCGCAACAGTCACCAGCTTGAGCGCAACTTCGCTGTGATTGGCCCCAGCAACCCTCGCGTTGCTGTGACTGTCGATCTCTTGACGACCGGATTCGATGCACCTGACGTCAAGAATATCGTCTTCGTCAGACCGCTGCGTAGCGCCATCCTCTACAAGCAGATGAAGGGCCGCGGTACCCGCTTGTGCGAGGACGTCAACAAGAGATACTTCACCATCTTTGATTACTCAGGCGCGAGCCAACTCGAAGATGCCGAGTTTGACGGGCACCCCGCTAACAAGCAGAAGGCCGCTTCGGCCAGCAAGCTCAAACCCAAGTCGGATACGGGCGATGGCACACCCAAGCCCGTCGGCGAGGGCGTGTCGGTCGTTATCTCGGCCAGCCACCGCTATGTCTGTCTCGCGGACGGCAGCAAGGTACCCTTCGAAGAGTACGCCGAGAAGTCGCGTGAGTTCATCCACAGCGTCGCACACCATGGCATAGACGAGATCCTACGGATCTGGACGGATAAGAAGAGCCGAGAGGAACTTCGCGAAGAGCTGCACGATCGCGATATCTATGCCTCCGCATTCCGCCACTATCTAGACCTACCCGATACCGACGACGTCGACATCCTGGTCAAGATCGGCTTCCAGCTGGCTCGCGTGCCCACTCGTGCGGACCGTGCAAACCGCCTCTGGGACCAAGACCAGATCTGGTTGCTGGATCATCTGGGCGAGCGCAACTTACCGGAAGTCCAGCGCTTCAAGACGCATGTCTGGCAGACTGCCCTGGACCACTACCGCCTGTTCGGTATTGACGATCTTGAGGCAGCGCGTACCTACAGCGCCCCTCAGTTCGCCGAGCAGTTCGGCAGCTTCACCACGCTGACCCAGCGTTACGGCGGCCCAGCCCTCCTCAAGGCCGACCTTGAGGTTATCAAGCAGCACATTTACGTGCCCATGGCTGTTTGAGCCTGGGCGCAAGAACCTATCAAAAGAGAACCATGAACAAGAAGACCGACCACCGCCGTCAGGAGGTCCAGCAGATCGTCAAAAACGCCTGCGACCAACTCAATGCCGAGGGTGTCGACGCGCGCAACTACGTCGAGCAGTTGGCTTGGCTGTTTTTCCTGAAAGCCTTTGACGAGGCCGAGACCCGAAAAGAAGAGGAAGGTGCTTTTGACGACAAGACTTATGTCCGCCGCCTGAGCGGGCCGTTCGCGTGGAGCCAGTGGGCCAAGAACACTGACCACCCCGATGAAATGCTGGAGTTCGTCGACGGCAAGCTGTGGATCAAGCTCACCAGCCCGGACCCTGCTATCGGTCTGGGCAACGACGGGCTGGCGCAGCGTTTCCGACGCATCTTCGACAATGTGCGCAACTACAGCCGGCGCGGTGCCAGCTTTGCCAAGGTGGTGCAGCAGGTCGACAAGCTCCACTTCTCTGACGAGACAGATGTCATCGTGCTGTCGGAGATCTACGAAGACCTGCTCAAGCGCGTTGCTGCCGACTCGGCCGGTTATGCGGGTGAGTTCTACACCCAGCGGCACATCATCCGCGCGATGGTGGAAGTGACGCAGCCCAAGATCGGCGAGCGCGTCTACGACCCCTGCTTGGGTACCGCCGGCTTCCTGGGTGAGGCGGCAGACTACATCCGCCGCCACGGCGCCCTGTCGGCACAGCAGCTTGGGGAGCTTCAGACCAAGACCTTCTTTGGACTGGAACTCAAGCCACTGACCTATCTGCTGGGATCAATGAACATGATCCTGCACGGCATTGAGGGCGCCAACCTCGAGCTGGCTAACACGCTGGAAGTGCACGACAGCAACGTCGCCGAAAAGGACAAGTACCAAGTCATCCTCGCCAATCCGCCCTACGGCGGCAAGATGGCGCAGGAACTCCAGACCAACTTCCGCGTTCGCAGCGGTGCCACGGAATGCCTTTTCTTGCAGCACATCATGGTCAACTTGGCCAAGGGTGGGCGCGCGGCTGTCGTCGTGCCAGAGGGCGTCTTGTTTCGCGGGGGGCCGGACCAGAAGGTTCGCAAGGAACTGCTCGAGCAGTTCAAGGTGCACACCATCCTCTCGCTCCCGGCCGGCTGCTTCCTCCCTTACACAGGAGTAAAAACCAACGTTATCTTCTTCGACCGGCCACAGGACGGCTCCAGCACCGACTCCGTCTGGTATTACGACCTGACAAATGACGGGTTTGAGCTCAAACAGACGCGCAAGCCGATTGCGGGTAACCAACTGCCCGACTTTTTGGGCAAGTGGCAAGGGTGCATCGGCGGGGACAACTCGTGGTCTGTGCCTCTGGCCGACATTGTCGCCAAGGGTTACGACCTGTCGGCAAAGAACCCGAACAAGGTAGATGACTATGAGCACCGGCCGGCACTAGAGCTGGTGCAGTCCATCAAGGATAAAGAAGCTCGCATCACCGAGTTGCTGGACGCGCTTGAGTCGCTGCTCGAGGGTGAAAGTCTGTGATCCCGAAAGTCAATCCTAAGTGGTCAACGATGCCACTCAAGTCGATCGCAGAGATCGTGATGGGACAGGCGCCGGATGGTGGCACTTACAACGAAACTGGCAACGGACTTGCTCTCATCGCAGGGGCCGCTGACCTTGGAGACCATTCGCCAGTCCCCAAAAAGTGGACTACAGCGCCGACGAAGATCGGAAAGGCGGGCGACATCATCGTGTGCGTTCGAGCCACCATAGGTGACCTGAACTGGGCGGATCAAGCCTACTGTTACGGGCGTGGTGTTGCTGCGGTGCGTGTCTGCGATGGGTACGACCCAGAGTTTGTATGGTTTTGGTTGGAGGCGTGCCGCGCGCATTTGCTGGGCCTAGGCCGAGGCGCAACCTTCAAGCAGATTTCAAAGGATGATCTCTCAAGCCTCCAGATCCCGACGCTCCCGACCTCAGAGCAACTCCGCATCGTCGCCCGCATCAAGGATTGCATGGAGCGGGTAGCCGAGATCGACGGTTTGCGACGGGAGTCTCTCCGAGAAGCGGAAGCGGTATTCCCCTCGGTGCTCAACGAGGTCTTCGCGTCGCAAGCGAGCCTAGCACCTTTGATGACGATCGGTGAGCTTTCGCTCGAGACACGATACGGGACCTCGCAGAAATGCCATACAGACCCGTCGGGTTTGGCAATACTGCGCATACCCAACGTCGCGAGAGGCGCGGTAAACATCGACGACCTCAAGTATTGCGACCTCACTGATGCCGAGGCTGATCGTATCCGTCTCGAGTCTGGTGATCTACTGTTCGTCCGAACGAACGGCAGCCGTGACTTGGTCGGACGTTGTGCTGTATTCGACGTCGCGGAGCAGGAGCCTTCCTTTGGCTTTGCGTCGTATCTAATTCGAGTGCGTGTTGATCAGGCCAAAGTGTTGCCACGCTATCTTGCGTACTTTCTAAACAGCACGAACGGTCGATCTGAACTCGACAGTCGGCGGCGCACCTCAGCTGGGCAGTTCAATATCAACTCGGAGAACTTGCGTTCGATCCCGCTTCCGGTGCCACCAATTGCGGTCCAGCAGCGCTTGCTTGAGCAGTTGGAGCAACGCGAAGTGCAGGCCAATCGGCTTGTGGCCGAACTGACCTCAACGAACTCTGAAGGCGAGGGATTGCGCAAAGCCATCCTCCGCAAAGCATTCGCCGGGGAGCTATGACTGCGCTTGAATCATCTCCGCCAGAGGTCGATGTTTATTCGATTGCCGAGGTGCTGCTTTCCTCCGGTCTGCAAACTCAAGAGTACTCGCACATCCTCGCTACCTTGATCCTGCTGCGCTGGCTAGACCAGTCAGACGCAGAGGCGGCGGCCGAGGCCGCTTTTGAAGAACGCTCATACCACCCGGTTATCCCGACGCATCTTCACTGGCGCAGTTGGTGTGACACCGAGCGTTTTGAGATACAAAAAAGTCTTCGTGCAGTGGCACAGCAGCTCTCAGCAACGACAGGCGACTCTGGGCCAGTTTTTCATCGTTTGATATCCGATGGAATCCGTCGTCTGCTGCAGCTAAAACCGATCACTTTAGAGATGGTGGTCCGTTGGGCGACAGCGCTGCAACTGGAGACGCCATCTGAGCGCCGTGCAGCGCTACAAGCCTTCGACTCGCTGCTGACCAAGACGGCCACCCCTTACGACGCAGAGTCAGCAACGCCAACGTCATTGGCCAATCTCATGGTATTGCTGGCCGACCCGCGTCCAGGGGAGAGCGTCTTCGACCCATCCTTCGGCCGCGCTGGACTTCTTGTTTCGGCCTGGCGTCATGCCGAAGCTGGTCACACGGGTCGTCCTCATCGCCCTGGAGCCCTGATCGACATCGCGGGCGTTGAAATTAACCCGCAAGCTGGCCTAGTGGGCCTGACCCGTTTGATTTTGGCAGGTGCTGCCTCTGCGCGACTCGCACTAGGCAACAGCCTGGAGGGTGACCTCGACCTCGTAAGAGGCACGGCAAAAAGTGGTTTCGATGTCATTCTGGCTAACCCACCGATTGGCGCTAAGACTCAGCGAGACAACGGAGGCTATCACCAGTTCCCGTTTGTGACCCCCGACCTGACCGGCATGTTTGTGCAGCAGACGATTGCGCAACTTAAGCCGCAGGGGCGTGCAGTTATGGCGGTACCGGAGGGTTTCCTATTCCGGTCGGGCGTCGAATGCGCGCTGCGCCGCTCCTTGATCGAACAGGGTCAGATCGAAGCTGTCATAGGTCTACCGGCGGGCGTGTTTCTTCCCTACACCGGCGTCAAAGGCAGCCTCTTGGTGTTGCGCAAGCACGGCAATGTGGACCGCATCCGTATGGTCGACGCTACACCGTTCTTCGAGTCGGCGAAGGGAAAGCGCCCCGCAATGTTGAGCGGGCCGATGGCGGATCAATTGGTACAGATGGTCCACGGGGTGGCACTGCCCGGCTCGCAGCGCGCGCGCGCATCGAACGAGGACCTGGCTGGGCCAGGTACCGGCCGTCTATCGAGAAGCATCTGGGAGGTTTCCATCCGCGACCTTGCGGCAGCCGAATGGGACTTGCAAGCTCGCCGTCGCGAAAAGGGCTTGTTGGAAGAGCGTCTGGCAGCCTTGAAAGAGGCCAATGGTAAAGTGGGTGAAGTAGTCTCCTTGAGCAGCGTGGCCGAGGTTATCGGTGGCGTATCGATCAAGGCGGAAGACCTGCTCGAAGACCCCGCTGAAGATGATGCGCCCCCCTATCTTCGGATCCGAGATCTGGCGCTTGGCAAGGTTCAAAAGCCGACAAACTGGGTCCAGCCACTTGTGGCTCAGGGGCTGCCCTCGAAATTGCGCCTGCTGCCGGCGGACTTACTGCTTTCGAAATCAGGGACTATCGGTAAGACGGCGCTGGTCCGCAACGGTGCAGTAGGCGCCATCGCCTCCAGTGGTCTATACGTGGTCCGTGTCACGGATCAGCGGGTCGACCCACATTACCTACTCGGGTACCTCGCGAGCGCTGCTTGCCAGGAGTGGTTGGCAGCACAGCGACGTGGTACGTCGATACAGCACTTGAACCGGGAATCCCTGGCTCGGCTGCTCGTGCCCGTGCCCTCGCTAACACTGCAGATTCAAGCGGCCAAGCAGTTTCAGGAGGTGGGGGCCGATGTCGTCGAATTCCTGGTCAAGTCGCTGCAGACGGACAGCCAGGATCGTTTGACGCCCCTATTGGCAAAGCTAGCGCCATCGATACCTCCGGTTGCCAATACGCTCCAATCGTCGCCGTCACTCCACAAATTGCAGTCAATTGCGGCCGGCGTCCAAGAGGCTCGGAACGCCTGGGCGCACGGTATTGACGGGTTCAGGCTTGATGCCCCTTGGCTGAATAGGCTGGTGGAAGCCACCCGGCCTCTGCAGGGGGCTGCGCACATGCCGCGCGGCCCTAGCCTTTTCTCTGTAATCAAAGAGGCTGAGCGCAGCCTTGAATCGGTTCTCGCAACTCTCAGTGGCCGGATGCCGGTCGAGGACCAGGCCCGCGCACTGACCGAAGGGCTGCGTGCTTGGATGCATGCTCTCGCCACCGATCTGCTGGCCGACATTCGCGTCAAATTAGTGTCCGAGGTGAGCCAGCTGGTCGCGGGAAGCGCAGCGGAAGTGACGCTGCAGATTGTGAATGAGAGCGCCTTACCGCTCTCGTCATTCAAGATCGAGTCGCATCCCGATTGGGGCTCCACTGACACGTCGTTCGTTCAAGAGCGGTCTGCAATTCCTCTGACATTACGCGGCGATCCGCCAAAGCGCGCAGGAACTTTCTCGCTGCAGCTGAAATGGACCGCCTCGACTCTTGATAGCGAAGAGGTCCAAGGGGAGATCCAGCTGTCCTTTGACATCGTCGAGGACACTCAGAAAGACAGACCTGATTCTTCCGATCTCGGTGGCAGCCCCTACGTCACCGGTAGTCCGCTCGACCCCGATGAGGGAAGCGAAGTCTTTTTCGGCCGGGAGGGACTGCTTCAGCAGGTGTCCCGGCAGGTAGTGCTTCAAGGCAATGTTGTGCTGCTAGAAGGCAACAGGCGCGCGGGCAAAACCTCCATCCTCAGGCATCTAGAGGGCACCTCGGCTGTACCCGGATGGCTCGCTGTGTATGCCAGTTTGCAGGGCGCGGAAGGCTCAAAGACCGTCGTCGGTGTTCCTACAGAGGCCGTCTTTCGCGAGGTCGCAGCGAGCATTGCTACTGCAGTGATTAAGCTGGGGGTCGAGACGCCCTTGCCCGACGGCACGGTTGTGCCGGCTGGAGGACGTGCGCTAGGAATCGGCAAGGCCTGCAGGAATGGCATTTCGATCGAAGCGCCGTTTACTGATTTCCGCGAGTATCTTGATGCCATTTTGAGCACGCTGGCCGAAAGAAACCTTGGGCTGCTGCTGATGCTGGACGAATTCGATAAGTTGCAGGAGGGCATCGACCATGGTGTTACCTCCCCCCAGGTTCCGGAGAATATCCGCTACCTGATACAAACCAACCCGCGCTTTTCAGCCATCTTGACTGGCTCGCGCCGACTAAAGCGCCTGCGCGAGGAATATTGGTCTGCTTTGTACGGACTCGGAACGAGCATCCAGGTAACAGCGTTGGATGCAGAGAGTGCCAGGCGTGTGGTTGTAGAGCCAGTGCGAGGCAAGTTGACCTACTCTCCCGAAGCTGTGGATCGAGCGCTCGCATTGAGCGCGAGACAACCCTACCTCCTGCAGTGTTTGTGCAATCGCATCTTCGACTTTGCCGCGGCGACCAAATCCCGCGTAGTCACGGTAGATTCGGTAGACGAAGCGGCGAGCGCGCTAGTCAGGGACAACGAGCACTTCGCAAGCCTTTGGGATTATGCAGCTCAAGGAATTCCGACTGGGCGCTGTCGCCGCCAATACCTGCTTTCTGTACTCGCCGACGCCTTCAAGCGAACCGTGGGCATGGATTTCGGCAGACTGCACGAGACCATCTTGCAGCAAGGGGTCGAGGTCGGCGACGAGCCGCTGGCAGCTGACCTCGAATACCTGCGGGAACTTGACCTTATCACCCTGGCGACGGACCTTGGAGCGGGTCGATATCAGCTTGCCATTCCATTAATGGCAGACTGGATCGAACAACAGCAGGACGAGGAGGTGGTTCGGCGCCGAGCCATTGCAGAAGCGGAGGAAGAAAGTGGCTGAGCGTCCATTTCAGATTTACGGAGATAGCGTGCCCCGAATGATTGGGCGCAAGCAAATAATGGATCGCTTGCGGCGGGGCTTGAATAAAGCTACTCCGGATCATATGAAGATCATCGGGCCTCGCGCGTCTGGAAAGACGGTCATCGTTGAAGCGTTGCTCGAGGAGTTACGTGAGACCGGTAAGCCATTTGACGGCGTTATTCGCTGGGATCTAGGACAGTCTCGGGCCACCGACGATGATGACTTCCTCGTCCACTTGCGGGATCAGATTGCCGAAGCACTTAAGGACCGCCATTTCGATTGGTCCAAGATGTTGACGGACGACTTTGCGGACGATGCACGCAGTGGTCTGAAAGAGGTACTTAGCGAACTTGTTAGAGAAGGGATTAGATTGCTAATCGTGCTGGACGGTCTTGAAAAGACTCTGGCTAGCGGTCGGTTCACCAGAAATCTTTGGGACAACCTTGCCGACCTCGGCCGCCTGAAGAGCCTTCGTTACCTGACTGTGAGCCAAGGTAAGCCCCATGAGCTGATTCGTGATCCCGACTCCGCAGCCAGTGACTTCTGGGGTCTATTTGATCAGGGTCAGTTGCAGGTGGGCTGCTTTGACGAAGAAGACATTACAGTGGCGATCGCACAACTGCCAGAGGTTGAATTCAAACTCGGAGCCAGGACGGAATTGGTGAATTGGACCCTCGCCTTTCCACCGCTAATGCTTTCTGTACTCAACGAATTCGCAGAGCAAGGCATCACCGGCCAAATCGATGCACCAGATGTCACCTCTGCCGCTGAGGCAATTTACGATCGAGTTGAAGAAACGCTCGCACGTCTCTGGAGGGAGTTACCAGAGACTACGAAAGAGCTGCACAGATCGGTCGTAAAGGATGGCGAGGCCTCGACCCAAGGCCGAGCCGTTAGAGACATCGATCGGTTGTTGGAACGAGGCTTTGCTATCCGCAAGTCTGATCGACTACTCAAGCCCAACAAGCTGCTAACCCGCTACTTGAACAGTGTTGAGGAGGGGGACGGCAGCTTGCGACGACTCTTCTCTTTGGAATCTGACTTCATACAAAACGCACGAAGTGTTCTTGAGCTGCGCTTGCGACAGATTCGACATCTTGACGATGAGCTGAGGCACTCTATCGAAAAGGGACTTGGAGACCTACCGGACTACCCTGGCAATTGCCTGAATAACGTTCGGAACATCGCGGATCGCGCCTTAGATACCGTTTGGCGGTTTGAGTCTTCAAATTGGGCCTTCCCGTCTGAGTGGATCGACACCTGGAGATACAAGAACGTCACTAAGGCTGATCAGTGGCATGGACAAGTCCCAGCAGATCGAGGTCAGCAGGTCGCGTTGCTTCAGCTAATTACCGGCAATGAGATCTGCCCATCTGTAGCTAAAAAAATCACTAAAAGCACTTACGTTCTAGTCTCTGCTGTTCATGGTTTTGGTAACTTCGGACAACACCGAGGTCCTAAGGATGTCGTTCATGCGGCAACTGCATTAGCTGCTATGAATGTGTGTGTTGAACTGGCAGCTACGCTTTCTCGCGAATTGGATACTTGAGCTAAGCAAGAACAAGAATTAGATGGTCTAACAAGTTTTCTTAAATATCATTTGGTTGAACTTATTCGCTCAAACTTAGATCTTAAAGCATGAATCGAATCATTTAAATTCGAATTTGCACGTGCCAATAGTTGTGTACAAATAATCCGGATAACTTGAATTTCTTCTGGGCTAAACCACACGCCTGGTAATCGAATTCTTTTGCAGTTTTCATCAAGTCTGTACGCGCCAACATCCCTGTCATAAATGATTGGCACATCGAATCTATCTCGAAGTACAGCTAAATCTCGCTTAAACGTAGCGTGTGAAATCTCCATCGAATTCATGAATTCTGACGTTGTAATGAAGCGTTTGCTTTCAAGCAAGTCCATGTATTTGTACATACGTTCGATGTCAATCATTTCAGAATTGCTTTCTCGATTAGCTGCTTTCCGTCCCAATTCAGACGAACGAACGTGACTCCATTGCGCATCATGTGAGTTTGAAAGTCTCGCCTGCTTTCCCAGAAAACTCTCTCGTCTTCCTTGTCGTAAATGATCAGTGCTGTTTTTGTTGATAAGCCTTGTCTGGGATCGGCGCAGCAGATCAAATGACGTCGAAGTTGTTGCATCACTTGCCCCAAACCGCCTCTTCCACGAGTGCCGTGTGCGATTGCAATAACACGGTTGCAGCACATGACTATTCCGGTGGGGTTACTAGGAATTACATTCACCATAGCTGTTGGATCAATTGACGACAGTGACCCTTCAATGTTTTCGCTATAGAGTTGGTGTTGTGTCGCCTCTATGCCTTTCTCTAATAGAAGTTTTTCAATGTCAGAGATCAAAAGTTTCAGGACTTTATTTGAGGCCCTGGAATCAGATGTTTCACTCACCTCAACTCCTATTCATATGAGGGCGGATGCGAAGCACACGGCGGTATGTTCGCTCTATGTATTTCTGAGCTAGCTCAGGGTTTTCTCGACGGAACTTCGAAGCATCGAAGCGATCAACATTCATTCCAGAGAACGAAGCCCAGCCGGCAACGCCATCGCATGCGCCGATACGCACCATCAACATCTCTGTCAAGACTGCGTCCAAACACTCTAGTGTTTTGATTTGTGCTCGGATTTGCACCAGCTCTTGAAACATATTCACCTCCTCGGAAGTTGGTGAACGTGCCTCCGCGAGGTCTGAAATAGACCTAACAGTTTCAACCTCTTCATCGGAGGGTTTATGTGACAAGAGATTGAGAATTGACTCAATTTCAGAGATGGCGATGACTTGGTTGACTTCGAAGAATTCACCGGACTTACGGTGTTTCACCAGCTTGGAATGAACATACGCCTCTACGGTTGAGTCATCTTCTGTCTCAAACCATTGAACCAACTCCAATCTGGGATTGGCCGTACGAAGGTTGGACAATCGCTCTTTAAGATTGGTAGCTCGACCAATCTTTAGCAAGTTTGTTTCGCTATCCTTTAGAACATAAACACCAGACATGGTTACTCCTTCGTATCCAAAATTGTTTTTAAGCGGCCAAGCGCTTCTTCAGGCATTGCCTTAATTAGGCGGATCAAGTGGGCATCACCGCTTTGCAGAACCGTAGTTCTTACGTGGTTTGCGATGCCTTCGCCTTGCTTTACCTCTTGTTCAGAGATATCAATTCCTCTAATGATTGCCCCTGTTCGCAAGGCTTCATCTAGCTTTAGCTTGAAGTCTGTGCCGAATTCATGGCCGCACATGCCGCATTTAGATGCTCCGAGCGGGTTATGCGTCCCGCAGTTCGGACACTCTTTGAGTCTTGGCGGCGGTTTGGGAAATTCATGACCACAAGCGTTACAGCTTGCTGCACCTAATGCGTTTTCGTGATTGCAAATAGGACATTTTTTTGTTTTAGCTTGTGTTTCCTTGCCTTTGTGATGAGGGATTTCATCCTCTACCCGACGTGCGTATTGATCAAACGCCTCCAAAGTCGGCATGACAACATATGCTCGTGTGTCGTCATTTGTTTGGTCATTAGTGCGAACTACTCGGCCAACCGCTTGCCTGAATGCGAGTTCAGTTTTTGCATTTGGGAGGTAGACCAATACACGCAGTCTAGGAATGTCAACGCCTTCGGAGACCATGGCGACTGAGACAAGCCATTTCTTTGCGCTGTTTCTAAAAGCAGAAATTAAAGTTTCAGCGTTAGGAAGTTGGCTGTGCACAAGCATCGGAGCCTCACCTTCCATGATTTCAATCAACTCGACGAAATATTTGGCCATTTCAATAGATGGCGCTATGACTAAACCGCCGGCTTTTGGCATACGGTTTCTCAAATCATCTAGTTTGATCATGGCTGCTTCAAGCATGGTTGCTTGATAGCCAGTCATCAAGGGCTTGGTAGTTCCTTTAATGTATTGAGGCGTACAAGTAAGCTTGTAGTAGTCGAGGGCGCGCTGCAAGCCTTGAATCTTTTTAAGATTTTTAGGAAGATCAACTTTCTCATTGCCACATACCTTTGTCGATTCACCAGAATCCAGCTCGACTGTAAATTTGCCTTCATGTCGATGAAAGGTAATAGGGCGGCAATACCCCAAATCTACGGCTTGACCATAGGTTAGGGTGTAAGTGCCATCGATAGGGTGGCTGATTTCACCTGAATCATGGTATGCCAGCCAGACTGACTGTGCGCCGTCTGATCGTATTGGCGTTCCTGTCAATACAAGTACAAACTTGGCGTTGTTGAATGCGCTATCGGCGCTGTCTCCCCATGCTGCTTCAACAGCTGCATGGTGATGTTCATCACAGATCACAAGAGTTCTGTTGTTGTTGCAAAGATCTTGAAATGCTGATTCAAGCCCCTGAATTGCTGACCAAGTAGCACAAACATCGATGCCCATGGAATCAATGTTTCCATATGCTCCTGTAACTTTAGACATGGCGCGTTGAGTCACCAGCTGGAAGTCTTTGCTCCACTGATTTACTACCTCCGATCGAGGAGCGATAACAATCACTCGATCGATTTCATCTCGATCTAACAACTCACGTGCAATGGTGCACGCGGCAATTGTTTTGCCAGCTCCAGGAGCAGCGTTTAACAAAAAATGCTTGTCTGCTCTGTCCCGTACAAGCCAATGAATGGCTTTGGTCGTGGCTTCAGCTTGCCATGGTCTTAGCTTAATCATTGTTGCCTCTTATTTGCTTATCCAATATTCAGTGAATTGAATTTCTCTGATTGGTAAATTCGAAGGTGGTTGCAACTTGGCGAATTGATTCACGCGAACCAAAACCGCAGCGTAGGTGCAGCTTTGAGATTTCACGATGTATCCCTCTGTGCGCATTCTTGAAATGAGTCGAGAAAGGAGTCCTACTCCAAAAAGTAGAGCTGCTTCCAAATTCGTAACCTTGTTTCCGGAGAGCAGGTACTCTCTGCATGCGGTTTCACCGATTGAGTTGTGTTTCATGCGTACTCCATCAAATATTTCGCGTGTTGAAATGCTTCTTCGTAGCATTCATCCTCTAGCTCAAAAATTTCTTTTACTGATCTTTCTTCGCATACCAGCTTCCAAGGCTGGTTATTCATAGCCACATCTGCGGCCCATTGCTCGAAAGGCATTCCGCCAATTCGTAAATCAAATTGTGGTTCACTTTCCGGCTCATCAAAGAGCTCAACCAATGCATCTGCGTCTTCCAGTAATTGGCCTTGGGATGCAAAGCCATCGGGTGCGCACAAGCTGAGTACTGCAAAAACTTGACGGATTTTTTTTGCTTTGGACATGATTGCCTTTCAGTGAAGCATTTCGCTAGGTGCGCTCGTTGAAAATTCATCCACTTCAAATTCTTTCGTAGAACCAGATTCAGGTGCCGACGATTCGCACTTGCTCGTCTCAAAATCAAGCGCTGCTCTTGCCATGCAACTCATGAGAATTGGCACAACACACTGTTTGTTGTGTGCTAGATGCAGAGACATTTCGACGGCGATGTAAGCCATCTCTTCGCCTACCTCTTGCGGGGTGTTTCCCTGGCGAAGTAGCTCAGCTGCAAAGTCGCGCACACAGTCCCGTGTGCTTTCTTGTGCCTCGTCTTCAAAATTTGGTGCCAGGGTGTTTGCCATTTGTAGATGCCTTTTTTTCAAGTGCTTTCTACATAGCAGCTGGCGTGCCAATCTGATATTGGATTTAAAAAACCCTTATGAATCAATGGCTTGGTTGTATGCGATGGTAATTTCGTACTGGATAAAAGTAATTTAACTTGCAATAAAATAAAAATAATTACATTATTCTGATCATTCATTCAGTATTAATTTATCCCAGCCCGATAGCTGCTTCCTCCTTGCGCGTTTGCTTTCTGATCAAAGCTTGCTGGCTGTATTCAACTGCCATCCAGTAAGTAAGGTGAGTAGGCAGGATTGTTTCAAACTCAACCGGAGATGGCGAGATTAATTATGGATACGAGATGGAAATTCTGATGGGAATTCAAGCTTGAGGCGTTGAAGTTGGTCCAAGACCGTGGGGTTGCCTTGAAGCAGGTGGCGAAGTCCCCCCCCAGGGTTTGAGTAGCGACTGACTCTGGAGTCCAATCCCACATGACAGGAGATTGGACGTGAAGAAGAGATTTACAGAAGAACAGATCATTGGCTTCCTGCGGGAAGCCGAGTCAGGCTTACCGGTGGCGGATTTATGTTGTCGCCACGGCTTCTCCGAGGCCAACTTTTATCTCTAGCGCAACAAATTCGGTGGCATAACCGTTTCCGATGCCAAGCACCTCAAGGGGCTGGATACTGAGAATGGTCGGCTCAAGCGGCTGCTGGCCGATGCCCTGCTGGAGAACGAGGTGACGAAAGAAGTCTATAGAAAAGAGTGGTGAGCGCACCTGCACGGTGCGAGCTGGTGCGCCACATGGTCAGCACTGGCCTGAGTGAGCGTCGTTCGCTGCGCGTCATTGGCATGAGCGCCAATACCCTGTGCTACGAACCCGTCAAAGACCGCAATTGCGCCTTGAATAACAAGATCATCGCCTTGGCTCAACTTCATCGCCGATACGGTGCCGGCATGATTTACCTGAAGTTGCGCCAGGCTGGCGAGATCGTCAACTACAAGCGCGTTGACCGCTTGTACGCTCAGGCGGGGCTGCAAGTCAAAAAGCGAAAACGCAAGAAGATCCCGCTGGCCGAGCGCCACCCGCTGGAGCGCCCGATAAAAGCCAACCAAGTGTGGTCGATGGACTTTATATTTGACCGCACGGCTGAAGGACGCAGCATTAAGACAAAGGCTTATGCAAATCCAGTTAAATTAACACCCGGACTCCAATGCCAAGTGCTACTGAAAACGGGGGGACGTTGAGTTCATAGCAAAAAGCACCGCGTGGTGTGGGGCTCTGAGCGCCTTGCAACCCGACTGAGCGAGTTAGCAGGACTTGTTCTGGCGGGTCAGAAGAGATTGTGTAACTAACTTGCTCAGTTTTCAGCCCCCCTGTTTTTGGTGGGATCGGGGATTCGAACTTCCGTCGTGCTCTGCATGGTGCTAAACTTCTCAAGTCATTGGGGAGTAGCCACTCTTCAGCACGAAGAGGCTTACGTCAACATACTTGACCCGCAGGTCATGGCGTAAGCAGTTCCCGAGCCCGGCAAGACCTTTGACCACAACGCCTCCGTACATGGCCGGGGGTGCGTCGTGGTCAATCGTCTGTAAACCGGCCTGGGAATTTTTATGGAATCGCTCCTCGTCTCGACTGGCGTTGTCGCACTTGCCGAAATCGGCGACAAGACCCAGCTCCTCGCATTCATCCTAGCTGCACGCTTTAAGAAGCCAGTGCCGATAATTCTTGGCATCCTGGCGGCGACGCTTGTCAATCACGGCCTAGCCGGCGCCTTGGGTGCCTGGATAACCTCAACAGTCAGTCCCGACGTTCTTCGCTGGGTTCTGGGTGCGTCCTTCATCGGCATGGCGATCTGGACGATGATCCCCGACAAGATCGAGGAAGAGGAGACGCAGGTCGCCAAGCGCTTCGGCGTCTTCGGTGCCACCCTGATCACCTTCTTTCTAGCTGAGATGGGCGACAAGACGCAGATCGCAACCGTCGCGATGGCGGCTCACTACGCATCCCCGATGCTGGTGGTGATCGGCACAACGCTAGGCATGCTCATCGCCGATGTACCTGCTGTGTTCGTCGGCGACAAGCTCGCCAACAAGATTCCGATGAAGCTTGTTCATTCGATCGCAGCGGGCGTGTTCGCAGTGCTGGGCGTTGCCACCCTGCTCGGAGCTGGTTCGAAGCTCGGTTTCTAGAGCCCTTGAGCGCCAACGCCATCAGTCGGGCAACTCGCTCATGGATGGCGTTACTTTCGATTCATAGGTACCATACCCCCCTATGCTATATGAAACGAGCTACACATGAGCCACACCATTCGCGAAAAAGCCAAGCTGCTGGCGAGGGTGCGTCGTATCCGGGGTCAGGTAGAAGGTCTAGAACGCGCGCTCGACGCTGAGAAGGGGTGTGCGGACATCCTTCATCAGATCGCGGCAACACGCGGTGCGATCAACGGACTGATGGCGGAGGTTCTGGAGGAGCACATCCGAACTCATATTGCCGATCCGGCTATCACGAGCGATGCCGCGCGCGCACAGGGCGCAGATGAGCTGATAGACGTCCTGCGCGCCTACATGAAGTGAGAACCGACATGCATGCCAAAAGACTTTCTGATTGGGTTCACGACCATGTCTTCCACACTAGCAATGAGGCGGCCGAGCGAAGCACCCGGTTGGTGATGTGGATTACCGCTATAACGATGGTGGTTGAAATTGCCGCAGGCTGGTGGTTCAACTCAATGGCCCTGCTGGCCGATGGCTGGCACATGAGCTCTCATGCGGTGGCGATTGGCCTGTCGGCCTTTGCCTATGCCACTGCCCGACGATACGCCCAAGACCCTCGTTTTGCCTTTGGAACCTGGAAGATCGAGATCTTGGGAGGCTTTGCCAGCGCCATCTTTCTTATGGGCGTGGCAGTGATGATGTTGGTGGGATCGACGGAACGGATCGTCTCGCCGCAACCCATCCAGTACAAGGAAGCCATCGTAATAGCCATCCTCGGCCTGATGGTCAACGTGGTGTGTGCGCTGATCCTCGGAAAAGCGCATCACCACGATCATGGGCATTCACATGACCACCATCACGGACATGCCCACGACGACCATCACCACCACGATCTGAACCTGAAATCTGCCTACCTACACGTCATCGCCGATGCCGCCACTTCGGTGCTGGCCATTGCTGCGCTGTTCGGTGGCTGGATCTTTGGCTGGTCTTGGCTAGACCCCCTCATGGGAATCGTTGGCGCCGTGCTGGTAGCCGTCTGGGCAAAGGGGCTCATCGCTGACACTGGCAAGGTCCTTCTAGATCGCGAGATGGATCATCCCGTTGTCGATGAGATCCGGGAAGTGGTCGAAACGGATGACCACGAAGGCGACACGCGGATCACGGACCTGCACGTATGGCGTGTGGGCAAGCAAGTCTATTCGTGCGCTTTGACTGTGGTAACTCACGACCGCTCCCTCACCGCGGACGTAGTACGCGAACGTCTTTCCGTCCATGAAGAAATCGTTCACTCGACCATCGAGATCCACTATTGCCCGGACGGAGCGGGTGAAATACAGCCAGCTGCATGAGAACCACTGCCGAATATCTCGTTACTGCGCTGACATAAGACATCCGGCTGTAGCCGGATCAAACGCGTAGCCAAGCTACGTGTTTGCGGACAGCTCGAACCCCCACCGCTGACCACAAGCATGAAACCTGGGCTTCCGAAAAAGCTCCTGACTTTTTCGCGGCAGTACGGCGGCAAAAGTCCCGCCAAATCGCGCAACCCGTTGTCCCAATTAGGTTTTTTCGAACTCGCTCAATCAGGTGGTTTTGAGCAGAACAGCGGCTCAATCGCGCTGAAGCCCCTGTATGAAGGGACTTTCTTCAAGCTCTGGTCAGGAGGTAACCGAGAAAAAGTCAATCAGATCAACAGCTTGTCGGTCGCGGTTGAAAGATTGAAGATTTGAAGAAACTTTGCATGGCGGGCCGATGAAGATTCGAAAATTCAATACAACATCACATTTGATATTTACATTTGTTGTGACTTTGTAGTAGAGTTGTGGTGGTGTCGTCGCAAAGCAAGCCTTCACACGGCAGGGGTCACATGTTCGATCCATGTATCACCCACCACACATCAACAACAAAGCCTCCTGTCGGAGGCTTTGTTGTTTGTTGCTTCCAAGAAAAGAAACCCTATCTGTTTTTTGACCACGAAATCAGGTCGAGAAGAACAAGCTTCAGCCCCAAGGAGAAGCCAACACAGAGTTCGCCTCAGCATCCGTTGCTTCGCTTAATCAACGCGAATCATCAATGGCCCTGAATCCCTTTCAAAGTGAGTTTAAATGGCATCTTCAACGGCTTCTGAAAGTGTGTCATGCCTCGAATGATCCCTCTGCTTTGTGCCTCGGTGGTGTCGCTCACCTTGGTGGCCTGTGCTGTGCCGCCTCTAGACAACTCACCGCCCCAATTCACCCTCGCCAGGGTTCAGCAAGCCTTGAAAAAGGGGATGTCGCAAGAGGAGGTGATTGCAGCCATCGGTTCTCCCGACAAGCTCAGCCGTGAATCCAGCGGCTGGGAAACCTGGCTGTATGACAAGCAGACTTCGGAGTCCGGCCCCACGCCTGGCGTCGTCAATCAAAAAGCACTGACCGTGACCCTGAAGTTCAAGGACCGGGTGCTTCAGGAATTCAGCTACAGCTCCAGGGCTTGGCACAAGCCTTGAGCAAGAGCATCCCTATAAAAAGCAGGTTCACGGGGATCAACAGGCCAGCGGGTCATGTCAAGCGACCCGCCTGGCCCTGCTGACCTTACTGTGACTGTAAGTTGATGGCTTTGGCCATTGCTCGATAGCGCTCGATCT
>JACCDN010997370.1_pt1 | contig 40936 bp, 32 predicted proteins | sample 7441691 | NCBI WGS metagenome assembly JACCDN01 (sample SAMN15323439, study PRJNA562643) | freshwater metagenome | isolation source: river surface water | place: USA:Blue River Watershed | collected 2017-08-16 | reverse complement strand
TGCCCTTGAGGTTTAATACTTTATATTCTAAATCCGTTCTTATAGCAGTCACCATACCACTACCTGTGAAAGGACGGCAAAAATAGGGTATTTTTTGAATTTTTAAGCTAAATCTGTATGATTTGCGGCAATTTTTTGACCAAAGAACAAACTGCCTTGTTCTTCAAAGCTAGCTGGGTTGTCTGTTGTAAAAAAGCTTAATTGGCCATTTTTACTACACTTTTGATCTATTTCTGGATGATTTTGTAAGTAAATAACTAAACTTTTAGCTACAATATCTCCTTGGGTCACAAGTTTAACTCCTTTGGGTAAAAAGGATTGAATTTTTTTTGCCATCAGTGGATAATGTGTACAAGCAAGTAATACAGTGTCAATTTGAGCTGATTGCTGAAAGAGTTGATCAATGTATTGCTTTACAAAGTAATCGGCTCCTGGACCATCCTGCTCGCCATTTTCAATCAATGGTACCCACATAGGACATGCTTGTTGAAAGACTTTGGCTTCTGGTGAAAATTTACTTAGTTCAATTGGATAACTACCACTTTGAACTGTTCCAGTAGTCCCTAAAATACCTAAATGATGCGTGGAAGAAAATTGACCCAGCACTTCAGAACTTGGTCTAATAACCCCTAATACGCGCTTATGCGCATCTAGTTTAGGCAAATCTAATTGTTGGATATTTCTAAGTGCTTTGGCAGATGCAGTGTTACAAGCTAAAATGACTAAGGAACAACCTTGTTTAAAGAACCATTCTACTGCCTCTAAAGTATAGTGGTAAACGGTGTCAAATGATCTGGTACCATAGGGTGCACGGGCATTGTCACCTAAATAAAGATAATCATACTCGGGCAATTGCTGCTTTAACTCTTTTAAAATAGTTAAACCGCCATAACCACTATCAAAAACGCCTATTGGTGCTTTCATAAATTACCATTACTTGTTGCGTAAAACTAATACACCCCGTTGTAAACAACGAGGTGTATTAAAAAATATTTTTTAAAATATTACCCCTTTTTTGCTGGAGCTGCCGGCTTCGCTGCGCCACCTGTGGCTGCTTTGAAAGCATCTTCAATATCCTTAGGAATAGGAAGCTTTAATTTTAAAGCAACACGGATCGTTAGGTTATCAGCTATTGAAGGTTGAGCGTATGGAGACAAAGCGTCTGCCTTTAATACTAAATTATATTTTTGTTCAGCAACTACTTCGCTCAAGGCTTGTGCAATTCTTTGTCTATAAGGTAATAATAGAGCTTCTTGCTTTTGCTCCATCATTTGTTGTTGGTACTGTTGCCAGTTGATCAACTTATACTTTAAACGGTTTAAATCGTCTGTAGCCATTTGTAAAGCCTTTGGTCTTTTAGACAAATCAGCTGAATCTCTTTTATAGATACTATCTTTTACTTGATAATCCTTTAAAGTGTAGTTATACTCATCTTGTAAAGAATCCTTCGCATAAGAATTTAAAACAGTATCTAACTTTTCTTGAATGCCAGGAAATAAGGCAATCACACTTTGGTCATCAAAATAACCAATCTTGGTTTGTGCAGAAGCACTGTTTCCAAAAGCACATGCCACTAACAAGATGGCTGCAAATAAAACTTTCTTCATTGTCTATTTTTTGTTTGTTTGTTTAATTATTGATAACCCCTAATTCTTTTAAAATATCGTCACTTTTATCCAACTTAGGGTCTGCAAATATAATGGTAATTCCTTCACTTTTATCTAATATGAAGTCATACGAACGAGCGGTAGCCATTTTTTGAGCGGCATTATAGACCCTATCTTGAATAGGTTTGACTAATTTTTGACGTTCTTTAAACAAATCCCCCTCATAACCAAAACGTTTTTTCTGTAAATCACGCAATTCCTTCTCTTTCATAAACAGTTCATCCTCACGCTTTTTTCTCAAATCTTCAGATAACATAAATTGCTCCGCTTCATAGTTTTTGTACATTTTGTCTAAAACCATTTGCTTCTCATCAATTTCTTGTTGCCACTGGTCACCAAGTGCTTTTAATTTTTTATCTGCTTCTTTATATTCTGGAATCCTATCTAAAATATATTTTGTGTTGATGACGGCATATTTAGATTGCGCATTGGCAATAAATGACATGCTTATCATTAAAACAGACAAAAAAAACAATTTTTGAAATTTCATAGTGTATGTATTTATTTGTTTATTCAGGTTCAAATCCAAGCATAAAAGTAAACCTTGCTGCATCTTTAAGTGAATTAGTTCCGTCTAGACGATCCAAACCAATACCATAATCAAAACCAAGTAATCCAAACATAGGCAAGTAAAAACGCATACCCAAACCTACAGATCTTCTCAATTTAAAAGGATTATATTCCTTCATACTATACCAACCATTGGCTGCTTCAAAAAAGCCCAATGCATAAATAGTACTACTTGCTGCTAAACTTAATGGATATCTAATTTCAACGGCATATTTATTAAAAATACTAAACTTCTGTCTTGAAGATTGTTGGTCAGGATTGATTTTTGGATTGGATGATTCATAGACTGGATAACCTCTTTGTGCTATAATATCATAACCTAACAATGCAAACTGATTACTTAATCCTGCGTCACCCAACTGAAAACGCTCAAATGGAGAGATAGTCAATGATTGATTATACCTTCCTAAGAAACCATATTTTGCAGCAAATTTCAAAACAAATTGTTTGTTTCGATCTTCCCCTGCAGGTTTACCCAGTGGCACATACCATTCTCCATTGAAACGCCACTTATGATACTCCAATAATTCGTACGGATTTTTCTTGGTGGCAAAATTGGGATCAAACAAAGAATAGGGAGGTGTCAACTGACCGCTTAATAAAAATGTAGATCCCGTTCTTGGATACAAAGGTTGATCAATTGAAGTTCTTTGTAAAGCAATTCTTAAGTTCAAATTATTAACAATACCATTATCAAAATTGGGCAAATTGAAAGGATCAATCGCATAATTTTTAAGTGTGTAACGTGTAAAGTTTAAACCCATACTCAAAGAGAAATAATCATCAGGCCAAGCTAATTGACGACCGAATGAAATAGTTCCGCCGGTCGTACTTATATACCTTGAATTAGCAGTATTAGGATTGTACATACCTGTGATTTGATCAAAAGTTTGACCATATTTAGTATTGTACACACTCACTGTGAGGGTGTTACGTTTTATGCCTCCAAACCAAGGTTCGGTAAATGAAAAATTAGTTGACCTAAATGCCTTACCATTACTTTGAAAACGTATACTTAGTTTTTGACCATCTCCCATTGGTAAAGGATCCCACGCTTTTTTATTAAAGATATTTTTAGAGGAGAAATTATTGAAAGTCACTCCTAGGGTTCCAGTTAATCCAATATAGCCACCCCATCCAGCACTCAATTCTAATTGGTCACTAGATTTTTCTTCTACACCATAATTGATATCTACCGTTCCATCATCTGGATTAGGAATTGGATCAATCTTAATTTTTTCTTGATCAAAATAATTCAACTGCGAAATTTCACGTTGAGAACGAATCAAAAGCGTACGACTAAATTTATCACCAGGTATGGTTCTAATCTCTCTGCGTATAACAAAGTCTTTTGTCTTTTCATTTCCCGCGATTCGAATTGTTTTTATAGTAGCTTGCGGACCTTCCTGAATTCTTACTTCAAAATCGATGGTGTCATTGTATACTGCAGTTTCTATTGGATTTACGCTAAAGAATAAATAACCATCGTCTTGATACAATCCACTAATATCACCCCCCTCTGCTGTAGGCGTTTTTCCTAATTTATTGAAGAAGATTTCTCTGTTATAGATATCCCCTTTTTTGATATTCAAAATACTTGTTAAAATTGAATCTGGGTACTTAGTATTACCTCTCCAAGAAATATTTCCAAAAAAGTACTTGCGTCCTTCTTTTATTTGCATGTCAATATTCAAATGACCAACCGCATTATGATAAACTGTGTCTTTTTCAATCACCGCATCTCTAAAACCTAGAGCATTATAGTAATTCAATAAATTATCCTTACTCTCCTCATATTTTTTTACATCATATTTAGAAGAAGAAAAACCTATTCTTGCATAAGGATTCAATATTTTTTTTGTTTTTGAAAAAGTCAAATAACCACGCTCTTTAAGGTATTGATCAAATGTGTAAGGAGTAGTTTGAACAATAGCTGGCTTGTCGTATACAGGAAATAATGTTAAACGAGATTTTTCGTGAATTTCTTTTAAACTTTTCTTGAGCTTGCCTTCTTCAATTTGATTTCCCCCAAAATTGATATTGTTGATCCTAACTTTAGGCCCTTTATTGACTATAAATTCTAAGACCAATTGATTTTTTCTGATTGTATCCTTAGTCTCCTTGATTTTAACTGTCGCATCCTGAAATCCCTTTCCTGCGTAGAATTTTTTTATGCCTTCAATAGCCGTAATGCGCATATTATCTGTTACCACTCTATTAGGCGTTAACCCTGTTTTACCTGAAAGCTCTTCTGTTTCTGATTTTTTGATACCTGAAAAAGTAAATCGAGCTAATCTTGGTCTTTCAACTACATTAATTTCTACATCAATTTCATTACCTTTTACATCTGTTAAATAGACACTCACATCACTGAAATAATTCTGATCCATAAGTTTGCGAATCGCTTTCGCAAAATTATCTCCCCCCGGAAGCGCCACTTCGTCCCCTTCATTCAGTGTAGAAAGTGACAACAATAAATTTTCATCAAAAAACTGGTTACCAACTACTTTTATAGATCGAATTTTATATTTTGTTGGTGTTTTTTGACTCAAGATACCCAGCAACTTAACATTGATCTGGCTAACTGAGTCCTGCGCTTTTTGATCTTGCGCAAAACTTGAAGTGGATAAGATAAGTAGGGATAAAAATACTATAGTAAACTGGGACAATTTCTGCATCTGCTGGTGGGGCTAAATAGGTTTAATTTATAAGAGGCGCAAATTACTCGTAATATTTCAAAGTCTTTGTTAAAAAGACAAAAATACATATTAAATAATTTTATATATTTAAATTAATCTGAGCACTCGTTTTGCCAAATCTACGTTCTCTTGACTGGTAGTCTAATATGGCGTCAATTAGTTCTTGCTTTCCAAATGCTGGCCAACGAACCTCTGTAAAATAGAGCTCTGCATATGCTAACTGAAATAATAGAAAATTACTGATTCGATGTTCCCCACTTGTTCTAATCATCAATTCCGGATCTGGAAAGTCTTTGGTAGATAAGGCTTGTACAAAATGAGCTTCATCAATTTGAGTTGGATCTATTGCACCTGATTGAACCTGCATACCCAAAGTCTTAGCTGCTTGTATAATTTCCCAACGACTACTATAACTTAAAGCTATAATTAACTGTAAACCAGTATTTTGTGCAGTTTTTGAAGTAGCACTTGCTAAGGCCTGACGTGCTTCTTCTGGCAATAATTCTAGGTTGCCAATAAAGTGTAACCTTATATTATTTTGATGTAAATCTGGTACTTCTTTGCTAATGGTATCTACAAATAAAGACATTAACCCCATCACTTCTGCCTCTGGGCGGTCCCAATTTTCTGTACTAAATGCATATAAAGTAAGGTATTGCAACCCCATTTCAGTAGCTGCTTCCACTACTTTTCGAACACTTATTACACCATGATAATGACCATATAATCGATCTTTGCCCTGTTCTTGCGCCCACCTTCCGTTCCCATCCATTATGATGGCAATATGCTTTGGAAGCCTATTTAAATCCAAATTTTCCATGTTGTAAAAATAAGAAAATCAGCAGGTTAATTGCGCTTAAATTTAAGTCTACTAAAGAATCCTGGCTTACTTTCTTTTGATGCACGCTCTTTTTCCTTCAAACTAGCCAATTTGGACTTTTTTCCTGGTTTCCACTTTTCTTCTCCGTAAATTTTAATCAAGTTGTAAGAAAGTCCAACTTTAAGAGATAAAAATTGGTCTTTACCTGAACGACTTCCTTGGTATTGATGCTTGATCGAAGGATCAAAAGTATTAGACTGAATCAAAAGTTGGTCATCTGCAAAAAAATCCACTTCATCTGAATTGATAAAACGATGTATTGCTTCCACCTGCAAATTCCATCTTCTGCTTAAATTATATTTGAACCCAAATTGAACAGGAAAATGTATAAATCCTTTAGTAGGCACTGTAAGGGGATAAGTAGCTGAATCCACAAAAACGTTGCTCATTTTATTTGACAAAAAGTAGATATCTTTTTTTTCTTTTCCTGATACTAAAAGATAGCCAACACCAAATCCCAAATAGGGTGTAAAACGATAAGTTTTATTTCCAGGCAAATACCTAATGAAGTTAAACTCCCCCATTAAACTGATATCATGAAAATTTCTTGTAAATGCAAAGCCCCTATTTTTTACGTAAATATTAGTTGAAAGGGTATCATTGGCACCCACCTGTATTCTTTCATAATTCAATCTAACGCCACCGTAATCATTAAATTGCTTTTTATAGTATACTCCAAAACTGTTTTTATAAAAAAATAATTGGGGTGCTATATCTCCGATGTAACCTGATTTGCCTGCAAATATTCCTAGCTCCCCTCTGTTTTCAACTAACTGAAGATGTTGACCCTGACCAATTAAAGCCATGCATAGAAAACAAACTAAAATATAAAATCGATTTAACATGCTTAATTTCTTTTATCTAGTCCCCAAGTCAACTTTGTTCTTAATGTAGTTAAAAAACTATTTTCATTCAATCTAATAAAATGAACAGAAAATGCTTCTTTCTTTACAGCTATTTGAATGCCTATAGGCACTATTTCTTTTCTTGCATCTAATGCACAAATTAACTCCTCCGTCCTGCCTTCAATTTCAAAAGAAATCACCGAACTGTCTGGAACAACGACTGAACGTACATTTAAGTTGTGTGGTGCAACTGGTGTTATCACAAAACTCGAAGAATCAGGAAATAAAATTGGTCCATTACAACTCATATTATAGCCCGTAGAACCTGTAGGTGTAGCAATAATTAACCCATCTGCCCAATATGAATTTAAAAACTCACCATTTAAATAGGTGTGAATTTTAATCATCGGTGAAGTATCTCTTTTATGTATTGCAAATTCATTCAAAGCAAAAGGTGTTCCATCAAAAACCGGAATACTACTATCTATATGCAATAGACTTCTTTTATCAATGACATAAGATCGATTCACTAAAGCCTCTACCATAGTTGCTAATTCATCTTTAGAAATGGTGGCTAAAAAACCTAATCGACCATAATTGATGCCTAATATGGGTATCATACTATCTCCTACCAACGTAATGGCATCCAAGACCGTGCCATCTCCTCCTAAAGAAATCAAACACTCTATATTATTGTGTAAGTCTAATGAAGATTCAAATGCAATCAGAGGTGTTTCCACTGCATTTGTTAGATTGAATTTTTTAATCAAACCCGCATAAATATAAATGACGATACCATGACGATGTAATTCTTCAATTAAATCAATTAAAGACTGTTGCTGATCCAAATCGACACCTCTACTATAAATAGCTACATTCATGAAACAAAATTAAAAGTTAATACCGCCATGCAAATATAAACCTTTGTCACCCAATTGATTGATACTATACTCCATATTTAATACAAAGTCATATATACTTATGACATCTAGCCCAATACCAGCTGTTCTTAACAAACTATTAGCCAATGGATTCGCCTTGTTTTTTTCTTGACTGTAGACATAACCCAAATGACTAAATACCTTGATCCAAAAAGTATATTTAACAGATGGTAGAAATTTTTTTGTCAAAGGGTTCATCACATTGTATGTCCCGAGCCGTTGATGAAATCCTGCTTTAAATAAAGTCGCCGCATTACCATCCACAACATAATATTCCAATCCGTTCATTTGCATTAATCCATAACCCATCAACCTTCTATCAGAATAATTAGATTGTTGCATTACTCTTCCAATGGTCAAAGACTCAGCAATGATAAAACGAGAGGATGCAATAGGATGCGCTACAACCTGTCTAAATTGTAATGCAGTTAAATTACTCTCTTTAGAAAAACGTTGAAACAAAGCAATATCAGTACTTGCTCCTTTTGTAGGATAGGCATTGTAGTCAAAACGTACTTTTGAATAAGATAAATTAACGTCTAAATAGGCATAGTTTCTTTTGTGATTGGGCAATAAATTGGGTGCAATTGAATAGGCCGAATCTGAGATGGATTCATTACCTATGCCAACTTGTAAAGCATGACGTTCATATAAATTTGGACGATAAGTTAAATTGACATTGCCTCTGTATCCTTTACGAATAATATCTTCGGTTTTTAAAAAAACCTGTTTATTGCCTAATGTTGTATAATTAATTTCTTTTTGATTAAACTGTGCCCATCCTAAGCCCAGTCCATATTTTAATTGTTTATCAATAAATGGCATTTGATAGCGTACACTCGCCTGATGCGTATAACCTGTGATGTAGCCTATAGTTAATTTGTCATTATTGCCTGTTGCATTTCCCTGCCTAAGATTAATACCATAATTCACCCTGTCTAAACTTCTATTTTGCTCATTCCACCATTGACTAAAATTACGATCAACCCACCTGAAATAAGGTAGGGGAAAAAAATACCAACGTTCTTTTAATTGAATTTTAATTTTCACGTTCGCACTGTCTAATTCCTCAGCTATGACATTTGTTTCTAAAAAAAGTGCAGTATTAAATAATTGTTGCTGTGCAATTGTATTAAGAATCGATAAAGAATCTTTTTTTACAAAATCCCCCACTTTATAAGGTAACTCTCTATTAACAATATAATCTCTAGTTTTTTTATTGCCAATAATTTCAATATTGCTAATTCTGATCTGTGCATATCCAAATTGACCAAAGCATATCAAAAAAAGAAACAGGCATTTGAAGCCAATAGATTTAAACATCTAGGTAATTCATTAAATGGTGGTAATGCGCTTCGATATCATTATGTAATGGAGTTTTTCCAAAATATTGCAAGAGTTGATAATCATAACGCTGAAAGGTAGCAATGATTGATTGTGCCTCGTCCTTATTAATTTTTAGCGTTATGATGATAGCGCCATTTTTCTCCTCGTAATAACTATTCAGCTGAAGAATTTGCGCATTATTGGATTCAACCAACCTTGACATCTCAGCCAAAGAATATTGATAAGGCGCAACAGATAAAACTAATATAGCTCCTGGTAATTCAACCCCTAAGAATTTTGCTAAGGCGTCATTCAAACTTTTCTGTGGGATCATTCCTACACATTCTTGTTGTTCGTTCAAAACGGGCAAAATGCTTAATTGATGTTTTGAAAACAAGTCTAATGCAGTTAAAAAATGTGCCGTATCAGCTATCATTATTTTTTTGAACTGATCGGACAAAGCCACCAAAGTGACAGACTCATCTGAGTCTAATAAGTCTCCTTTTTGTATTATACCCAAAAAATAGTCATCTTTAACTACCGCTAATTCTTGAACATCAAAATCCTCCATGCACTGTAAAGCAAAGCTCACCTTGTCTTCTAAATGAAGTAAAGGGAAACCTTGTGCAGTAATTGAAGCAGCTAACATGGCGTTTAATTAAGCGTTTGCTTTTAAAAATTTTTCAAGTATATCATTGAACTCATTGGGCACTTCCATCATAGGTGCGTGTCCACATTTATCAATAAAAGCCAATTCACTATTTGGAATTAATTTATGAAATTCTTCCGCCACAAATGGGGGTGTAACATTATCATTTTTACCCCAGATTAATAGTGTAGGAACTTTAATTTGCCCAAGCTCTTCTCCTAAATTATTTCTTATAGCACTTTTGGCAAGCGCAATGATTTTAATTACTTTAATTCTACTATTGGTGATCTCAAATACCTCGTCTACTAATTCTTTTGTCGCCACGGCTGGGTCATAGAATGTAGCTGCAGTCTTTGCTTTTATATATTCGTAATCTCCTCTTTTTGGATAAGAGTCGCCCATAGCATTTTCAAATAAACCACTGCTTCCAGTGAGTGTCAAAGTTTTGATTTTTTCAGGATGGCTTAAAATATACACTAAACCCACATGCCCCCCCAAAGAGTTGCCCAATAAATGGATTTGATTATAACCTTTGTGGTCAATAAACTGTTGCACATATTTGGCTAATCCTTTGACACTGGTATGTAATAAGTCTAGATCAAAGAGGGGTAACAAAGGCACTACTACCTTATGTGTATGTTTAAATTTTTCAATGAGGTCTGAAAAATTACTGAGCGCTCCAAACAAGCCATGCAATAGGATCAAAGGCTCACCCGATCCAACTTCCACATATTCAAATTTGCCTTCTTTTTGTATTTCGTATTCCATAATTTTTGAAACAATTAAGTCGTTGCTATAAAGATACTTATTTCAAATTAAAAAAGCAGATTATACCTTTTACTGTAAATGAGTGGAAAATTGACCCAAAGTTTGTTTAATAAAAGGTAACCACTGACTAAGTTTAGCCATAAAATAGGGCCACCATTTTGCCAGATAGCTATAACTAATGGATTCGTCCATTTTCGACTTTTCAACCACACCTAAAAGGGACATAAAATAAATAAAAGCACTTAAAATAGTACCATAAATCAAAGTATAAAGCACCATCCCTAATAGTTTATTCAACCAGCCTAGCATCAACCAATCGGCTGTTTGTTGTAAAAGACGGGTTACCCATCTTAATGCAATCATGACTGCTAATAAAACTAATAAAAAGGAAATAAAAGGAAGCCAATAAGAAGTGATTTTGGTATATTCTTTCAATTGCGCTGCGACAAATCCTGCAAATTGAAATGCAATTACGATACCAATCAACAAGGAGAAAAAAGAAATAAGTGCTCTAATCAACCCGTTCCTGTATCCTTGCAAAAAGGCAAGAATTAAAATGGTACCCGCTAATAGATCTAACCAATTCATTAGTTGGTCAATGCATTTTTAGCGACAGCAGCAATTAATTTTCCATCTGCCTTTCCTGCTAATTGTTTAGATGCGACACCCATTACTTTACCCAAATCCTGTGGACCTGTTACACCTAATTCTTTGACAATTACCCCTACAGCAGCTCTCACTTCTTCCTCACTCATTTGCGCAGGAAGAAACCTTTCAATCACTGCAATTTCCTCCGCTTCTTTTTGAGCTAGATCTGCACGATTTTGTTCTTGAAAAATCGTTAATGAATCTTTTCTTTGTTTAACCAGTTTTTGCAATAATTTCATTTCAGCATCTTCTGAAATAGCGCCATTGGCTCCAGGTTCAGTTTTTGCTTTAATAATTTCTGCTTTAATTGCACGAAGCCCTCTTAATAATGCTTCATCTTTATTTTTCATGGCGTCTTTCATTAAAGACATTACTTCTAATTCTAAACTCATAAGATTATTATTTATTGTTTGGCGTTTTTTATTTTGCGCCTTGTTCTATTTGACTTGCTCTAAATTTATTGTAAAAGGATTTTGCAAAAGATTTAAATTCTTCCGCAAGGGCTTTGTCCTGTGTAGCCCTTAAATAGGTATCCCCCATGCCCATCAAATTTTGGTAAAAGAAGTCTGCCATCTCGTCTACCATCATATCTTTAGTCCAAAGGTCAATGCGCAATGCAGTTTTATCTGTTGGATCCCAGAAAGTTAACATCATCGCCCTTGCCGCTTGTGCTTCTTGAGCAGTACTATCTGTAGCAAACCAGTCTATAGATTGTGGGATTTTTTGTTCGTCTAATTGAATTTTTACTTGAATAGATGATTCATGCATAGCTTAAAATTGAGCTACAAAAATACAATAATATTAGCGAATAAGACCAACCTATACTAGGTCCCTTGGCCAAGCTATAGTAGCAGTTTGATTGAATCGGTGGATTTCACTTTGAATTGCCTTTTCTATTTCCACACCTTTAGCTGCGCGATACATTTCGTCTTTGTAATAAAGTTTAAAATGATTGGCTAAGAGATCGGGCGCTTTGAAATCAAAATATTCACCAGCAGCTGCCATCTCAGGTAAAACAAAACTTGTACTATCAACATCTCGATGCATAAGAAATGGTATCTGATAACGCATTGAATAGGTTAAAAACTGAAAACGATAACTATTCATGGTACTAAAAATAGAGAGGTAAGCAGCTGCAATCCACTCTAATTTAAAAGTGGCCAAATTAACCAATTCAACTGCATCCCTATATTTATAACCAAGCAATAAAATGTCAGCTTTTTGTCGATCTTCCTCCGTATCCATTACAAACACAATTGACATGTTACTTTGTTGCCATTTTTTAAATACAGAAAAAGCTTTAAGTATAGGAATAATTTCCTCTATTTCAACAAAAACAAGTAGGTATTGATTTCCATCAGTTAGCGATGATCTAACAGGTGCCAATTGTGACCATTCAAAGTTAGGTAAATTCACTTTTTTGAGTGCTACCCTTATTGCTCCTGGTCTATTTTGTGCATGCCATTCATCTAGAGCTATCACCTTGGTAGCAGCTTGGATTGTTTTTTCGTAACGTTTTTTTTCTAGCCAAGATTTGATCCAACGTTTCTTTTGATGTAAATGAGGCAGCGCCAACGGAATAAAAAAGGAGGGCAAATTGTTTGCCCATGAAGCTTTTGGGCCAAAATGAATTAAAGCATTTGATGTGCTTTCAGCAATGAATTCAGGCGCTTGATTCGGATGTATCCATTCAGCCAAAATTGCTTCAGATGGCTTCCCCATTGAACTTACTAAGTAGATTGTATGTCGTATTGTAGTATCTAGTGTTGGATCGGGAACACCCATCTCCATTAAATCCAATAATAAAGGTTCCAAAACATTAGGGTTCAACAGATACAATTCATCTAGCTGTATAAAAATGCGCATGGGCAAAATTAATACATACTTAACAATTTATCCACCAATCATGTATAGTCTTATCTTAATCTCTATAGAATCCTACCTTTGAACTATGGCAAAACCATTACAGCAATTAGATTTATTTGGCATGGAGACAAATACTCCAGTTCATATTGCTGCACCAAAACAAGCCAAAAGTATCAAGCAAAAAAAATCGCTTCCTCAATACCGCAAACCTATTTACCAAACTGTAAACAATTTGAATCAAGAAATAGCGGAACCTGACAGCGAAGCTAATACATCAAGTTTGGTTGAACCTACTGATGCGGAATTACCTTCTGTATCAAGAACACCCATGACCTATATCAATAGGAATATTTTACACAAAAGAGGCAGGAAGGCATTTGCTGACATGGATCAAGAGATTGATAAAATCAATGTGCCAGATACCGCTACACTAGCAAAAAAATTATATTACCCTATTGGTGAAGTAGCAGGATGGTTTAATGTAAACACTTCATTAATCCGATACTGGGAAAAAGAGTTCAAGCAATTACAGCCGCGTAAAACAAGAAAAGGTGATCGACTTTTTCGTGCGCAGGATATTGAATTCCTCAAGCAAATTTACTATTTGCTTAGAGAGAAGAAATATTCCATTGATGGTGCAAAAACTTATTTGAAAAACAATAAAGAAAAAGGCAACAAGAATTTATCTTTATTAACCAATTTAAAAGATATTAGAAACTTCTTAGTGTCACTAAAAGCAAGTCTTTAATTTAACCTTTTTCTGAAAACTGGATTTGATTAGCATTAGCATATTCAATCGCGGCAAGGTTTAAACGCTCCCTAATCATTTGAAAAGCATTAATATCAATTTTTATGGGAACAAAACATTCTACATGTAAACTATGAAATTGTTTACCTGATTCTGCTACAAAAACACTTGATGCATTTATACCATCTTGTGTTTGGAGTAATGTTCTCATATGATTCGCAAAATTTTCCATTGCTTTAGCTGTAGTTTGTGCGCTTAATTGAAGATCCATCTCAATCTTACGTTCCGTTCTTAGTGAAATATTATCTACAATAGAATCTACCATCTGCTTATTAGGAACAGAAATGTAAGTTTTTTCCTGCGTGCGAATGCGCGTACTTCTTAAGCCAATTTTTTCAATAGTACCTGTGAAGCCACTTACTTTAACAAGATCGCCAATGGTAAAGGGTCTGTCAAAAAAGATTATAAAGGAAGCAATTATATTTTCTAAACTTTCTCTAGTAGACAAAGCCACTGCAGCACCTACAATACTTAAGCTTGTCACTAAGTTGCCAATGCTTTCGTTGAAAACATACCTCAGGACCATTAGTATACCAATGATATAAATAATAACCTTAAAAAAATCTCTAAAAAAAAGAACCAATTGATCGTCAGATAGATCTTTTGTTAAACTTGCTTTGTTTTCTAAAATGATCGAGATGAATTCTAATGTGCGAATACCCACACGAATCAATAAAATAATGAAAACGAACTTAATACTTGATTCTAAAAGAAGCTGCAAACTCAATTTGAAAATTTTCAGGTCCCATGCAGCTGGAAATTTCAATTCATATAATGCAATGATTGCTACTAAGAATAATAAAAATTGCTCAATAGGAACCAATAGTCTGTGTACATGACTTTTTCTTAATTCAGAATGATTCTTTTTGTCCACCCAGGTATAAATCAAACTTGCAAAAAAACGTGAAATCAATCTTTTAATAAGTAAGGTAACCAACAGAATACCAACTATAAATAGATAGCTTCTCAATGAATTACTTAATATTTGTTGATTTAAGTTCATTTTTTATTAGGTTTTCTCCCAAGTTAATAATTGCATGTTTTGACCATCAAAAACTGCATAGGTATTTAATCGAATCCAATCCCCTAAGTTAATATACCTGCTCTTATCGTTGATCTTAAAATCAATGGCATAATGACGATGTCCAAATACAAAAAAATCCACCGACATCGTTTTAGCTTTTTCTTTCGTATAAAGAATCAACCACTCTTTGTCTTCACCTAAAAATATTTCGTCTGAATTACCTGTTTTTGCTCTACTTTTTTGACTGAAATAATTGGCCAACTGAATCCCTGCATCAGGATGTAGCCACCTAAATAACCATTGACAAACCGGGTTGGTAAATATTTTCTTTAAGCGCTTATAACCTTTATCTCCTGGGCCCAGTCCGTCACCATGACCTATAAGAAAGGACGTATCATTGAAATTAAATTGATGAGGTTCGAAATATACTTTTGCATTTAATTCTTTTGACAAATAATCATTCATCCACAAATCATGATTCCCTGTAAAAATATGCAATTGAATACCTTCGTCAGCTATTTGTGCAAGGGTACCTAACAATCTAACATAGCCTTTTGGTACCACAGTTTTGTATTCAAACCAAAAATCAAATATATCGCCTACAATAAAAATCATTGCTGCATCCTTACGTGCATCTTGTAAAAAGCGAACCAAGCGGTCTTCCCTTTTTCTACTTTCTACTTCAGTAGGTGCCCCTAAATGAAAGTCGGAGAGAAAGTATACTTTTTTGCCAGTTGCCAATACCATGTAAAAGATTTGATTTGAACAATAGATTAATCAAGCGTATTATCAATTAAAAAACAATAAACTTCTTTTGGACCATGAATGCCTACTACTAATGTTTTTTCAATGTCAGCAGTACGACTCGGTCCTGTAGCAAAACTAATCATAGAAGGAAAGGTTTCCGGATGATCTTTAAAATTGACTAAACTATCTGATATGTCATAGACAAGTTGATCTGCGTAAGCAATACAAATATGAATAGGTGCATAGACGCTTGAGGTTCTACCGCTTAAATCTTTACTGGTTAATACAATAGTTCCAGTTCTTGCCACTAAATGTGAACATAAAGTAATTGCAGCATCACAATCTGTTAAATCATCTGTAGTAACAGGATCAAATTTTAAAGCTATCATCTTATCCAACCAGGCTGCTTCATTTGAATAAATTTTATTCCACCCCTTAGCAATAATCAATGCATTTAGTTGTCCAATTAATTCTTGTTCGTCTGCACAATACACAAATTTGCCCAAGAGTTCAGTAAACTTTTGAGCAAATTCTATGGCCATTTCTTTTTCAGTGGGAATAAAAATAGGCGTGTCAGCCACTTGATCAGGAAAAGGAACAGGCACTGGATCTTTCAATGCCTGTTTTATCTTCTGCAATATTTTATGTCTTGCGCCTTGTGATTCCATTTACAAATTATTCGTTATTATCTGTTGCATCAGCAGCTTGAATGGTTGCATTTGCATTTTCAATCACATCTTCAGATGCGTCTGAAGCTTGAACAATCGTCGTTTCACCTGGTGCAAACTGATCACTTGAATCTGCCGCTAATATTGTCTCTTCAAGAATTTTTTTCTCTTCAAATGGACGATCTCCAATTAACTCCTCAACATCAGATTTATGTAATACCTCCCTTGTTAAAAGTGCTTGAGCTAGTTTCTCTACTTCGGACTTTTTAGATTGTAGTAAATCTAAGGTTCTATGATAAGCAGCGTCAATCATTTTACGTACTTCTTCATCAATTATTTTTCCAGTTTCCTCGCTAAAAGGTTTTTGGAAACTACTTTCTTGAGCAGGATCATAAAAACTCACGTTGCCAATTTTTTCATTCATGCCATAAGTAGTTACCATCGAATAAGCCATCTTTGTGATTTGTTGTAAGTCATTCGATGCGCCAGTAGAAATTTTACCAAAGAAAATTTGTTCTGCAGCACGCCCACCTAATGTCATACACATTTGATCAGTTAATTGCTCAATGGTATACAAATATTGTTCTTTAGGTGTATACTGCGCATAACCTAATGCAGCTGTACCTCTTGGTACAATCGTAACTTTTAACAATGGATAGGCATGCTCTAAGAACCATCCACAAATTGCATGACCAGCTTCGTGGTAAGCAATCACTTCTTTCTCTTCTTTTGAAATGATTTTATTCTTTTTCTCTAATCCTCCAATCACCCTATCAATTGCATCTTGGAAATCTTTCATTTCTACGCCTGACTTGCCTTTACGTGCAGCAATTAAGGCAGCTTCGTTACAAACATTGGCAATATCAGCACCAGCAAAACCAGGTGTTTGTTCTGCTAGTTTATGTATGTCTAAACTTTCAGAAACCTTGATAGGGCCTAAATGTACTTTGAATATTTCTTCACGACCTTTTACGTCTGGACGATCGATAGAAATTTGACGATCAAAACGACCTGGTCTTAATAATGCTGCATCCAATACATCAGGGCGATTAGTAGCAGCAAGGATAATAATTCCAGTGTCTCCACCAAAACCATCCATCTCCACTAATAATTGATTCAATGTGTTTTCACGTTCGTCATTGCTCATCATGGCGTTTTTACCACGAGCACGTCCTATCGCATCTATCTCATCTATAAAAATGATACATGGTGCTTTCTCTCTTGCTTGTTTGAATAAATCACGCACACGACTTGCTCCAACCCCTACAAACATTTCCACAAAGTCTGAACCACTTAAACTAAAGAATGGCACTTGCGCTTCTCCAGCCATAGCTTTTGCTAATAAGGTTTTACCTGTTCCTGGAGGACCTATTAATAATGCACCTTTTGGAATTTTACCTCCTAAAGCCGTATATTTTTTAGGTTGTTTTAAGAAGTCTACAATTTCCATTACTTCTTCCTTAGCTTCTTCTAATCCAGCCACGTCTGCAAAAGTAATATTCACTTTAGTGCCACCCTTTTCAAATAAGGTGGCTTTTGATTTACCTACATTAAATATGCCACCTGGGCCTCCACCGCTTCCGCCAGCACCACCACCCATTTTACGCATCATTAAAACCCAAATCACTACAATAATAAGCATAGTGAATATTGTATTGGCAATAGGACCAAACCACTCTCCTTCTTTGATGGTATTCTGAGGCACTTCTTGGATACCTTTTTGCTCGTAAAATTTTTGTAAACGTTCATTAAAACTATTCCAATCCGTCACACTGAACTCAAATAAAGGGACACCCTTTACTTTCGCCTTGTCTAATTTCTTTTTAAATTTTTGTACATAATAATCCTTGTTAATACTATCAGGCTTAATGTATACACGAACTATTTCTTTGTTTTGCACTAAATCTATACGCTCCACATCTCCCCTCATCAACATGACTTGTTTAAACTCTTGTTCAGTAGTTGTGGTTAATTCAGGTGACATTTGAAAAAAGCGCGCCGAAAAAAGAGACAAGGCTATTAATCCATAAATCCAGTAAATATTGAATTTGGGCATTTTAGGACCTTCTCCCATTGGGGAATTTTTCTTTTTATTATTTTTTATATCTGACATAGTATGATTGCGTTTACTGCTTTTTATATAAACAACTAGAAATGAATTTAGTTTATTCTATTGTTGATTAATCCTCATGCGTTTTCATATCTGCATCACTCCATAACTCTTCTAATTTATAAAAATTTCGAGCATCAGGATGCATAATGTGTACGACTACATTGATATAATCAATGAGTAACCATTGGCCGCCTTGTTTACCTTCTGTTTTATATGGAAGATCACCACATTTGTGCTTTACTTCATAGTCGACAAAATCTGCTATCGCTTTCAATTGCGTCGTGTTATTTGCTTCACAAATAATAAAGAAGTCTGCTGCAGCTTCATGAACTTTTTTAAGATCAAGACTAATGACATTTTCTCCTTTTTTATCCAAGATCGCCTGAATAATGGTTTTGAAAATTTTAGAGCTACGAGTGAGCCTTGTAACCGTACTTTTTTTACGGTCATTTAAAGAAGAAAGTTGTTCCAATGCACTTATTTTTAATGTGTTAAATCCTGTTTCTAAACTAACTTTACAAAAATAACAATTCTTTGCCACTAGCCACACCATTTAACATTTTGGGTGAACCGCTCATAGAACTGCCTTCAGTAGAAAGTACCAATATCTATGCCATGGATCAGATTAGATCAGGACAAGCCATTTCTGGCAGTGCCTTTACAACTGATTTTCAAGAAAAGGGAAAAGGACAGATGGGCAAATTCTGGGAAAGTGAAAATGGCCAAAATATCCTAATAAGCTATGCTTTAAGGTGGGATAAGACTGAATTCACGAACAGCTTCGGTCTTTCAGTAGCTGTTTCATTGGGTGTTTTTGACTTTCTCTGTGAAATTGCAGTTGATGAAGTGAAAATAAAGTGGCCTAATGACCTCTATTGGCGTGACAGAAAGGCAGTAGGCATTTTAATTGAAAATAGCCTAAGAGGAACACAAATCAAATGGTCGGTGATTGGGATAGGTATCAATGTAAATCAAACACTATTTAAAGATGCCCCAAATCCTGTTTCATTAAAACAAATAACGGGTAAAACATGGGACAGAAAATGGCTAATTGATCGCTTATCAAACCATTTAAAAATACAAATCAATGATTGGCTTGCCGGAAACGCCCAAGCACAGCTAAGAAGATACAATGAAGCTTTGTATAAAAAAGAGCAATTACAAAAATTTAATTCAGGTACACGTTCTTTTGAAGCCGTGGTTAAAGAAGTCAATCAAGAAGGACAATTAGTTTTAAACGGTGGTATAGAAGAAGCCTTTAACTTTGGTACGCTACAATGGATAAAATAAATATGAAAACAAAATTAACTGAATATAGTAAAGGTGCCGGATGTGGATGTAAGATAGCTCCAGCAATACTTTCAGAAATATTAGCCCAGCATAGCGTTGGCATTACTACACCAAAATTATTGGTAGGCAATGACACAAAAGATGATGCTGCAGTATATCAGATTGATGAAACCAATGCGTTTATCAGTACAACGGATTTCTTTTTACCAATCGTAGATGATCCCTTTCAATTTGGACAAATTGCTGCGGCCAATGCCATTAGCGATGTGTATGCCATGGGCGGGAACCCTTTATTTGCATTAGCTGTATTGGGCTGGCCAATAGATACGATCCCTGTTTCAGCAGCACAAGAAGTGATGGCGGGAGCAAGAGCTGTTTGTGCAGAAGCGGGTATTGTGATGGCGGGTGGACATAGTATAGATAGTAAAGATCCAATTTTTGGATTGGTGGTGAATGGGATGGTTGCTATTGAAAATTTAAAGAGAAACAATAGTGCATTGTCAGGAGATATTTTGCTATTAACTAAACCATTGGGTGTTGGTATTTTAGCAACTGCTCAAAAAAAAGGATTGATTGAAACAACAGACCTGGAATTATTAGTAAAACAATTAACGACTTTAAATAAAGTAGGTGCTACACTTGGAAAAATAAAAGGGGTACATGCTATGACTGATGTCACTGGATTTGGTATTTTAGGACATTTAATAGAGATGATGGAGGGAAGTAAGTTAGGAGCTACAATACATTATAATCAATTACCTATTCTAGAAGCTACAAAAAAATACATTGCACAAAAAGCTATCCCTGATGCTACTTACCGAAACTGGAATGCCTATAATAAACAAGTTAATTTTGGTACAGGTGTAAATGTCATGGAAGCATTTCAGCTCTTACCCGATCCACAAACCAATGGTGGATTATTGATCGCCGTTGCACCAGATGCTTTAATTGAAGTGCAAAATATTTTGAAAGAGGCAGGGATCTCAAATACAACGCCAATAGGCTTTTGTACAGATTTAAGTGAAAAAAGAATCCAAGTAAATGCTTAAATCTGTTACACTTACTTAGTATTAGCCAGTGTATATGTATTAGCTATAAATGGACTATTCAAAAATTAAATGCCCTTTATTTTTGATTTGTTCAGGGGTTAATTCTGCCACGAGTTGGACACCTTTTATATTTCGAATAGTATGTAAAATATCTTTTACTTTTTCGTCCTCAATCCACTCGCCACGAATCCACCAAATAAAGTCCATGTGCTTTAATTCAGGCAATAAATACTCTCCATCAAATTGATTATGGTATACAAAATGTCCGATAGTTGTGTTAGGCTCATAGCCTTCATACATCGAAAAATAATAGGTTCTGTTTTTACGCTTTAAAGCAATTTCATGATTTGGATTAAATCGAAATTCAAAACCCATACATTGATTCAGCAAAATACAAAACTGATAATTTTTGATAGGCGCCGTGATGCCCAAGATGCGAGAACCCTCAAAATCTTGTTCGTTAATCTCTTCCTGATTTAAAATTAATTTAGCGCTCACTGTATAAATTTACATTAAAACTCAATGTCCACTTTAACTTCTTCCGTTCCTCTTCTGTAGACTAAAAATGTTTTGTCCCCTTTTTTAAATTTAGACAAAGTAGTCATATAGCTCATCACATCAATGAACTTATAATCTCCCATTTGAAGCAAAATATCCCCTGCTTTTAAGCCTAACTTTTCTCCTAATTTGCCTGCTGAAGCGCCCTCAATCCTAAGTCCAGTGCCTGTATAGGCGTAATCTGGCATCACACCTAAACTCACAGTAAATTTAGTGCTACGTCCCATGGCCGCCTCCCTCGTTTTTAAGAAATCAAGCTTGCCATAAGTGTTAGTTGTCTTCACAATATTTTGTACAAAACGAAGGATGTCTTTTTGACCAATGAAGTTGATTTTATCCCAGTCGTCTGTCGCTTTATGGTAATCTGAATGGCTACCTGTAAACATAAATAAAACTGGTATATCTTTTCTGTAGAAGCTCGCATGATCACTTGGCCCTGTTCCTGCACTATCAATCGTGTATAATAATGTAGTAGGTGTTTTTTGAATAATCTCAGACCACTTACTAGAAGTGCCATATCCACCTAGGCTCATTTTTTTAGTCGCATCATACCTACCCACCATGTCCATGTTTACCATATAATTATAACTAGTTTTGATCGTCGGATTTTCTAACCAGTACTTACTTCCAATCAATCCTAATTCTTCGGCAGAGAAATGAATGATTAAATAATTGTTTTTATTATACGCATCCCCCTTGTTTGAAGACTTCTTTAATATTTTCGCTAATTCAATTAGAGCTGCAGTTCCACTGGCGTTGTCGTCAGCACCATTACGCACATCCCCATTTAAATCTAAGGCATTTTTATCTTGATTATACCCTAAATGATCTAAGTGCGCCCCAAGCACAATCGTATGGGCTGCATTATTATCAATATAAGCAACTACATTTTTTGCAGTGCGATTTTGATATTCCAAAATCAAATTTGCATCGATATCAAAAGTACCCAACTCGTCATTAAAATATTTCTTGAAGCCATCTTTTGTAATATATACGACAGGTATAGCAAGGGCCTTACTAGTGTCAAACTTATTAAATTGAATATTGTCAACTAAGGTCCCACTATTGAACAAGAATAGTGCCTTTGCATTTTTCTCTTGCATTGAACCTGCTGTTGACTTGATCCAATCTTGCAAATCAAAATGTGGATTGCTTTGCTGTTCTTCCAAAACCTCTTGTAAATCTTTAAACCAAACTTGATTTGCTTCTTCTAATGCAAGGGTAGATTTGGTTGTAAATCGACTATTTAGTCCTGAAGAGATAGTGAAGAAATCGGTCCCAAAGACCATAGATTGATTGTTAACTTTCAAAAACGATTGTGTTCCCCATTTTTTACCCTCATTGATTGGAAATGACTGAACAAATCCCTGTTCTCCCATGGGTTGCATCCCGATAGCCTCATATTGTGCAATAATATAATCCACTGCCATTTGCTCTCCCAAACTACCTGCACGACGGCCTTCTAACACATCACTTGCTAAATATTGAACATGTGTTTTAAGGTTTTTAATCAATTGACGATCGGACTTATTTTGCTTTTGAGCAAAACTACAAAAAGCGATTAATAGTAAAAGCAAAGTGCATATTGGACGCATAGTTCAAATTTGAAACACAAAATTAAGCAATGGACACTAGTTTCGCCACCAATATCTACAAAAAACTGCTAAAAGTCATGGCGTTTTAGCAGTTTCAATTTCTTATTTCGTAAGTACTAGCTAGGCTTAATGGCTAGCTTTGCGACGAATCGTGAAAGCAGGTATACATATCGCCTTAGTGGGGAATCCCAATAGTGGAAAAAGTTCGCTTTTTAATGCCTTAACCGGCTTACAACAAAAAGTAGGCAATTTCCCTGGTGTCACAGTAGACAAGAAAACAGGGGATGTAAAAATTGGCCCTCACCAAAGTACATTAATTGACTTACCTGGCACCTATAGTTTTTACCCAAAAAGAGAAGATGAGTGGGTGGCTTACCGAGTCTTAATGGGCGTAGATGAAGAAGTAAAAACAGATGTAATATTATTAGTAGCAGATGCTAGCAATTTAAAAAGAAATTTACTTTTCTGTAGTCAGATTATTGATTTAAAAATCCCCGTGGTCCTGGCGCTTACCATGAATGACCTTGCACAAAAGAAAGGTATTAAAATTGATATCGCTGGCTTACAAACTGATTTAGGCATACCAGTGATTGCAGTAGATGCAAGAAAAAATAAAGGACTAAGTGAATTAAAAAAAGTTTTAGCTCAAATCATTGAAACACCCCGTTCAAAAAATCAAGAAAGTTTCATTGATAATAAGAATTTGGCACCAAACGCTATTAATGCGTTTAAAAAAACTTACCCAACACATAGTGATTACGCCGCTTTACATTATCTGATGCACCATGAAACTTTTCCATTAGATCAGGAAATGCAGGATAATATTGAGCAGATAGAAATTGAAAATGATTTTAACCATACTAAGACACAGGCTCAAGAAATTTTACAACGTTATCATCGAATTCAAGAATTGATGAAAAAATGGGTGACTGAGCCCGACCCTAGTGCAAAGAAAAAAAGAACAGACCGTTTAGATAATATTTTTTTACATCGAATAGGTGGGTATTTTATTTTACTCACTGTATTGTTCCTCCTGTTTCAGTCTGTTTTTTGGATGGCTTCTTTCCCTATGGATGGCATTGAATGGATCTTTACAAATATCACTACTTATTTAAATCAAGTTTTACCAACAGCATGGTGGCAAGATCTTTTAGTCAATGGCTTGGTAGCGGGCATTGGTGGTATAGTCATATTCGTGCCGCAGATTATGATCCTATTTGGACTAATCACTTTACTTGAAGACACTGGCTATATGGCAAGGATTAGTTTCCTAAGTGATAAGCTTATGCGCAAAGTTGGATTAAACGGCAAGAGCGTCATGCCTATGATAAGTGGTTTTGCTTGTGCAGTTCCAGCTATCATGAGTGCAAGAAATATTGAAAATAAAAAAGAGCGCTTACTCACCATATTGGTGACACCATTTATGAGTTGTAGTGCAAGATTACCAGTATATACAATACTCATTTCACTAGTTATAGACGATCGGATGTACTTTGGTTTTTTAAGTTTACAAGGATTAGTAATGATGGCGCTATATTTATTAGGTATTGTAATGGCTTTAGTCGCAAGCTTTATTCTTAAGTTTTTTATCAAGATTAAAGAAAAGAGTTATTTTATTTTAGAACTACCTGTCTACCGTGCACCACGTTGGGGTAATATTGGTATGACCATGATTCAAAAGGCAAAGATTTTTGTCGTAGATGCAGGAAAGGTAATCATTGTCATTAGTCTATTATTGTGGTTTTTAAGTTCTTACGGGCCCAGTAAAAAAATGGAACAACTTGATACGCAATATGCGATGGCGATCAAAGCCAATCCAATACAACAAGATCAAATAGAAAAACAATATAATACCGAAAAGTTAGCCAATTCTTATGCTGGTTTATTAGGTAAAAAAATTGAACCAGTGATCAAGCCATTGGGTTATGATTGGAAAATTGGCATAGCACTCATTACTTCATTTGCAGCTCGCGAAGTATTTGTTGGCACCATGGCTACATTATATAGTGTTGAAGAAGATGATAACAGTAGTTTAAGAGAGAAACTACGAGCATCTGTTTGGCCTGATGGTCGTCCTGTTTATAGTTTAGCAACAGCGCTTTCTTTAATGGTCTTTTATGTTTTGGCGATGCAATGTATGAGTACACTCGCAATTGTGAAAAGAGAAACTGGATCTTGGAAATGGCCAACCATTCAATTTTTAATGATGACAGGATTGGCTTATGTAATGAGCTGGGGGGTGTATGTGCTTTTTAAATAAATTTATAAACCGTAACGTGTTTTTTCCTTATTAAAATTTTGTGTGATTTCTGACGGAGTAAGTGCCTTTGCATACACCCTACAAACAGCTAAATTACCTTTTAATAAATAGACTGAGTTAATTTCTCCACAACCAATAAGTAAACTCGTAATGCTTGGTAAACTTGCAATGCCTTCGTTATTAGAATGTACTAATACCCCATCTGCGTAATAACGTAAAACAATTGTGCCTCCCTCTAATCCACCTGTTACGACAATATGTTTCCAAACACCTGTTGGAACTGTATAAGCAGCACTTGACCTATCCGATCTACTTCCCATATTCCAAAAAAGATTGCCGTTACTAGTAGTGCCGAATCTATATTTTGCTGTATTATCTGAAAACCAAAATTGATAATCGTTAGTGGCGACTCTTTTAACCCATACCTCAACAGTAATTGCATTACCTGAAAGTGAAAAATTGTTTAGGGTAGTTTTTTCAATTGAATTAGCACTAGATTGACTAAATAAAAATGAACCGCTATTAGCACTGGTATAGCTACTCGCTAAAGTGGTAGGAATAGTCAAATGATTAGCATTACCACTTAAGTCATTCCACAAAGTACCCGTACCGCTATAACTTGATGTGTTTGCAGCATCCAAATAAAGTATAGAGCCTGGTATAATTTTATTAAATTCTTCGGGATTGATTTTTGTTACGTTTTGAGCGCCAAAAATTCTATTGTTTTGTGCAGAAACGTTTATACAGATAAAAACCAAAATAATTACTATTCCTTTCATACTTGATGAATTTATAAGCCAAAGTTTGACTTTAGTGCATTAAAATTTTTCACAATTTCCGATTCAGACAAACATCTTTTATATATTAATACTGGACCTAAATCTCCAAGCCAATAATTATCTGCTTTACCAATATTTTCTTCTGTATTAGTTCCGTATTGTGCTAGAGGCATTGAAGTCACACCCACTTTTACTCCATTCAAATAATACGTAGTAGTAGTCGCATCCTGAGCAGCTGCCAATACCATCCATTGGTTAGTACTAACGGAAATTGGATCACTAAATGTACCAGACCCTCCAGCTGAAAAATGTAGTACATAGTTTGTACCATTATGATACATATAAAAATTAAAATTCCTATTCCCAGTCGAGGACCCAAATAAGGCTCTAAATTGACTCGTGCCAAAACCCGGATCCATTTTAGCTACTATCATAATCGTTTTGCCTGTATAGGTGGTATTAAATTTTGAGGCAGCTAGACTAATATAATTATTAGTAGTGCCATTGAATGTAAATCTTTTAGGGGAAGTATTAAAAACAGGAGCTGTAGTTGACAAAGTTGCATTGTTTGCATTCAAACTAATATCATAAAATGTAGTACCTGACCCAATATAGGATCTTTTGACAGCAGGATCTACATATACTAAAAGACCTTCTGAAACGACACTTGTATTTAATTTGCCAAATACAAAATTACTATTAGTTGAAGTCAATGTAAAATTGGTCAATGCTGTATGATAAGTTGTTGTCTCGTCAAATAAAGTTGTAATGCTAGTGTTTGTGGCATTTGGTATTCCCTGATTACATTTGAAATAGGCAACCAATCCAGACTCATCACCATTTAATTCTTGATTCATATTGGTTGCAATTTGATCTTGTGTTCTTACGACATTCCAAACCCTAATATCATCTAATGCTCCATCAAAATAATTTACAGCAGTCTGCATACCCCCTAATCTTAAATAACCAGGCGCAGATAAAGTACCAACATTACCACATGTTCCAGATTTATCTAAAACACCATTAATATAAATAGCTACTGCTCCTGTACTTTTTGTACGTGTCACCGCAATATGCTTCCAAGTTCCATCATTGATACTTGCATTACTAATAATGGTGTAATCTGGATTGCCTATTCCGAAAGCCAACTTCGAACCATTTAAGGATGTACCAAAATCATTAGTACCCCCTCCAACTTCTGCATCCACAATACCTACTCCATTATACCACATTCCACCTGAAGTGCCAACTTGTATAGTCTTTATCCAATATTCAATAGTAAAATCGTCTCCCACTGGCCTGGCAACATTCACATAATCATTTACACCATCAAACTCTAATGCATTCGCAAATTTTAAAGCATGATTGGATGCTTGAAAAGGGACAGTTACTATTTGAGCATCCACTATATTGACTGATAAAATGAATAAAAGATGAAATAGTAGATAATACTTAACCATATTTTAATTACACTTTATGGATCTACTGTTTTAAATCTAATATTCTGACTATAGAAAGTTGTATTGCCTATAGTGATAAATACTCTTGCAAAATATTTTGTTCCAGAATTTAATGAAGTCATACTCAAATTAAATGTGCCTGGCACATTTGAATCACTTACGATTTTTGTATCGTTAATTGTTGGATTGATACTTGTACTATAACATACACCATAGGATTCAACATGCACAAATGAACTTGGAATTTTTCCAGCAATGGTTGCTGCTGTTTTTGTAATATTACTTACAATCAGATTCGTAATCTTTGGTATAGGCACAGTCCCTTTAACCCAATTACTAGTAGTCCCGGTCATATTGAAATTGTAAAGACTATACACAACTTGAAATTGACTAGGCGTATAATTGATATTGTAGTTAGAAGATGAAAAACTTCCACCAGTTGCGACAGATGGTGTAATTGTATAATAACCTACTGCATCATCCACTGCTGTTCCACCAGAAGGCGTAATAGTGACAGAACCAATCGTTTCATTATTCATTAGTCCTGTTGCAGTAAAATATTTACTTCCAGTTCCTAAAGTTATTTTAGAACCATAAAATTTTTGAAAATACTTTCCCGAAATAGTTAAAGTGGCTGGTGCCACATAGCTCGTAGCAATGGCAACTGATTGATTATCGGCACTAGTTGATGTTAATTGCATGGATCCACTATGATTGCCTACATTGGTGGTTCGCTTTAACCTCACATATAAGGGTTGTGATATAACATGGTCAGCTGTTGGATACATTTTAATTTCATCACCAAACCCAGTGTTTGATTGAACAGATGCCTCGAATCCTGCAGGAGCAGTTACTGTTACATAATTAATAATATCGTCCCCCTGAACCATTATATTTCTTTCAATAGATGGAGCGCCATAGGTAGTGTTTAAACTAGCTATTGAAGCCGCTCCTAAAGTGATAGTAGGTTTTTTTACAGAAAGTGATAGCGTTGTTATTTCACTCCAATTAATAGAAGCATCTTTTCGGTAATTAGCTGCTCGTACACGTATTGCTAAATTATCGACTAATTGTGTTGGGGTACCAGATATGACGCCAGTTAATGTGTTAAAATTTAAGCCCGTAGGCAATGCATCCATTAGTTCAAAAATTTCAGCAGTTCCTCCTGTGTTTGCTGGTGTAAAAGACACCCCATTATAATTGATATAAAACTTCGCTGGTGTAGTATAATTTATTGTAGGAGGTAACTTGGTGATATTGATATTTGTTACATAGTTATAGTTACACACGCCTTTTGTATAGGCATAATTAATAGCATAAATACCACTTGTACTAAGCCCTGGAGTAAATGAACCATCGCTTGTATTAAAAGATAAACCAGTTGGGGAAAAAGAGAAAGTTCCATTTAAAGGACCATTGATATAATTCACTTTCTTTACGTTCATATCCTCCTCGTCAAAATTATAAGCACCATAAGAGACGGTTGTGAAAGCATCGTCTATAACTGTAACTGTGACTTTTGCCGTATTGATACAGCCTACACCTGCTCCTGATCCAATTACTGTATAAGTAGTAGTGGTATTTGGAGAGGCAATTGGATTAGAGCCCGAAGTTGTATTAAGTCCAGTTGCAGGTGTCCAGACATAATTTGTTGCTCCTGAGGCGCCTAATACAGTTGGTGTACCAGGACAAATTGTTATATCTGATGTAGCAGCGACAGCTGTTCCTGTGACTGCGCTTGTTGATGGCGTTAAACTACCATTGCCATATCCTACTCCTGAACCTCCTAAATAAAAATTATCTCCAACTGGAACTGAACAGGCCGCTTGCATTAAAATTGATTTTGGGAAATTAGCTGCCGCTACGCCTCCTGCATAAATGAGCTGTGTATAATCTAAATTCGGCGTACAAGCTGCTTGTATCAAAATTGATTTTGGACTTAATGGCGCAGCATTCCCTCCAACATATAGGACTTGAGTATAATCTATATTAGGTGTACAAGCTGCTTGTATCAATATTGATTTTGGAACAAAAGAAGACTCAACACCACCAGTATAAATAAGTTGTTCGAAATCTAAAGTTGCTACACATGCAGTTTGAACTAAAATTGTCTTTGGTGTTACTAATTCTGCAGCACCTCCTGCATATAAATTGGGGTATTCAATTACATTTACATTTGAAGCACAATCATTGGTGATTTCAACTGTAGTTGTAACAGTATTGCTACAATTGCCATAAATATAAGACACTGTATACAAGCCAACTGTACTCAAATTGGGTGTGATCATTCCAGTGTTTGCATCAATTTTTAATCCAGTATTACTTGAGGTAAATGTACCATTAGTCATTCCTGTTAATATTGGCGCTTGTGTTGTAGTAACCGAATTGCAAATTTTACTTGGATAAACAATACTCGTTTCAGTGTAATTTCCTAATACTGTAATTGTTACTTGAGCAGTGTTTCGGCAACCTACAGAAGATCCATTTGCAGTTACTGTATAAGTTGTTGTAGTTGTAGGCTTTGCAACAGGATTTTGAATACTTGAATTACTAAGGCCTGTGATAGGTGTCCATGAATAGCTCACAGCTCCAGTTCCAGTAGTTGTAAGCGTCACACAGTTCCCATTTACAATGCTAGAATCTGATAACGTAGCAATAAATGGCCCAGTCGTATTTGAAATATTATTTGCTAACAAATAAGCAGCGGAACTTTCTGAGGACTGACCACCAATAAAAATATTAGCAGGCTCTGGTTCAGGACAAGCAGTTGCACTGATTGATAATTTATTGCTTCCACTTCCAACTCCACCTTTATAAATTAAAACAGATTCGTCAATAGCAAATGTACAAGCCGAATTATTAACACCAATTTTATTTGTTCCATTCCCATTCCCCCCTTTATATATTAGTGTAGTTTCATCAATAATATAAGTACATGCCAAATTTTGTATACTCATTTTGCTTGTGCCACTTCCACTCCCTCCAAAATAAATCAACTTACTTGCATCAATGACAAAAGAACAAGCATTCGGCTCAATTTGAATTTTTGCACTACCTGCACCAGAGCCACCTGCATATTGACTATACAGTGGAACTCCTAACAAGTAGCAAAATGATATAAATAAAAAGCGTTTTAACACTAATTGTCGTCTAAAAATTAATATGAACGAATACCTCTTCCACCAGTACCAGCAATAGTTCCATCATTGAGCGTTGTTCCGCCATAGTAAGTCCTATCTGAAACTTGAACAGTAGCTGCAGGTCCACCATACATTGAACCACCTTTTAATATGTTCCCAGAATTAGTTCCATTGTTTGTTGGCCATCCTGTTGTATTTGCATTTCCATTGGTTGCAAGAATACCATCTCCATTTGCAGTGGTAAAATTTGAATAATCATATCCAGCGCCACCAATAACTTGTTCAAATACATTACCTCCCATATCCATTATCCCATAATAAGTAGCGCCCGCTAATGACCTTGTTGTTAAAGAAGTTGCTGCATAACCTGATCTAAAAGGCGCCTGATTGACTTCATCCCATGCATAAAGGCAAAGACCTTCACCTGATTGATTTGGTTTTTCAGTATCTGATCCATTATTAGCTGGAGTATTAAATGCCTGGGTAATTTGAGTATTACCCCATGGATATTCATTTGCAACAGGATTTAATGTGCCACGACATGCTTTTTCAAATTCAAATTCAGTCATTGGCCTCAATCCTGCCCAATCCAAATAAGCAGTTAAATCCTTCCATCCAACATAGGAAGCCGGTGTGTAATTAGAATAAGTAATATTATTTACAAAAGTGGCTGGAACTGTATTAAATGTACCGGCTACAGAAACTTTTAACGAGCCTTTCTGCGAAGAATTACCAAAGTTTGTACCAACTAGATTCGGATACCTACCATCCCATTTTGACAATCTGTTGGCTTGTTGATCGTAGTTTAAGCAATTCATAAATTCTGTATACGCCACCATACTTAATTCATATTTCATGCACCAAAAACCATTGTATCCTAATGGAAATGTTGAAGGCAAATTTCCAGGACAACCATAAATTGCATTTGAAGTATAATTAGCAGCCGACCCTAAACCTGCTGTTTGAATTGCCGCATTGATAAACAAAGGCGTTGATGCATTATTGCCTCCTGAGAAATTAGTTGTATTTGTTGCACGACCGTCCCCTAAATAAAATCCACCTTGTGGCACATATACCATTTCTGTTCCTATGACTTTAAAGTTATCTGCTGCACTTGTCGTAATTGAAGGCTGGGTAGTTAAACTGCTATTTAATTTTAAAACAATATCGTGCGTACCAATATTCCCTATGCCATTTGCAGCTCTTTTTATAAACACACCCATACCATCACTGACTGCATCAATAGTTAAAAGATTCGTTCCTGCTGAACTTGTATGATCGCTTGAAGTAGTGCTTAACAAGGCGGATGCCCAAATATTTGAATTAGAGCAAGCTTGACGTTTTACAAACACCCAAACACCATCCCAATTACTTGGGCCAGTTGACACTCTCCAACTATTATCCCAAGAAATTTTAAAACTAATTGTTTTATCTACATCACTGTAGACTGGTGTTGACATAACTAAATTGTTCGCAAACAATTCTTGCACACATAAAAATAAAATTGCAAAAAATAAATATTTTTTCATAAATAAAATTTATCAAATTAATAAGAACGAACGCCCCTTCCACCTGTGCTTCTTTCTTTGCTATTAGGAGCATTAGAGGCATCACCTGCATAATATTGTCTATCAGAAACTCGATATGCCGCAAGGTTTGATGCGCCTGTAGTGTAAAATCCTCCTTTAAGAATTGTTCCACCATCTACGCCACCATTGATTGGCCATCCGGTTGTATTACTATTGCCATTGGTACCTAAAACACCATCTCCATTGATATTCGTAAAATTGGAGTAATTATATCCATTCCCTCCACCAACACATTGTTCAAAAACATTTCCAGCCATCTCCATAATGCCATAATAAGTTGCTGCACTCTGAGATCGATTAGTGGTTGGTCCTGCAGCAAAACCTGAACGAATAGGTCCTCCATTCCAGTTTCCATGCGTATGACCTTCTTTTACTCCAAACGAAACTATAGCAGATGATGTTGGATTTCCCATAAAATTAATTGTAGTTGTACCCCATGGATATTCGTTTACTACAGGTAACAATGGGCCTCTACAAGCTTTTTCAAATTCAAATTCAGTCATTGGCCTCAAGCCTGCCCAATCTAATATTGTTGTTAAATCTTGCCAATTCAAATGTGTTTGTGGAATATAAGGATAGGTGCAACTAAACACTGCTGGTACAGTGTTATAGGTACCTGCAGTTGTAATTTTTACATTTACATAATTCCAATCTTCATCAAATGAAGTGCCATTTACATTTGGAAGTCTAGACCATGGTGCCAATCTTTTAACTTGTTGATCATAGGTGAGTGTATTTAAAAATTCAACTACCAAACCCTGTTGAATCTCATACTTCATTGAGTAAAATCCATTAAAACCAAGTGGGAAACTAGCTGGCAATGCCACAGGGCTTCCATATTCAGGCTTACTTACATATTTATCATAAGTGCCCAACCCTGCAGCTTGAATAGCCGAAGTAATTAATAATGGTTGAGCATTGGTACCGGCAGAAAAATTATTCGTATTGGTTGGTCTACCATCACCGATATAAAATTGCCCTTGTGGCACATAAACCATTTCTACTCCTAGCACTTCAAAATTATCGCTTGAGCTAGTTGTTATTGTAGGATTTGTTCCAGCTAATTTTATCGTAATTGTTTGAGCAGTTACGTTACCAACAACATTAGTACCAATTCTTTTTACAAAAACACCCATACCATCCGATACCGCATCTACGGCAACAATTGTTGATGTGGCACCACCATTTTGAGCTAGATGATCAGCACTATTTGTACTTAACAATTGATGTACCCAATTATTATTTCCTGTACAATTTTGACGCTTCACAAAAATCCAAACTGCATCCCAATTACTTGGCCCTACATTGATGGACCAACTATTGTCCCATGCAACAGAAAATGTCAACGTCTGATTTGCAGAAGAATAGGTGCTAGCTCCAATAGTTAGATTATTAGCTTGCAATTTCGATAAGAAACTTGCAAAACATAAAATCAATAAAAAATACTTTTTCATATCCAAAATTTAAAAATTGTAATTTAAAATGATCTCACTCCTCTTCCACCGGTAGCCCTATCTCTAGTGTTATTTGCATTAGTAGACTGTCCACCGAAATAGTTTCTATTAGACGTTTGAAAGAAATAAGTTTGGCCGGTATTGTTATAAAAAGCCCCGCCTCTTATTATTGTACCAGAGCTTAGCCCTCCGTTTGTTGGCCATCCATTTACATTGGCAAGTCCGTTATTGGTCAAACTACCATCTCCATTAATAGTTGTAAATCCAGCATAATTATACCCACTACCTCCGCCAACACATTGTTCAAAAACATTTCCAGCCATTTCCATAATGCCGTAATAAGTTGCACCCGATTGAGATCGATTGGATTTTGAAGTAGCAGCAAATCCAGAACGAATAGGTCCACCATTCCAATTAAAATGGCATAGACCATCATTAACAATACTCATAGTTTCTGTTGAAGTATTTAAATTATTCATTCCTCCACTACTTGTATTAATGATCGTATTACCCCATGGATAGCCATTTACGACAGGCTCGGTTGTGCCCCTGCAAGCTTTTTCATATTCAAATTCTGTCATTGGCCTTAATCCTGACCAGTCTAAATAAGAAGTGAGATCTTGCCAATTTAAATAGCCTGCAGCCAAAAAAGCATTGTAAGGATTTCCTAGCCCAAAGACAGCAGGAAGTGTATTATCAATGCCAGCGGTTACTATTTTTATTTCTTGACGAAAAGTTGCTGCTTCTGTAAAAAATGTTCCAACAGTACTAGGGACTCTGGTAGTTGCCCATACTGCTAAACGAGCTTTCTGTTGATCATAGTTTAAAGTATTTAAATAGTCCACAATTTGTTGTTGACTAATTTCATATTTCATACAATAAAACCCGTTATAACCCAAAGGGAAAGAACTAGGCAACCCTACAACATTCCCATTTGCTGCAGCACTGGTATAATTTGAAAATACACCTAATCCGCTTGTTTGAACATCTGCTGTAATTAACTTGGCAGCATTCCTTGTACCATCAGAAAAATTATTAACATTATTTGTTCTTCCGTCTCCCAAATAAAATTGTCCTTGTGGCACATACACCATTTCGATTCCAATGACTTTAAAATTATCCGAACTAGTACTTGAACCAATAAGTGCAGGATTATAGTTGTTTGTTAATTGTAAACTTACTTCACTTGTAGTTGCAAAAGATCCAATAGCATTATTTGCTGCTGCAGGACGACGGACAAATACACCCATTCCATCAGATACAGCATCTGCCACTAAGCCAAATGCACCAGTAACTGTATGGTCTGCAGAAGTCGTACTTAATACAGCATGAGACCATATACCATTTATACCACAGGGTTGTCGCTTTACAAAAATCCAAACTGCATCCCAATTGGAAGGACCAGAATTGACACGCCAACTATTGTCCCATTTAATTGAAAATGTTATTTTATTTGTGGTAGCGTTATAAGATGGTGCACCAATAATCAAATTATTCGCAAATAATTTTGCAGAAAAAAGCAATACCCAGATGCTTAAAAAAAATATTTTTTTCATTTTTTTAATTTATAGCTGAATTATATAAGCCAAGTTCTTGCGTATTTGTTCCACCAGCATCACCTTGGTCAAATCGATAATATAATTTTAATCCTAGATTCAAGTTGGGATCAATAATAGCATACATATATTTTTGTATATCAGCTCTTGTCCTTACAATATTCCAAATTCTTAATTCATCCATAGAGAAATTGCCATTTTCACCTGCGCCATCTGTATCTGATCCTAATCTAAAAAATGTTGGCAATTGTGCGGTTGCTGAAACAGAATAAGTAGCTACTTGAATTGAATTTTTATAAACCGTTAATACATTCAAATTTTTAACCAACGCTATGTGTACCCATTGGTTTGATTCTAGAGTGCAGGGTATTTGCCATGTAGCTGCACCACCCAAATCAGTTGCCAGAATTTTTAAATGCGTATTGTTTTTAGCAATATGTAACCCAATATTATTGTAGGCACTAAAAATACGGTCATTCGTACCATCAGTGCCAGTGTTTTTAATCCAAAATTCAATAGTAAAATCAGTAATAGAATCAGCCACATAAACTTGCCCAATACCATATGTATTAGTCCCATTAAAATTAAGTGCATTGCCAAAATTGATGTCATTGTATTGTAATGATTGTAACTGTGGCAAAGTGGTTTGAGACCAACTCTTGTTGGAAAAAATAAAAAGAAATGATATAACTATTATTTTCTTCATTTTATTGTACATCCCCAGTTAACAATACAGATCCAGAAGCATAACACATCACTGTAGCAATGGCATAAATACCAGAAGTTGCTGCGTAGTTATATCTATTAACTGTTCCTACGAACTGTACTACTGAATTATCAGATTGCAATACCATACAAGTAAATCCAATTGGCAAACTAGATGCATCAAATGTAATAGTAGGACCTGTAGCACAAACTAAAACTCTTCCATTATAATCAGCTGCGTTCGTGTTGTTAATAGTCAATGCAGAAGTAACTGAATTAATTGCAGCATTAAAACCTGATATTGTAGCTGAACTTGTATTTCCAACCAATGCACCTTTAACATTCACTGCATCAATTGTTTTAGTTCCTGCAAATGTTTGTGCGGCTGTTGTAACAACGCCTTTCACTGTAGCGCTCGCATCTGGTAAATTGAAAGTATGTGTCGTTCCACTACTCACAATATTAAATGCATTTCCTGCTCCTGCAGCTGTACCAGTTGCAAAAGTTTGTGTAGATCCAGTAAGTGCATTTAAACTTGAAACCCCTGAACTCACTGCAGATAGAACTCCTGAAGTTTCATCTAAATTTAAACCTGAACCAATTTCTATCTCACCTACTACACCAGTTGTTGCAGCTTTATTTCCAATTAATTTTTTAGACCCTATATTTTGAATTTTAGCAAAAGTCACATTTGCATCTGCAATTTTAGCTGTAGTAACTGCATTGGAACTAATCGTGGTTGCCAATAAACCAGCAGTATTGGTAATGTCACCAGTTAATGCTGGGAAACGAGCTGCTGAAAGTGTTCCAGTTACATTGGTGCCTGATAAATCAACTGCTCCTACAGTAACAGCTTGTCCTGTTATTGATAAATAATTTTCACCAGATAAGCTCAAATCACCTGTATTCGTACCACTTATATCCGCGGTATTTGAAACAGTTAATGTCTTGCTTATTGTACCTCCAGCAATTTTGAATCCACTAGCCAATGAAGTTGGCGTAAGGCCGTTAATTGTTTTATTTGTAAAAGCTTCATTGCCGTTCAATGTTGAAAGCGTTCCAGAAATAGGTAAAGTCACATTAGTTGAAGCAGAAGTTGAAGTTAAAGTGATCTTATTTCCACTTGTTACCAAATCACCACCAAGTGTAATTTTTTTAGTACCGTTGTCCATCCCAGTTCCACCTTGTGCAGGACTTAATGCAGTAGTCAAGCCTGTGAGAGAGGTAATATTATTATTTACACCTGCAATAGCATAAGCTGTATTATCAAGCGTACCATCTGCCTTTAAAAAATCTGCACTTGTTCCATTTGTAGTTTTAATTGAACCTGCTGTGATTATTCCTTTAATAACTCCATCACCACTGATATTAAAATTTGAATTTGCCTGCTCAATTGTTCCATTAGCAATATAAGAACCACTTCCTGCTGGCACATCTGCTGCTGTTAACGCCCTAAAACTTGGTGCAGCAGCAATTCCAGAAACTGGACCTGCAAAAACCAAATTTGCATTTGCGGTGGCAACCCCTGTACCGCCTTGCGCTACTGTAACCAAAGCATTAGTTGTTAATATAGTCGTACTCGCATCTGGAAGCGTGTATGTTTTTTCAGCACTAGTTGCGCCTGTAAATTTTGTATAACTATTTCCTGTACCCCCATATAATGGGGCAATTGTTTGAGTCAAATTTGCAGTTCCATCAAAACTGTTTCCATAAATAGTTTTTGCATTTGCGATCTTAGTTGCAGTTGCAGCATTTCCACTTAAAGCTGCTGTAATGATACCAGCACTAAAATCTCCATTAGCATCTCTTGCCACAATTTTATTAGCTAGATTTTGTTCAGTAGCAGTTGTGGCAGAATTAGCCACTTTCCCTGCAGTAGAGATTGTAGCAAGATTTACATCTGTAATACCAGCTGTTCCAGATAAATTTGCATTCGTTAAACCAGATATTGTATTTGATCCAGCAGCAATTGTTTTATTAGTTAATGTTTCAGAACCAACTAATGTTGCAAGAGTACCAGATGTTGGCAAGGTTAATTCTGTAGCTGCTGTTGTTTTAAAAGTTATAGGTGATGCGTTACTGTTGTCTACCGCAGTACCTTTTGTTGTGAATGCAGCACCAGTAGTAATAGCTCCGCCTAAAGTGATTGTTTTTGTATTATCATTCGCAATTCCTGTTCCACCATTTATTGGTTTTATAACGCCAGAAATTTGATTATCTCCTATAGTACTTCCTGTTATGTCACTTATAGTAGCAAGTGTTCCACTTGTCGGAAGTGTAATATTAGTTGCTCCAGTTGTGGTAAAAGTTATATTATTAAGACCTGCAGTCACTAAATTCCCACCTAGCGTAATTGTTCTACCTTGGTTATCTTTGCCTGTACCACCATTTGAAGATGGTAAAATACCAGACACAGAAGATGCTGAAATATTACCTATAGCTCTAGTTACAAATTCTGTATTAGCTATAGTTCCATCGTTTGAACTCACAACAGGTGTGGGCACTATTGGTACACCAGTAAAAGTTGGACTTATAGCTCTTACGATATCTCCCGTTCCAGTAGTAGCAATTTCTTCAATGACTCCTGCACCAGCACTTGTTCTACCCAACACTTTATTTGTAGCAGTTACATGTTGAATTTTTTCATACGTTACATTTGAATTCAACAACTTATCAGACGTTATTTTATTATTACCTATAATAGTTGTACCATTATTATTAATAGTCACATCTCCGGTCATCGCAACAGATGCTGCTTGTCCTAAATTGTTACCAACTATAATATTACCAGATGCTAAATCAGAACCGATAGAAGAAACGCCTGCGATTAGCACATTTTCCACATTGGTAATTCTACCTTTTGCATCAACAGTTAATTTAGTCACATCTTTTGTAGAGCCATATGTCCCAGCTGTTACACCAGAATTTGCTAAAGTTGTTGAAAAAGTACCTGTTCCTGTACCAGTAAGGTCGCCAGTTAATGAAATCGTTTGGTCACCGCTATTGATTCCACTTATAGTCGCATCATTTGAAACGGTTAATACTTTACTTGAAGTACCACCTGCGATAGTAAATCCAGTTGCTAATGCTGTAGGATTCAATCCATTAATTGTTTTATTAGTTAAAGCTTCCGAACCTGTAAGTGTGGCCAATGTACCTATAGTAGGCAAAGTAAGCGTTGTTGTATTCGTAGTCTTAAGTGTAATACTAGAAGCATTTGCTCCTGTAGTACCAGTTGTTATAAAATCTTTACCTGTATTAATGTTACCACCTAAAGTAATTGTTTTGCTACCATTATCAATACCTGTACCGCCATTTGCTCCAGCTATAATCCCTGTAACATTCGTTGCATTACCTATCAAATTTGCCGTGATCGTCCCTGCACTAAAATCTCCATTTAAATCTCTTTTAACAATTGCTTCACTCGTATTTAAATCAGTAGCAGCATTGGCTAAAATTTCTGCCGTATGAATTGTAGAAGAACTAGAACCACCCACACTATTCACTGTCGGAGAAGCTGCAGTGCCCCCTAAATCATTTGTAAGTTGAATTTTACCTTTTACTAAACTTGTCGCATCAGGTGTAGCTGTACTAATGGTACCATCCACATAAGTTTTAATTGCTTTTACAGATGGATATTTCGTATCAGAGTTCGCATCAGTAGTTATACTTAAACTTTTATTGGTTAATATTTCTTTTGTATCTAAAGCGGATTGTGTTAGTGTACTTATTATCTTATCTGCATCTGCAGTATTGTTAACTAAGTTCAATCCTAAATTAGTTTTTGCATCTGCAATATTAGTTGCACCTGTTCCACCTTGGGCAATACCAACAGTACCATTAGAAGTTAAACCTTTATTAACATCTGTAAAAACAGGTCTATTTGCAGTTAAAGAATTTAATATAGGTTGTGCTGCGAATGTGCTTACACCTGTTACAGATAAAGTTCCCGCCACAGATGCATCACTACCAAAAATACTTGTTCCACTTACATTCAAATTATTGTTCAAAGTAGTAACCCCAGAAGCAGTTAAAGTACCTCCAACAATCAAGTTGTTGGTAAATGATTTATCTCCTGCAATATCTTGCGAAGTGGTTAAGTCAACAAAGTTTTTTGTCGCAGAACCTGTTCCACCATTCACTATTCCTAGAATCCCAGTCACACCAGTCGTTAAAGGTAATCCAGTCAAGTTGGTTGCGATACCGGCAGAGGGTATACCTAAGTCAGGTGTAACAAGAATAGGCGAACTAGATAACACGATATTACCAGATCCAGTGGTTCCAGTGGTATTACTTAAATAATTAAGTTGTGTACCTGTACTAGTAACACTTGTACTACCTAATGTAAATGGAGAAGGGATCGTAACTGTTCCTGTAAATTCAGGAGAAGCAATAGGGGCTTTTAAATTGATTCTATTAGAAAGCCAATTGGTATCTGACATTTTTAAATATGGAGCAATAATACCAGGCATGTCAATAGTTTTAACTCTTTCATTAATCGCAGTGGTATTGTTCGCTATATTATTTGCGTTGATAACAATATTATTAGAATTGTTTGAAATCTGAGTTGTATTAGTCGCAATATTTGTAGTGTTTGTATTAATCAAGTCTCTTAGAATTGCCGAATCAGTTACTAACCTATTTACTTGTACCGTCGAGTCATTTCTTATTTTAGTTACCAATGTTAGTGAGTCGGCACTAAGCTTAGTTGATAAATTGCCAACAACTAGATCATTGCTAATTTTATAAAGATCCTTGTCAATTATTGATAATCTGTATGGAGTTAACATTGCAGCAGTATCCGACTTGTTTAACTTTAAATTTTCTGCAGCAGTTGCTCTTATAATTTCAGCAGCCAAATCTCCACCAGAACTTGCACTCAAGGCATTGATTCTATTAGACAAAGAAGCTGTATCTCTTGCAAATCTATTTGAAAGCATTTGAGCTGTATCAGTATATTTCACCCTTAACTCTTCGGCAGTAACAGCTCTTGTATTTTCAGCATTAATTGAAGCTTCTGTATTTGAACGAATCGCATATGGTAACAACATTGATGCTGTATCAGTATATTTTACCCTTAACCCTTCAGCAGTAACAGCTCTTGTATTTTCAGCATTAATTGAAGCTTCTGTATTTGAACGAATCGCATAGGGTAACAACATTGCTGCTGTATCAGTATATTTTACCCTTAACCCTTCGGCAGTAACAGCTCTTGTATTTTCAGCATTAATTGAAGCTTCTGTATTTGAACGAATCGCATATGGTAACAACATTGATGCTGT
>JACCDN011188109.1_pt1 | contig 40960 bp, 39 predicted proteins | sample 7441691 | NCBI WGS metagenome assembly JACCDN01 (sample SAMN15323439, study PRJNA562643) | freshwater metagenome | isolation source: river surface water | place: USA:Blue River Watershed | collected 2017-08-16 | reverse complement strand
TCAAGCATGCATCCGATTACGGAATTACCGTAAAAGGAGCCGAGGCTGATTTCTCTGCCGTGATCGCGCGTTCACGTGGGGTTGCCGACAGCATGAGCAAAGGCGTTCAGTTTTTGATGAAGAAAAATAAGATCGACGTGATCATGGGATTCGGTAAGATCCAACCAGGTAAAAAGGTGGAGGTGACGGATGCCGATGGAAAAGCGACGGTTTACGAAGGAAAACATATCATGATTGCGACAGGTGCACGTGCGCGTGCGTTGCCAAATATCCCAATCGATGGTGAAAAAGTAATCGAATACCGCAAGGCGATGAGCTTGGAAAAGCGTCCTGATTCGATGGTGATCATCGGTTCCGGTGCGATTGGTGTAGAATTTGCCTATGTATATGCGGCGATGGGAACGAAAGTAACGATCGTAGAATTTATGCCAAACATTGTTCCCGTAGAGGATGAAGATGTTTCGAAGGAATTAGCAAAGCAATACAAGAAAATGGGTATTGAGATCTTGACTTCATCCAGCGTGGAGTCGGTGGATACCAAAGGAAAAGGTTGCAAAGTGAGCGTGAAAACGCCAACGGGCAATCAAGATATTCAATGTGACATCGTACTTTCTGCGGCGGGTGTTATCTGCAATTTGGAGAACATCGGTTTAGAGGAAGTAGGAATCATCGTTGACAAGGGACGTATTCCGGTAAACGCTTGGTACGAAACAAATATCCCAGGCTATTATGCGATTGGTGATGTAACACCGGGTCCAGCTTTAGCACACGTGGCATCGGCAGAGGGTATCATCTGTGTGGAGAAGATCGCGGGTCACAAGACGGAAGCGTTGGATTACTCTAACATTCCAGGCTGTACGTATTGCACGCCGGAGATTTCTTCTGTGGGAATGACAGAGAAGAAAGCCATCGAGGCAGGATATGATATCAAAGTAGGTAAATTCCCATTCGTAGCATCGGGTAAGGCAACCGCCGCTGGTGCACGTGATGGTTTTGTGAAAGTAATTTATGATGCCAAATACGGTGAATTATTAGGTGCTCACATGATTGGTTACAACGTGACAGAAATGATCGCCGAGGCGGTTGTCGTTCGCAAGTTGGAAAGCACAGCCTACGAAATCATGAAGTCGGTTCACCCCCACCCAACCATTTCCGAGGCCTTCAAAGGCGCAACGGAAGCGGCCTACGGCGAGGCAGTCGATTTATAAAATAAGAAAGAGGAGCTTTATCAAGCTCCTCTTTTTTTATTCTCCAAAATAGGCATTCGTTCCGCCTTCCAGCCAGTCGGCCCCTGGAATCATCTCCGCGGCCTCTGCAGAGCGCCCTCCCCCTTTGCCGCAAACGGTAATGGTGGGTTTATTGGTCGGCAATTCATGGATGCGCTTGGCTAAATCTTTCAAGGGGATATGCATTGCCCAAGGGATATGTCCCTCCTCAAATTCGGATTTATTTCGAACGTCGAGGACAAAGACTTTACCATGCTTCAGCAAAGGCTTGAAGTCGGCCTGCGTCATCATTTAATTTCCCGAACTTGAATTTGCTGATATACCACCTTGCTTTTCGGATCATGTGCTTGAATGGCGATCGTACCCGCTTGAACTTTCCGTGGGTCGCTGCCATTCGTGCGCTCAGCCGGTTCCGTATAATCAATAATGGTTTTGCCGTTGATTTTCGTTGTGATGTGATTTCCCTGAACGATGACGTTTAGGTCAAACCATTCCTCGTCTTTCACGTAGGTATCCTTGGTATCCACGATTCCGTAAACGGATGCGGTACGACGCCAGTCGGTATGCGAATTATTCACCTGAATCTCATAGCCTTGTTTAGGCCAATCGTTTTCTAAGAATTTTGTACAAACATAGAGACCTGAGTTGGCACCGGCATAGGTCTTGACGCGGGCATGAACTTCGAAATTTTTGGGCGTGTAGCCATTGTAGAAGAGATGACCGCGGTTTCCGTTGACGATGAGCTCTCCATTTTCAACACGAAAAGAGGCGGGATTTTCGCTGATTTTCCAGTTGTTGAGGTCTTGGCCATTGAATAGGTCGATCCATTGGGCGTTGGAGGTGAAGCTTGCGAGAAGCAAGAGGAATAATACGTTTTTCATGGGGGATAGGTTTAGGATAGTGTATAAATTGGAATTCGTATATAGTAAAACGTAAATTAAATAGATTAAGCAATAATATAGATGGTCAACTCAATTGCAAATCAACCTTACCGAAAAATAAATATTTTTTGAGTCGTCATAAATTAGCGATAAATTGCACTTCGCTCCAAAAAATAGTGGGGTTTTAGTATCCATTAATTATTATGAAGGCAAAATTTTACTATACTTTTCTAATTATACTATTTATTGGATTTAAGATTTTCGCACAAGGCACTGAAGGATACGAAAACTTTCAAAAGGGTAAAGCTCTATATGATAAAAGGCTTTATCTCTCAGCAAAGACTACCCTAAAATTAGCACTCAATCAGTCAAAAAAAGATGAATTCTACGACGAAGACAGAATAATTGAAATTGAAAACTATATTTTACGATGCGATATCAACCTGGAGCCCAATAATGCAACAAAACAATTAGAGCGATGGCTTATTAAATATAAAAATAATTTATTGGCACAGCGTTTGATTAGTGAAATAGCTAGGGATATTGTTTACGCAGGAGAGCCAAAACTAGTAATCGATTTATTAAGTAAGCAAACAAATTTATCAGAACCTCAGACTTTCTATCTTGCATATGCTTATTATTTAATTAATGATTTAAATAAAGCAGAAGAATACTTTTTATCAATATCAAAGTCGATTGATCCCGACATTAGTAAACCTGCATTGTATTATCTTGGATTGATCAATTTCGCCAACAAAGAATATCAGAAGCTCATAAACAATTATACAGAATTAGAAAAAAAACCACTAAATATTAACCCAAAGGTGGTTTATCCTGAACAAAATACGCTTATAAATAAAAAATACAACAATATTTGGTTGAGGGCATTGTATGAATTAAATAATAAGCCTCCATATCAAAACATTACCGAATTAGCCGAGAGGAAAAACGTCTTTATTGACAAATCCCAGAATATATTTGATCGGGACATGCAGAAATTACTTGCTAGATTGTATTTTAATTCTGGTAAGTATTCACAAGCTGAAATAATTTATAAAAATTTGGATCTTGACCCTCAAGTGGATTCAACTGATAAATTTTATCATATTCTTGCGCAAATCGAGTTGGCTGGGAATGAGAAAAATAAACTGGTTCTAATAACGAGCGCACTTGTTGATTTAACCGATTTAAATTCAGTCAATTTTAGAAAAAATATATTTTTGACCTTGGCGAAGGTCTACATAAAGCTACAAGAATATGATTTAGCAGAAAAAAACTTAGATAAGTTACTGGAAATCACCTCAGATAGCTTGGTCAACCAAGAGGCTTATCTTGCAAAAATTAATCTAAAAACAAAGATCAATAACATCAATCTTGCCTATCGTGATGTAGAAAAATACATGAAAAGCTATCCCAAAAATTTAGGGGAAAAAAGGTTTTTAGATACATTTTATGAATTATTATCCAAGGAAAATAGTCTTACTTATTCCATCAAAAACATTGAGAGCTTTTCAATAGACAATAGTGTTTTAAAAGGTGTTTATCAAAAATATGCAAGAGCTCACCTACTAACTGAAATCAACGCAGGAAAGAAGGATTTAAAAGCCTTGAAAGAGATCTTCGAACTGGCAAATAAGTACACGGTTGACAAATCTGATGAAATTGATAATCATATAGATTATCTTAAAGTTATTTTAAAAGAATCAATCTATTTTGATGATTTGTTTAAAAGTGCGAACAAAAAGCTCCAAGATTTAGACGACACATTCGAAAAAGAGAATAAACAAATTAATGCTTCGAACACTTTAGAAAAAAACCAAGACTATTTAAAAGTAAGGAAGGAGCGAGAGTTCAATTATAAAGAAAGAAACCGACTATACTCCGAGGGGATACAGTTAATTATCAAATATTTTGATTCAAAAAATGACGATTTAATTAAAAATCGGCCAAATAGATTCAATGATTTAGCTGGAATATTGTTTGATTTTTTCCAAAAATCAAACAATAAGGATTTTGATCAGCAATTGAGAATCGTACAAATGATTTTCAATTCAGACCTATCAACGGAAAATACCCGAATGATCGCCTCGATTTGTTTTGAGGACATGATTAAATCCAATAAAAAATATTGGGATGACTTTCAAGAGATTTTAAAAAACCCAAGACTAACTAGTAAAGAGGTTGATACCTACAATTATTTAGGTATTCAAATCCAAGATGAAATTTTAAACAAAAATGATTGTAACCAACTCCAATTAATTTATTCACTCATTAACAGTTATCTAGCTAACTATTCTATTTACAAGGATAATGTCCACTCACTATTAAAAGAGATCGAACAAAACGATGTTTGTCAAAACTCATTGGAGCGTAAAATAAAGGAGATCACTAAAGAAATAAATACCTTTAGTCAATCTGATGACATAGAGAAACTATTAGCATTATACTCCAAAAGAGCTGAATTATACGAAAAATTAGGAAACCCTGATTTTAAAAATAACGGTAGCAAAGGAGTTGCAAACCCACAATACAACAACATTAAGCAAGATGTTTGGTATGTTTTCTCAAATACGAAACGGGAAATTGTTAAAGACTCAACCGCAAGTAAATTAATTAAATTGGCGCGCGATAATGGTGATGAGTTATTTTTGATTACACAATTTTCAAAATACCTAACCAAAGATCAAGTTTGGAAGGAATATAAAAATTTGAGAAAAAAAGGCTCTTTAAATGAGCATTTAGAGGCACTAAAACACTTGTCTTCAACATATCCAGAACTTAGCCCTCAATTTAACACCAACTATGAATTAGGGGAAATTTATCTTGAAATGAAAGATAGCACAAATGCTTTTAAACAATATGCCAATATTATTTCAAATTGGAAGGTTTTTGAGAAGGATTCAACTTTGTTACGAAGGGTAATCTACCTACTACCTAAAATAGCAATAAGAAAAAATAAATATCAAGACCTTAGTAAAATTCATCAAAGTATCCCGACACAATACTTACCTAGAGAATTTCGAAACTCCTCGTATACCAATTATTTTATTTTTCAGGCTCGCAACTTGAGTTCAATGGATGCTGAAAAGTATTTTTTAGAATTATATGCGGAACAGGTTAGCATGGATAATCAAACGCCACAACAAAAGAAGATTACCATTGACCGATATGTACAATTGATTAAGCTGTATGAAAATAGACAGCCGAAAGAGAACGAGCAAAAGCTAAAAAATATTCTCAAGAAAACATTAGCTCACTTTAGATCGAATACTACTTCAACTAAGGATATCAAAGACTTCCAATACTACCTATGGAAATATACTGACCTGAATGCATCAAGTAATGATATTGATGATTTCTGGAAAGCAATATCAGAGATTAGAGAAAAAAGAATGAATACGAATGACAGTTTACGGTACATTCGTAAATTGGAAGAATACCGCGATTTAAGATGTAAGTTAAAAGATTGGGAAAACGTAACCCAATTAGACTTAGAACTTATCAATCTTGGAAAAAAAATACCTGATTTAATTAAAACAAAAACTGAAATTGAAGCAGGAAATAATGCGTTAATAGACTATATTAAAACACTTTACCAACAAAATAAATACCTAGAACTTAAAAATTTCCTTAATGATTTCTTATTTAATAAAGAAACAAATAATTCATACTACGAAACGCAAAAGGTAAAGGTATACCCCGAAGCCTATTTATTTTTAGGACTAGCGCTAGAGAAATTAAATTTATGCAACGACGCTAAAGCCTTATATGGTAATGGGCTAAATTTTGAATTGGTCAAAAAAGATTCAAATATCTTTGACATCATTTACGACCGATATAAACAATTAAAATGCAATCCATGAAAATTATTCTAAGTATATTCTTGATTTCAATAACAACTATCGCATTTGGCCAGACTGAAAGTGTATTGGAAACAGCAACAAAAAAAGGAAGGAATCCGATAGTAATCACCCCACCCATTACAGTTATAGGAACTACTCCTGATGCTTCGCCAAATCCAAATATATCTAGTGATATCAAACTCCCAGACCTGCCAACTTCAAACTATGACGTTTCCTCTATTCTGAAAAATACTTCAGTGAAGGATTCTTCCAAGGTAGATCAAAATTTAAATAGTATTCGATTTTCATTGGGTACCTATTACAATTCGAATCTTGAAACCAATATCATTAATGCAAAACAAAATTTTGGTCTAAGTTTACAGCATAACGCAAATCAAGTTGGCGCGACAAAAGATTGGAATTCGAAGCGATATAATAATAACATTTATTTATGGACTAAGCTCAAGCCTAATGAAAAACTCAACTTCGAAAATAGCATCACTTTTCAAAATCTAGGAACGTATTTTTACGGAAATGAGAATGATGCTGTCATCTATCTGACGAAGGGTAATGAAATCACATATGATAAATGGTTTTACGACGGAAGTTTATCCAACGAAGAGGATGAAAGCCCATTTAAATGGGAAGCAAATATTGGGGCTAATCAATTAAATGGCTCCCAAGGTCTAAGTGAGAAAAATTTAACCGGGAGCCTAGATTTAAAAATCCCCTTTTCAGAAGGAAAATATGGGATTACGATGAACAGCCAAATTAACAAATCCATTTTCAGTAATTCGATTGCTAATATAGACCGTTCAATTACTAATTTACAACCAACATTTTTTTACAAATCCTCAGTTTATTCCATTTATGGAGGAATTAACTATGTTATTGAATCACAGTTTGAATCAAAATCACATATATTCCCCAAAATAGAATTTAATTATCAATTAAGTAGCCAACATCAATTGGCGGCTGGTTTGACAGGGGATCTACAATTTAATTATTTCGGATCGCTGATCAAGGAAAATATTTACTTGACAAACAAACTTAGCAATTTCCAAAATACTAAAAATCCTATCCAGGTTTATGCTATTTTCAAGGGTGGAGAGTCTAAGGAAACCAGTGCTTACAAATACCAAGTAAAACTGAAATATTCTACATTTAACAACCTGCCAATTTTCATTAATGGGAAACGCGACTCAGAAAGAGATCCGCTTTTTTTTAATGTGGAATACATCGGCAATAATAGTACGGTATCCAATTTTCAAATAGACGCCATTCTTTATGGCAAATTTAACCCAGAATGGTCTAACACGATCTATATAAAAAGTGACAACTATGCTGGAGATATCGGCTATTCAAATATCATTTTAAGACCTGCTGTTGATCTTACGAATAAGATAAATTACAACAGCAACAAATGGGATTTTGGAATGTCTATAGCCTATACAGGTGGTTTATATGGATTCCAAACGAAAGAAAACCGTGTGGTTAAAATGGACGATATAGTTCTGATAAACTTGTCGGGAAGCTACCAATTCTCCCCATCATTCAGGGCATACTCAAATTTCAATAATTTGTTAAATCAAAAATATCAGCGCATTATAAACTACAGAGAGATAGGCTTCAATTTTAATGCGGGCATTTTATATGAATTCTAAATATCTACTCTTTTTATTGCTATTTATATTCATTTTTGTTTCGAATGAGGCTTATTGTGAAAATTATACACTGGATGAATTTTTAAAAAAGTACAGCTTAAAGGATTATTTTATTGTTCGTCAAAAAAGGGAATTTATCCATTGGTTCAGTCCAAAGCAATCTGAAATACTTACTAAGAAAAAAGAGAAAAAAATTCAGCAGGAATTATCAAACGAGATGGATGGGTATATTAAAGACAACAACCCGATGTTGAATAAGTTGGATATTGAATATTGGGGATTAAAAGAATTTCATCTCGGTGTTCAGGACCAGCATGGGTCATTGCATGATATTTTAGTCATAAACAAAAAAGAATTGGGTGAGCAATATTTACAACGCATAAAGAAAAAATATAAAGATATTTTAGTGTCATTCAATCAAAAAAATTCCATTAATATCAAGAAGTATTATTTTGATGCTGAGCTATTTTTAGCTGCGGAGACCAAATTAAAAAGCATATTGATTGATGAAGAACTTTTACTAAAAATATACCCAAATTTACTTTTGAAGGATGAAGAAATAAATTTAGATAAAGAAAGCATTAACCGAACGATTAATGAATTAAAATCAACTTACATCAAAGGCCAGAGTGCCATGAACAATCGGATGCAAGCGAGAGCAGATTCTATTTTTAACAAAATAGGCAAATCATTCAAATCGTTGGGGAATTACATAAATTCACAAAGTCGTCAATTACAGTATCGGATAACGCAATAATTAAGAACAATAAAAGTGAAATATTTTACTAGTATGAAAGCAGCAAAAGCAATTGTATATTTTTTCTTAATTGGAATCTCTCAATTAGCATGGGGACAGAACAATGAAGTAGAGGAATATTTAGCCGGATTCAACATAAATGATCATTTTATTGTACGAAAAACAAGACCTGAGACAAAGAAAAGAAAGTCTGAAGACATTATCTCAGAAGATGAGATCAAAAAGAGGCTACTGGAGCAATTAAATCAAAACATTAAAGAATCTAATCCGATATTAAAAAATCATTCGATTGAATATTGGGGACTTCTCGTTTACAAATTGGATTTAAAAGGAAAAGGAGATGCCATTATTGATGTATTGACAGTCAATAAACAAGAACTTGGGAATAAGATCAAGCTTCGTATCATCAAACAATATGATAATATCATGTCTTCGCTTAGCCTTAAAGAAGAGGCACGCTTGGAAAATACGAATCAAGTAAAAGCTATTTTTCAAGAGGTTGAACGTAAACGAAACGCGATTGAGGTTGAGGAAGAGCTTTTGCTAAAAATTGCCCCTAACCTACTCATTGGTGACGAGGAAATTAAAGCGAAAAAAGAAGACATACATAAGTCAGTTAATGAACTACGCTCAAAATTTGATGTTCAAAAAAGAACCATGGAATTAGAAGAAGCCAATGCCCTTTACTTACAAGGTCGGTATTTGGAGGCTTATCGAAAGTTTGATGATCTTAACCGACTTTATGATGATATAGATTTCTTGCAGGGTACCCGTAAATCAGAAGAAAAGATTGAAGAAATTTATTCACAAAGATTAGCTGATTTTGTAGCTAGAAAAAATTACAGAATGGCCTTGTTAACACTCGATACCCTAGAGAAAGCCAGTCCAAAAATTGCTCGAATTTTTGAAGATAAAGGTGTTTCAATTAAGACAAGTTATTTTGATTCGTTTGGAGTTGCCATCGAAAATTTACTATCACATGATACTAAATCAAATATTGCACAAATCAATAGCTATTTATCTGCTATTCGCCCTTATTCGGAAATCAATCCAAAGACCCGAGCAAAATACCTTAACTATACAACTAGGGTTGCCCCCATTATGATTGACATGGAAATTGCGGAGGTAAATTCAATGATTTATAAAAATAATTTTGAAGGGGCCTTTCGAAAAATGCAGGAAATAAAAACGAAATACTTGAAAAATAAAAAAATCGAGCAGATTGAAGCCAAACTACAAAGCAAAGCGTATTCGACAAAAAAAGACGCCTTTTTGTCGAATAAACCTCGCACGATTTCGATTGAACCGGGATATAATTTGATGAGCCCAGAATTCAATTTAGACCAATTGGAAAATGCTCAGGTTCAAAATTTTAATCCTGTATATCATTTAGGGATTTATCGTCGATTTGGTATCAAAGAAAAACCTGCCTTAGATGAATCATCAAAGCCTAAATTCGGTTATAGCCAAATAGGCGTAAAACTAGAATATCTAGATGTCAACAAGACATATTTTGTCACTGACACATTACAATCTAAATTCAAAACCTTCCCAGCTCGTCCTTATGTAAATATTTCCTTGAGTCTACTTTTAGGGCGAACCTTGGGGTTTGATATTGGCTATTTAAACTATCAATCTGCTAGTCCCAACACCTCATTATCAGCCACAGAACCGAAAGGCTTTTACACGGGTGGGGTACTTTTTTACATTCCCATGGGCGGATTTAGTTTGGGGGTAGGCTCAAAAATAATCAGTGATTTAAACTCGTATAATCGCGCCCAGTTCTCTTTTAATTTTAAATTTAATTTTGGGGCCAACAAGAAATTCAACAAAGAAGATAAAAATGAAATCAAAAATGAAATCAACCGAATCAGTTTTTAGCACAATTTTTCTCACCAGCTTTATTCTAGCTTTTTATTTAATTACTGGCTGCGCCAAGAAAGTGAGCGGCCCAGCGGTAGTTTATAATGATGATGTCAAGAATTATACCTCTGAAGTTAGCGTGGATTCAAAAATTAGTAGCGATAGTTATGTCCTATTAAGTAATGGGGAAAGCCAATCGCTAGAAGATGCGATAAGCCAAGCTGAAAAAAATGCATTTTCAGTCTTATTGTTTAGTGGAATTGCAAACTCAGACCTAAATTACCCATTGGTAGAAAATGAGAGTGAATCATTTAGAACTAATGAAGCGTTTTATGATAATTTCTTTAAGAAAAATGAATTTAGAAGATTCATTAGTGCACACAGTATGGTATCCAACTCACCTAGTTTTGGCGGTCGTACACAAGTAAAGATGCGCATTACAATTAATTTAGGTTCATTAAAATCCTATTTAGTACAAAATAACATTACACGTAAATTTGGTCTTTAAAATTATTCATCATGAAAAAATTATTTACAATTGCCCTTATTCTAATTGGCCAACTCACATTTGCTCAGGTAAATACAAACCAGCCAACCATAATTGTAGTTCCGCATACATTCAAGGGCCAAGATATACGTGAGACAATTGAAGGTGAGAATGGTTTCAACATTCGTACTGTTTTGGCACGTATGAAAGAGGCTTTCGATTCTCGAGGATTTACAACGTATGATTTTATTTCGACGGTCAAGCGGATGGAAACGCTTAATCTGTTTAATTCACAAACCCAAACAGGTTATAAAGAAGAGATTGCAAAGAATTCGGGGGCAGATATATACATCGACGTAGAACTTGTCGTTGATCGCTCGGAGCCCAACGGTACCGAGTTAAAATTAATTATTGAGGCAGTTGAAACGGCCACAGGCAGATCATTGTCGAACAAAATTGCTGCGAGTGGGAGATATCACACCAATGACATCAATAAATTAGTTTTATTAGCTATAGATAAAACCAAAGATGATTTCATGAATACGTTACAATCAAAGTTTACAGATATCGTCAATAATGGTAGATCAATTATCATCGAATTTCGGCTTGCACAAGGCTCAAAAATCAATTTCAATAGTGAGGTAGGCAAAGATGGTGATTTGCTTTCTGAGGCCATCATGGATTTTATGGCTGCAAACTCATTTAAGAATCAGAATAAAAAATCTGTATCCACGGCAAAGTTGCTTATTTATGAAGATGTGCGTATTCCCATCAGACAGCAAAATGGCCAGAATTATCCGATCGATGAATTTGGTCGCGTATTACGTAAATTTCTTAGAAATTTACATTTAAATCCAACCATTGAATATCCGCGTGGCCAAATTGTTGTGACCATTAACTAACCTTTAATCCTATGAAAAATATATTCATTATTACCTTAGTTTTAGGATTCAATTTATTGACTTATACGTCTATTGCGCAAGCTAAATTAGCTGTCAAATATGATATATTTTGCCTTTTACCTCAGGCGAATGAGGATCTGTCACAAGCTAATTTAAAGCTATTGGAATCAAAAATTGTTCATGGTTTCAAAGCGATAGGATATACAGGCAGTGGAGCCAAAAGCACCTTTGTTGTTTACCCAGAAATCAATGTATCCGAAGAAGGCGTCTCTGAAAATGGTGTCAAGAATATCGGATTGTATCAAGTAAATATCACGTTCGTAACTAAAGATATTTTTCAAAATAGAATCTTTAACTCCCTTGAATATTCTACACCAAGTGCTGGGGATACGAAAGAAAAAGCGATCAGAAAAGCATTTACAGCGATCAATTCGAATCATACTTTTGAGAATTTTATCAAAGATTCATTTATTGCTATTGACCAATATTACTCAAGTAATTGTGATTCTTTCAAGGATTTATCTAGTTCCCTGGAGGTTGAGGGCAAATATCAAGAAGCAATCGCTGTATTAAGAACAATTCCGCCTTCAGCACCTTGCTACAAAGCGAATATCAGCTCAATCGGACGTATTGTGAATTCCTTCAATAATCACAAATGCAAAGAGTTAATGCTTTCGGCGAAAGCAGATTTTGCAAGTGGTGATTTATACAATAGTCTCGTTCAGCTGAAAACAGTAAATCCAGCCTCAGATTGTCACAAAGATGCACTAGACTTGATTAATAAAATTGCAAATAAAGTGAGTGAGCAGGAGTTACGTGAAGCAGAAAAAGAAGCAAAAATTCGTCAGGAAGAGTACGATTTGAAAAAAATCGAAATGCAAAATACCAAGGAATTAATGAAGGCGTTAATTGAACGCTATACATTTACCTATCATTACGACGTCTTAACGATTAATTAGAAAATTTAATCTCTACACGGCGGTTGGCCGCACGGCCAGCCTCCGTTTGATTATCCGCTACAGGCATTGATTTCCCTAAGCCCATCGAGTTGATCATCGCAGGGTCGCAACCCAAGGAGATTAAGTATTTCATCACCGACTCCGCCCGTCTTTCTGAAAGCGCTTGATTAAAAGGCACTGTCCCAACATCATCCGTATGACCCAAAATCTGAATTTTCCGACCTAACGTTTTGATAATCTTGGAAACACGTTCCAGTTCTGGTATAGAATAAGGTAATAAATCACTCTTATTCGTTTCAAAAAATAAGTTTTTGGCGATTACCGAGAGCCCTTTATCCACCATTTCCTCCAAGGATACCATTTGAATATTATTTTCTAAATCGACCGGCTTATTGTATTTTCTCAAATCCAAATTATTGGCAACAGGGTAATATCCTGTCTTTTGAACATAATATCCATAAAGTTTACCCATAGGTAAGATAATGAAGTACTCCCCTGTTTCTGGGTCTACATTGGATACACCGATTGTCTTATTTAATTCTAGATCCTCCCATTTGATTTGTGCATCGACTTTATTTCCCGATTTATCCGTTAGCTTCCCTTGAATTTTTGCCACAAATTCAGGACGCATGGACGGTGGGAGTTTTAAGTAATAGATATCTTTATTATTACTACCTGAATTCAAACTAAATATATCATTATTAGCACTCTCAAATTTGAGTCCAAGTTCCTCTGTATTATTTGCATGATAAAAATTACCTTTAGAGAAATTTGAGATAGTTTTTAAGTCGTAGTAAGCCACACTATTTTCATTAACATCAAATGCAATAGTTTGCGTCTTAAATAAGATTTTTTTGCTTTTTAATTTTGTTAAAGTCTTTGCTAAATTCGACATACAACCATCAGCCATCCCGTCTGTCATAAGTGTAATGACCTTATTGGTACTTTTACGACTTGAATAATTTTTCATGAACTCACTAGCAACATAATATGCCTCATACATTGGTGTACCACCGATCGTAGAAAGATTATCAATAAACAGTCCTAGGTTCGAAATATCTTTAGTAAATGGGTATATATCAACAATTGGACCTCGGCAATTATTCCCAAAAGTTAAGATGGCTATTTCAGATTTTTTTTCAATTGCTGATTTACAAACAGACATCGTGGCCTGTTTTAAAGCCTCCAACTTTTCGCCTTCCATACTACCAGAAATATCTAGCAAAAAAAGAATACTACTCTCAACATTGGAACTCTTTTCATAAGTAAAATAGGCCATCTCTCCGGATGTTGAAATCTTATATCCAGAATCCGAACCCGTGGTATTTATCTCTTTACCTAAATTCTCAGGTTTTGACCAACAAGTCCAGCAGGTATCACTAAGGCGAGTAGATTTAAATACATCCATTGAACCCAAACCACCATGTCCCGAACTTGAAAAATACAACGTTTTCATATCAGGATGTAAAAAAGGGGATCGCTCATTATAATCAGTATTTATCACTGGCCCTAAATTGATAGCTTCACCCCAATTCCCATTTACATCTTTTAATGACACATATATATCTACCGACTCACCACTTTCTCCATGATAAGATAATCTCCGCTGTTCAGATAATGTCAAACCATTTAAAGCAAAATTATAATTAGTTGGACGAGATGATGTAAATAACATCGCATTATTATCACTCGTAAAATTTGCATCCGCTTGCCAATCGCTTGTGTTTATTTGATCTAATGGCAGTGGTGTATCCCAACCAAGTAAACTTTTGTTTGCGACATGTAAAGCACCATTGATAAACAACAATAATTTAGTCGCATCGGAACTGATATGTTGTACACCCTCATTTGAATTTGGGCTAGACAAATCCCTTACCAACACCGGTGGAGACCAAGAATTTGCTCGATTCTTAGATACAAAAATATCTTCATCGTTTCGATCAGAAGGTAAATTGTTCGGTCTTCCTCCCCCAATGAAAAACAACGTTTTATCATCTGCTGATAAAGTTGGAGCATATTCCCTACCTGATAAGGTATTAACAGGCATACCCCAATTTTTCGGTATTATGGATGCGTCATAGGGCTTGAAAAGTATCTCCTTAAGGTTGCTAAGCTTTTTTATGGTAGGAGAAAGAGAATCTAAATAATTACCCTCAGAAAGGATTAGTTGTGTATATTTTTCAACCTTCGCTAGTGCCCTCGCCCAATTCTTCTGATCTAAATCTTCCTTAATTATTTTCTGAATAGCGATAAATGAACGTTCCTTACCCCTAGCTAAACGAATATATTCCTCATATTTTACTAACATGTTGGGATCAAAGCTACCATTGAGATATAATTCATCTCCTAGTCGAGCAATCTCAAAATCCATTTCTTTAGGTAGGACAAATTCACCTATTGGGGATATTTTATTTTGAACATTCCCATTTTGGGCAGAATCATTCTCCGCGGAACTTTCAAAATACTTTTCCAAACTAATCATTTCTCCATCTAGCGTATGGTAGTAATAAATTGCCGAATAAATACGATTCCTTATTTCTCCACTAGTCTGTTGAACAACTTCTTCTAACACGGCCGGATCACCCGAATCAAAAGCATATTTAATTAATGAATCCGCTACCGAAAATGTGTATCTAGTGGATACGGAATTAGCTTGTAAATACCTCTTTGCTTCGGAGACAGAAAAAGCCTTCATCAAAGCATCATACCTTATCTTCGAGATTGCGTCTTTGGCTTGAGCAGCGAATGAAGATTGGGCATATTTTTGAATAAAATTTTCATAAGCTTCCACTGTACTCATTGCTTTTGCCTTTTCCCAGGCATAGCCATACAATTTTAATTTGGCTTGGTTTAATAACTTAGAGGATGGATAGGAGTTAACATATTCCTCCCAACCCGCTAAATTATCCTCCGTCGTTTCAAAAGCCTTTTTATCTCTTAAATCCGTTACCTCAGCTACCCATTTAGACTTTGGGTAAATGGTCAAGAAACGTTGAAAAGCCGAAACCGAATTTTCGGATAATGCCCGATCGTAAGCAAGTCTATCCCGAACTTCAATAGCCTTCAATCGAAGATCGGAACTTGGATATTTATCAATAAACGCCTGCACCATAGCGATGTCCTTCGATGATATCGCAGATTGGTAAGCAAGCTCATCCCGACGTTTAATTACATCATATATTTGGACAGCATCCGGATAATTGTCAATAAATTGCTGGTAAACACTAACCTTATTCTCAGTGAGGGCTAATTGGTAAGCCAACTTATTCCTTAAACGAAGCACGTCTGATTTATATGCTCTCGGCAAATCAGTAAAAAAATTCATGTAATCATTACAAGATTCAACGCTAGGGGTTTCAATAAGTTGGGTATAAGATTTGTAATAAATTGAATCTTGCAAACCTAGAAAATAATCCAAATTGATATTTTGCTCATTTAATTTTCCGATACGCTTCTCATCGGTTATCTCTTGAAACAATTCTTTAGATAGGACATTCGCTAGATGTGCTTTGCGAATGTCGTAGTAAGGGCTCTCATTTCGATAATATAATAACGTCGCCCCAATATTTGCATCTAAATCCCTTTGGTTTGACTCCAAAGCATTCAACACCATCTCACTTAATTTTTCGAATCGTCCCTTCTCAACAGCGCGTAGGTATTTCTGTTGCGGGAATGCAAGATAACTTACACACAAAAAAAAGATAACCGAAAAGTAGAATGCTTTCATATTTGTCAAAAATACAACTCATGCTTCAATATCAGTACGCTAGATTTATTTTAAGGTCAATAATTTTCTACCCCCTTTAGATAATAGTGATAATTAGCAATAATACGGAAAGCTAAATTCCGAAGGTCCTAACAACGTAATTCCAACAAATCTGCCTCCAAAGTCAAACCATTTAGCATCATCTAATAATGGAACTTAAATCTTAAATACAACCATTAAATAAAATTGTATAAATTTAATTTAAAATTAAATATTTTTTAGATAGGTTTGATTGAAAGGGCAGGTTCGTCTGTCTTATTTTCGTTTTAATGTCACACTAAATAATTCTATCATGCAAAAATTAAGAGCATTTTTCAATTCAATGGAGGAGCGTTTCGTCTTCCCGATTGGCAGAAGGACTTATCAGTCGTTCGCCTTATTGGCGTTAATTATACTAGTTGGTGGTACAATTTGGTTGATGATACATATCACGCCTACAGGGAAAGAAGATGTTATCATTTCCAAATCAGAAGTCATTCAAAATCAAATTGATACCACGTCAGTAACGAGTTCGGCACCAACATCAAGTGATTGTCCCGTAGAAACATACAAGGCTTGGATGGATACATTAAAAACAGATTTGCCAACCGAGGAATGGAAAAACTTAGGCGGTTATGTAGATGAATTAGTGCTAAATCCAAATTACGATTACTACAGCGAGGATAATTCAGAACCAGAATACATTAACCAAAAGGTCTTTCAAATGAACTCGGAGGCCGTTCCAAATATGTTGGAAGGTGTATATAGCAGTCGAGGAATTGATTCGACAGATTATTGTGCCAAAATCGCGGTTTTGGAATCACTGCATTACCTGATTACAAAATCGAGCAATGCCTATAAGAGTACGGGATATCGCAGCTATTTGCAAATCATTCAATACAATCCGGATATTGTCAAGGAAGATTTGGTGAATTCAATAAAATTAGAATCAGGCATAGAGCTTAAAGAAACAGTCATTGAGGATGAGAAATCACTTGAATTATTCTTCAAGTATTTCAAATTTTACATGAAAGATAAACCAAGTCAAAGCCGAATAGATTTGGCCATAAACACCTTAAAAGTTCATCAAAAAGAAGGGAAAGGTGATCGTAAGAAAGACCGAGAGGAATACTTTGATGTGGCATCTGTTATCATTAATTCCGACTTAAGTGATGAGGACTTACCAAATGCCTTGGAAGGATATAACAGCGAAATGGAATTTTATAGTCGTAATGGTTTATTGACAACACTTCATAAATACTTGAAACTTTATGAAGAGAAACTTGCCATTGCATTAGCTAAACAACAAGCTGAAAAAGAACGTAAGGAACAACAACGAATGTACTCGCTTTATGCCATTGCCGCATCATTTGCAGCAATCGTATCAGTTGCAGGCATTTTGTTATTATTCTCCATCCAGAATATATTGAAAAGAAATATTGACAAGGAATAATTCCTTTCAGTCATAAAAAAGGAGTGGCATCATAACCACTCCTTTTTTAAAGACACAACTATGCATGTTTCAATTCATCGAAACCACATAAGGTCGGTGTTCCGCAAGATAATCTTCCCACTCTTCCCGACTCCCCCGGAAAACATTTAAATCCGCCCGATGCGTAATCGCCATGAGGTCGGCGTCAATATTGAATTGCCAAAAGGTACAATCCATCATCGCAGGACGCCATGAATTGGTAGCACTTAACCAAAGTGTATGATCATCAAACTCGTTTTCAATAAAATCGGAATAGCCATTCCCATTCGTATAGATTATCGGCTTGTATTTACTGTGTTTTTTAAGCTCCTTCATAAAAGCATGTAATTCCTTGTGAATTATTGTACGTTCCATGAAAGGGTTCCCGTCTTGTTCAACATCAATTACGAGAGGTAACTGCAATCGCTTACCGTCCAGTTGGCGTATGAAATGCCTTGCCTGCTCCTTGCCATCAACATCAAAGCGAAAAAAATGATAGGCTCCCACCGGAATTTCGCGTTCGCGGAAGGCTTTGTAATGCTGATCAAAGGTACCATCCACCCGATTATCCCCTTCGCTTACCTTGAGGAACACAAAGTCCAAGGAGTCCAAGCCATCGTATAGGACTTTACCGTTCCAATGAGATAAGTCTAGGCCACGAACTTCATAGGATTTGGCGAGTGCCCAAGGGTCTCGAGAGGCGGCCCGTTTCCTTTCTATCTTCCTGGTAAAATAGACTAAAAAACCCATCAGGGACACAAAAAACAACAGTAATACGGCGACAGTTTTGGTCATTGGACTTATGGAAAACGTAGTTTATAGGGGTAATTGCGACAAATTAACTAACGTATGCGTATGATAATTATTTCGCTGCCACTCTTTTAAAATTAGCATGTTGACGAACGGGCTCAAGTTCGAACTTGCGATACCACCAATAAAATCCCAGGTTGTAAAGTAAATTACCGACGAAAGCAAATAGGTCGACAGGATAGGGTAAGAGGAATGTGCCTATCCCACTGGATAGAATCCAAATCAATAGGAATCCAAAAAGCCGACCATTATTCGAATAAACCAAACAGCCTAATCCCAAAAATGCAAAATAAGCCAACTCAAAAATGAATAGCACCGTAAAGTAATAAAGATAATTCTCCCACTTCTGATGTTGCTGATTGGTTCCTAAAGGCACCATGAAGACGGGAAACAAAACAGGTACATAAATAAAAATAAACGAGGCTAACTGCGCCAAGGGAGTTATAAACACCAATAAATAGGGGTGCTTAAAAGGTTGTTTCATGGTTATTTTCCCGTGATGATCAATTGCTTCTTCTTGTTATCAATGGTAATCGTCGCATAACGACCCATTGCACTTTGGCCAAAAAGCATTCCCGCCTCCCGATTTTCAACAATGGAAGCCATCACATTTTTCAAAACCAACCCTCCAATTTCCACCTTCTTAAGTAAAATTGTTTTCGACTCTTCACTTGCTCCATTCGCCAAATTATACACCTGACTTCCTACGTAATCACGTTCACTCAAATAACCGTTCTTCAGCATGAAATCAACTTCCGTTCGAGATATAGAAATATCCGACGCTCCCGTATCAAACAACATATTTAATGGTAATCCATTGATTTTACTAGCCACTTCGAAAGTTCCCCCACGACGACTAGGCGTAAAGGGAATTACATAAGTCCCCGTAATTTTGTTATCATCAGGCCTTGAGACAGGCTTATTCACAACCTTCGATTCGAATTTAGCCTTCCATTGCAATACCAACGACTTAAATGCTGGTAAATTTCGAACGGCATCCAGATCGTCATCCTTTGCTAAATGTTCAAAATCCCGGTATCCTTTTTGGAAGGCTGTATCCAAATAAGCAATAGATTCATTTGGCAATTTCAACAAAGAATAAAGACAGGCGGCATCATAGTAATTACCATCTTCTGGATATTCGGTGAGTATTTTTTTCATCCAAGCTTTGGCCTCTGCTTCCTGGCCTAATTCAGCATAGGCATAATGACGAATATTACTACTTGATGCCACCGAAGTATCCAACTTAATTACTTGTCGGAAATCCAAATTGGCGCGAATCTTGTCATTAAATGATTTTTTATAGGCACGCCCTCGATATAAATACGTGTAGGCCAAACTGCTATCCAGTTCAATAGCCGTCGTATAATCCGCTAATCCATCCGTATGATTTCCTTGAAACTCATCCTTCACCCAACCCCGTTGCATGTAGTAGTTGGCCGACTCTGGATCCATTTCAATTGCGCGATCAAAGTCGGCAACCGCTAAATCATATTTACCCAATAAGCGATACTCATCTCCTCGACGCGCAATGTACAAACTCTCGGTGGTGTCTAACTTTATCGCTTCTGTGTAATCCGAAACGGCTTGTTGGTGCAAACCCATTTCTCCATACACCTCTGCTCGCTTCGCAAAATAGTAAGGATGAAGGTCTTCGGAAATAATTTCAAAAATTCGATTAAAATCCTTAAGCGACTTATCGAAATCCTTTCTCGCTTCATACAATTGAGCCCGCACTAAATAAAATAAATCTTTCTGCGGAAATTCATTGATTAATGTAGAGATCTTCGCAATGGCAAGACTGAAATTCTTCTTCCCAAAAACCAAATAATTAAATCTCAGGCGCGAACTGCGGTCTTCCAACGTCAAAGCCGTATAAGCATCCAGAATAGCCAAATCATACCTTTTGGAAAAAAAATACGCTTGGGAACGATAATCATACGATTGAACATAATTTGGGTCTAAGGCAATCATTTTACTGGCCTCCTTGACAATCGCATCATATTTCTTTTCCTGCAAATAAATATTACACAACAAGGTTCGCGCTCCTAAATGGGATGCATCTAAATCAATTACTTTCAACAGATCCGCCTTCGCCTTAGCATATAAATCCCAAGTCGCATAACTGGATGCCCGTTCCATGTATACCTCAGGCAAGGCAGGGAAAAGCTGTATAGCTTTCGCATAGGCCGACTCAAATTTCACCGTATCAGCTAATCGTTGGTAAATATCCCCCTTCGTAATCCAAGCACGGGCCATGACCGTATCCGTATCCGCAAGATTTGCAATGGCTAAATTAATCTGCCGTAAACCTTCCGCATAAGCATCTTTATTTAATTGAATTTTGGCCAAATAATAATAAGCCTGCCCCTCTTTTGGGTGCTTTTGCAATTCCTTATTGAAGAAGGTCACCGCCTCATCGTATTTTTCCTCTTCATAATTATTAATACCCATTTGTAAAAAGTAACTCTGGGACATGCCTGAGAAGCTACAGGCCAACAACAACACAATCAGTATTTTTTTCATTTTTATTTATTTGAAGCAAGGTATAAAATGTCCATCAGGACTTATCCACAATTTATTTAATGGTCTATGTAATTCGCCTCTTCCAATGCTCATGTCGGAGTTCCCCAATTTTCGCTTGAAAGGTCAGCATATCCTTTAACTCTGATTTGCTAATTCTGAACCGATAGACCTCGAAGTAATCATCGGGATCCGAATCCGCACAACAATAATAATAATACAATCCCAACCCTTCATTAATTCGATCAAAAAGCTCTGAATGTTGCCTAATCCACTTATATTCACATGAAACATTCCAATCCCACATCGCGGAACGTGCATTCGCTGAATCTAATTCAAGAAACAAAGCCGCCTCGCGGGTCCAATCGTAGTTCCAACGAAAATCTTTAAATTCCTCGACAAAATACGTATTATCATACATCGCAGAATGCGCGTCTTTGAATGCAACTACAGCTGAAATCGTCCAAAATTCAGCGGACATACGCCTAGCTATAAATTCTTCCGCACGGACTAAATACCCTTCCAACTCCGCGTAACGCTCACATAATTCCATGTACCGACAAATAAAGCCGTCATTCGCTCCATAGTATCGCATTACCTGATCGGCCCGTCGGGCCAAACCCTCAAAACGATCAATCACCGCCTTTAAATCTGCCATGGAAAAGCGATGCGTGCGCTGCATTTGCATGAATTCGTAAGCCTTAGCGCATTCATCCCGCAAGGAAATATAAGCTTCATCCGGTACAAAACCCGGCAATTCATCTAATCCCTCTTGAACATCCAAGGGATTCACCATTCGATCAAAATCTTGTATATTCATGTTAATGAAAAACTAACCAATTCGTTTGCTTACTCGAATTTTGCCTCAATCGTCCAATCTTAACAACCTTATTGGATTGACTGAAATAAGCCCCTTCACTCCAGGTCCCCATATCTAAATAAATGGCTTGCTTTGCCCCTATCGCAATTAAGCCCGACTGGAATTCCTCCCGAGGAATCTGTTCTACATTCTCAACAACTTCAAATCGATCCGAAAAAATCACCAAGGCCCGCCACCAATTCATAGCCTTCGCGTGTGAAATAGTGACTTTTTTTCCATTGAGAACCAACAAGTCTTGTTGGAAAACACTCGTTCCAAACTGCTCCCATTTTCGAAGTCCACCTACCTGCATTTCAGCTTGATTCAAAACCCAAGGTTTCTTATCTCGAATCAAACAAAAACCACTTAATTCAGTACTAATCGTAGGATTAATCACTTTCCCCCATTCGATGGCAGCCCCAGCAATAGACATATTAGGATGTGTAAATGCAGCCGGCACAACCAAAGATTGTCCAGCATGACAAATCGGTCGTGTCCGTACCCAATATACTTGCTGGTCGACCGGTAAATACCCCGTAAAATGAATTTTCCCAACCTGGTAAGATTTAAGAACAATGGGTTTCGCGGACAGTTGAAAAACACTTATAAACAGACCAACCAAAATTCCTATACAGTTTTGATACATAAAATAATTGAGTTATCGGTTAACGAAAAAATTGGCCCACTTTTGATTACAAGATAAAAATGTTGCGCATAATTTAAACATGTAATAGGGAAGCAATTTCAAAAAAAGAGTGACAAAATCCGACAACCTACAAGCTTGTAATTTCCGACCAAGCGCTGATTTGTCCCCCAACTTTGTGTCAAGTTTTTAACCCAAACAAAAAACGACATGAAGAACGAACAAACAAACCCGCAGTCCATGACCCATCGCTTTTACAAGGAGGAAGGAACATGGTATATTGATTTACCTGCTTACTTAGAGGCAGGCCTAGGAACCAAAGCAAACTTGATGATGGTCTGTGGGGCGGATACCTTTTTGGATCATCTATCCAATCAAGGAAGTGAGGTGACCGTACACATTGAGACGGCGCCGTATGCCGAGCAAACCTATGCCCTCAAGAAAATTGGGATGGGCAAAGACCAGGAGCAATTGGATGCGGTGGGCCATGCCCCCGTGGATTATGGTGCCTATTATAAAGCGGATCGCAACAATCACCTCTTATGGTTATGTCCAGTGACAGAATACGTTTTTGGTGGAGGCTATCCGGACAATATCTACATCCACGTGGTGAATAATGAAAAACCAAAAACCATTTATCACATCATCACGGACGAGAGTGGTTCGATGGCCGACTGCCTTCACCAAACCGTGAATGGACTCTATGAGCAGCGAAACAAGATTTTGGAACTGGCTGTCAAATTCCCGGAACAGGACATCCGCGCAGGTCTAACTTTTTTCAGCAGCACGGTGAATCCCATTTTTGAACATTTGTCGGTCCGTGATATGATCGGCCAAACCATGCCGCATTACCGCCCAAATGGAAACACGGCCTTATTGGACGCCATAGGTATAACCATTCAAAGCGTGGAGCAACAGATGAAATCCCCGGAGGACTCGGCCGTCATTATCATTTTGACCGACGGATATGAAAATGCCTCTCGAATTTTTACCTTGCAACAAATCCGGGCTATGATTTCAAGCAAGGAGGCGACCGGTCGCTGGACATTTAGCTACTTGGGGGCGACCTTGGATGCCGTGGCGATGGCGGAGCAAATGAACATCAAACGTCAAAATGCGGCGGCTTTTGATAAAGCGGCGATGAACAAGGATGTTTGGAATAAACTCTCCGACTCGATGGATCATTACTTAGATAAAAAACGCCGAGGTGAATCCTTGAATGAACTATACGATAAAAAATAAGCATGAAAGCGACACTATTTCGTGGGGAAGACATAAGTCTAGAAACCTTTGAGGCCGCCCTGCAGTTGTTACAGGCCATCTCGGGAATGAATGTGTTTGTTGGCCAAGGGGATCCCCTCCCCTTGCCCGACAAACGGGTTTTACCTTGGTCTGTTTTGTTTGAATTATGCCAAATGGCGCGCCGGAAAAACGAAGTAGAAGCAAATAGCTTTGTTTTCGTGCTGACGGAAAAGCCCAATGAAAATAATTTCTTTGGCTATCTGGACCCGCAGCATCCGCATAATGGATTTATCCATGCGGGCGACTGGGAGCGATTTATTCATTGCCCGCCTGAATTACCCGTGGCTTATCACATTTTGGCCTTAATGGTACAGAAACAAATGGTAGAATCCGAGCGGGAATTGGCGCATATTTTACACGAAGAACCCGTTGGCTGCGTAAATGATTTCTGCCAAAATAAACGGGAGGTAATTCTAAAAATGCGTACGGCAGATATCTGTCCGGCTTGTATGCAATTGTTAACTCCCAAACTAACGCCGCCCGAGATCAATCACATATTTGAGTTGATGGAGTCCTTGCGGATCAAGATGTTGTTTGCGCAGAACATGCGCCAACATATTCAACCGAGTCCATTGGTCGTGACGGTTGAAAATAATTTAGTGATACCTGCTTATGGGAATTTAGAGATTCGGATGACACCTCTGGAGAAAACCTTATACCTACTTTTCATGCGCCACCCGGAAGGTATTCATTTAACGAGCTTGGTCGAGCACAAAGCCGAATTACAGGAAATTTATACCAATATTTCATCCTTGGATTCTTTGATGGGAATGCGGCAATCGATTGATGACATGTGCAATGCATTAAACAACTCTGCCTCGGAAAAATTATCCAAGATTAAAGTACAGTTCGAAAAGGCATTGGGCAAGGAATTAGCGAAGCATTATTACATTCAGGGAAAGCGGGGGGAGAAGAAGAGGATAAGGGGATTAACCGTTAAATAAATTTATTTTTAATTAAAAAATCAATTAGATAAATTGTTAAACAGTAGATATAATAATCAAATGCTTAGTAACACTTGGAATAACATAGTTGACTGGTTTAAAGATAGAAGTGAACGGGCAAAACTTATTCGTTCTTTCAATGAATCTGCTCGACTTGCATTTGTAGATGGAGTAGCCCCAACCTTATTAAAAGCAGACATTTCTAGAGGTGAAAGTTCATATAAACATCAATTCTCGAATTGGCTAAATACAGGATTTAGAATTCAAGCATTTACAGGCAGAGAATTGTCGAAAGCTGAATTAATGAAAATTGGCGTTGTAATCCTTGATGATAGTATTCTTGTACGGAAATTGGTTGTCCTTGGCTGGGACACACTTGAAATTCACGGAGACAAAGGTTCATATGGATGTAGATGGCAAATAAAAGATTACATTCCATTACCTAAATAATTTTAAAATGATGTTCAACCTCTTAATCATTTTAGCTTTAAAATCGACCCCAAGTTTCAATAGTTTAAAATTGAACTATTGGATGGCTTTATCAATAATAGAATTCATATTGATTCTTTTCTTACTTTTTAAGTTACTTTACTCAAATAAAACAACATATAAAAACGCTTTTAAGAATGAATCTGTAAATAATGAAATAGACTTTAAAAATATTTTCAATAGCTCATTTCATTCCACAGAGATTTATGATGAACTAAAGGTTAAATGTCACCCAGACCGATTTGTACATAATATACATTTACAAAGAATAGCAGAAAATCTTTTTCAAGAAATTTCCAAGAACAAAAACAATGCGAAAGTACTTTTGGAATTAAAAAATGAAGCAATTCAAAAACTAGATATAAAATTTTAAACCTTTCTAATTATGCAGATTATCATTTTATTTGTTTTGGCCGCACTTGCAGCTCTTTTAGGAAAAGATCGAAAAATCGGATATGGCTGGAGCTTTGTTCTTTGCCTTTTCCTTTCCCCTATTATTGGAATAATCATCATATTATTCTCAAAGAAAAATTCAGAAATTGACTTTATAGATATGGACAATAATAAAAAAGAATAATGAAAATAGCAGGATATATCTTTTTGACATTAGGTAGCTTAGGTACAATCCTTGGATTTATTGGATTAGCTACAGGCCAAACAGGCGCAAATTTAGCAGGACTTGGGCCATTGGTTTTAGGAGCTTTCCTATTGAGCCAAGCAAATAAAAAAGAAGAGGAAGAGCGAAAAAAGAAAAAATGGGAAGACGAAAATCAAAAACAATAATATCAAAAGAATGATGAAGCTACCCAAACTTATTTATTTTTTTATTTTATTTACAAGTGCCCATTTTAATACGAATGGACAAATTATTTTTAATGATATCTACGGAAAAAAAGCTAGTTATAAAATATCCGTTCCTTCAAGTTATACGTTAAGGCAAGCCGTAGGAGCTAATGTCGATTTAAAATATGTAAATAATCAAGGATTTTCAATCGTTACCGTTATAAAAAAAGGCCCTCCAGGAATTAAGCCAGATGACATAAAATTTATTGTTGAGCAAACAAACTACGATATAAAAGAAGGTTTAGAAGCGACAGGCTTGAGTAACTTAACAATTTTAAATAAAGGAATTACTGAAATAAACGGACATCCAACGGCATTTATTTATTATACAGATGGAGAGTTGTATTTTCATGCAATTACACAGTTTAGAAAAGGAAATATTGCAAACCTAACTTTTACATGCACGCTAAGAGAAAAAAATTCAAATCTTGCATATATATACAGAGTCGTCAACTCATTAATTTGGTTAGATAATTAATAACCGTGAAAATCAATATTATTAGTAGCTAAACTTACTAATTAATAACCAAAGCCCTGGTTAATTAAAACAAGTTAAACTAGAATTATTTTAGAATAATAAATTTAATTAAAAACCAAACGAATCTGATTACCATCGCCGAAACTGACAATGAAACCAGGAGGAAAAATATCCTCCACAATAGGCTCCCCTCCGATTTTGTTTTAGATGGTTCCATGTCCTCGAAAATACTTTGCGACGGTTTCCGATTTTCAAAGAATTCCGTCTCTCGCAGTTCATTTGTAGAAACGAGTTCCTGATCTCGTAGTTCACTGAATCGCTTCCGCAGTCGGGCCCGCTCCTGCAGCTTGACAAAATTTTCCACATAAGATTCAAAGACCAAATCAATGGATTCCAATTCGGTCGTTGGCGAGTCCATATCAACTATTGCCTGAACAAAATTGGTCAAGTAAAGATTTGCCAACTGCCTCAACTCCTCCCCGGTGGCCTCCGCGCCAAAACGACTTACTAATGGCCGAATATAATTGGGATCCTTCATGATGGCTTCAAACTCCACGGCCATGGCGCGGGCTTTGGCCGACAAGCTTGGGCGTTTTCTTTCCTGCGCATCCTCATGGGTGAACGCATAATAGGCCAACAATTCTTCGATAGGACGTATCATTTGTTTGATTTGAGGATTTTATAGATTTTTTCACGCAGGCGTACCAAACATTGGTATTTTTGATTTCGGGCGTTGGCCTCTGAGCTGTATCCCAATTCAATCGCTATTTCCCACATGGGTAATTCTTGGTAGTAAAACAATTGAAAAATTTGGTAGCATTTGGACTTAGCCTCCGCCATTTGTTGAAAGAGACGGCGAAAAATTTCGTATTCCCGTTCGCTAATTCCATCGAATTCGACATCCTGCAACCAGTCCTCACAGGTGAAATTCTCCGGCCAAGGCATTTCAATCGGAGGATTCTTAATCCGCTTGAAAACCTGATTCCGGCCGATGGCATTCAGATAGACTTGAATCGAGCAAGTTAATTGGAAAGAAGGAGAGATTAATTTCTCATTCAGCACCAATACCGCATCGCAATACAACTCCTCCAGCTCTTCATAACGATTATAAAACTGGGCTAGATAATTGATGAAATAATCTTTGTGTGCTAGGTAAATAGCATCGATACCCTTGTCTCGGTTGGCCTGAAACAGGTTAAGAAAGTATTGATTCGACTGTCCGTAAGATTTGGCCAAAGCTTCAAATGGATGGTTCGAAATTAAGTAAAATCTTGGAAATAAAAATTTTCAAAAAAAAGAGTGACGTTTTTTCAAATCGGGTATTAATGGGTAGAAAATATGTTAAAAACTTAAAAAATCATTCCAAATGAAAAAGCAAAAAACCATTTACCATTTCGTATTAGACCAAAGCGGATCGATGTGTGACTGTGTGGAATCAACCCTCACTGGACTTGAATCCCAAAACAAAAAAATTAAGGCCATCGCACAAGAATTCCCTGACCAGGATATACGTGTAGGATTAACCGTATTTAGCAATGAAGTAGATATCCGCTTTGCCAATTTACCGGTAGACCAACTCCCGAGCGTCAACCAAATCAACTACAGACCCAGCGGTGGTACAGCCTTATTGGATGGCATCGGTCTCAGCATTAATCGGGTGGACCAACTACTCGAAAATGAGGGCGACACCGCCATCCTCGTCATCCTAACTGATGGCTACGAGAACGTTTCTAAATTCTTTTCATTGGCCCAAATTCAGGATCTCATCAAAACCAAAGAGGCCAGCGGCAAATATTCATTTAGCTTTTTAGGTGCCACACTCGATGCGGTGGACATGGCCGAGCGCATGAACATCCGTCGGGAAAACAGCGCCTCCTTCTCCAAGGATGACATGCAAGATGCAGTGTTTGACCGGGTGGCGAATTCGATGGTCAACTACCTAGAAAGGAAGGGTAAGGGGGAGGATTTGAGGAGGTTTTAGGAATCTGAAGGTCATTTTTTAATCCTAAGGCATTGGAATATAAAGTCAACTATTTAAGCCTATTTGCTCCTCTCGTATTATAAGAGAACTTTATTAGAAAGAAAATCAACAAAACTTGATTGAATTCAAGAATTTACTATTAGAAAATATTAAATATAAGATAGAGAATGTAGCTACTCTTTAATATAACATCTGAGAAAAGTTACCGTTAAATAAATATTTTATTCATTAACTTTTATTTAAAAAATTACCAGCGAAATTAAAAGTACTTTTATTACCTTTTTACTCAAATAAGTACTTAAAACATAGAAAATATTATGGACTTTACTAGATTTTCGGAACTTAAATTGGACGACTTGACGTTTAGGGAAATTTCTGATTCAGACCAACAATTTATTGAAACAATGTTTGATGACAAAGAGGTTAATAAATATTACATAGTTCCAAAAGAAGCAAATCAAAATTATAAGAAGTTAATAAATTATTGGAAAAACGACATTTCAAATGGCGCGGGGTTTGCATGGATTCTTTTTAAAAAAGGAAACGGATGGTTCTCATCCAATATTCCATGCGGATTTATTTCTTTTGAATTTCGCGATAGTCTTAAAAACGCTAGAATAAGTTATGCCCTCTTACCGGAATTTAGAAAAAAGGGTATAGGTATTAAAAGTGTTGAATTCATAATTTCACAATTAAAAAATTTAGGAATTGAGACTGTAGAAGCTGACATAGATACAGATAATTCTTCGTCGGAAAAACTACTATCAAATTTAGGTTTTAATGCAAATAGAAAAACTGCTTTAGTTGACCCAGAGATGATGAGAGACGGAGATATTAGATTCCGATTACTATGGCGTAAAGATTTGTTTGATTATTCAGTTTTAAATTTCTTTTTTATACAGCAGGAAGATTTTACAAACCTTATCAATGATAAAACTGTTTTTAAAATCTGGGAAGAGGAGGTTCCCAATAATTTAGATTTGAGTATTGTAAATAGAATCTTAAAAACTACAGGAAAATTTCACTTTTCCTTCACAACTAACACAAACGAAAAAATTGTAGGAATAAGTGAAGACGAAACAAATTATAATATTACTTGGGAATTAATAAGAGAGGAAAGCCACAAGGGAAGAAACTTTGTGGTATTTTGTGGATGGGGGGACCAATTGACCACTGGTGTAAAAGGAGGACTACCTAATTTTGATTATTATGAGATCGGAGTAGATAAAAAAATCTTCGAAAAACTCCTTAGATATTTAATGTCAAAAAATCCTGATTTTTTTTCAATACCAATTATGAGAAATGTAATTGGACTCGAAGAATTCAAATTTTAATATGGATTAGTTGATTTAAAATCATTTCAGATAAATAAACTATTGCATTTTAAAGAAAATTATAATTGGATTAGTTGGAAAACTTTGATCGAAGTCAATAAGAAATTTATGCTTTTAATAATTCAATTTTGATAGTTTGAAAAACATAAAGTCAGAATAACTAGAAAAAAAACTATTATTAAATGGATCTAAAACTCATTATTCGTCATTAAACAAATTATCAATTACCCAAATTTTGTCATTATTGATAAATAAAATTTTGATGGGTTGAATCGAAAAAAAATATACACTTATATTAAAGTAAAGAAGTTAAAATGAGATCTAGAATGACAATTTTATTCACATACTTCTAATCGAAGGTTAACTTACAAATAAATAGCTCCATTAAACAAATAATTCTAATATGTCGGAATTTGAATTAGTAGATAAAGAAGACCCAGATTATATTGAACAACGAAATAACCGCAAATTAACGGCAGATAAAATTCGTCAAATTCTGAGCAAGGTCCAAAACAATCCATCAGACTCAGCAAAAAGATGGGTTTGGGAATTAATGCAAAATGCAAAAGACGTCCCAAATAAATTTGGAAGAGTTTCTCTGAAAATAATTTTAAGTCATGAAAAATTGGAGTTTAAGCATAATGGAGACCCATTTTCATTAAGTAATATTTTTAGTTTAATCCAACAAGTAAGTTCGAAAGATTCCTCGAATAGCGATGAGGAGGTTACAGGAAAATTTGGAACAGGTTTCATAAGTACCCATTTGTTATCTGAAAAGATAGATGTTAGTGGTATCGTTTTACATAGAGGAATTTATAGAAAATTCGAAACATGTTTAGACCGGTCGGGAAGAACATCTGAAGAAATGCTTCCTAATATAGATAAAGCATTAGAACATATTCGAAACATTCAAGATGATACAGTTTTTCCTGTAATTGAAAATTACCTATCTAAAAGGCAAGAACAATCTTATGACACAGTATTTACTTACTTTTTGACATCCGAAGAAAAACAAAAAGCTGCTATTCTGGGGTTAGAAGATTTAATAAATACATTACCCGTAACATTAGTAAATATTCCAAAAATAAAATCAGTTGAATTAATTGATAATAAAAAAGGGATAAATAAGATTTACAAAAGTGATTTGATTTTTGAAGTAGGCAATATAAAAAAACTTAAAGTTTCAATTAATAGCTCTTCAAGGGAAAACATAGATTTAAACTTTATAACATATACCAATGATGAGGTTTCTCTTGCCATTGAAGTAGATAACTTCGAAAATCCAATTCTTAAGGAAATTAATCAAGATACTCCAAAACTATTTAGAGATTTCCCCCTTATAGGGTCAAATAAGTTTTATCATCCATACATGCTAAATGGGTTTAGATTTAATCCAACAGAAGACCGAGATGGCATTTTGATTCATGGCTTGGAAAATTTTGAAGCAGAAGATAACAGAAAAATAATTGATAGTGCATTTGAAGCAACCAAAGCATTTACAGAATGGTTATTAGATTTCAATGTGTCAAATAGATTTATATGTGCTTTTTCAAGATTGCCTGATGAAAAATGGACTGATTTCTCAAAAGAATGGTATCACGATTTACAAAAAGATTATCGTAAGTTTTTATTAAGCCAACCGTTAGTAGAAACTGACTATGGTAATATTAACCTTAGAGATGCACTAATCCCTACATATGGAATAAGTAAAGAATCTAAAATTAATTTTTACGATTTGGTAAAACCATTTTTAGGTAGTCGAAATGTTCCGAGAGAGGATATTATTCTAAATTGGATTGAAAATACTGGCCCCAAAGATGAAATACAATCATGGAATCATAACATAAGATATGAATTAGAAAGATTTTTAAGCGACCTTGAAAGCATCACAAATGTACAATCTCTCAAAGAAAAATTAGCCCCTGGTGTCGATCCTTATCAATGGCTAAACAAAGTATATTCTTTTTTAAATGTTGAAAGAGAAACTGAACAATTTTCTGATTATAAAATAATCCCAAATCATAAAGGCGAGTTTAAATCGATTAGTGAACTGTACCTAGAAGATATTGAATCGCAAATTGCAGAAGAGTTTTTGGATACATTATACGTTATTGGGGATGATTGGAGGGATGATTTAATTCATAGGGAAGTTAGATTGACAAATCAAAACGTAGAAAAGAGAGATTTAAATGACGCATCAAAAAGAATAAATGATTTTTTAGACTCTTATAGAGGAGATAATGATAAATTATTAAAAATTGCAATTGACATTATTAGAAATGAAAGCCAAAATTCTAATGGAGAAAGTTTCAAAGCAAAACTATTCAAAGTTGCTAATGAGATGTTTGGATTAGCCAGTGAATTAAGAACAGTAATTAATATTAATGGGTTTAATTTTGACAAAGCATTAGAAAAAATATCTGATATTATTAATGAAAAAATAGAAGAATTAGAAAGTTTAAATCAGTTAGCTAAATTTATTAACAAAGATTCTGAGGCTGTCATAAAATGGTATAATGAATATTTAGACCTTTTAGAAAAAAGTGAAAAATTCAAAAGTCAATTAGGCTACAAAAAAATAATACCGAACCGAAATGGAAATTTCTGTTCTTTTGATGGAATATATGGTTTTGGAACAGATGAAAATCCATTAAGTGGAAAACTAATTGACATTTTGTTCAGCATTAACAATAATGAAAATTGGAATGAAGAATTAATTCATGAAGGATTTTCAATATCGTTGGAAAGTCGAAAATTCGAAGAATTAGGAAGCAAAATTGATGAATCATTAGTAGAAATACTTAAGGAAGAAAGCTATAACCCTGGTTCAATTTTAAATTTTAAACAAGCAATATTAGAATTAATTAATTGGGTAAAAGCAAATCCAGAAAAGAGCGAGAAATTTTTAACTAATACATTTTTTAAAGCAGATGAATTGTGGGTCAAGTTTTCAATGACCAATGAAATAATGAACTTGCTATCAGATGAGAAGAGTTTGGAGTTTCTTCAAGAATTATCTGAATCAAATATATCTCTGGAGAAATTTAGAGAATTAATTGACATTGCAAAAGAGCTCGATAATTTGGGGTTAAATGGAATGACAGAAATTCTAGATCAAGCAAAAGAACGATTAGAGATTGAAAAAGATTTCCAATATTTAAAAGCAACTGGTGAAAATATAGAGGAAGTATTTAAAGAGGCTTTAAAATCAGAAGGAATTGAAATTGGAATAAATCACATAGGTATAGGTTCTCATGACTTTGAGTTATACAATCTAAGTGATGAAAATAAAAAAGTTTTTGTGGAGATAAAGTCCTATGGACATGGAAGTAAAAATCCGTTTAAATTTGCCAGCAGTCAAATAAAAAAGTCCATTAAGGTTCCTGATAAGTTCTTTGTCTGCATGTTAGAAAGACCACCAAGTAATTACCCCGCCACCGTACAATATTTAAAACAAAATTTGAATTATAAAACTGATGTAAATAGTTTGGTATCATCTGTTTTATTAGATATTGCTGCATTTGAAAAAATTGAAAATAACTCAGGGGAAGTCAAATTAGTTCTTCCATTAAGAGATAAACCAAGAGTTCACATAAACTTTAATTTAATGCAAATTAATGTCCGTGATTTCAGCTCTTTAATAAATGGTATTAAAATGCAACTTTTATGAGTGAAGTTTTGCAAAAACACACAAGTTCTGAAGCATTAATTCTTGAATTTCAAAATATAAAGATGTTGCAAGATAAGTTTATAAAAGATGAAGAGGAGACAAGAGTTTCTAAATAGCCCTAGATGTCGTTAATAACTACCAATCAATAATATTTTAGTAATTTTCTCGGCAAACCAGTCAAAATTTACTCTTATAAACCAGATAAATACGTATCAAGAAAATATCTAAAATTTAACGAGAGAACATTTTTATCAAGCAATTGCATTTGAGCAAAATATTTTTTTAAAAAAGCATTAAGATAGCTTGGGATAATTGTTATTACTGAATGATTAACGGTCCCAAAAGGCTAAATTAGAGTTTCAATAACTAAGGCTTTAACCCTAAACTAACTATTCATTTTATAAATCTTTGATATTTCATTTTCAAATGCCTCTACTCTAGCCTTAATCACAAGATATTCCTCCTTATTTCTAAATATCTTTTGAGCTGTAAATCGAAATTTTCCTGGTTTGTTGGCAATCACTTTCCAGCGACCAAGTGCAATAAAAGGTAACTCAACATTATCTAGTTCCATATTCCAGCCCAAAGTTTGCATCTGAGCCTTATAAATATGTAATGGAGCATGATTACGCTCTTTCTCCAGGCAAATCCCTAGGAAATTCCCTGCCTGACTAAATTTTCCGTGAATAATTGTTAATTCTTCTAATTCTGTTTCCTGATTCATTTTATCTAAACTTTAATAAAACAAAATAAAAATTCAAATATGCAAAAGATCTGCACACATAAGAAATTAAGAATACAAGCTCAATCCTTTAATGAATTCCTCTTTCATTTCTGTTGCCAAAATCATGGGCTCAAGTACTTTAAGATTTGAACCGAACGAAAGTAATTGATTTTTCAATTCGCGATTAATGATTACATCCATTTGAAAAGTAACTTTTCCATCCACTTCTTTGAGTTTTTTATGACTTTCATGCAACGGTTTAGAAGCAATGTACTTATAGGTTAAAACATCAGTTTCGATAACAATTAGCTGAGATTCTACGCCTTGGTACCTAGTTACTCCAATTACATCTGAAAAATAATCCTTCTTCCACTCAATATCTGAAGTAATATATTTCCCTGTTGTAAAAACTTCAAGTCCATGAATTCGATCAAATGCTAGATTCCATGTTTCGATTCCTGATTCTTGATTCAACCCAAAAACAAACCAACGTCGATTATATTCCTTGATATAATAAGGATGAAAAATTACATCATACGGTTCATCAACATTAAAATCTTGATATTTAATTTTTAATACTTTCTGATTAACTATAGCATCATATAATTGCAGAAATAAATCTTGAACTCGGTAAGATTGTTCATTTTTGCTAAATTCAACCACAGGTTTTTGCTCTCCAAGTAAATTTTGAAATTTAGGCAAGGTATCAGCCACCCAGCCAAAATCTTCAAGTCCTTGAATACGTTGCAATACGAGAAAAGCATCCTTCAATTTATCAACTTCTCGATCATTGATTGAAAGCTTATTAATTGAAAAGTCTAGATTCTTATACCTATAATAATATTGCTTCCCTTTCTGTAATTCTTCATCAAACTCCACATCATAGTTCTCAACCAAATACTTAATGTCAGCACGAACCGTTCGAACACTGATTGAACCATAGTCAACCAATTCCTGATTAACCTTTTTGACCAAATCCTTGAAGGTATATTTGACTATCCGATTTGAAAAACATTTATCTAACACTTGGTAACGTTGGTACTGATTCTTAACCATTGTATTAATAAGGATATTTTAAGCAATCTAACAAATATTTACATCGATGCAAATAGGCTGCACACTTACATTGCAATTTTACATCGTCGAAAGAGACAAATGCTTTTTGAGCTACCCTCAATTTGGAAAGCAACCAAAAAAAAATTAATTTAAATAAGTTCTTTGAATGTCTGCCGTAACAAATTGAAATTCGCCATCTGGGGATTGTACTAATCTCAAATCGGATGGTATTCTGGATATTCCAGAATGAATGTTTCTTGGTTTTTATGTAATATTTAAAAATTAAGAATATTATTATTTTTATTATTTTATTATTATTTGGGAAAATAATATTTAGATCTTATACAAAGAATTTCACGGCAGACTTCAAAGACTTTTCTCAACTATGAAGCCAACTACAGAGCAAATCAATTCCATCAAAAAACAATTTTCAGCAATGCAAACAACTGAAGATTTGCTCGATTTATTAAATTACTCAAAGTCAATTATTTACGGGGAAAAAGCAATCCCATTCAAATTAAAAGACGTAACATTTTACTGCAATCCCCAAAGAACGATTGATACAAAGTGGAAATTTTTTCATCAATATCAAGAGTTTACGATATCCAAAAAATCCGGTGGAACAAGAACGATATATGCTCCCAAAAAAGGACTTAAAGCCGTTCAAAGATCGATTGCATTCATTTTTCAATGCATATTCGAACCACATAAATCAACCATGGGATTTACAAAAGATCGATCTATTGTTGATAATGCGCGACTCCATATTCATTCACATTATGTTTTAAATATAGATTTAAAAGACTTTTTTCCAAGTATTGACCAGGCACGTGTGTGGAAATGCCTGCAGTTAGCCCCATTTAATTTAAATGAAACGACCTCTAAGCCGTTCGAAACTATTGAGGTAGAGGAATTCAAAAAGAAATACCCCGAACAATCAAAAAAAATACCGGGTAACAAAAAATTCGTAATCTGTGACGAAGAAAATAATTATTTCAAGGCAAGCAATCGAATTCCCAAAGCAGCGAGATTAGAATTGGCCAACATGTTGGCGGCTATTTGTTGCACAGAAATGGAGGTTGAAGTTCTTCAGGCTAATGGCTCCTTGGAAAAAGTCAGAAAAAATATACTTCCACAAGGTGCACCCACTTCCCCTATTTTGAGTAACATTGTCTGCCAAAAACTTGATAATAGATTATCTGGACTAGCGAAGCGCTTTGGATTATTATACAGCCGGTACGCTGATGATATCACATTCAGTTCGCTTCACAATGTTTATCAAGTGGATTGTGAATTCCAAAAAGAAATGTATCGAATCATACAAGATCAAGGTTTTCGGGTCAACGAAAAAAAGACTCGATTGCAGAAAGATGGATATAAAAAAGAAGTGACTGGATTATTAGTGCATGACCAAGTAAATGTGCAAAAAAGATATACCAAAGAACTTCGAATGTGGTTGAATTTATGGGAACGCTATGGATATGAAAAAGCTAATAAAATTTTCCTCAATGAAGCTGAGCCAATAGCGATGAGCAAACAGAAAATTAAAAAAGCTGAATTACGAAATACGCTAGAAGGAAAATTAAACTATTTAAGCATGGTAAAAGGTCCACAAAATGCCACTTACTTGAAATTAATAAACCGGTTTCGTTTACTAAAACCACAAACCCAAACCACTTCATCGGATCGTTCGTTACACATTGACCAAACATTAGAATTACTCTTTAACAAGGGAATTAATGAGGCAATGGCATTCTATAGACCCCAATAACAGGTATGGCAACAAGAGAACAAATTGAATCATTAATAAAACTGATCACTGAAATCGCGAATCAGCCTGGAAATGAGTGGGTAAGGTCATCACTTTTAAATGAAATAAATGGTTCAACAAAAAATGAAACTGACAATATTGGTAGTTCATTAATTGTAGATATAAAAAAAGATACAAATAAAGTAATTGAATTACTTGAAATTAGCCCGGAGTGTAGTATTGACTATTCATTTATCAAGCATAAACTTTTGAGAACCCGCCTAGAATTAGACAATTTACGAATGGAAAATGTAAGATATGACCTCAAAGAAAAAGATCACATGAAGAGACTTTTTGATTATAGTGTAAATGCATTTTACCAGATTGAAAACCTAATTAATTTATATTACTTCGAAAAATTTCCTGAAATCAATAATTTATTGAACCACCTTGAATCAATTGAGAATACTACCTTCAAAAGGAAAGAGGAAATGAAATCAATTGGAGATATAACAATAGCTACTAAAATATATTCATTCAATAAAACCTATTACAACGGTCAAAGTATGAATATAGATAATCTAAGAAAAATAAGAAATGAGGGATTACATAGGTGCACGCGGATTGCTAGGGATGAAGAAGAAAATCCTAAACTTCATAAATTCCTTTCATATGCTACATTCGATTCGATTCAATCCACCGTCAATAATTTAGCGCTAAAAATTAAAAATTTGCTTTTGGAAGAATAAATTTTAAAATACTTATAAATGTCGCCGGAATTAATAATTTCTATCATTATTAAAGCTCAAAAACTCCCAACAGGAAGCATTTTAGCATACGACGAAAACAATAAAGAATATTTTGCAGTAAATACTTTAGTAAGTCAAATGAATAATAAATTCAGCGAATTACTAATAGGCAATAAAATGTTCATTTTATTTTTTGAGGAAATTTGGACAGGTTCAAAATGGCAAAACAAGAAAGTAAACAAGATTGAATTTATAGCATCAGAATTAGATACAATTCATAAATACTTAAATCTAACTAGGGAAAGAGAAAATATAGCAGTCAATCTTAATAACTGTTTTCAAGAATATCGATCATATTTGAGAGATTCTAAGAATTTTACAACAGAAACTAATAATCAAAAAAATAAATTTGACATTGAACTTAATAGGTTAAGAGAATCACTTATTAAAATTGATGATAGTCTAAATAAGATGTATTGAAAATTCATGATTTTAGTGAAATTTGAACAAAAACTTCAATCTATCAAAATAAATAACATACTAAATTAAGGTTCTTAACCTAGTTTATTTCATTTTATCCATGGAAATAGAAATCAGTACTTCCTCCCACAAACTAAATCCTCCATCTTTATGCTTGTGAACTTTATATATTAAAGTTGTCTCTCCTCCAGGCATAATATCAGAATCGTTTGGAAGTTTTGTAATTCCAATAAGTGTTTCTAATGTTAACTCCCGCTTTATTTTATGTGGAATTGTAATTTCAGCAACAATATTCCCTCCTACATCAATTATCAATAATTGACGAAAACCCTTTTCAGTTGATATCGCCCAGTCAACTCCCTCACATTGTTCCCAAAAGATCTGAAAAGGAACATTCAATTTATCAAATGCGCTATTGCTAGATAATTCTATCATAAAACTTCAATTTATTAAAAGCCAAGACTATCCATCATATTATCCCAATCTCCACCATTTTCTCTAAAATCATGATAGCTCCCATACTGTCCATCCGTTAATGCATCAAATGTATCCTGCTCCCAATCAGCGGAACAATCATAATCTGGTTCATCATACTCGAAATATTCCTCTGCATCAATTTCATCAAACCAGTTATCTTGAAGTTTGCTAATCGCATCCTCTGAAAACTGAAAATTAGGATTTATCTGTTTAAATTCACCAAAGACAACCTCATCAACATTAAAGTGATCCAAATTTAAAATACACCATTGAATATAGCTTGGATTTTCAATAAGAATTTGATGCAATGATAAACCCTTATACTTTCCAAAAGTGAAAATAGAATCTAATTCGTAGTTCTTCATAATTTATTTAGTATTTCTAATAGTTACAAAACCATTGTTTATTTGTGCATAAAGCAATTTGGAGGAAATATATCGATAGAGGGTACGTTCCGAAATCCCTAAATGAGTACATATCCTACGTTTAGAAACAGGTTCCCATCGATTAGCATGTAAAAACATGACTACCTTAGCAATTCGATGATCTTTTGATTTTTGCATGTATAAATGAAATAATTAAGCTGCCAGACGACGTGATAGTTCTTTTGATTTATGCTTAATCCACTGAAACGGATTACTATTCCGATAACAGGTAACAATTTGATCACCATTGGAACCAATAATTACAACGGTATTTTCAAACTTGCTAGCTTGTTTTCTTAAAGATGCCGGAACGTCTTTTTTCCCTAATACATAATAGGTAAGTCCCTGCCCATGAATGCAAGTCCCATATTCCGTAACAATTGCGATTTGCTCCCGAGTTATACCACGTTGCTTCGAACGTTGCATCGAATGCCATGAATGATGTAGAGCATACTCTAAAACATGACCTTCCCCTTCTGTTTGAAATAAAATTTCATTGGGGGTACTTTTCAACATCTGTGTCTTGATTTCCATAATTGCTGTGTTTGTTTGTTGAAACAAAATTCAGCATCATCTGTGCAATCAATTTGCACAGATTAGGCAAACAAGAAAAAGTTAATTATTACAAGTTTTCGGATGATCGAAAAATATCTTTTTCCTAAAGAAAGTTTAAATGAAGGGAGGGTAGGGATAAATTATTTTATTCGAATTATCAGTATTTTAAAAGTACTGGTTAAAGCCTATTTATTTTTTGACATCCATTCATCGCCATAAAATTCCTCTTCGATAGAAATAAGCCTAACATTTTCTGGAGCATTTTTTAACATGACTCTTAAAAATGAATCAAAAGGTACATGCCCAAATTCAGGTATAACTCTAACTAGGTCAAATTTGTACATGAATTTTTCTGGTAAAGGGACAATTAGTTCACTTTGTTCAAACTTAAGAGTTGATCTTATCCAATCTGATGAGCTCGTGGTTAAATAATAGATGTGGGTAACATCTTCAGGCAATTTAACATAAAGCGGAATGTTTTTACAAGAAACAATCTCATTAGATTTCAAATAATACCCTTCAATATACCCAATAAACGACTCTCTGGCAAAGTCATTCACTTTCTCATATTGGACATTAGAATTTAGTTTTTGAAGTTTTATCATTTTCTTAATCTATATTATTTTGAAAAGACTGCACATCGTTTCAGCTAAATGTAATTACCACCCTCAAATTTATTTTTCGTGAAAATAACAAACTAAAACCAATATTAGGTATTACCAAAAACTAATTTTTGGGGAGAAAAAATACTTATAAAAAGCCTCCCAGCTCATGCTCGAAGGCTTCTTAGAGGGGGTAGCGACAGCTCCATTCCACTCCGCTATCATCAACAAAGAGCATCTTGCACAAAGCCTACCGTATTCGCTGCATAAATCCTGTTCTTTTTTATTTTCGAAAATTCACGGAATTAACATTCCTCCGTTTTCTTCAATAAAAAAGCCCCACAGCTCACGCTGGAAGGCTTTGTAGAGGGGAAGGGATTCGAACCCTCGGTAAGCTTGAGACCTACACACGCTTTCCAAGCGTGCTCCTTAAACCACTCGGACACCCCTCTGAATGGATTGCAAAACT
>JACCDN010756533.1_pt1 | contig 41040 bp, 42 predicted proteins | sample 7441691 | NCBI WGS metagenome assembly JACCDN01 (sample SAMN15323439, study PRJNA562643) | freshwater metagenome | isolation source: river surface water | place: USA:Blue River Watershed | collected 2017-08-16 | reverse complement strand
GAGTTCGACGTCACGCGTGAACGTATCCGTCAGATCGAGGCGAAGGCGCTCGAGAAGATCCAGCAGCATTCGGCGGTGAAGAAGCTGATCGACTATTAGACAAAAACAGGCCATTTGGCCTGTTTTTGTCTTTATGCCTAGAGAATCGCGGAAAGAAAAAATGCGCGTCGACGCGCATCCAGTTCCTTGCGCGGGGCAAGGATCCTCCATCTTCCGTCTGACTAGGGCGTCTCACCTTCCATCCAGGCGCCGTATAGGCCGTCGAGCTGGAGCTTGAGGCCGACGATGCGCTGGATCTCTTCGTCGCCACCGTTGGCGAGGGCGTTCGTCCGCCTCTCCGCTTCGGCTCGGCGAACGGCCTCGCGGGTGACGACCTCGATCTCGCGGCGGAGGTCGATGATCTCCTGGGGGCGCTTCGACGAGCTCGCGAGCTGCAGCCCGCGCATGGCTGCCGCCGGCCTCAGGAAGCGCAGGCGGCTCTCGCGGTCCGGTTCGCAGATCTGCCAGCCTTCGACGGTCTGCGCGACCTCCGGCGCGGCCTCGTCGAGGGCGTCGTTGAGCAGGGCCAGGACCGGGCAGCCGTGCTCCCGGAACCAGCCGTGGAGCAGGTCTCTCGCGGCGCTGCCGCTCGTGCAGCTCCGCGTCGCCCGGATTCCGCCCCGGTCGCGCAGGGCGAGCTCGATATCGTCCGGGATGCCGTTCAGCGAAATCGTGAACCCCGTTCTTCGCATGCCGTCCTCCTTCTCGTTGGGACCCGGCTATCCTATGGGGGTCCGGGACGACATGTCAAGGGATCCGCACAAAAAAAGACCCCGTGGAAGGGTGTCTTTTTCCTCTTAATGGAGGATTTTTGGCGATTTGGGCCTTACGAGCGCGCGCCGGCCTACGCGTTCTTCAGTCCCTCGATGTCGAGCTTCTTCATCCCCAGCATGGCTTGCGTCTTGCGTTGGGTGGCGGCTTCATCTTGGCCTTTCATGAGTTCGTCCATGTTGGCGGGCGTGATCTGCCAGGACACGCCGTACTTGTCTTTTACCCAGCCGCATTGTTCGGCCTCCGGGACGGCGGAGAGGGCGTTCCAGTAATAGTCGATCTCTTCTTGCGATTCGCAATTGACCATCAGCGAGACGCCTTCATTGAAGCCGAATCCATGTTGGCGGGCGCTATCCATGGCGGTGAACCATTGGCCGTTGAGGGTGAACTCGGTGAACATGATGGTCCCTTCGGCGTCGGGTTCCATGCCGGCCGGGTAGCGGGCGGTCACGCCACGTTTCGCGTCCTTGAAGACGGAGAGGTAGAAGTCGGTCGCTTCTTCCGTCTTGCCGCAGACCTGGTTCGTGAAGAGCAGGGAGGGCATGATCGTCGGCCGCGGTTCGCCTTCTGGATTGGTGAGGATGAGCTGCCAGGAGACGCCAAACTTGTCCTGGACCCAGCCGTAGCGCTTGCTGTACGGGTATTCGCCGAGTGGCATGAGGACCTTGCCGCCGTCGGCGAGCGCGTTCCAGATCGTATCGATGCGGGTGGCTGCGTCCGGATCTTGCGACGGGTCAAAATTCACCATGAACGAGATCGAGGGGTTGATCTTAAAGTACGGGCCCGCGCTGATCGCCATGAACGGGTGGCCCCAGAGCTCGAAGCCGAGGATATCGCAGTCACCGGACGGGGTGCCCTTGAGGACTTCGTGGTGGGTGATCTTGGAGTTCGGGAAGAGGGAGGTGTAGAACTCGGCGGCCGCGAGGGCTTCCTTGTCGAACCAGAGGTGGGGGACGATAGCTTTCATATAAAGGGATGGTAACGGGACTAGGGAGGGGAGAGCAAGGGAGGGCTGCAACAATCGGGAAGGGAGAGGGGTATCTGGATTGCCACGTCTAACCGGATCGTGTAGGGTCCGGATGTTCCTCATGGCTACACCGACAGCCGGGCACGGGAATTTTTAGATCCGTTCGGAGGGATGGAAGATGGAAAACATCGACGAGTTTCTGCAGCACGCGCTCGAGCTGAAGGCGGATGACGAGTGGCTTTCGGCCCTCATCGAGGTCAGTGATCCTGCCTGGAACCCGCCAAGGGAGCTGAGCGAGGGGATCCGGATCACCTCTCGGCTCGGGAACGTCATCAGCGCTTCCCTGACCAAGCGGGCGATCCTGGCTCTCGCTGCCGATCCGCTGGTCAGGATGATCGAAGGGTCGTTCGACGTGCCCCAGGGACGTGTTTCTGAAGAGGAGGCCGCTGAAGCCTGAAGAGGGCTTTTTTTTCTTATCGGAGCGCTCCAGGCAGGTTCCTTTCGCGGGCCTTTCCCCATCAATAAAGCCGCACCTGACGAGAAGGGTCGCGGCGTCGGGGGTTGATGCGGGTCACGGCAAGGTCGTCAGTCGGTTTCCAGGGTGCGGTCTTCGGGCCAATCCCACTTGGCGGGATCAGTTGGGTCGTAGGCGAGGGTGAGGGTTTCGGGGACGACGTCGCAGATCATGGGGAAAGAGACCTCGTACGTTTTTCCGTCGACCGCGTAGGTACCGGTGAGTTGGTAGCGGCGTCCGGCGACGGATATCCCTTTTCCCGGCCCAAAACGGAGCCGGTCGCCGTCTTGCTCCATCCCGTGCTGCGGTTCGATGGGGACGGCCTTCAGGACGGTAAAGGGGGTCGTTCGCCAGGCGGGGGTGCTCATACTATGGGAGGACGGGTAGGGATAAGATGGCTCTGGGCACTTTGTGGAGCGTGTAGACGCATTTTAGGCGCTCGGTAGATCAAAGGATAGTCCGTCTCATCGCGCGAGCGGACCGCTGGTCACCCATGCGTGTCGATGAAAAAAACCCACCCGAAGGTGGGGTTAGGCTGCCTCCTGATTCCACCGTCTCCAGCGCCGGATAACCTCTGGCGAGGGGGACGCGTCTTCGGCATACGGCCGGAGGGCCTCGGCAGGGAGCGCGTGCGGATCAGGGAGGGTGTCCAGGAAATGCCGTAGCCGCCGCAGGAGGCGGGCGCCCCGCTTTGCCTGCAGGCCCGCACGCTGGTTGCGGGCCAGGCAGCGGCGGATACGGGACACCTCGCAGGCGACGCGATGCCGAAGCTCGAGGGTGGTGAGCGGGGCTCGTTCGAGCCGGTCCAGTTCGCCGCGCCGGGAATAGGGGAAGGTGCGTTCCCGTAGCGGACGCCAGGGTCGCGTCGAGGGTTCGGCGTGCGCCTCCGGGGGGAGGCTGTGCCGTGCGACGCCGTGGAGGAGGTGTCGTTTGACGCGTTCTTTCATGCGGCCTCCGGGATGGGGGGGGTGTGAGGGGCGCTCAGCGGATCCGTGTTCTGAGCGTAGGGCGGAATTGGGCGGGTCGTCAACCACTTGACAGGGGGTCTTGCCAGGACGCCACGAAACCGCTATCCTAGCGCCACATTCCGGGGTAGCTCAGCGGTAGAGCAGTTGACTGTTAATCAATTGGTCCAGGGTTCGAATCCCTGCCCCGGAGCCATGAGCGACAGTGTCTGGCGACCCAGACACTGTCAATCAAAAAAGCACCACAAACGTGGTGCTTTTTTGTTGTTTGGCGACGCTTGGGGAGGTTCGAGAAGAGCCTGTCCCACTCACGGTAAAAAGACGGAAAAACGATAACTTGTTTCTGTTGAGAGAAGATTCTTAGTTCGAATCCCACCCAGGTTTTGATAGGTAATAATCCTACTTACAGAAGGAATTAAGAGGAGGGGTGTCTAAAGGCTTGCTAAAGTGAGTTCTGCTCACTCGTCGTAACTGCTACCGTGTGTATATGGATAACGAAGAAATGCAGTTAGTAGGAATCATGCCTCACTTTAGAGATCTGTTTCCTCACTTTGGAGCTGTTGGTGAAAAACGCATTGTTAATCAAATTAAAGATCTCTACCTAACCGATTGCCTTTTTATATTATCCAAGCTGTCACGCCACTGGGTAAAGTATCATCTACTTGCTGATGATCAGGTGGCCGCTGAAGATGTTTATAGATCAAGATGTTTAGAGTTGTTGAGTCCTAGCGTACAAGGGGTGCTTCTTGCAAAAGAACGATCGATTGGAAAGAAGTACGACGTAATATTTCCTGAACTATCAGTAGCGCATTTGATAAAAATCTGTTTAAAGAACTGTAAGTCAGGATTCTATACGAAGGAAGAAGATTTTCCAGCACGGACTGCTCAATCTCTCGGAGAGAGTCTATTAATCACGAATGCAATATTAGCAGATAATCAAGTTAGTCTATCTAGCAATGGCGAGCCTAACTTCAATCAGATGGTTGTGAACTTTACAAAACAGCTAATTGCAGACGAAAACTTTTATGTAATGCAGAAGTTATATCAAAACCACTTTTTATTCAATGAATATTTGCTGAATCATAAGAATATTTTTGATGCTCAAGAAGCTTTTACGAAGAAATACGGGCTAGGTATCAAAGAGTACTTCGCTTTTCTTTTCGCAATGTATTCACAATTTGTAATTAAGAATACAGAAAATGAAGATTACGAGATGCCTTACTTTGACATCAATATCGGATTAGCTAATTTAAAGCCAAAATTTAAGAAACACTTAGTAGATAACCTTTTAATAAACAAGATCAGTTTCAAAAAGATCGATCATGGTTTCTTTAATGTGACAGATCTACAAAGACGGCCATTGGTTGAGCTAGAGAGCGGAGTCGTTATCCCATTATCGATGAGGCGTTTTCTTATGGGGATCACGGATTCTATATATTTTGACTTGGCAGAATCACTGCCCACAGATGAATCGAGAAAATTGCTTTCTAATGCATATGGAAAAGCAATCGAAGACTATTTCTTCGATATAGTTAAGAATATTGATAAGGATGCAATGTCTGAATTTGAGTACAAGGACGGCAAGCAGATAAAGAAAACTCCAGACGCAATATCTTTAGCAAAAGGATCTGTCATATTTTTCGAATGTAAAAAGAGGCAATTCCATAACTTGGAATTCTTGAAGAATGGGAATATAGGGCTTTTTAATGAGCGCATAAAAGAGTTCTTTTACACGCCCCTTAAGCAGCTATGCGACAGAATTCTCGATTTTAGAACTGGAAAATTTGTTTTACCTGGAATAAGAAAAGATTCTTATATATATCCAGTCATCGTATGCCCCATGGGACCGCCTATATTTTCTGGAGGATGGGATAAATTAAAGCTTAATGAACGAGTCCTTCCTGATTTATACAAAACTGATAAAAATATAGCCCAGCCAGAATTCTTGGATTTTGCTGAGCTTGAATGCATTGAAGCATATTTAACTAAGAACCCAGATGTGAGTTTTATTGACCTAATAAAGATTAAAAGAGCCGATAAAAGTTACCATAATGCTAACTGGATGGTTGTACTGCATAAAAATGGCTTTAACTATAAGAATATTAGATTGCAAGATAGATATATGGAGAGCATTGGTAATTTTAAGAAATTACTCTTTGAACAAGTTTAAAGAATGGCTTTGCGTAATTTATCCAGTATTTTTCAAATGCCCATTGCAAATCTCCAAGCGACTGCTAATCCGTGAGATCATGTCACGCTTTTCTTCTTTCGTTCCTTCCTTAAGGATGTACTTCGCGCAAGACCTGGCATCTATCTTTGGAATCGATTCAATCAGTTTTTCTGTATGGCCACCTAGGGCGGTTATCATTTTTTCTACTCGTTCAATCTCTTCCCTTATTCGATCCACGGCGGCTAGCTCCTGGATATTAATTTCATCTACCATTTGATAGAGCTGCGCGAGTAGATCTTCTTCTCTGACCTGTGGTTCGCTGCAATTCGTTGTCCATTTCTTGCTGCAACAATAGTACACGTATCTTCGGATCCCTCCATCCTTCAGTCGTTTGATCTTTTCATACGCGCTGATACCTGAACCACACGATCCGCATTTGAATATCTTTGTGAATCCGAACTCTTTGCTTCCGTGTGGGGTTGGGTGAGGATTTGCCTTCATATTGTCCTTCGCGTGGTTAAAAACTTCTTCCGTGATCAATGGTTCGTGCTTTCCATCAAACCACTTGCTGCTGCCTTTAGGGAACTCGTATTTACCCATGTAAAAAGGATTCTCAATCATTCGGTAGATCATGCTAAGGGTTATCTTTTTACCTTTTCTAGTCGTGAAACCTTTTTCATCATCCATCCACTTTTTGAGATCTCTGCCCGTCCAACAATCGTAGGCAACCTTGTGGAACATCTCTTTAACGACTGGACCGCGTTCTGGATCGATATAGATGCGCCTCGCACCTTTTTCTGCGTACTTATCGTGTAGATACCCAAGAGGGGACATGTTGGGTCTAAAGCCCATCTCGATCTTTGTTTTGAGACCACGACGGACATTTACACTTTTGTTGTCATTCTCAAGTTTTGCTTGGCTGCAAAGAATCATGAGCAGGAATTTCTCGTTTGGATGGTTCGTGAACTTTTGGCTGGCGGTCCTTATTTCTACGAGCTTTCCGCTGTCCATCATATCGACGATGCTCCCAAGGTCGCCTGCGTTTCTCGAAAGGCGATCAGGAGCCCATGTAAGGATGGCATTGAACTTTCCTGAGCCGATATCCTGAACCATTTGGTTATAAACTGGCCGCTGACCTGATTCCTTGGCCGAATGGCTCTCTCGCATAATGTCGGCTATCAAAAAGCCGTCACGGGTAGCGACGGCTTGCATTTCGGCGATCTGAGAATCGATGGATAGGGCCTGGCGTTCAGATTGTTCACTGCTTTTCCTTACGTATAAGCAGTACCGAAGGGGATTGGGATTTGGAGAAGTTTGTTCCATATATGTGCGGGTACCCTGTTAGGAATGGTTCTGGGGGTCCCGGACACATCAATGCCGCTATATTCAAAGGAAGTCTAGGCTTGCTCCTGATCTTTATCTTTTTGCGCTTTTAAGTAGATTTCTAAGCGTCTACGAAGGGTGTTGTCGTCGTTTTGAATATCGCCAAAAGGCTTACTCATTTGTGACCAGAAATCAGCCTTCTTTTTCGTATCAGCGTCTACGTTCGCCGTTTCTTTGGTGGCTTTTGCAAGATCTTTTATCGTTATAACTAGCTCATCATTCCTTCTTTCAACGAAATATACTTGAGGTACGTTTTTAAGCTTATCTTCTGTAGTTTCTGCAGCATCCCACTTTTCTTCGTATGGGTATCTTTCCCACATTGCTTTTACCCATTCGGCACGTTGATTTAATCCGCGAATTGCAGCTTCGTGTATCATGTTTATCTCTTGTTCGTTTTTAGCATCTCCAGACCAAGATTGGTACAGCACATCAGTGGGGTCCTCTTCCTTTTCGTAAATAACCGTGTCACTGCCTAAGTACCGATTCCTCATCTCTTCTAAAACTAAACCAAATGCCTCTAGGATTAGAGATCTTGCTTCTCTATTTTGGAGCATTTTGTTCAAGCCTCTTTGAATCCTCTCAAGACTGTCTCCTTGTTGTTTCGAAATATATGCTCTAACTATTCTAATTTTTGCAACTAGAGGAATTGTCGCGCTGGTGAGCACTTCATGAACAATGCTTGCAAGATCGTTTATTGTACTTTCAGTAGTTGCGATAATGCATGCTTCGGTGATACTTAGTTGGAACTCTACAACGGCTCTGGAAAATAATGTTGAATGGAAGCCTTCTATTCTCGTACCTATTGGTTCGTTCCATTGCATTAGCTTCTTACCAATTGCTCGCGCAAAAGTTATAAAAGCAGTGTTCGAATGGACCGCATCCAAAACCTTCTCTCTAAAAGAGAAAGAATAACCAATAAGTTCGGTTGTGTTGTCTATAGATTCTGGATAGCGTGGGTCAGATTCATGGCGTGAGTGGTGGTATATAAGGCTCGAGTCGGAATTATCACTTTCACTCACAGACAATAAGTCTTTTAAGTTATCTGGATATGAAGTCGTAAAGTACTCCTCATTTAGCGAGTAAGAACGTGTCTCATGTTCTTTAAAGCGTTTCCGGTAGCAGTATGCTACTAAGCTGATCAGCTTAAGAACTACTTCCGGAGGGTATCCTTGCTGATGCGTGATACGTTGAAAATCCGCGTACAAAGGATCAACTCCTTTTGAACTTGTCTGTTTGTAAATTTCTTTGTCTAGCATGCGATCAAAGCTTCCGTGCTGTGCCAGTGCAAGTTGAAATACGCTAGAAGCAGAATCGCCAGAACTGTTCGTAAAAGTATGAATTGTCTCTCTAAAATACTCGATTATTGCTGGATATTTTACATATAGATAGGCAATCGCAAGTATATCTGAGAAACGAATGGATCTTATACGTGTCTGTTGTGAGTTCGCATATACGAACCTGCTTAGAATAAAACGCAGTTGATTGATTGTTCTATGTATAACACGCGGACTTTCTTTTATGAGATATTCTGAAAACAAATGACTATATGCTTCAACGTGACTAGTCAAAAGCCCTTCTTCGGGATTTTTCCCGTGGGTGTAATTTGCAGGGTTGGGAATAAAGTTCGAAGTACCAGTTTCGAGGGATTTCTGAGCGTCATTTTCTGAAAAATGAAATTCTTGAAACACGTTTCCAACTTGCTCAGCGATATACTCAGCTTTTTTATCGACCGGGACGGGCGGAAGGTGGAACACGATGTCGATATTTTTTGGATCATTAAAAAGGTAGCTATTGATTAACTCCGCTTCTTCATTATGATTGCTATTCCGAATGCGCTCCTGAAGCTCTCTAGGTGCGATACTTAAGATAAACGTAACGTAGATAGGTATGCCTTTTACGGCCAAATGTTTGATGCGCTCTATTATTTCGATAACGCGATATATTTCTGAGAATTTTGCTCTTTCGATTTCGTCTATAGTGATGATCCACTGATTTTCTTCAAACTCTGAAATGTTACCAAAGTACTCAGCTACGTCGGACTGCGCATAGATCGTTGTGTCTGTACTGCCTTGTGGTTTTGCTTTCAATACTGTTGGAAATATTGATAGCTTCGATATTTGCGAAAGAAGTTTTGACAAAATCCCGCCAAATTTTACTTCTTGAAGAGCACCATACAAAAAAGATCTGCTGGCTTCCTTCGCTGGAAGGATCTTCGGATAGCGAGCTTGAATGGTATCCATCCATCTATTTGCAAAAAGTCGAGAAAAGTCACCCGCTTCATTTGTTTCAGTGAGAGATATGTGTGTATAGAGGGTCTTGTTAGCTTCCATTTCCTCTATAAGCATACGTACAAATGAAGACTTCCCGGAACCCAAGTCCCCATATACCGCTGAAACTGTTACCGGCGAATGTTTACTGGACGCAAGTTCAAGTATTTTCTCACGTACTTTTTCAGACGAGGATGAGAAGCCAAGTGCGTCATCCTTTTTTCCTACTGCTCCGGGAGAAAAGATGGCGTCTTTGAAAGAGTAGGCCTTCTTTCCCCAGTATTTGTATGCTGTTGAATGGAGTATCAATCCAAATACTGGATAGAGTAACGGCCAGGGACTAAATCCAAATCCCATTAGAGATAAGATAATCTCTTTCCAGACGGGTACTAATAGAAAACTGTAAAATACATAGATGATCCAGGATGGATGTTGTCTTGATATCTGCGTTCGAACTAGATCTTTTAATAGCGAGCTTCCCTTAGTTAAAGCAATCCATAAAATTGTAAGTAAAAACAAAACGAACCAAATGCCGCTGACACGACTGAAAAGAAAGCGCCAGAAGAAGTGATTAAAAAACCAATTGGTAAAAATGGCTAAACCTAGGCTAAGAATTGCCAGGGTCAACCAAAATTTTCCTGATGTGCGAACTCGTCCAATTTTAAATCCAAACATCTCATTTTCCATAGCTTCAAACAGGCTATATCGATCGCATTATATACGCAATAAGCCTTCATTAAGCCCAAAGCTTCACTTTTAAGGGCTTCTAAGTTACCCTTATGACGTCTAGGTTCGAGTGTTAGAAACCCCAGTAGCAGGGCTAGCTTTGCTATATCAGGAGTCATTGACGCGCCGTAATGGGCACTCCTGATAAAACAAGCGCCAGAGACTCCGGTTTCTGACACTTGGGCCTAGACACCTCAGGGGTGTCCTTTTGTATTTAGGCTTTCCTGAGTTTTACTCATTTGTCAGTAACTCTCTATGGTCGTGGATTCAAAGACAGTAGGTTCATATCTAAAGAATAATAAAGTATTGTTGGCCGGCGTGTTGATTGCGCTCGCCCTCTCTTTCTATGGCGGGATGCGGTATCAGCAATACCGGTTCCAAAAAGCCGTGACGAGTGCGTTCGGCGAGCTCGGCAAAGCATTTGGCGAAGGCTTATCTGGTACTGGCTCAAGCGTGAAAGCAAGTGACACCAAGCCTAAAGAGAATCCGCTTAATGCAAAAGTTACTGTTGAGCTCCAGGAAAAGACATTCGTGCCGGATGACTATTTCAGTCAGATCTCATTCAAACTTAAGCTCACGAACAAGACTGATAAAGCAATGAAAGGCGTTCAAGGGAAGCTTGTCTTCAAAGACATCTTTGATAACGAAATCAAGTCGGTAGGGGTGAGCTACGACAAGGCGATCCCGGTCGGAGAATCCAGGGTCTGGGAAGGCTCGATCTACTACAGTGAATCGTCTGCGGACGACGTGAAGCTTAAAGAAGCTAAACTCGCCGACCTCAAGTACGCTTGGGACACGAATACGATCGTTTTCGAGGACGGAACCAAGGAGACGAATTAACTATTCGTCTTTTTTCCTACTATGCCTCTCCTAAAAATCCAGAACGATGTCCTATCTCTGTTGGAAGAGACCGACATCGCGCTTGAGAAAGACCTGCAAGCTCTTACCGAGAAGAATCTCGGTACTGTATTCGGTCTCGACTTCGTTTCGACGGAGTTCGCTCTCCAAGGGCTCCGCCTCGATACCGTCGCCTTCGATCCGGAGACGCGTTCGTTCGTCATTATCGAGTACAAGCGTGACCGGAGCTTCAGCGTCATCGACCAGGGCTTCGCATATCTCGCGCTCCTCCTCAATAACAAGGCAGATTTCCTGCTTGAATATAACGAGAAGCGGGGAGCGAGCTTGAAACGTGAAGAGGTCGATTGGAGCCAGAGTCGCGTGCTCTTTCTCGCCCAAAGCTTCACGGCGCACCAGCTCCAGGCCATCAACTTCAAAGATTTGCCGATCGAACTCTGGGAAGTCACGAAGTATGGGAATGAACTCATCTCATACCATCAGATCGAAGCCAAGCAGTTCAGTGAGTCCCTGAAGACCGTGACGAAGAGCGAAGTCGTCTCGTCCGTGAGTCGGGAAGTCCGCGTCTACTCGACTGATGAGATCGTAGGGAAGGCCAAGGGGTCGGTTCGCGACCTTATGGAAGCGTTTCGCGTACGTATCCTCGAACTCGATGGGCGTTTCGAGGAGAAGGCGAACAGCCAGTATCTTGCCTTCAAGATCAACCGACGGAACGTGCTCGCACTCACTCCTATGAAGGACGTGTTGCTCTTGAGCTTCCCCCGTATCGAACCCAAAGACCTGAACGATCCGTTGAAGCGGCTCGAGTCACGCGGTTCGGAAGAGGTATACGGCCAGAAGCTCACGGACATGAGTATCAAGGACGAGCACGATATCCCGTATGCGCTTGAACTCGTGCAGCAGGTGATCGCTCGTCAGGATTCTTCCGCTTCTTGATCGTCATCGTCTAAATCGTCATTAAGCTCGTATTTCTCAAGGAGCTTCAGAGTCTTCGCATTAAGCATCTCGTATCTCCCTTTCTTCTTTCCCGCTGGTATATTTGCCGGAGGGGGAACATATCCGGGAAGCCGTTTCATAGCTTCGTCCAGAAAATCGATTTCTGGTCCATCGGACGATGCCTCACGCATGCGCGAAGGAGGTTTGTATCTCTCCTTATTATGATTTAGCCAGTAGGTCGAGGATTTATGGTCGCCACGCTTGATCCCAGCGATAATGTTGTTTTCCGCGAGGTCGTTAACAGTATCGATACTGATCGCCATCGCTTCGTCGACCTTTGTTCGGTACCTGTCGTCCTCGCTCATCCACTTATAGTGTGTCGAGCGAGAGATCTTCACCTTGCTGCACGCCGCTTCGACGATCGGATACTTTGAAAGCAGCTCGATCATAAGCTTCTTTGCCTGGCGAGCCCGAAGACGCTCCGGTTTGCGACCGGGAGGAGGGGAATGAGGCAAAGAAGCTTCAGGAGGCATATTAAATCTTCACGGCGCTGATCCCCGTGAGTGTTTCGTAGCGTGTGATGATGGTGCGGCAATACTCAGGATCGAGTTCGATCGTGTACGCGCGACGTTTCGTCTGCTCACACCCAATCAAAGTAGATCCCGATCCCCCAAAGGGATCGTAGACCACGTCACCAATCTTCGAGCTGTTTAGGAGAAGCATCCGCAAAAGGCCGATCGGCTTCATCGTGGGATGGAGTTTGCTCTTGTGTGGTTTGGGGTAGATGAGGACACTTTTGTCCTTAGAGCGTTGGAAAAGATGTGTCCCGTGCCAGCCATAGGTGACAAGTTCGTGTTGGGGAAGATAATCCATCCGACCGATGATCGAATGGGTCTTCACCCAGATGAGAAGCTGCGTGAACTTGAAGCCCGCTTCGAGCAGCCCTTCCCGTAAGCTAAAAATCATCTTGTCCGAGTTGAAGATGTAGTAGGCGTTCTTCTTCGTGAGATGTTCCTTTACGGCCAAGAGCCAGTCCCGAGTGAAAGCGCTGTATTCTGCATCACTCTGGGCATGGTCATTCAGAATCGTCTTCGGTTTCGAAAGATGGTCGGCGATGCCCATCTTCGAGCTGACGTAATCGATGCCATATGGGGGATCGGTCAGAATGAGGCTTGGCTGTGCACCCGCAAGGAGCGTACGTACCAGCGTCCGGTCTTTAGCGTCCCCGCAAGCTAATCGATGTTCGCCGAGCTTGAAGATGTCTCCAGGATTAACCGAGAAGGATGGCTTTGGTTCCGGTGAGTTTTTCATATCGAGAGATGATGAGGTCGCAAAAGATCGGTTCGATTTCGACCGTGTAGCAGATACGCTTCATTTGCTCGCAGGCGATGAGTGTTGAGCCCGAACCAGCAAAGAGATCAAGGACGATGTCGCCGACGCGTGTACACCGTTTGAGGGCCTTCTCATGTAACGTCGGACTCTTTTCTGTGGGATGGGAATAATCCTGTCCCGGAAGGCGCTTCACGAGCCAGATGTTGAAGAGTTCCTCGATGTCCTCGAGCGTACGGTTTCCGATCCCAACTTCTTTATTTAGGACTTCGTTCAGGTTCTTGATGTCCGGGGAAAGATATGGCTTCCCTCGAATCGCGTAGACGCACGGTTCGTAGGCTTTGTTGAAGGCCGTGCCAGGGGTAACGTTAAAATTGTTTTTAATCCATAGGCATGTACGTTTCTTATCCAGTCCATGCTCTTTGAAGAGACTCTGCACAATGCCGACGTAGTTCTCATCGCACCAGTAGAAGACGTGGGCGTCTGGTTCCGTGACGAGAAGGGCGTTCCGCAATGTCGCCGCAAGGAAAGAGCGGTAGTCGGATTCAGAGAGGCTGTCGTTCGTTTTACCGCCGTACTTGCCCTTGGTTGAGACTCCATCGGTATAGCTTAAGCCGATGTTGTAGGGTGCATCGCTGTAAATAATGTTCGCGAGCTTTGTTCCCATGAGCTTCTTTACGACGGGCTCATCCGTGGAGCTACCACAAAGTAACCGATGTTCACCAAGGGCGTAGAGCTCACCGGGTTTTGTTTTAGGTTCCGTAATCTTCGAGATCTCTTTCTCTACATCGAACCCGTCATCGTCCGTTTCGAGCGTATCATTCCAAATACTCCCTAAGTCATCGTTATCAAACCCGACCTCAAGAAGTAGGGAAGTGTCGAACTCTTTGAGAAGGTCGTAATTCCAGTCGCCCACGTTTTTATTCAAGCGGAGGTTGAGCTCACGCTCTTTATCTTCCGCGAGCGAGACGTACACGACCGGGACCTCGGTGAGACCAAGTTCCTTCGCGACCGTCCAGCGAAAGTGACCACCAATGATGATACCTTTGCGATCTGGATGGATGTTAACGATAAGCGGGTCGACGAAGCCGAAGCGTTCGATGCTTTCGCGTAAGTGGCTCTTCGCGGCGTCGTCCCAGGTACGGGGATTCCAGGGGCAGGGCTTCAGGCTGTTGATGGGAGCCTGGATGACCTTCAGGGAGGTGATAGGAATGTTTGTCATACGGAATGAAGAAGAATAAAAATGGAGCGGAAACAAAAACGTGCCCACTCCGTAGAGAGGGCACAAAAATCAAAAAAAGACTTTATGAATTCTCTACGGAGTGGGCACGACCGAGGCAAAGCCTCTTCGACGCGTTAGACGCGTCTCCTATCGATCAAAAGATCGAAATGAGTGATACACCACTGATGGTATATGACGTGAAATGAACTTGTTATGAGTATATCATTTTCGCTTTTTCTTTTGCAAGGCGTCGTATTGCTCGTTCCAGTCATTTCCAAAGAATATCGGTACCCCTCCTTTTGGTACACAGAGACGTACAGCTTTTCCCTGCGATCTCGCTTTTTCCATGATCTCTTTGATCGGTCCGAGGGGTAGTTCTATGGTTGATTGCCCAGTAAGATCCATGTCGCTGAGCACATTGCCGTCCGCGTAAGCTTGAAGAGATTTCCCATTTCGCATCGACTTTTCTACGCCTCGAGCAAACGTGGTATCCCCTCGCATTTTGGTTGCGTGTAACACAGCGTACCTAAGTGTAATAGCGACCTCTTTATCGGTTTCAGAGATATAAAATTGATCAGTCGATCCACTTTTATTAGGAATTTCGGCAATTTCATCTGTCATTGGTCCGTTTGTGGCTACGAACTCGATGGATTCGGCGATGAGGGGAGATTTTTGGCTTTTGGATTGATTGCGCATATTTAAACCCTATAACAAGGGTGTTTATTTGAGTAGAGAGGTATTTCTAGATATGCACGTCGCTATTCTTCACGATAATCGCGCCATTATCGTGGACTATATTTTTGACGCAAGTAATTCTTTCTCCAAACTCATCCGAGTTACTTTTTTGGTTCTCTGCATGATCATTATTCCATCGTGTGATCATAATTCTCACTGCGCCATTAATTATTTCAAGCAGATCTTCCGGAGAAATAAAGATCCCTTGAAAATTCGTTTTTCTTTCGAGTTCGCGAGATTTTTCATTGAGCAAATCATCAGCGACGCAGACTTTATTCTGCACTGAAAAGAAGTGAGTTAGACAATTGCGCAGCTCCCTTAAGTCTTTTGTTGTTAAATGTCTCAAACGGTCGGGGTTTTTTTGACCCCACTTGTTGCTTTCGTGTAGGCAGAATCTATTCAAAAATGAATCAATCTCCTTTTTATTCATTGCAAATCCAATGATTTTTTCTTTGTCATATGTTTGTTTCTCGTAAGCCAGATTTAAACAGAATAGTGTATCTAAGTATGCAAATAATGCGACCACCTTAGATCGTGTAAATGGTTTTATCGTGGTATTTTCAAGAAAAGCAATGGGATTTTGAGATAGGGTGTGCTCGAAAGTGAGAGACTGTTCTTTCAGGACACTGAATGATTTCTCGATCAGCTTAAATAGTTCTTTAAAATATGATCTGATATTCAACATCTTTCTATCGATCTCTAACATGCTCTTCACCTCTTTCTCTATTTCTTGCAAGAAAGAAATGATAGGGAGTAGATCGGGGGATATAACGACCTTATCTCCATCAAAGACAAAAAAAGTTGCTTCATTGAATACTGGAGCTTGTTCGGTATCGAGGTGTCCGGAAGATTGCTTTTTTGATGTTTGAGGAGCCATATGAGTTGATAATAGGTAGAAATCGCCAAGTTATCAAACGATCCTTCTCTTCTACCTTTTCTAAACCGATGAGATGCTAATATAGAATAAACTTTAACCTATGCCCAAAAAATCCACGAAGAAACCACGAGTAACTAGAACCTACGGGCCGATCCATTTTGAGGATCTCGACCCACATCGTTTTGAAGACCTAGTTCGCGAGTTAATCTATGATTATAAGGATTGGCAATCTATCGAAGCTACAGGAAGAGGTGGAAACGATGATGGTTTTGACATTCGCGCTTATGAGAAGCAAAAGGTAGACCAGTCACAGCGGGAAGAGGATGGTGAGCAAAATGAACTGCACCCTATGCTCGGAAACCAGTGGATGATTCAAGGAAAAAGAGAGAAGGTGATTGGACCAAAACGCGTCGAGGAAATCATCGCTGATGTAGATGCTGAGAATCCTCCATACGGTTATATACTGGCGGCGTCAGCAAATTTTTCCAAAGATTCTTATGACACCTTTCGAGAAGAGTTGCGCAAGAAAGGAGTGATGGAGTTTCACTTATGGGGTAGGGCTGAATTGGAAGATATGCTCCATTTTCCAAAGAATGATCATATACTTTTCACGTTTTTTGGCATTTCATTAGTCAGTAGAAAGCGATCTAGAACAACTGAGATACGGCGAGTGGTGATTCAGAAGAATAAGCTGTACAAACTGTTGGGAGAGGGACGTGGCGAGTTTCATCAATCTGTTCTTCTCAGAGATTCAAACGATGTTAACTATCCGTATGAAGACGAGTATGGCGACTTTGATACCTTCCCTCGTTGGCGTGAATATAAGGCAATTAAGAATCATACTGATGGTGTTATTTTCGCTATACGCAAGCATTACGCCTATATAGATAAAGAAAAGAAGGAGTATGACTACACTGAGGTGGTAAACCTGATTTACAGGGAAAGCGATTCGCAGGATAAAAAACAAAAGCAACAGGAGGATCGCAGAAAAGTGGAAAGCTTCTGGGAGTATTTACCCCGCCACAGTCAAGCAACTTTTATTAGGAATGGTTTAGTTCAATATGACGAAATCCTAGTTATTGATGAGAAAGGGGATAATGCATATGAATTCCCACATCTATTTGTTGACTTTAATGGTAGGAATTACCCATTCGCTGGAAGCTACGAATACTTAGATGTGCAAGAGGATCAGATTTCTCTTAAAGATTATAAGCGTATAAAAAAGTTCCCCGATTCTTTTTTAGAACCTAGTATAGGAACGATACACGAAGACAAAAATATTACTTTAAGTAACCAACATTTCAGCATGTTAAAGAACGATAATGAAGAGTTTTTCGCACTTTATGATTTGGACGGTAGGTATAGCTTCCTTCAGTCCACGGATTTGTTAAAAATTGAAAACCAGGATCAAGGAAGTAGCTCTAATTACTATCTCCGAATTACTCATGTAGAGAGAGTGAATTTAGGAAAGTATCTTGAAAAGTACCCAAATCTAGAGTGGGCAATCGAGCGTCAGATAGAGGGAGGTCTCGATCTCGAAAAAACTTTAAACATCTGTGAGTTTAAAAAAACCTATAGCTTCGTTGTAGAGCAAGAGAAGAGTAAGCGGGATAAGAAGAAATCGTGAATTTCAAATCCTTAAGATTTTCGCCTCATTCCACGCCGTCCAAGGAGTCTCGCGATAGCGAGCCAGGTTCTCTTCCGATGGATTCAAGATAAAGCCAATCCCATCTCGATGCTCGCGTTGAACAAGGAAAGTCATGCCAGTCGTCCCTTCAACAACCATCCATCTTAGGACTGAGTTCTTTGGGGACTTCTCTCGCGTATACCCAATGAGCTTGGCGAGTTCATCGAAGTTATCGTGCTGTTGCCACCAGTCTCGTGAATACCCTTTGCTTACCCCTGCGTGAGAGGGGATGGATTCGTGTTCCTTCGGGTCTTCTTTGTGGTTTAGATATGCGAGAATGTCTGTTCGACGGAAAAGAAGCTTTCCAGCTACGCGGTAAACGTTCACGGCATGTCGATCGATCATACGTCTCACAACCTTTTCCTCCACTTCCAGCGTTTGAGCTAGTTCTGGAGTATCGAGGAATTCGACATCCTCTTGTAAGAGGAGTGAGTCAGGTTTCTTAAATACGGCTGGATCGATGCCAAATGCGTCAGGAGTGTTGGGTTTGAATAGCGGCATATTATTGATTCCAGCGAGGAGTCATTCCACGTTCAACTAAGGCAATGACTTCATCGTACTTAAAAAGACGTTTTCGGAGCACTCGATAACAAGCGATCTGTCCAGAATCGGCAAGGCGATAAACGCTGGCGGTGGAGATTCTTAAAAGTTTACCGACTTCCTTAACCGTCATGAGGCGAAGATCGGGCTTTGGGGTGTTTGATGGCGTTGGATTCTTCGTTGATCCACTACCATTGGATCTTGTGTTTGTAGAACGAAAGGCCATAGGACGTTCTGTAAGGGGAGTTAGAAGAGTTCAATTACTAGTCTATACCTAAGTCTTAAAACGCCAAACGCCGCACGGATGCGGCGTTCAGGCGACTCCTTTACCCAGCCTCATCGGCGACGCACCTTCACATATTAATGAGAATTAATAAGCAAGATCGCAAAAAGGAGTATTTAAAATTTTACAGCTTATTCCAGTGAACGCAAGACGTTCCACGTTTTCTTTAGAATGAATTCGGCTCAGTTATGGTAAGTCACGGTCACTGATCCTAACGATCATTTTTTTGTAATGTATCAGCTTGCTTTTTAGAAGCTCTTAGAGTCATATAGTGCTGATATAGTCTTAAATACGCTTTGAAAAAGCCGCCATTCGCTGAATCTAAAACGTCATGTTTCTCTATGCCTAAAGATAAACAAAAGAAGAGTAATATCGCGATTTGGCGAATCGACACGAACCTTGAGGTTTGTTTGAATAAGAGCACTGATGAAATCATTCAAATGATCCAGCGGGTTTATACGAAACGAGACTTGACCCCGCTGCCGTTCAATGGGACCTCCTATGAAGGGAAGAACGTGAAGGGTTTTCAAGCTGCTAGGTATTCAGATGGTCTTCAAGTCTTTTTAGCGCCCTTGTTACGCTCTGGCTTGTCTGATGAAGATAAGAATAGACTTTTTTCAAGTGTTAACAAAGACATCGTGCTGTTTATTTACGATGAAAGCGACATTTTTGCTGTGACGAGTGGAACGGGATATTCAATCATTCAGAACTACTTAGACGAACGCTTCCCATTCGAGATTGCAAAAAGGATGTTGAAGGGCGACTTTAAGAGTGCAGAGATGCGCGGTCTTACTGGCTTGGTATATGCGCAATCAAGGAACTTTCGACGAGATTACAATTTTTCTCGTAAGGAAGCCTTCGGTAAGGTATGGAAAAAGCTAACAGGAAGTATCGATCCGGCTGTACTAGAGGGTAGTGCATTCATTCGTGATTTTTTATCCGACGACAGTGGAAAAAAGATTAATGCAGACGTAAAGTCGTCTTTCACTTTTCGTAAGACAATCAATCTTAAACAGGTTTTTTCCGCTGTGAAAGAGCTGCAGAGCCTACTTTCTAAAGATCTGACGACGGATCAGGCTAATGCTTTTATCTTTCTAGATACCCTCAAAGAGGTCACTAAGCAGGAAACGAAGGAAGTCTTGAAAGAGGCGCTAGTTACGGAGCTGTATAGCTTTGTGAGTTCTTCCGATAGCCAAGAGTGCGATTATGACTTCTGCCATCCAAAAGAGATGACCAAATTCCTCTACGGAACAGACTATAAAATATCCCGAGATCTTACGTGGGAGGATGCGCCATCTTCAGCAGAAGTTCTGATGAAGATTCGTAATTCAGATAAGATAGATAAAAGCAGTCTAGAGAACTTCAAGGAAGCATTCTTTGGTTTGTCCATGAGCTTTCTGGAGGAGGATGAAGGATTGATGCATAGTGACGATCTTTGGAAATACTTTCATGGTGAAGTTGAGCAAGGGGATAAGAAGTATTTCCTAATCGACGGAAAGTTCTACGAGGTGATTGGTGAGTTCTTAAAGACCCTCGGAACGGATTTTGAGGACTGCGTCTTCGGAGATGACTCTATTTTGACTAGCGCCATTCCACTGAACAAATGGGATCCTGCGGAAGATGAGTCGGACTATAATGAAAGGCAAGGGAAGGTAGATCTTTTCTACTTTGGCGACAAGGTGTTCTTAAAGAAAGGGACAAAAGGGAAGATCGAGCTTTTTGATCTTCTGTACGTGCAAGATGGAAAGGCCTACATCATCCAGGTAAAAGACGGTTTCGGGGCTTCTATTCGAGATGCTTGCTCACAGATTCAAATGGCAGCCGAGATTATCGAGCACGATCTTCAAGTCGTGAATAACCCAGAGTTGAGTCGATACTTTGTAGAGTTTAGTAAGCTAAACCATGGTCTAGATCGGAAGCAATTTTTAGAGCTTCTTAGGTTAGAGCGCCACTACGTGCTTGCATCTGCTACAAGACAGGAATTTACTAAAGAAGCCTTTAAGAAAGGGATGTTTAAGTCTGAAATAGCAAAATTCGAAGTTTTAGGAGTGGCTCATGAATTCAAAGCTAATGACTACAAGTTCCATCTTGCCCGTATTGAGCGCGTTAGTGGTCGAGTATAGACTTCCGCTAATATTTAGTAAGAGTAAGATTGATTAAATTGTGAAAATGCTATGGAACAAGCAGAGTTATTGGGTAAAGTAAAATCAGCTGTAAAAAAGTTGATCGTAGATGATGCTCACTTACTGACATATAGCGTTTCCGAGAGGAGTATTTGTCACCAATTAGCGATATATCTCGCCGCGGAGTTTGCGGGGTATTCGGTTGATTGTGAATACAATCGGCACGAAGATGTTTCAAAAAGATTAAGCTTCAAATTAGACGATTCGCAGACACCTCGTGATCCAGATGACCATGGAGTTTGTGTTTCACCAGACATAATTATTCATGAAAGAGGTACTGACGCGCGTAACCTGCTCGTCATTGAGCTAAAGAAAGATAGTAACCCTTTAAGGAAGGGCGACTACGATCTTAAGAAAATCCGAGCGTATGTAGATGAGATAGGTTATGATTTTGGTCTGTTTATCGAGCTTGGCACTGGTGAGAATATAGGTATGAAAGATGCTGAGTTAGCGACTAAAGAATCCGATAAGCTGGTTAACGTACTCTCGATCTTGTCATAGCTCATAAGTTGTTTAGTTTGCGACTTGTCCGATTCCGGGATTTTCTGATTTAAGAAACACATATTCATACGGCTTTCCTTCCTTATTCAGAATAATACGCGCTTTAAGCTCACCTTTTCGTACCATTTTCCTCACGGTAGCCGAATGTAGTTTGAACTTGCTCTCAAGTTCCCACATGAGCCATCTGCTATCGCGATCCGTGAAGACTTCGGGGGGAACGATCCCTTCATCTAGCGCCCTTTGACAATCTAGACATTTTTGCCCGTATTTATCGTACCAGCTCGAGTCTCCACTGATGGTCACGTGACAAAGAATGCAGCTATACGTCCCATCTGTTAGATGGAATCCATTCGGGTGCTCTTTAAGCATCTCTTCACGCCTGGTCTCTCTTTGAGAGATTTTAAGCAGAAGTCCGAAGAATCCAATAAGGGGGATGGCCTCTGCTTTGGCTCTATCGTCGCTGATTTCCTCTCCAAACGACTCTTTCCAGACTTCCTTGAACTCATCGATTGCTTTTTGGGGTAATTGCATATAATGCTAGATTATTTCTCTAATTGCCCTGGTTACAACCCCTCCAAACACCCCGGCAAAACTCTTTGGAATCGTGTACGATTTGTCCGATTTCCAGCATGACCCACATGCCTCAAAACCCCTCCCGAAAGTCCCTCAAGCTCCTTGCAAAGCCGAGTTCTGTACCCGCCCGTCGAGCCATGAGCGACAGTGTCTGGCGACCCAGACACTGTCAGTCAAAAAAGCACCACAAACGTGGTGCTTTTTTGTTGTTTGGCATTGGGCTGGTCAAGAGCTATATTATCGGTTGATATGTCTCAAATTGATCTACGATCGGTCCTTGATCATCTCTCGCATTCACCAAAAGTAAAAGCCATTTTCACAACAGGCACAACCGCTTCTGGATTAGGGCCATCGAGCGATATCGATCTTGTAGTTATCTTAGAAAAAAATGATGCAGGTATAAAGTCAGCCTACGCAATGATCGAAAACCGTTTCGCTGACATCTTTTTCTTTGATTTGGATTTTGTGAAAAAGGTGGCGCAGTTAGAGAAAATCTCTGCTAATGGTTTTGAAGGCATATTTATAACATGGCTAGCGAAAGGAAGGATCGAAAAAGATGAAAACGGACTTTTGTCAGAACTAAAAGCGAAATCAGAATCCAAGTCGCACGCGCTTAGTATCTCTTTGGAAGAAAAACAAGATAATTGGTTCAAAATAAATTATAACTTCATCGCCAATCAGCGGTATTTTCATTCTAAGGATAACTTGTATCACACCGCTTTGGAAATCAGGCTTCTTTATAGTGTCAGTGAATTGATTGTGGCGTATTTTTCTCTGCGAGGTATTCCATGGAGAGGGGAAAAAGAAGCTGTAAAGTATCTCGAATCGAATGATGCGGAAGCGCTCAAGGTTTTCATTGATTATACAAAGAGTCAATCGCTTGCAGATAGATTCCGTTCATACCAAGCGCTCTTCAAGGTGGTATTGTATGGTGATTTTCAAGTATGGGATAAAGATTTCATGGTCGTGAAAGATGTGAAGAATCAAATCAATGAGACATCGGCTAGCTATATACAAGAGCTGATTGGGAAATAGGGTTAAGCGGTATGTGATTTGTCCGATTTCTCACATAACCCACATCCGTTAAAAAACTTCTTTAAAGCCCTAAGAAGCCCTTAATAAACGAGCTCTTATCAGCCGTCGAGCCAAAAAATCTCCGCTAGAAATAGCGGAGATTTTTTAATGCCCTAAATGGGTTTCGGAATGATATAATGGTTTACAATATATTTTATGGGCATGATCTCTATTCTAGCAGAGGAGATGCTAGTCTAGGGCCTAAAAATCTTCCTCTAATTCTTCGAGTGGGGTTTTAGTGGCAAATCAGAAAGTTTTCGTAGTTCACATGCCAGCTTTTTATCCTCGGCAAGGGAGTTCTGAAGTAGGGAATTTAACAACTCGCAACACCATTTCTTTTACGCTCTCCGAAATGTAACCTTGGGTTTAGTGGTATGAAATTTGAACAAGCGCAACCCCAAGAAACAAAAAGAGATCTTACGGCTTTGCTGCGCTCCGCTGATGAGGAGCGGCGAATCCGCAAAGAAATAAAGACAGGGCCCGTTTACACGCTCGAAGCCCGTGATGGCGAAAGGGTATTTTTATTCACGGAGACAGGCACGCATACGATCTTGCTAGCGTACAACAGATGAAGGCGGAATTTGAGCAAAGACGTCCGGACATTGTTTTGGTTGAGCATACGTACCCATGGAAAGACATTTTCAAAGATCAAGATCCTATTTGGCGGTGTTAGCGCGTCTCCAAACGTGTGTGTTCAAGACGCAAAGCTCTGTCCCGATGGCTCGGCGGTCGGCCGTACGGGTCCCAACTGTGAATTTGGGGCATGCCCTTCGCGAGCGTTGGTCCAATAACGCCAGTTTTTCATGCCAGAGCGGCAACGGCCTATTCGCCGCGCTTCCGAGGCGGTCCCCATTGCCAGCGAGGCTTCTCCCCGGTTCTGTAGCAGATGCGGATGAGGGCGATGGTCAAAAGTGAGACGGGCAAGAGAAAGGTGAATACGATCTCCCGTGGAGAGGATGTTTCGTCAATCGTTAAGCCGAACCCCGTCACGGCAACGATATAGACGAGGATGACGAGCCAGCCTTGCCATCTGGCGGGTGTCCAGCCCCAACCATACAGTTTCGCCTTAAACCAATAGTTGTTTGGGTTGTCTTTTAGGGAGGCGAGGTATTCTTTCAGCATATAAAGCAAGGATAGGGGAGCGTGCGCAAAGGCGATAGCGTCAGAACGGGTTTCGCGTTAACATGAGGGCATGAAAACATCCCTGGCTGATGTGGGCAAGCTGGCCCTTTGCGTCTTAACCTGTGAGCTCGCGGGCATCATCGGCTCATTTTTTTCGATTTCGGCCATTCCTGCGTGGTATTCCGGACTTGTGAAGCCCGCGCTGAATCCTCCGAGTTGGGTATTTGGTCCGGTTTGGACGATATTGTACGCCCTCATGGGAATTGCGGTCTTCCTCGTTTTGCGGCGAGGGTGGCGGCAGAAGGGGGTGAAGGTGGCGCTTGGCATTTTTGCTGCGCAGTTGCTAGCGAACGCCCTCTGGTCGATTCTTTTCTTTGGGATGCGGAATCCGCTGTACGCGCTGATCGATATCCTTGTGCTTTGGGTCCTTGTTCTTGTAACGATCTTGGTATTTTATCGCCTCTCAAGGCCGGCGGCATACCTGTTATTGCCGTATATCGCTTGGGTAAGCTTTGCGACGTACTTGAATTACATGATCTATATCCTTAACTAATTGGGCAGTATCTATTAAAGGCGGATGCTTTTTGCTATCGTGACGTTAGAATAATCAATAATACAAATATGGAACATATACACTACGCGATCCAGATCAACGCTCCTCAAAGAACGGTTTGGGACACGATGCTCGGCGAAGAAACGTACAAACAATGGGCATCCGTTTTCAATTCGGACGCTTCCGTGGAATCCTTCGTTGAAGGCGGCTGGGAAGAAGGGGACGACATTCGTTTTTTAGGTAAGGAAAAAGATGGCACCGTTTCAGGCATGATCGGGAAAATACAAGTATCCAAGCCGGGTGAATTTATTTCTATCAAGTACTCGGGTGAAATCATGCAGGGCAAGGAAAGTACGTATGGACCGGATGAGTTGTATTTCGAGAACTACACCTTCAAGGAAAAAGACGGCGGAACGGAATTGACGGTAGACATTGACGTTAAGGATGAATACAGGGACATGTTTAACGGCATGTGGCCAAAGGCCTTGGAAGCGTTAAAGCGGCTGGCGGAGAGATAAAGGAGGTCCTGTCGCAAGAGGCGAAAGAAAAATCTCCGTCATCTTTGCTTGACGGAGATTTTTCATCCCCCAAATGGGATTGGAACGGTTTTTCCGCATCCAAGCAGCCGTAGAAAAACCCAAGGCTTTCGCCTAAAGGATGTCCCCATTCATCACCAGCCAGGCATCCTTCTCGCAGACGTCCCGACGGATGGCCGCCACATCATGCGTTTTCACCGTAAGGTAGGTGTTCTGTCTCGACTTCGGCCTACGCAGATACCGTCTTCCCAAAAGCGTTCGCCAAAACGTGTTGTCCAGGACATGGAAGATCATGACTCGTGCGCCTCGCTCTGCGGCCAGGTTCTCGATCGCCGTGACGATCGTGCCCCATTCCTCCCGCTTGGCATTGGTGATGAGATCGTGTACGTAACAACGGTAGCCTGAAAATACGAGCACGGCATACCCACTCAGGCCCTCTTTTGCGAAGGAGTATGACTCATAAGCGGCACCCGGCTTATGAAGGTAGCGCCAAGTCAAATACGCGGCATCTTTTTCCACGTGTAAAAAGACGTCCGCCATTCCTTGGCGGGGCACGTCTAAAAAAGCGTCGGCACGCTTCAGGGGGAGTCCCGAGTGGGCGCTGCGTCGGCACCATCCATAGTATCGTGCGAAGCGTCCAACGATACGGTAGCCATAGGCGGAAGCGTGCTTGTCGACGTTTACCCCCGCATCGTTGGAAAAGCCGATACTGAGGGCTTTTCCCTGGAGCCGCACCTGTTCATAGACACGTTCCGCTAACAAAGAGATCAATCCGCGCCGACGATGGTGGCGGTGGGTGGCCATATCGATGCAGACGCTCGCCGACAGGCGTGTTTCCCCCTGTCGTATCTTGGTGGGGATGTTCGTGTATTGCGCGACCACCTGGTCCGCCTCATTGAGCGCGAGATACGTCACGCCTTGCCCTTCGAACGAGGGGGAAAAGAATTTCCAGCGGATGAGGGCTTCTTTCTGCGTGGTGCGGAGAACGAAGGCATCATCGAGGAGCTGGATGAGCTGCGGCAGGTACCGCGGCGTATAGGGGATGGTCTTATACGGCATAGGGGTTCGCGTCCTCACCGAGAGAAGGGGCGGGCTGGAAGCTCATTTGGTCCGCCGCCGAAAAAGAGATGCTGCTTCCGGGGACGACACAGGTCCCGACGTGCGGAATCGCGTATGCGACCAGCCTGCCGGTCCCATAATGGCGTTCCTCGGCGTAGACGTCGGCCATGCTGTTCACGCGGGAGCAGGGGATGCCTAGCCGTGAAAGGGCCTCCACCAACGCACTTGTCTTCTGTGCGGAAAAGACCTCTTCAAGAAGTGATGTGAGCTCTTGGCTGTGTTTCAGGCGGGATTGGTTAGTGCGGAACCGTTCGGCGCTGAAGGTCCGGTGTTTGGCCAGGAAGCTTGCCAGGGTTTCCCAGAGCGGATCATTCCCGACCGCGATGGCGATGGCGCCGTCTTGGGTCTTGTACGTGCCAAACGGAGCGATCTGGTTGTCCTGGTGGCCCGTTCGGACGGGGTTTTGCTTATGCAGCGAATAGTCCACGAGATTGCTCTCTAGGAGGTTCATTGCGCAACCAAGCATGGAAACGTCAATGAACTGGCCTTTCCCTGTTCGTTCGCGATAAAATAAGGCGCTTGAAATCGCGAAGGCCAGCGTCATGCCCGAAAACGCATCCACGACCGGTGGCCCGATCTTGAGCGGTTCATCCGCGAAGCCGTTCAACGACATCAGTCCGGATTCCGCTTGCGCGATCACGTCATAATACTTGCGCGGATCCGCTTGGCCGTGGCCGGAGAGCGAGGCGTAGATCAGCCGTGGGTTTCGCGTTCGGACGGTTTCGAAATCAATTTTCAACGCATGCTTCGTCCGTGGGGCCATGTTCTCGACGACGATATCCGCTTGTTCGCATAGCCCATAAAATGCTTCCAGGTCGGAAGGGTCGGAGAGATCCAGGAGAAGGCCTTTTTTGTTCCGGTTCAGGACCTCGTAGTAGCCGCTCCATCCATGGGAGAGCGGTGGAAAGTGCCTTGCGTCATCAAAATGCGTCCGGCTCTCGATCTTTAGGACTTCTGCCCCGTAATCGGCGAACATCCTGGTCGCCAGCGGCCCGCTGAGGACTTTCGTGAGGTCCAGGATGCGAATCCCGTCAAAAAGAGAAGGCATACGAAAAATGATGGCCTTATCCTACGCTTGGAGAGGTTCGCTGTATACATTCGAACTGATATACTGCGGACAGATCAAGCATCTTCCTATGCCCACCGACATTACCCTCTACAACGCCGCTCAGCCAACCCCCTACAAGAAAACCTGCAAGAAGCTCATGGAAATCATCACCCAAGAGCTCAAAAAAGCCGACAGCAAGCTCTGGCACGGCAGTCCCGTCTGGTTCCTTGAGGGGAATCCGATCGTTGGGTATAGCGTCCGTAAGCGCGGTGTACAGTTGCTCTTTTGGAGCGGCCAATCATTCGTCAAGAGCGGGTTAACGCCCGAAGGCTCCTTCAAGGCCGCCGAAAGGTCCTATGCGGAAGGCGAGGAAATAAAGGTCACCGAACTGCGCGCCTGGTTGAAACAGGCCAAGCATATCCAGTGGGATTACAAGAATATCGTGAAGCGGAGAGGGGTACTCGTGAAGGTGGGTTCCTGGTAGCTCGCGACGGATCGATGGCGGTGGGGATTCGCGTGACGTTTACCGCACGCCTTCCGCGTGTGATCATGGACGAAGAGCGCCCTTAACGCCTTTATCCCACCCATATGAACGGATACGTTGCCAACATCGAAGAGCTTTCTCTGAAAAACGAACATTTTCGGGCGGTCTTGTATACGGATAAAAAATGTCAGCTGGTGGTGATGTCCTTGCGTGGAAAAGAGGAGATCGGCGAGGAGGTCCATGACGTGGACCAGTTCATCCGCGTCGAGGCGGGGGACGGGACGGCGATCTTGAACGGGCAGGACCACGACCTGCATGACGGGAGCGTGGTGGTCGTCCCCGCGGGGACGAAGCATAACATCATCAACGCAGGCGATGGAGAGATGAAGCTCTACACCCTGTACATGCCTCCTCACCACCGCGATGGTGTCGTCCATGCGACCAAGGCCGAGGCGGAAGCGGACACGACGGACGAATTCCATGGGGAAACGACGGAATAGGCGACTCTTATGATCCTTGAACCCGTGCCTATGAGCTCTTCCGGGTATATCCCCGGCACCTGTAACATCGGGAAGGCCGAAATCATTCAGCGGAAACAAGTCGGTTGGGCGGGCTTGGTCGTTACCGCCCTGCTGTGGGCGCTCCTTTTCTCTGTGCAGGCCGCTCCCGCGTGGTTTCTGTTCCTTTTCTTGCCGGCAACGCTCTCCGCCGTCGGCTTCATCCAGGCGTTCAGTCATTTCTGTGTCGCCTTTGGCATGAAGGGGCTTTTCAACGTGAGTCCAGAGCTGCGCAAGATGGAAAGCGTCGCACAGGCTGAATTTAGGGGGCAGGATAAGAAGAAGGCGATTCGGATCCTCCTGTGCTCATTCGCGGTTGGGGCGACCGTCGCGCTGGCCGCCTATTTCCTCCGCTGATTCGCCAAGTATGCCAAAACACCGCATCTACACCACCAGCTTTGCCAGCGTCTACCCTCTTTACCTTGCCAAGGCAGAGAAAAAAGGTCGAACGAAAGCCGAGGTCGATGAGATCATCCGTTGGCTGATGGGATACACCCAAAAAAGCTTGGAAGCGCAGCTCAAGATGCGGACGGATATCGAAACCTTCATTGCTGATGCCCCTCAGCTGAATCCTGCGCGTAAATTGATCACGGGCGTCATCTGCGGCATCCGAGTGGAAGAGATCAAGGAGATGACGATGCGGGAGATCCGTTATCTCGACAAGCTGATTGACGAGTTGGCGAAAGGCAGGGCGATGGAAAAAATCTTGCGGAAGCCGTGAGGCTTGAGGGGCGCGTTTCAGCGCAGGGAAGAAAAAAAGCGCATTCATTGAGGCGTCACGATGGTTCGTGTTGCATCATTGAATGCGTCAGTGTCCCTCCGTGCGTCTCAGTCCGTGCACGCCTCGCAGCGTGCGCTGGCCGCACTCTTCCCGTTGAAGGAGGCCCCGCAGAAGATGCAGTGGCGGCCTTCCAGGGGTAGGGGGCCGCGCCGCGCCGCGCACTTCAGGCAGAGGTTTTCGGACGGCCTGTTGAAACGGCGTCGCACGCCGCTCGCTCCGCAGGCGATGCAGTGTCGGGGCACGCGTTTTACCTTTGCCGCTTTGGCGCGTGCCGCCGTCTCTTGCGTTTGGCGCACGAGCGCCGCGCGGACGGTCCAGGCTGCGCTCGTGCGCCAGAACGTTCCGTATTCGCCGGTGAAGACGTCCTGCATCGCGAGGAACGGTTGTACCCGCGCGATGAGCGCTACTACCTGCCGGAGGCTGAACGGCTCGTCCGAGCGGATGAAGCAGGCGGGGGACAGGAATCCCTCCGGCGGATGATACACGACCTCCATCTGGAGCCGACCCTCGTACGTGTACGGCGGGCACTGGAGGGCGCGTGACAGGTCCGTCGCGCACAGCCTGAGGCGTTGGGCGTCAATCGCGACGACGGCGCCGACGATCTCCTCGGCGTGCAGCGTTGGCGAAGAGTCCTCGTAACGGTAGCGGATGATGGCGCCGGGACGCGCACCCGTTGCCTTGATGAGGCTCGCCATGCGCGCGAGGACCCGGAGCTTGCGTTCGCTCGCGGATCCCACGGAGAGCGCGGCTTGTGCCACTTCGGATGCGACGTGGAGCATTCCGTGCCCCTCCTGCTGCTCGCGCAGCTGGGCGTGGTCGATCAGATCGCGGACCTCGGACCCGCCGAGCCCGGCGTTGACGTCGATCCCGAGCGCTTGCGCGTAGGCCAGCTGCTTGCGGGTTGCCTTTTTCATAGCGATTCCTTTTTCCCTTGCTGCAGAGCGGCTTATCCGCCTCCGTTTATGCGGCATCGGTGCCGATAAAGGGGTAAGTTAAGATAGCTGAACAAGTGGAACACGTCAAGGGGGGGTCTTCTTTCGATTGCGGGAGCCCGACGCTCAAAAGCCTCGTATCCCTTGACGGAAGCGGATCTTTTTGCTAAGCTCAGGAGCCTCTTAAGGCTCCTGTGGCATGCCTCTGTCGTGCTTCATGAGCTGTTCACGAGCGCCTGTATGGATTTCCCCATCCACGCTTTCCGTCATCCCTCGTGAGCGGTCCAGTGCCCCGTGAAAGGATTGCCCTCCGCCTTGATCGTGTTCGCCCTCTTCTTCCTCGGCTGCGCCGATCCCGATGACCATCCTCGGCAGGCGGCGCAGGCGGGTGGGTCGGTCGTTTCCATCCCGTCCCCCATCGGTCTCCCGTCCGTCGACCGCTGCCAGCGCGGGGACGATCGGCTCGTCCTCGTCGGCATCAGCTTCAGCTGCCCCAACTGCCAGTATGGAGGGAGCGTGCCTCCGGAGACGCGCCCCTCCCCGAGTCTCAGTACGGAGGCGGCTGGGCCGTGGGCTCCCCAGCTCATTCGAGCGCCCGCTGGCCCTTACTACTGGGAATACCGTCACCTCCAGGTCAGTGCCTGGATCGCCACGGTCGAAGCCGTCTGGTCCTCTCTCCATCCGGCGGATGGGGGAGCGCTCAGCAACTTCCGTTACCCGACTCCCAGCCTCGGCTGGCTGCTCGAGCCCAACCCGCTCTGGATGCGGTGGAAGACGGGGCGGGACGACTCCTTCGTTACCGACCGCTTCGACAGCGCGGGTCGTATGCTCTACGGCGACGGTACCATCAGCTGGGGCTCCGCCAACATGGTGCGTGGTGGCTACCGCCCCCCCGATTTGCCGGAGGGCATCTGGTACGAGCGCTGGCTTCTGCTCTGTCGTGATGGCGGGATCGCCCCCACGGACGCCTTGCCCTACCTCGATATGCACCTGTGGCCCGAGCGGCTGACGCACCAGGTCACCATCCGTCGGCACGCTTCTGGCGGCGGGTGCCCGCGCGTCACGTACAGCTGCGTCGAGCAGCTCGTCCCCGTCAGTATTCGGGTTCACTGAAGAACCCCTCTCGCCTCTCGGGAGGGCGCCACATCACAAGGTGATGGCGCCTTTCCGCGGAGGCGTCTTTTTTGTTCCATGCGCCGCTATCTCTTTGGTCCTCTCGCCTTCCGATTTCACATCGGCTATCCTATTCGCATGCCTGAACGCGGATTGTCTCCAAACAATGCACCTGATCGCTGGCCAGAGGACCCGCCTTTCTCCTTCGTATTGGATCAAGATGTGCGTGGCAAATACCGCGCCGACGTGGTCGTCCACGGGAAGCGGCTGATGCTCGCTTGCTTGGAAGGGATGCCCGTATACGAGGTGTTCTTCCCGGGGCTCATCTTGGATGACTCTGCCCACGAGCGGGGAATCTGGGACTATTCCCTCCGCCTTTCGGGGAACGGGGATTTCTCGGTCGAAATCTTCGAGGAAGCCGTCCGGCTCGCTGCGAAGACGGATTCCCTCCAGGACCTCTATCTCGCGACGGCGAAGTATGTGGATACGGCTCTTCGTGAGGAGGGTGAACGGGAGTTTCTTGCCGGGCGGAAGATCCTGGATGACCAGCCCATTTCCGCCGAGCGGCAGGTCAATGGAATGCGTCTCGCCTTTGCCTGGGATCCGGCACGGGCCGAATATGTCCTTAGGCTCCCGCCGCTTGTCCAGGATGACGTGTGGGGGACCCTTGACCATCTTGTGCCCATCGGACGTGATCCGGAGGATGCGCGTGACGCCTTCTCTTTCGCACTTGAGGTGGCGGCGCGGGTTGCTGATCCGGAGGCGGTTGTCCGTGCGGTGTCGGCATATGTCCGTCCGGCTGGGTCTTGATGCTTGATTTTTCCCTAAGTCTAGCCTTGTTATAGGCTTGTTTTGTTGCTTGACAACCGGCTCCATTTCTGCTAGAATAGGCCGTCTCTCAAAAAAGAGGCAAGCTGTCCGGGACCCTCCCGGATGGTTCATGTCGGAGAAGGAGTCGGTTCATGAAGAAGAGCAACAACGCCTTGAAGGTCCTGCTCGTGTCGGCCGTGCTGGCCGTGTCCGCGTGGCTCGGCGCCGGTTGCGACGGCGATCAGAGGACTAACGTCCAGCAGTCCAACTACCTGCTGGACGCGGAGAGCTTCGATCTCGCGGCCGTCGTCACGCTGATCCGTGACGGCCACGTCACCGATGCTTCGACCCTGCAGGAGCGGATCAACGACCGCAACTCGGGGATCAATGCGGTCGACACCGACCAGGACCAGCAGGTCGACTTCATCCGGGTCGTCGAGACGCAGGCCAACGACGCGCGCAGCTACGAGTTCGTGGCGCACCCGTCCGGGAACCCCAACGGTGACACGGTCACCGTGGCCACCGCCCGGTTCACGCGCGAGAACGGGTCGTACGTGGTGAACGCCGGGTACCCGAACTACGTGTACGGGTACGACAATCACTACTACCACCACGTCCTCCACGACGCGGCATTCCTCACGTGGGCCTACGCCTACCACCCGGTGTACGTGATGCCGTTCAGCTCGTTCCACTACGTGCCGTACCGGGTCTACGCGCCGTCCGTTCTCATGTCGACGCGCAACGCGTACCGGACCCAGTACCGCGTCAGCCCCGTGGCCGCCATCGCCCGCCCCGCCAACACGCCGATCATGCGCTCCGGCGGCTATCAGGTGCCCTCGTCCCTGCGCTCGCGCATGGTGTCGGCGCCCGCCAACAGCCGGCTCGCGGCGCGCTCCGGGACGGTCACCCCCTTCAGCGCGTCGTCGCCCAACGTCAACGCGCGCCGCGCGACGGGGGTGGGCAGCTCGTCCGGTTCGTCCGGCTCGTGGTTCCGGCCGTCCTCGTCCGCACGTTCCACGCCCACCGCCTCGGCGCCCCCGCGTTCCAGCACGGGTTCGTGGTTCCGCAGCAGCAGCGGCTTGGGTTCCAGCTCCAGTCGTTCGGGTGGTTCCAGCCGCGGCTTCGGCGGTGGCAGCATCGGGCGGCGTCGCTGAGCGGAACAGGAAAAAGGAGACGTCCATGAACAAGCCCGTGAATCCCGGATCCGCCGTCGCCGACAAGACCTGGCGCGACAACGCCATGGTCCTCGCCCTCCTCTACCTCATCGAGGAGCAGGGGAAGCGGTTCTCGACCGCCCTCGACAGCGAGCAGCGCTTCCTCGACGATCCGCTGACGCAGATGTACCAGCGCGACCTGCTCGAGATCGATGGTGACGCGACCTACGTCATCACCGACAAGGGTCGGAAGGTCCTGGAGAAGATGGTCGCCATGTACGACCAGGTCCGGCAGTTCGAGGTCTTCGCCGCCTTCAACCTCGAGGATGTCCTCCCCGAGGGCGAACGCAACAAGGAGGACCCGAACCGTCCGCACGACAACCTGTACGACCTCCGCTTCAAGCGGCGGTCCGACTCCGTCGACATGCGCCTCGCGGTGATGACCTTCATCAGCGAGACCATGCCCTCGGAGATCAAGGTGGAGAAGGCCGACCCCTTCCTGATCGTCTTCATGCAGCAGGTCGCCGACGGCCGTCTCGCCGCGGACGACTTCCTGCCTCGCCTCCGCGACAAGTCGGTCTTCACCGAGGTCGAGGCGATCGTCAACTCGGCCTACCGCTGGCAGAGCGCCGGCGATACGGTCGAGGAGTCCACCGAGCGGATGCACGCCATCTACACGGCGGGCATGGTCGAGCGCCTCAAGCGCGAGGGCCAGGAGTGCGCCAAGTGCCGCATGCCTCTCGCCGTCTTCGAGGAGATCGCCAAGAGCGAGGGGGAGGGGCCGCTCCAGGAGTGTCCCGATCCCGAGTGCCGTTGCTCCTTCGCCGGTCGACCGCCCGCGGCTGCCACCGTGACCGCCGAGGTCGATGGCACCTGCCCACGCTGCGGTGAGCCCATCCGGCCCACCCACGCCTTCTGCCGCGGCTGCCACGCCGAGGTCGACCGTACGCTTCGCCCCGGCGCCGTCGAGGCCGAGACCGAGGTCTGGACCCACGAGTACGTCCTCGAACCGGTCTACTACGACCCGTTCGACCCGTTCCTCGTCGGGACCGCCTTCTGCCTGGGCTTCCATCCGTACTACGTGTGCTGAACACGCCCTCCCGTCACCTCCTCCGGTGGCGGGATTTTTGTTTGGGCGGTTTATCCCCTGGAAACCTCGTCCCCGTTCCGGCAGCATGGCCGTATCCTATGCCACGCATCGTCCTGATGGGGGAGCCGGGGAGCGGGAAGACGACCCTGACCAGGGAACTTTCCCGAATCTTGAAGGCGCGCCTGCTTGAAGCCTCGCAGGCGGTCATCTATCCCATGGCCGCCCTTTCGAGTCGTTGGCCGACGGAAGGGGTTGCCCTGGAGCGTTTGGCGCATCCTTCTGCGAAGAAGCCCGCCCCTCTTTCTCGTGACGAGGCCCGCGAGGTCTTCTCTCGTCTCAGGAAGACGTATTCCCCGGATTTCATCGCCCGTGGGCTGCATGCCCGCTGTTTTGCCCGATCGGAAAACGAAACGACCCTCCTCTCCGGCCTCCGCGGTCTCGAGAATGCTGAATATTGCCGCCTCCACAATGACTTCGTGATCTATCTCGACGTGGACGAGCCGACCCTGGTCCGGAGGTTGCAAGAGGGGAGGGGATATTCCGCGGCGCAGGCTCGTCGTGAACTGAAGGAGGAACGTGCGCTCTACAAAACGCGGGAGATCAAGAAGATCGCCCAACTCGTCGTGCATGCGAACACGCGTTCCATCAAAGAGACCGCTCGCCTCATCGCGCGCGCGATCCAGGACGAATACCGCATGTGCCGCCGCTGCGTGAATACCGCGAGGAATCCCGCGATCACGTTTGATCGACAAGGGTATTGCCAGATCTGCCGCGCTTATCTAAAAGGGTTGGATGTTGGGCATTTACGGAAGGAGGTTGATCTTTTGAAGGGATTTAAGGGGACCGGCTCACGCGGCTACGACGTCATGGTCGGTCTTTCCGGCGGCAAGGACAGCACCGCGACACTCATCACCGTGAAGAAGCTGGGCTTGCGCGCGCTCGCCTTCACGTTCGATACGGGCTACTTGCCGAAAACCACCATTCCCCGTGCCCGGGCTGTCGCCAAACGGCTTGGCGTCGATCATGCTGTCATCGATATCCGCGGCTATGCGCGCCCAACGGATCGCGCTTCGTATGAAAAGACGGCCGCCTTGCATGAGCGGCCGTTCAGTCTCGCGACGAAACGGGTCTTCCTCGCCACGTACAAGGAAAACCGCCATCATTATTCCGCTAAATGCCCGCATGCACTCCCGTTCGTACGTACCTGCCAGATCTGCCGTCGCCTCGTCATCCGTGCGTATTACGCCGAGGCCCGCAAGCGTGCTATCCCGGCCATCGTGCTCGGGATGAACGAATGGACGAACTTGAGCGCGGCCCAAACGGGTGGGGGATTCCGCGTTTCGGGGATCAGGAAGCTGCAGCCCGTACCGGGCGAGCCACCCGTCCACCTGTTCCACCTCCCATTCCTCCTTCAGCGCACCAGCGCGCAAACGAAGCGTCTCCTAAAGAAATTCGGCTGGCAGGAGCCGGCCGGAGAAGCGTTCATCGAATCGAATTCAAACTCCTGCCTCTTCGCCCGCGCCACGGAACGGATGGCGAAGCGCCTCCTCGGCTTCCATCCCGACGCGACCCGCCTTGCTCGCGAAGTGACGGTCCGGTTCATCTCGAAACGGCAGGCGCTGAAGGCGTTGGGGAAGATCCATCTGTATGCGGACACGCCGCGAGAGGTCTTGCGGAAGGCGGGCTTCCAGAAACGGAAGGGCTAGATCGGCACGTTTGATGACGGACGCGTACGGAGGAAAAAGAAAAGCCCCGGCGACCGCAGGCCATCAGGGGCTTTTTTCTTCGAGGAAATGCGTATCCATCAGATAGGTTCCGCGGTCAATGGGATGCAAGAGGACATCGATGGACGTTTGCCCTCCTAGCGCATGGGTCGGATCCCCCCAGAATGGCTCGCTCTTGAACACGTATTGTTTTCCGTTCGTCGGATCCTGCCACCGCGTCTTGATGTGGAATGCGCGCCGTGTCCGAGAATGGACCCGGTCATCCTCTTCGACGTTCAGGAATGTTGTCTGGACGCGTTGGCCGTGTAAACGCAGCCATGTTTCTTGGCGTCGTGCCTTGAAGAAGCCGATGAAGGCCCACACTCCTACGCCGAAGAAGACGCTTCCGACGATCCAAGCGATGAGCGGGCCTGCCCAGAGGTTCAAGAACCTGTCGATCTCCGCTTCCTGTGGTGCGCCCGGTGGGTAGATGACCGTCACCTGCTCGCCGACATCATAGCGGGGCGGATTGGAGCGTGTGCGCGATTCGACCGTCTGCTTTTCGCCGTCCGCCGTGCGAAACTGGAAGATCGGAGCGTACCTGATCCGGTTGCGGCGGGCATGCCGTTTAACGTTCTCGACCACCGCGCCTGTCGTCCGCACCCCGTTCTTGTTTAGCTCAAGGCTTTGAGTGGTGGTGTACCAGGCGAGCGCGAGGCACGGGAGGCCAATGAGGCAAAGGGCGCCTGTCTTGAGGGTATTCGATAGGCTGAAGACGCGTTTCATAGAGCTGGACCCATGGTACCGGATGTACGGCCTGCGCGCCATTTCTTCCGCTTCTTTAAACATCCCATGCACCGGCATCCATGCGGCTTGATATACGCGTCGAAGTATTCCTTTCCATAGTCATAGACGATCTCTTCGCCTTTCTTGATGCGTTTCGTGGAGAAAATGAAGATCCGGTCTCCCGAAAACCGCACCTCCGCATTAGGCTTGCACGCGTGGTTGATGTAGCGGGCCGTATTCTTCCGTGTCCCTCCAAGGACGGTCTTACCGGTCTCCATGTCGAAGAGGTACCGGCCGCCGACCTTGTCCGCCTCATCGGTCGGGACCAGCTCGCCCCAATACTCGATGAGGAACCGATTTGCGGGGATGTCTTCGTTTGCGAAAATCCCAAATCCACTCGCGCTCTTGCCGACGCGGAGCGCGTAGGTGGGGGGACGGGGGGTGGGATACGGCATACCGGAGGAGGATAGAGGAAATGTCGAGAAAAGGGGAGGGGTTGCCCGATACGCGAGAAAAAAGAACCTTCGCCATGTTGAGGGGGGTGAACCCTGTTTTTCTCCTTCTTCTCGCGATATGATGCCCCACATATGGCCACCCAACGCGCAACCGTCGAGTTCCTCTTGAAAAGGCTCAATGACCCGAAGGCCTTCACCGCCCGCGCGATGTTCGGCGAGTATGCCCTGTATGCCGACGGGAAGGTTGTTGCGCTCATCTGCGATGACACGTTGTACGTGAAGATCCTCCCGCAAAGCAGTGAGCTCGCGGAAACCTGCGAACAAGCCTCCCCTTATCCTGGGGCGAAACCGCATTACGTCGTCAGCGAGGATCAGCTGTCGGAGGCGCCACGTCTCGCGACGATCCTGAAGGAGATCGCGCGCGTCCTGCCCGCGAAAAAGGCTCCGCGTGCGAAACGAGTCTAGGAAAGGCATTGGGCAGCGGACCTTGTCAGAAACGAGGATCCGCTTCTTTTCGCGACACCTTTTCCCATCTTATGCTATCCTTGCTCCCAAGCTTTTCGTATGACCAAAAAGACCCTCATGACGCTCGAATGGCTGGTCCAGGTTGCCGTGACGTATGCGGTCGGCCTCTGGTTGCTCGGTCCGATCTGGCGCCTGACGTTTCAAGCGGCGGACTTTGTCCTCGGCGACCTGGCTACGGCCGTTCTCGTCCTGCTGACGCTTGTTCCGTTTTGGGCCGTTCAGGCCGCTGGGCTGGCGGCGCTGTCGCCGTCCGTCTCGCGTCCCTGGCGCTGGCTGATGCTGCTTGGGGCGTACCTGGCGGGGATCGGGCCCCTGTTCGCGATCGCTGCCGCCCTGACGCGGCGTTGGCCCGTCCGGTTCTTGCCTCCGTGGGTGCAGACGGCCCTTGAGGCGGCCCTCGGGATTCCACTCCTCTTTTTTGCCACGTATTTGTATTCTGCCCTGGTCGCCTTGATCGTCCTGCCGTTTATTTTTCCCTAATCCGTCCCATGCTTTAGGGCGGATTTTTCGCGTTGCATCTCAATCCTGAAAGACCTCCGCAAGAGGGATCGATCGTTCCGTGGGGCCGCCGATCTCGTAGATGTGCCCCTCGTCCGCCCAGAGCAGCCGTTCTCCGGCTGCGATCAGGTATGCCCCCACGTATGGACGTTCCACGCTAAGCGTATCGCCTTCGACGCGGTAGATCCCATGTCCTGTGGCGACCAGGAGCCTGCCTTGCCATTGGACTAAGCCATAGATGGTCCCTAGGTGTTCGCCCACCTCTTTCCAGCCCTGTTCCGTTCGCCGGAAGACGCGTCCCGAGGCGCCGTAGATCTCGCCGTTCGGGAGGACCTGGACGTGGATAAGGTTCATTAAGCTTGGACCGACCTCCTTTTTCCATGTTTTCCCATCCCAGTGCGCGACGAGTCCATCGCTCCCGACGGCGATCAGGTTCGCGAAGTCGTGCCCACCCATCCCATAGGCCCAGCCAGGACCGGGCGTCTCTTTCCAGGTGTCCCCGCCACCCATCCAGCAGGTCGGGAGGTCGAGTTTCACGGGTGGCAACGTCGGGTCCGGCGAGGGGTCCAGGATCCCGCCTCCCCAGCCGACGACGACATCTTCGGATGCGCCCCAAATATGTTGGATATAGGTCGTCCTGTTCCCGACAACAACCCGCCATTTCCATACGTATCCCGTTTCTGCAGGTGTTCCTACATGTAATCCATAGCCTTCAGGCCCAACCGCGATGAGGTAGACGACGCCGGCAGGCGAGACCCAGAGGTCGTCTGCTTCGCCGATTCCCGTCAGAATGGGGAAGTGCTTCCCCTGAAACAGTCGGATGAGCGACCACTCCATGAATTCGGTATCGTGGAAACGCTCATCATCTGCCCCCTCCACGAGCGCGAACCCGTCGTCGAGGGAACGCCCTTTCAGGAAGCGGAGGCGGGTGTAGGGGTGAGTGGTCATAGGGTCTGGGTTGGTTGTATTCCGCATGATACACGTCGGTGCGTATGCCTGGTACGCGGAGCCTACTTGAAGCCTCCATCTGTATCGGCGGCATCCCAGGAGTCATACTTGTCTACGTACGAGCTCATGATGCGGGAGGAATCTGACGTAGCTCGTGTCCCATTCGCCGTCCTTGATGCCACATAAAAAACACCCGCGTGGGTGTAGGTCTGCTTCAGCGCAGCCCCGTCTCGATCTCCTCCGTGGGGGCCGTGAAGCCCTCGAGCGTCCGATCGGCGGGCAGCGTGTCATCGAGCAGCCTTGGCGGGCCGATCCGTTGGTAGGTGGCAGCGAAGAACGCTTCCGGGATCCTGCGCACCAGTCCTGGCGTGGCCGTGAGCCAGGCTTCGAGGTCCGCCCCTTCGCGCAGGCGGATGGGAATGAGCGTGCGGTTGGGGCCCATGGCGTAGGTCGTCGGTTCCGCCTCCCTCCGCACGTACACGGAGCCGGGCCGGAACATTGCGTTCGGTCCGTGGCTCAGGGTCAGCAGCTGTTCGCTCGTCACCTGGAACACGTCGAGACAGGCCGTCGGATCCGACACGTCCAGGCCACGGTGCTCACGTCCCGAAGGGTGCCTCCAGGAGTTCAGTTCGGCCGTCGTGGGAAAGAAGGTCCGCATCGGCGTCCGGTCGCCGCGGGTGTAGGCGTAGTAGATGATGGGCGAGGAGGCCAGGCGCAGCAGCATGCCGTCCTGGATTCTCCCGTCCCGTTCGGACAGGTCACGCCAGCGCCCGTTCGTGCAGCAGCCGCGGTAGGCGTTGGCTTCGCCGGCGGGGAGGTCTGGAACCGGATCGCCGCAGAACCAGAACTGTCCGCGCTCGTTCGACACGACCGACTGGTCGTAGCCGGGCCCGCCGATCGTCATCACGTTGCCGGTGCGGAGGAGGTTGTTGCCGATCTCCCCGTGCCGTACGTACCGGCTCTCGCTGACGAGTCCCACGGCTTCCGCGGCGAAGAACCGTCCCGTGACCGGATCGCCCATCGTCACCCGGACGCCTTCGCCCAGGAACGGGCAGCGTGGATCGCTCTGACGAACGGTCGCTGTCACGACGAGCGTCCGCTCGTTACCGATCTCGAGACGCAGGGGGATCGCACGGGTGAACTCACCCATGCCACGCGGACCGTTCGGGATGCCCGTCGCCTCTGTGGGGCCCATGAGGACCGCACCGGTCGTTGCATCGCGGAGCGTGAAGGCGCTGTAGTTCGGCGCTCCCTCACTTCCGATCGCGCAGGCGCTCTCGCGTACCTGGTCGATCGAGAACGGGAAGCGGAAGATTTCCACCGCTTGCTGCGGGACCAGCGTCACGCGATACAGTTCCGCATCGGTCGTCCCGCGGGGGATCTCCCGGGCGGGTGGTCCCTCGAATCGGACCACGAGGGCCACCGAACTCGAGAGGGCCGCATCGTCTGAGATGTCAGCGTCGGTTGTATCTGCCGCCGTATCTCCATTCGAGGCATCGGCGAGCTTCGCGCTCGACTCGTCTGCATCTGGCCTGGAGGCATCCTCGTTCGTCTGGGTGTCTTCCGGGGGTGTGGAACCGTCGAATGCGCCGTCTGCCGATCCGCATCCGAGCGCGCTCAGCGTGACCAGGAAGGCAAGGACCTGCTTGTACATGGAGTTTTTCCTCCGTTTCGGTGGGCTGGGCTCGAGGCCTAGTCTCTGTCGCATACTTGCGAGCAGAGGCTTGCGAATGGGGGATACGCAAGCCTCTGCTCGCAAAGAAGGGGCGTTCGCAGATCGAGGCTAAACGTAGGATAAAATAGGCGTTTTGTCAAGGGAAGAGACATTCATCTTTTCGTCGGGTCCCTCATCTCGGCCGCGCCTTTATTTCTTGCTTGCCATGCCGATTCTGTGTCGTGGTAAAATGATCACATGATGAAAGCCTTCAAGGACATCGATGAGCATATCGCCCATCAGCCTAAAGCCACCCAGGTATTGTTGAGGTCCCTTCGTGCCGCCATTCGCAAGGCCGCTCCCGAAGCCGTCGAAACGATCAGCTACGGTATCCCGACCTTTGATCTCCGCGGTCACCTCGTCCACTTCGCGGGATACGAGGGGCATATCGGGTTCTATCCAGGCGCCGCGGCCCTCGTCACGTTTAAGAAGGAATTTGCACGTTACCCGACCTCAAAAGGCACGGTGCAATTTCCGCTCGACCGTTCGCTGCCATTGCCGCTCATCCGGAAGGT